>Ga0153954_1000155_pt1 | contig 61844 bp, 51 predicted proteins | sample TSFL038MetaG_FD_102277 | JGI IMG/M metagenome (GOLD analysis project Ga0153954, IMG submission 102277) | Attine ant fungus gardens microbial communities from Florida, USA - TSFL038 MetaG | ecosystem: Host-associated > Fungi > Mycelium > Unclassified | place: USA: Florida, Wekiwa Springs State...
TACTTATGCCACTACCGTGGCAAAAATTAGTCGCTTAAATACAACGCTCGAGTAGTCCGAAGGACTAAAGGTGCAACAGACCAGGGCATCGCCCTGGGTAGTCTGTAGATTAAATATTGCAGCTTGAAGGGCTGCGTTTAGATACGTTTTAGCAGCCTTACAGGCTGCAAATTTCTTTCAATTATCCCTCTGGGCGATACCCAGGGCTGTTGCACCTTTAGTCCTTCGGACTACCGGAGCTTCACTCTTTAATTCTTAGCTTAATCCATGTGCGGTAGCAGCGTAAGATTCTCAAAATGCCAAACTCCAGTCTCCCTTTGAGGAGAAAGGCTCATCTCATTCCCAAATTCAGAACCATTTCGTTCAAACTTGCATTGATGATTCTGGTATGCTAAAGATCAGAGAAAAGATAATGCAGGAGGGGAGATCACATGGAATATACACATATCCCACACATAGAAAAACAGGCAGCAAGAATCGGCCTTGGTACTTGGGCGATTGGAGGTTGGATGTGGGGAGGCTCGAGCGAAGAGCAAGCCCTTAAAACTATTCAAAAGGCTTTGGATGAAGGCTTGACGCTAATCGATACAGCTCCTGTATATGGCTTTGGAAAGTCGGAAGAAATTGTTGGGAAAGCTTTAAAAAAATATGGCAAAAGAGAAAAGGTCATCATTGCGACAAAAGTAGGGCTGCGTTGGAAAAATTCGAAGGTATATCGCGATCTGAGGAAAGAGTCCATTTTAAATGAAGTTGATGATTCTTTAAGACGTTTGCAAGTGGATTATATTGATTTATATCAAGTGCATTGGCCAGATTCATCTGTTCCGATGAAAGACGTTGCCGAAACTTTAAAAAAGCTTCAAGACCAGGGAAAAATTCGCGCAATTGGTGTAAGTAATTTTTCTGTTGAGCAGATGCAAGAATTTAAAAAAACTGCCTCATTAGATTCGCTCCAACCCCCCTTTAATTTATTTGAACGGGAAATTGAGCCTATCGAACTTCCTTACTGCAAGAAAAGCGGTATCGTTCTTTTAGGTTACGGATCGCTTTGTCGGGGCCTGTTAACAGGAAAAATGAAGAAGGACGCCAAATTTGAAGGCGATGATTTACGCAAGGTTGATCCGAAGTTTCAACAACCTCATTTTTCTCAGTATCTTGAATGTGCATCACGTTTACAAGAATGGGCAAGGGAAAAGCACCAAAAACCCTTATTGGCGTTAGCTGTAAGATGGGTTTTGGATTCTGGTATTGATGTTGCGCTTTGGGGTGCTAGAAAACCAGAACAGCTGAGCGGAATGGAAGACGTTTGGCATTGGAAATTGGATCGGCAAGATTTTAAGGAAATCGATGATATTCTTAATGAATATATAAAAGAGCCGATAGGTCCAGAGTTTATGGCACCGCCCTTAAACTCTTGATTGCGATTTTAGAGAGTATTGTCTTGGATTAGGTCACGAGCTGCTTGTCCTGCGTCAATGCATTCTTGCTGAGTAGGCTCATGATGAGCAAATTTGACACGGTCCGCGCTTTGTAAAAGGTAGATCAGTCGCGAGCGAGTTTCGGCTTTGATATCTGGAAAAGTAGCAGTTTTTTTCAAAAATTCCTGAGTGGTGGAAGTAATAGCATCAAGCTGATATTTGGCATCGATGAAGGAGCGAATGGTATGGTCGAGTTTTGTAAAATAAGTCTGAAAAAATCCTTTTTCTACAAGTTTTTCATTTTCCAGGATTTCAAGTTTTTTCAATGCTTCAAGCTTTGGATCAATAGAAGGAAGGGGCACACCTTTTGCTATCGGAATTGTTTGAGGAAGCCGTTTGACGAGCAGGATGGCGATGGATACTAATAGCGCCGCGATGACTGATAGCCAGGGTAGGGTTTTGCTTTCAATGATGGTTCTGTTACGCAAGCGTTCTTGTTTGAGTAAGATTGGGTTGTCGATATAGTCATGGCGATTAATGTAGTCCATAGTGACAAAGGGTTTTTGTGAAAGAGGCATCAGAGGGGCGATGAATGCATTTGGCTCAAATTCGATTGTGGGCATTGAGATAGTCATTTCGAAAATCTCGGTAATAAAGGAGATGGGAGAACTTGAGTTTTTTTCAATGGGATCGAACACGATGTCTTGAAAGGTCAGAGAGTACTTTCCAGGTAATTTTGGAATGAGAATGAATTCAATATGCTGTTCAGTATTTTCATTAGAAGTTATTGTGGAAATCACTGTGGGCTCTCGAGCCAATGCAAAAGGAGGTTCTCCCAAGCCTTCATAGCTGAGCAGATGACTTTTCATCAATCCAATGTTGGGACGATAGGCTGAAGGATATTTTAATATCATTTGAATGCTAAGGAGTTCGTCTAAAGGAAGTTGTTTTGTAGAGAGATTGATTTCTACCGAAAATTGTCCAACAGATCTACTCCAGGAAGTTTCTTCAGCGTATCCAAAACTAAGAATCAGTAACATTAATACCGTCATGACTCTCATCGAAATCTCCTTTGCCTTAGGATGAAAAATTTTTTTAGCTGTGGCAGATAAGGGATTTCACTATGAATGGCCAAGAAGTCCGCACCGAGTTGATTCATGAGTTTTTTTTGAGCTGTTAGACGCTCAGAAATCTCACGATGAAGATATTCTTTTACCTCCGAGGAAGATGTGTCGATGAGCTTTTTTTCTCCGGTTTCCAAATCCTCGAAGGCTGTTATATTCATGTCGGGAAAATGAACTTCGCTCGGATCAACGACGGCGATGGAAACCAGATCATGCTTATTGGCGATCAAAGCGGCTTCATGGGAGTAGTCTGAACAGATAAAATCAGAGATGAGAAAGCAGATGCCAGAAAGCTTTTGAACCTCTCCCAAAAAGGCAAGGGCAGCACCCATATTCGTTTTCCTATCTTTAGGCTTAAAGGCTAAAAGTTCGCGGATAACTCTCAAAACATGCCTTGTGCCCTTTTTAGGTGGAAAATATTTTTCGACGACATCGGTAAAAAGAATCAAGCCAACTTTATCATTATTTTTAATTGCTGAAAATGCGATGACGGCAGCAATTTCTGTGATGATATCGCGTTTTAGAGCTTGTTTGGTTCCAAAACGTGTTGAAGCGGAGAGATCCACAATTAACATGACCGTCATTTCACGCTCTTCCCTAAAACTTTTAACGTATGGGCGATTCATGCGTGCAGTCACATTCCAGTCTATTGTGCGAGGATCATCGCCAGCTTGGTATTCTCTGACCTCCTCGAATTCCATTCCCCTGCCTTTAAATGCTGAACGGTAGGCTCCAGCTAGGATGTCTTCAGCAAGGTGAGTGGTTTGAATTTGAATGCGGCGGATTTTTTTAAAGAGGGTGGAGGAGATTTCGGCCATACGTCATCCCTCTGAGGCTGTGAAAAAATAGAGATTCGCGGCGCTTTTAAGGTCTTTTTTGCATCTTTCAAAAATCACCACCTCCCAAAACGGCATGTGAGACGTTTCAGTCGGAGGCGTTTTTTGAAATCTGCAAAAAAAACTCATTAAAATCACCGGAATTCTAATTTTTTCACAGCCTCTCTGTGGTTTTAAGGGACCGGAAGTGTGGAGAAAATGGCATCGATGATATTGTCTGCAGAAACATCTTCTGCTTCAGCTTCATAAGTTCGCCTAATGCGATGCCTTAAGATGTCATGACCGATTTGTTTGATATCATGTGGAGTGACAAAAGCTCTGCCTGATAAGAAAGCATGGGCTTTGGCGCCAAGTTTCAATGCCAAGCTTGCACGAGGGGAGGCCCCATAGAGAATTAGATTGTTAATTTTGACATTAAAGGCTTCAGGATTGCGTGTGGCAAATATGATATTGAGGATATAGTCGATAATTTTATCATCGATATAGATGCTATTAACGATCTGGCGTGCAGATAAAATATCATGAGCTGAAAGAATTGGTTCAACGGCGGGCCGAGCACCGAGGGTTCCCATGCGAGACAAAATTTCTTTTTCCTCTGTTTGAGTAGGGTAATCCACTTTAACTTTCATCATGAAACGATCTGTCTGAGCTTCAGGAAGAGGATAAGTTCCTTCATGTTCGATAGGATTTTGCGTGGCTAGAACCAAGTAAGGCTCGCCTACGGCAAAGGTTGTTCCTGCAATGGTCACTTGTCTTTCTTGCATGACTTCTAGAAGTGCTGACTGAACCTTTGCAGGGGCGCGGTTAATTTCATCGGCTAGGAGAATTTTAGTAAAGATCGGTCCTTTATTAATGCTGAAAGTGCCATCTTTAGGATTGAAGATCGAGGTTCCAATGAGGTCAGCAGGCAAAAGGTCTGGCGTGAATTGAATGCGTTTAAAGTCGCATTGCAATGTTTTTGCAAGTGTATTGACCGCTAACGTTTTTGCTAGTCCGGGCAAGCCTTCCAAAAGAATGTGTCCGTCTGCAAGCAGGGCAATGAAGAGACGGTCGATCATATGAACTTGACCGACAATGACTTTGGAAATTTCCTCCTTTGCAAGGCGGAATTTCTCGCTGTTGCTTTTGATGATTTTCGTCAAATCCTGAAGATTTTCGTCCATACAGTTGAATATCCAGCCATTGTAAGTTGGCTCTATTTTTCAAGAATTTGAATTATACTCAAGCGAATCTTATGCGAGCTTATGCAACAGGAAGGATGATAGTAAAGGAAGTTCCTTTTCCGGTTTGTGATTGGACAGAGATTTGTCCAAAGTGCTTATGAATAATTGTCTGAACAATGGAGAGTCCTAAACCTGAGCCCCCCATTTTTTGGGAATGAGCTTTATCGACGGTATAAAAACGTTCAAAAATGTGTTCGAGATCTTGAGTGGGAATGCCTATGCCTTGGTCAGTAATAATGATTTTGATTTTGCTGTTGTCGATCTTTTGCATTGTAATATCAATGTGGGCAGGTGCATTAGAGTATTTAGCAGCATTTTCCATGATATTCATCATGGCTAGTTCCATTAAACTTGGATCGGCAATAAGCTCCATCTGCTCATTAGGGGCTTTGTGGATGATGATTTTGGCTTCAGGATAAATATCATGAAGAGTATTAGAGCATGTCTTAATGATTTCATAGAGGTCGCATTCGATCAATCGTGAGAGGGGAATATTTTCAACATCCGACAATGTTAATAGATCTTTAATTAGAGAGGTCATGCGTTGACAGTTTCTAACAATTTTTCGAGTCACCTCTATGCGTGTTTCTATGGGCAGATCTGGATTATCATGCAATGTTTCGGCAAATCCACGAATGATAGTGATAGGAGTTTTAAGTTCATGCGAGGCATTGGCGATGAAATCTTTCCGCATTTCCAGAAGCTTGTAATGGGTGGATTTATCTTGAAGGACAAGGATAGCGCCTCCACTGGGACCTTTAGGAGCTGCTACGATATCTAGATATGTTTTTCTTCCTTCAGCTTGCGTGATGGTTAGGGTATCTGTTAAAGCTTTCTTTTCTTTTTGGCATTCTATCAGTAAAGCATATCCTTGAGGTTGTTGGATGTCGTTGAAAGGATGGCCGATTAATGTTTCACTATGAGTATTCAACAATTTGATCGCCATTGTATTGGCGTAGGTCACTTGCATTTCGTTATCGATAGCGATGACGCCTTCGACTAAAGATTCCAAGATGGCTTCTTTTTCATTTCGTTCGGAAGTTAAATTGTCGATATGTTTTTGGATCTTTGCAGAGAGAGAATTCAGGGTCATTGCCAATTTACCGAATTCATCACTGGAATTCGTCGACTTTAGATGAATTTCGGGAATCGTTGTTTGCTCACCCTCTTGATAGGGAGCGACGGCACTGATGATTTGCTGAATAGGCTTTGTAAAGTGATTAATAATGAACCATGTCATGATGCTGAAAAGCAGCAAAATAGCTGTCGTCAAACCTAAGAAGGCAATTTCGCAATCATTAGCTAGATCGTTAAAGTATTTATAAGGGAAAGCCGTACGGATGACATATGTTTTACCATGAAAATCGAACGCTTTTGCAAGGTAGGAAAATTTTTGTTCAAGCAGTTCGGAATAATCTTCATAATATCCAATTCCATTTTGAAAAGCTTCTTGCACTTCTGGGTGATCGACGACATATTCTTGACTGAATCGAGGTCCTAAAAGACGTTTGGTATGTGAATCATAAAGAACCTTCCTATCGCTGGTAATCACACTTACGCGGAAAAAAATCAGAGATTTTTGTTCTTTAAGTCGACGTATCAGGGCATCATTATTAGGCGCCGTTTGAATTTTTGCAATCAGCTCGTCAGCTCGATCCTCCATCGCTTTTGCAGCAATGGTACGCACCATATGTGTCACTAATGGAAAAGTCAGAGAAGTGAAAAGGAGAAAGCCAATTAAATAGCTTATGAAAATTTTTTGACGAAAGCTTAACATTTGATTTTATTAAAATTAAAATAAAAGGCTATTTTATCATAAAGAAGATTTTTTATATAGATTGAAAAAGAAATTAACACGATAGAAGTAAAGTTTTACATCATAGCGAGATCAATGATACATTCTTGATTGTTTCGCAATTTTTTTCATCCCAATTTGCCGTGAATTCAAAGCAAGCTAGTTTTTTGTCTTGCTCTATCATTATATCGTTCAATCGTTTCCATTGTTAATTATGATAGAAGTAAAGTTTTACATCATAACGAGATCAACGATGGAAACGATTTAATGATATAACGATAAGATTTTTGGATGTTCAAAACGATAATCTTTTCTCATCGTTAACTTTACTTTCAAGTTCACGCTATAGCGGTAAAAAGTGCAGTTCTACCTTTGAGCCTTTACAAGCAAAAAATTTTCAATCACGGGAAGTGTATAAATTAATTCATTCTCCAATAAATAGAGGTTCTGGCGAAATTTTAGTCAGATTTTCATGGCCATTTTCTGTGATCACTACAGTATCTTCAATGCGGATTCCGCCAACATCTGGCAAATAGATTCCTGGCTCGATGGTGATAACCATTCCTGGAGAAAGCGGAACATTGCGGTATGGAGGTGAGCTTTTGACGCCAGGATATTCATGAATTTCTAATCCTACACCATGTCCTAAGCTATGAGTGAAGGAAGATCCATAACCTTTAGAGGAAATGAGATTTCGAGCGGCTGAGTCAAGATCTCCTAAAGTTATGCCGGGCCGACATAAAGCCAAGGCAGCCTGCTGAGCTTGTTTCACAATTCCGTGAATAGCTAGGAGCTGTGGATCAGGTTTTCCAAAAAAAACGATGCGGGTCATATCTGAGTGATAGTGATGGTAATTAACGCCGATATCCACCAACACGATATCTCCAGGCTGCAATAGTGTTCTGCCAGCTCGATAATGAGGCATGGAGCTGTTTTTTCCAAAAGCGATAATAGGTTCAAAGGCAACTCCTTTGCTGCCAAGCCTTTTCCAAAAAATTTCCAATTCAGTGGCAGCCTCAAGCTCGGTGATTCCTGTCTGTAGTAATGAGCAAACAAGATTGAATCCTTTTGTCCCAAGATCGGCAGCTTCTTGGAGAATAGTGATTTCTTCGGCATCTTTGATGGTTCTTAGCTTTTCCACAGGTGAGTCAAAAGGGACAAGAACGAGCTCTGCGGCCTTTTTTTCGGATGCCGATGCCGCCATCTTTTGCAAAGCGAGATAATCCTTGTACGAAGTGCTTTGGCTATCGAATGCGAGTTTTTTGATAAATGCTAATTCAGGACTAGCTAGAAGCGAATCCATATTGATGGAATCGGATTGTTTTACAGGAAAAGGGCTGATTTTCCGGCAGTTTTCGATATATCTGCTATCGACAAGCAATAGGGCTCCATCGGTGTGAACGAGCAATGTTCCCGCAGAAAGTTCAATGCCTGTCATGTAATAGAGATTTATCAGGTTATCGATAAGCAATGCATCGCAAGAAGCCTCTTTTAATACTTCTTGGAGTCGCTTTAAGCGTTTCTGATAGTTCATGAAAACCTCATTTATGAAACAATTTAAGAAGATTTTCCGGTGAAAGATGAGCCAGTATTGGTTTGCCAACAGGACAGTGATAAGGCTGTTGGCAAAGAACAAGTTGGTTGATTAATCCTTGGGCTTCTTCAAGAGTTAGTTTGCGGTCATATGAAATAGCGGCCCGGCTGGCGGCTAAAGCAATTTTTTTTATTTTTTCTTGGTGAATGAGATTAACATTATGCAACTCGCTTAGATCATGAAGAATACTCAAAATAAGGCTTCGAATATTAATATTGCCGAAAATTTGAGGGACCGCATCGAGGAGAAAGCTGTTTTGTCCAAATTCTTGCAGATGAATTCCCATTTGATTGAAGAAGGGAAGTGAAATGCGCAATGCCTCGGCTTCAAAAGGAGAGACTTCGATAGGTTCTGGAATCAGCAGCATTTGTTGCGAAATAGATGTTCCTACCTGAGTTTGAAGCAGCTTTTCAAAAATAATGCGCGCATGCGCTGCTTTTTGATCGATAAGAATCAACCCATTCCGGTTGCCAAAAAACTCATGTTGGATCTCTCCATCCAAAAGAATATAACGTGATACGGTTGCTAAAACTTTGGGAGGATGAGAAGATTTTTCATGCGTTGGAAAAAGCGAAGGAGAAGGCGCATTTTTAGGACCTAATTCTAGATCTAAATGAGGAGGGGAATAATTTAGGGGAGAATTGACTGTTGGTAAAATAGGATCAGGTGAGAATTCATGTGGAGGAAATGGTTCTCTGGGTTGAAAAATCCATTCCTTTTTTTCCAAGCTGGAAGTGTCATCCGATTGGAAGAAATTGGCAAAAGAAATTTCATCGAAAGCGGGAGAAAACTTTGCATTGATGGAATGGGATTCTAAGACTTTGGCTATTGCTTTTGAGATAAGTTCTTTAATCGCTTGTTCTTGCCGCAAGCGCACTTCGCGTTTTTGAGGATGTACATTTACATCGACGAGGTGTCCTGGCATTGAGAGGTAAAGGACAAATACAGGATGACGCCCGGGTGCTAGGGATGTGCCATAGCCTTCTTTGACAGCAAAAGCGATTGCAGGCGAGGTAACGGGTCTCCCATTGATAAAGAGATATTGGCCAGTCCGGTTATGTCGAGTATAGCTTGGAAGGCCGACTAATCCATGAATGGCAAGAGCTTCATGTTTAGATTCAATGAAAGCTGTATTTTGAATAAAATCTTGACCAAGAACATGACCGATGCGAGTTTTGAATTTTTCTTCTAAAGCTTCTACATTGGTTTGTGGAGCTGTTAGTTGTTTTTTTTCATCGTTGATTAGTTGGAATTTAATTTCAGGATTTCCCAAAGCCATTAATGAGACGGTTTTTAAGATCTCATTGGCATCATAAGCAGGAGATTTTAAGAATTTTTTGCGTACCGGAACATTGAAAAAAAGAGATTTAACTTCAATCGTTGTTCCTTGAGAGCGAGCCGCGGGTGCACAGCTAATGATTTTTCCACCATCGACCAACACCATTGTGCCTTCATATTTTGTTTGGAGTTCGCTTTGTGAAGGTGATGTGACTAGCATAAACTTGGAAATCGATGCGATGGAAGGAATAGCTTCTCCTCGGAATCCCATTGTGTTAAGCGTAAGGAGCTCTTCGACTGTACGGATTTTTGACGTGGCATGTCTTTCGAGGCAAAGAAGTGCGTCGTCGGCATTCATTCCACAACCGTCGTCAGTGATGCGAATCATTTGTCTTCCTCCCCCTTTAATTTCGATGCAAATGTCCCTTGCACCCGCATCGAGGGAGTTTTCGACAAGCTCTTTTACGACGGAAGCCGGATTTTCAATCACTTCGCCAGCGGCGATTTTATTGATGGTTTGCTCATCAAGGACGCGAATTTTAGACGCCATAGTGTTTATGCTAATGAGTATGAGTGAAATTAGAATTCAGAATACAGAATTCATAATAGAATTGCTAAGATTTACAGAGGAAACCAACGGTTCGAAATACAAAATAGATTTCACAAGATAGGCAGGCATACGCATCAGGGGAAAAGGAAAAAGTTCCAACGAAAGGATTCAAATTTTTTGTGATTCATGTCTATTGCCATCTATTCTGAATTCTGTATTCTGAATTCTATATTTAAATTTTATTTTTAAAAGATGGTTGTCTCAATGGATAAGAAGCCACATTCCCGTACGGATCCTTCGCAAAATTTTATGGAGCGTTATCCACAGCCCCTTGATGCTCTCTTTCTTCCTTCATCAGTTGCTCTAATCGGAGCTAAAGACGATTTGGGATCAGTCGCTAGTACCATCTTGAATAATCTTAAGGCAGGAGGGTTCAAAGGCAATATCTACCCTGTTAATCCAAGACGCCGTGAAGTCTTGGGCTTGACCTGCTATTCCTCCATTTATGAAGTCCCGGAAAAGGTCGATTTAGCGGTTATCGTTACTCCAGCATCTACAGTTCCAGAGATCGTTGCAGAGTGTGTTGAGGCTCAGGTCAAATCGGCTATCATTATTTCGGCTGGATTTAAAGAACTAGGTCCTCCTGGGATAAAGCTCGAAGAAAAAATCCTTGAATATGCTCGCAAAGGAAAAATGCCCATTATTGGTCCTAATTGTTTGGGAGTCATGAATCCTATACATGGGTTAAATGCTACTTTTGCAAGGGGAATGGCTTTAAAAGGCAATATTGCGTTTATAAGTCAATCAGGAGCTATGTGTACAGCAGTTTTGGACTGGAGTTTTAGAGAAAAAATTGGTTTTAGCGCTTTTGTATCCATAGGTTCAATGGCCGATGTCAATTGGGGTACATTGATCGATTATTTGGGATCGGATCCGCACACGCATAGCCTTTTGCTTTATATGGAGACCATTGGAGATGCCAGGTCCTTTCTCACTGCCGCCAGGGAGGTCGCGCTGGAAAAACCAATTATCGTGATCAAAGCCGGCCGCAGCCAAGCCGCTGCAAAAGCTGCAGCTTCGCATACAGGATCCTTGGCTGGTAGCGATGAAGTTTTCGATGCCGCCCTTGAACGGGTTGGGGTGTTGCGTGTGAATACAATCTCGGAGTTGTTTAGCATGGCTTCTGTATTAGCGCGACAGCCGCGTCCTCGGGGACCGCATTTGTCCATCGTGACTAATGCAGGTGGGCCCGCTGTATTGGCGACCGATGCGACTGTGCTCAATCATGCTGAGCTGGCCAATTTAGAGGATACAACGATAAAAGCTATGGATAGATTTCTTCCAAAAGCTTGGAGTCGGGGAAATCCCATTGATATTTTGGGCGATGCTGGCCCTGAGGCATATGCTAAGACGCTAGAAGTGCTGGAAAAAGACAAGCATACTGATGGGATACTGGTAATCTTATCGCCACAGGATATGACGAATCCGACTGCCACAGCACAATCCTTACTGCCCTTTGCCCATTTTCCTGGAAAGCCCGTGTTGGCGAGCTGGATGGGAGGAGAAACAGTGACAGAGGGAATTAAACTATTAAATGAAGCAAGAGTTCCCGTTTTCGAATATCCTGATGATGCTGCAAAGACATTCGCAATCATGTGGCAATATAGCCGAAATTTAGAATCCCTTTATGAAACTCCTGGCATTGGACAAAAGGAAAACTTTGAACGCAAGGAAACGCAAAATCAGCAAGTTCAGCACTTAATAGAGGGCGTGCAGAAAAAGGGACGTGATTTGCTGACAGAGGCTGAGTCTAAGCAATTATTGCAGTTTTATAAAATACCTGTGGTAGAGACTATCATCGCTAAAACGCCTCCTGAAGCATTAGAAGCTGCGCGAAAAATTGGCTTTCCAATTGTGTTGAAATTACTTTCAGAGACAATTACACATAAGACTGACGTTGGTGGAGTAAAACTTAATCTAAAGACTTCGGAAGATGTTCTAGAAGCTTTCGAAGAGATTAAAGAAAACGTCACCAAATTAGCAGGCTCTGAACACTTCGAAGGAGTGACTGTTCAGCGCATGGTTGAGCGAAGAGGGTATGAATTGATTTTAGGAAGTACGACAGACCCTCAATTTGGTCCTGTGTTGCTTTTTGGGACCGGAGGTCAACTCGTAGAAGTTTTTAAAGATAAAGCTTTGGCTATTCCGCCTCTAACGAGTACCTTGGCGAGGAGATTCATGGAAAAGACAAGAATCTATGAAGCTCTCCAAGGAGTGCGAGGTCAAAAGCCCATTAATCTTGAAGCTCTAGAAACCCTGTTGATTAATTTTTCTACAATGATTGTTGAAAATCGAAGAATCAAAGAATGCGACATCAATCCTTTGTTAGCATCTTCAGAGGAGTTAATCGCTCTCGATGCCCGTATTGTTTTACATGATCATTCGATTGCCGATGTCGACCTCCCTAAACTTGCCATTAGACCTTATCCCTTAAACTATATGCGTCAGTCTTCTTTAAAAGATGGTTCTTCCGTGATTTTACGTCCCATTCGACCTGAGGATGAGAGGTTAATTATTGATTTTCATAGAGAATTATCGGAGCACAGCGTACGTCAGCGTTATTTTGAATTTATGAGCTTGGATGAAAGAGTGGCTCATGATCGGTTGATTCGCATTTGTTTTACTGACTATGACCGCGAGTGGACAACTGTTGCAGAGATTGAAGGAGCTAATGGTCCTCGCATTATCGGAGTTGCCCGCATGTTCAGAGTACCTGGAACGATGTATGCGCGATTTACGATGATCATTGAAGACCAATATCACAATCTCGGCTTAGGTACGCAGCTATTGGAACATTTGATTCGTATTGCAAAGCAAGAAAATATCGAGATGATCGATGCTCGCATTCTTTCTGAAAATGCAGGCATGATTAAGATCTGCCGCAAGCTTGGCTTTTCTATTACTCAAGACAAAGATCCCTATGTCAGCCGAGCTCAATTGAAAACTGACTTATCTTAATGTAAGTCCTTCTCGCTATTTTTCTCTCATCATCTAAAATTTTTTTGATCTTTTGTCATCCCAAACATTTTTCATAGGTTTTGACGATGTGGAAACCTTTAGTCAAGAGTTGTTTATATTTGTCTACTTGTCTAGATGTATACATGTCCACTTGACGAGACTACATCTATTCAACTATAATAAGTTTGGAAACCAAGGAGGAATTATGGGTGCTCAGCCACATGCTCATAGAATAAAAATCAGCGTTGACGTTTCCGAAGAGGAAAGAACTTATATTAAAATGATTGCGGCTAAGAAAAAAATGACTATCAGTGAGTTTATTATGTCTTTTGTAAGACCTAACATTCCTCATTCCGAACCCAATGTCGAAACAAAAAAGGCGATGAGAGATATCGAAGAAAACAAAAATCTTACACGTTATAAAAACATCGATGATTTTTGGGCCGATATGGGATTAGATCCAAATGCTTGAAATTGTACCGACCAAGCTTTTTAATTTAAGGCTCACACTCTGAAGTCTTTTAAAAGCAAGTTATTCTGATCTCGACATTAATTAGTCCAAACTCCAGTATTTAATAAGTATGGAAGCACAAGTTCTTGCGACTGATATAGTTAGAAAACTCGTTAATGCCGGATATACCGCTTATTTTGCTGGAGGATGGGTTCGTGATTATCTGATGGGTCATCCTTCGGATGATATTGATATTGCGACCAATGCTCCACCAGAAAAAATTCTCGATTTGTTTCCCCGTACGATTTTAGTAGGGTTGGCTTTTGGTGTTGTGGTTGTTCTGTCCGATGGGCATCAATTTGAAGTGGCGACTTTCCGTCGTGATGTTCACTATGTTAATGGACGAAAGCCGACACAAATCGAGTTATCAACCCCTTTGGAAGATGCATTGCGCAGAGACTTTACAATCAATGGCATGTTTTATGACCCTTTGAATGCTGTTGTCCATGATTATATCCAAGGCGCTGAAGATTTAAAGACGGGGATAATCCGCACGATTGGAGATCCCTATGAGAGATTTTTCGAGGATCGTTTGAGGATGATACGGGGAGTGCGCTTTGCTGCACGCTTTGGCTTTGCCATAGATACCGATACTCAAGAAGCAATAAAAGCCAATGCGGATACGCTTTTTCCTTCTGTAGCGATGGAAAGAGTTTGGCAGGAATTTAACAAGATGGCTAAATATCCTCGTTTTGATGCGGCTATAGTCAATATGCATCGCTTGGGATTATTGCAAACGATATTTCCTGCTTTGACAGAAGTGCATCTTCACGAGATTAAGCATCACACGGCAGCATTTGTCGGTTATCCAGCTGATGCTGCAACGATTTTATATGTCATGGGTCTTTTCCCAGACGCTACAAGCAACGAGGCTGTCGAGCTTTGCCAATATCTCAGGACAAGTACTGCAGAGGCCAATTTAGCGGAATTTTTGATACGTCTTCGTGAGAAAGTGAATCAAGACGATGAAAGAGTGGATTTTGATAAAGTGGGGTGGACACATCTCTATGCCCATCCAGCAGGAAGATGCTGTTTGAATGTCATTGCAGCGACAATGAATGAAGATAAGCGAATACACTTTCTGAAAAAACATCAACAACGTATTGATTTGCTGCAAAAACACATTCAAAGAGTCATCGAAAAAAAGTCTCTTGTCAACGCAAGGCTTTTAAACGAACATGGAATTGGGCAAGGCAAGCTGATGGGAATGCTTTTAAAAGAAGCCGAACGACTTGCCATTGAAAATGATTTCAACTGCTCTGATGAAGTTTTAAGACAATTAAAAAGCACAATTTTATGGCCTAAATTGTAGTTTTGGAGGATTATGCCGCGTCAAATCACGAGTGTTCAGCATCCGCTTGTTAAACATATGGTTAGACTACGTCAAAATCGCGACTATCGCTATGAGCATCGCAGTCTTCTCTTGGAAGGAATTAAGCCCATAGCAGAAATTGGGGGGAAATTTCATTTTAAAACTCTGATGATGTTGAATGAGACTTTGCTTCCCATTGGAATCAAGGCTGATGAAATCCTCATTGTCAATGAAAGCATTATGAAAAAAGTTTCTGGGATGCAGACGTCAGAGGGCATTATCGCCGAAATTGAGATGCCGGAGCCAGCTTCGTTAAAGGGGTTGAAATTCATTGTAGCTTTTGATGGCATTGCCGATCCTGGAAATTTAGGCACATTGCTCCGTACAGCGCTCGCTTTGGGATGGGAAGGCGCATTTATTATTGACGAAACATGCGATCCATTTAATGAAAAGGCATTAAGAGCCGCCCGTGGAGCAACTTTTCGATTGCCCATTGCCTGGGGAAATTGGCAAATGTTGCACGAACTAATTAGCAAAAATCATTTAAACCCCGTTGTCGCGGATTTGCAAGGAACACCCATTGAAAAATGCGAAAGGAAAGATTCGATATTGCTCGTGCTTAGCAGTGAATCTCAAGGGGTTTCAGAGGATGCTAGGAAAGTCTGCGATCCTGTCACCATTCCTATGCCTGGTGAAATGGAATCGCTCAATGTCGCTATTGCTGGCGGTATTTTGATGTATAGTTTTCTTAGAGGTGATGATGTCTCCAAAGGAAGATGATCGCGTTCCTCGTCCAAAACGTTGGAGAGAACATTCTGAAGAGTCCAACTTCTTTGGACAAGATCGCAAAAGTGAAAAATATGCCCGGAAGCTCGCTTCTGCCAAGGATCGTTCAAAATATAAAAAGACTGATTTGCGTAAGCAGTCGAAATCTAAAGAGATTAAGAGCATTAACGAAGAATTGGAACGCGGTCGGGTACTATCGATTGCATCGCAAGGCATATTTGTCGATGTAAGAGGAGAAATTGTCACCTGTACACTGCGAGGAGTATTAAAGAAAGATAAGACGCTTGCAAAAAATTTGATTGTCGTCGGAGATTTTGTCCGTTTTGAGCGGACTAGTGCTGGAGAAGGGTTGATTGAACACATCGAACCAAGGCGGTCTCTGCTTTCTAGAGCTGAGAATTTATCGCGAAAAAAAGAGCAGCTAATCGCAGCTAATATCGATCAGGTTTTGATTACAGTTTCAGTGGCATTGCCGGCTCTTAAGCCCTCTTTGGTTGATCGTTATATCATTGCGGCTCAAAAAGGCGATATGGAGCCGATCATTGTGATTAATAAAATCGATCTGCTTGAGTCAGAAGATGAGGATAAGGCTACCCTAGAACAGGAAAGGGCTCTCTATGGCGAGATGCTTAAAGCTTACCAAATAGCGGGTATACCTGTCATTTCTGTCAGCACAAAGACAGGTCAGGGAATCGATCTTTTGAAAGAGGCGATGAAAGATAAGGTCTCGGTTTTTTCTGGGCAATCGGGGGTTGGAAAGTCATCATTGATTAATACGATGACTGGACATGAATTAAGAGTCGGTGAGCTGGTCGAAAAAACTCAGAAGGGATCTCATACAACGACGACAGCGCATCTTATTCCTTTGGAATTTGGAGGTTGGTGCATTGATACTCCGGGAATTAAGAGTTTTGGTGTATGGAATCTTGATAAGGAAGAAGTCGAGCATCATTTCCCTGAAATTTTTACATGCGGACATCAATGCCGATTTCCAGATTGTTCTCATACTGGAGAAGAGGAATGCGCAGTGATCGATGCTGTTGAGAAGGGGAAAATCTCTCCATTAAGATATGAATCTTATTGTGCCTTAATGCAAAGCATTTCCAGAGATCACTTTAGGCGCTGAACTATGCCTCAATATATTCAGAATACAAATATTTTTATGACTCATGTAGTTGTTCCTCAAGTGTCATTAGAGCTCTTTGTGGAATGGCAATCTAAATTGAATGGAATTATTGCTAATTTTCCAGGCTTTCAAAGTTTTGAAATTTTATCTCCAAGGCCTGGAGAGTCATCATGGACGCTTGTACAGCGGTTTACAGATGCTGCTAGTGCTAGCGCCTGGAAGGAGTCTTCCGAGCGCCGAGAGCTACTTCAAGAGTTACGCACCAACATAACGCAAAATATCGAAGATAGTGCTTCTAAAGAAGCAGATTTGCATGGTGTTACAGAAGTGCTGATTACTCAGGTCGCTTCTGAAAAAGTCAGCACATATCGGAAGTGGCTTGCAAAAATTCATCAAGCCGAAGCAAGGTTTCCGGGATTTAGAGGGATGTATGTTCAATCGCCCATTGAAGGACGAGGGCTGCACTGGATCACTTTTTTGCAATTTGATACGGCCGAAAACTTAGATCGATGGCTCACCTCCAAAGAAAGGCATGAAATACTGAAAGAATCAGACGCCATCATTACGGCATTGGAAAGCCACCGTGTGATAACACCTTACGCAGGGTGGTTTAGCACAATTGCAAAAGTGGGTGAAATTCCCGCCGTATGGAAACAGACAATGCTTGTTCTTCTCGTTCTCTTTCCGATCGTGATGTTTGAACTTAAATTCCTGTTTCCTCTGACAAAAGGCCTTAACATCTCTTTAGCGACATTTATCGGGAATGCGATTAGCGTGATCTTGATTTCCTGGCCAATGATTCCTATTGCCATTTGGCTTTTCGCCTGGTGGTTAACTCCAGGCAGTGGCAATTCATTGAAAAAAAATATTGCTGGTACTTTTCTTTTGTCGATGATTTATCTTATCGAAATTATTGCTTTCTGGAGTTTCGTTTAGAAGCGTGGGTCCTTCATTTGCTTTATTATACAACCACTGAGGCAGTGACTCAAGCTAGATGGTTAATTATGTAAAACCTATTCATTTCGGAATTTTGCAGAGAGTTGAGAAGAAATATACTCTCGCATTTTTTGGCGAGCGTAATAAAGTCTTGAACGGACGGTCCCTGGCTTTATATGCATCAGCTCGGCAATTTCATTGTGGGAGAGTCCCTCGATGTCGAAAAGACGAAGGACCTCTTGTTGCTGCCAAGATAGCATTTTTAGTCCATTTTCAATGATTTCGTGGATTTCTTTAAATTCCAATTCTTCCAGGATATGAGATTTTGTTTCAAATGCAGTTTGCTTTGTTTCGGCAAGCAAATTGAAATCGCTTGTAAACGTTTTTAAGGTTTGAATCTTCTTTTTTCGCAAGATGTTGATGCTCAAATTGACTGCTATACGATAGAGCCATGTATAGAAGCGTGCATGCATTTTAAAAGAAGGAAGATGACGGAAAGCGCTGATGAAAGTTTCCTGCATTGCATCTTCTGCAAGTTCTTTATCTCCAATAATTTGGAAACATATTGTCATGATTTTTCGACGATAACGTTTGACTAATTCAGCAAAAGCTTCCTCATCCCCTTGCTGACTTTTTAAGATTAGCTCCGTTTCATTTGAATCGGATGGTTCTGAAGGAAAAATCATAATATAATTATATCCCGTTGTGCTTAAAAATGACTATGCTTATCTTGAAAGGAGAAGCTTGTTCAATTTTTAAAACAAGCAAGTAAAGAAGGTCTCCTATGTCATACATCAGATCCGTTAAAGCCATAGAAATTCTCGATTCTAGAGGAAACCCTACTTTGGAAGTCATGATCTCTACTGATCGCGATATTGTAGCAAAGGCAGCAGTTCCTTCTGGAGCCTCTACCGGAGCTAATGAAGCTCTTGAATTGCGTGATAGTGATCCCTCAAGGTATCGTGGAAAAGGAGTACAACAAGCCATTGCCCATGTCAATGGACCTATTGCACAAATGCTTGTTGGAGAACATGTTTTCGATCAAAGGCGCCTTGACATGATGATGGTTGCAGCTGATGGGACAGAAAACAAGAGCCGTTTAGGTGCAAATGCCATTTTAGGAGCTTCTTTAGCATTAGCAAGAGCGGGGGCTCTTACTGCCAGAATTCCCCTTTATCTCTACATTGGAGGATGTCATGCGCATATTTTACCCTGTCCGATGATGAATATCATCAATGGGGGAGCGCATGCAGATAATTCTTTGGATTTTCAAGAATTTATGATTCGGCCGGTTGGTGCACCTAACTTTAAAGAAGCTGTGCGATGGGGTTCCGAGATTTTCCACACATTAAAGGATATCCTCAAATCTGAAGGCTATGCCACTTCAGTCGGCGATGAGGGTGGCTTTGCTCCTAATCTTCCTTCAAATGAAGCGGCCCTTGAGGTCATTCTTCAAGCCATTGAAAAGGCGGGATACCATCCAGGATCACAGGTGACAATAGCTCTAGATTGTGCTGCGACCGAGTTTTTTGATAAAGTCTCAGGTCGTTATGTGGAAAAGAAGAAAAAAAAGCGCAAAGAAAAGTATGAAGAGCGTTCTTCAGAAGAACAGGTGGATTATCTTGAAAAATTATGTTCCACCTATCCCATTGATTCGATTGAAGATGGCCTTGATGAAAGCGATTGGAAAGGCTGGAAAATTCTATCAGATCGCCTCAATCACAAAGTGCAAATCGTTGGAGATGATCTTTTTGTTACAAATCCCAAATTTCTTTGGAGAGGAATATCTCAGGGAATTGCTAACGCCATTTTAGTTAAGGTTAATCAGATTGGGACTTTGACAGAGACTTTAGAAACGATTCGCATCGCGCAAACGCACAGCTATACCACGATTATTTCCCATCGTTCCGGAGAGACAGAAGATAGCATCATCGCCGATATTAGCGTAGCCGTCAATGCAGGGCAAATTAAAACAGGTTCGCTTTCAAGGACTGATCGGGTGGCTAAATATAACCGTCTGTTGAATATTGAGGAGGGAATGGGTGGCTTTGGACGCTATCTCGATAGCAATACCCATTCACTTCATGGGTCGAGGGGATATTAAGCTTTGGTTTCCGATGATCAAAGGGACATAAGCGACTCAAGGGATCATAGAGACGAACAATTTTTATTCCCTGTCTCTTGAATCGCTATTGTTCTTTAACTAGTCTTTTTTCTGATCGGCTAATTTTTCTTCTATGCGCTTAACATTATCAAAGACATAGGTGAGCTGGACGTCGCTTTCACCTCTTGCTTGGCATTCTTTAGCTTTTGCATTCGCTTGCATGACAGCTTCGACGGCTGAATAAAAATCTCCAACTTCTTCCTGGGCATGAGAAAGATTATTCCATGCTAAGGCAATCAGAACACTATTTTGCTGTTCTTTTGGCAAAGCTAGGTGAGCCTCGACAGCGAGTTTTCGCAATGCAAGATTTTCTTGGGGAGTTAATTCCTTAATGAAGGTGCGTTTATTGTAGCAGCGAGCCAACATTTTCGCAGGTTCTGATGATAGCTTTACACATTCACTCCAATAATTTTCAATTTTTGCCCAGAATTCTTGCGCTTTTTCATGCTGACCTTCTTTTTCATAATACTTCGCTTGTTCAGCGGCAAAGCCAGTAAGATTATTATAAATCAATTCAGCGAGTTGATTGCTGACTTCTCTCTGATCGAATGTCGGGTTCTCCTGCGCTTTATGAAGGCAAGCTTCAGCAGTGCTAAGCAAATGCTGGCTTTGAACGAGGTCGTTCTGCTCTAGATAATCCATTGCCCCCTTAGTATAGCGTAAAAGCTGAGGAATGTAGAGCAACTCCTCCTCTTTGAGGTTGACGGCTTTTTCTGCCCATTGATTTGCATTCATGCGCTGGATCGTGTCATTAGCTAAGTCACTATGATTTCGACGAAGATGCTCTAAGCTGTAGAGATCCTCTATATTTTTGGCATCAGATAAATCAGGACAGGTTTCATACAAGCCAAGAGCATATTCAAGCATTGGAATAGCTGTCTTAAAGACATCCATTGCGGATTGAAATGGATGAGGGGCCTCTTTATTTGCATAAAGCAAAAGACCGTTTAACCATAGAATTTCAACGAGTTGTAATGCCACTTCTCTTGGCAAATGGGTAGGATCAACCTTAGCTGCGGTAATGTTTTTGATGGCAATGGCATAGGCGTATTTAAAAGACCATGCTCGAGCTGTCCGAGCGGATTTGACTAGCCAATCTGAAGAAGGGGAATTTGCTAGAATATCTTGATAATTGCTTTCTTTGGAACGAACAAGAGAGATTTGATACTGAAGATTTTGATATAAGGGAGATTCTTTTTTCTTGTTTAAGGTTAATTTGCGCCCTGTAGGACAACACTGGCTTAAGCTGCTGATTTTTTTCCAAAGTGCTTCAAGTTTTTGGGTAAGAGAAAGACTTTCTTTTGGGAGATGAGAAGAAACTTCTTTTTGGGTACCGTCTCTAAGCGTTTGAATGCCAGTCCTAAGAAAAGAAGCATCAGCGATTCTTAATACGCCATTCATTGGGGCATTTGATGGTGTTGAACTTCCAATCATGATGAAATTTTCCTTTGAGTGAGGTTGGAGAAATGTTGATAAAATTGATTATCCTATACTTGAAGAAGCGAATATTGTTTGTATTATACTAGAGACCGCCCATGGAGTCAAATTACGAACTACATGCCCTGTCATTGTTGCTGTAAGACCTCCTGTTTCATAGAGAATGGTCATATCTGAAAGGAGAATATTGACGGCAAGCTGAGTTAAGCCAGTCAAAGCTCCCTGGCAGGGAGCATTGAAATTATTTAAGTGTATCGCAGCAAATGCCAATGAAGAGATAGTCACTCGCCCTTTTAATGAACCTAGGCTAGAAAGAATTTTCGATTCAGAGTTCTCTAATTTTCCCAGTAAGTTTTGTATTCCTCCTCGAAATATGATTTCTTCCCAAATGGCTTTAATAGCGGTTTTGAGAGGCCGCGGCAAGCTCTTTAATTGAATGTTAGTAAATATAAGGTCCCCTTCTTGGGAAAGAAGGGATTTGTTTTTATCAATGCATTCTTTCATTTCTTGGAAATTTAATGGAGGATAAATTTGGCTGATGATCACGGTGGCTATCAATGAAATCACAACGCTTCTTGGAATACTTGATAGGCCAGTCTTCGCACCCATTTTCATTTTTTCTACGAAGGAAAGATTTTTTCCTTCCAATTTTTTTTGGGTCTTTTCGACTTCATTAGGCGCATTCCAAATGCTCTGAGAAGTTAACCATCGATAACTACTTTGAAAAATCATTGTTCCTTCCTTAAATTTAAAAATTAAATTATAAGCCATATTTATAAAGATTTTATAAATATATTTTCACAAAAAACGAAATAAGTCTGAAAAGTTTAATCTTCTTATTTTCAGAGAGCCAGGGATCAAAGAATGAAAATTCAAGTTAGAAATAAATACTATTATGACTTATTCACATTGATTTTGTAGATTTTTAACAAATGTGCTATAGTGACACTATGTACAAAGGTATTATTTTATGGATAAAAACAAATCTAAAAAAACAGCACAAATCAAACATCAGCCACATAAGATGAATATTGTGGCACAAAAAAATGAAAAAAGCCGTCTTGTCATCACGTGTACGGAAGAAGAGAAAGTGTATGTTAAAATGCTGGCAGCTAAAGAAAGAATGACCATCAGTGAATATCTTCTTTCTTTTCCAAGAAAAAACATGCCAAAACCCAGACTAGATAAACTTACTAAAAATGTTCTCAGAGAAAGTGAACGGGGTGAGAATTTAGAACATCATGAAACTATAGACGACTTCTGGAAATCGATGGGGATCGATCCGAATGCTGAAGATTGATAACACCAGACAGTTTAGAAAAGATCTTAAGAAATATCTAAATCAAAAAACTGTCATCAAAGAATTGAATGAGGTGATCAATCGATTAGCTAAGAATGAACTTTTAGATAAGCGTCATAGGGATCATCAATTGATAGGTGATTGGATAAATCACCGCGAATGTCATGTAAAAAATGACGTATTGCTTATCTATCGAATTGATGAGAGTAATGAGACATTGGTTTTGGAAAGATTGTTGTCACATTCAGAACTTCTATAGAGTCTAGTTTAATATATCAGTAATTTTTGATAAAAAGAGATTAAATTATTTATAATAATAACTAGTACCCAGATATTCCCTACTTGCAACAAAGAAGGATGACAATGAAAACGTATACAATGGCTCTATTTGGCGAGGCTGAAAAAGGAGAATATCGGATCCCATATCTCTGCGAAACAATTCCTCAATTACTTGAACGTTTTGGTAACCCTCCGCCTGAAAGTCGGGGAATTTACTATGCCATTCAGGCGTTGCTTTATGAAAGGAATTTAATTTTTTTTCGCGTTCGGGAAGAAGGTTTTAGTTATCAAGATTATTTGCAGGGATTACATGTATTGGAAAAAGAGGATGTCGTTTCCCATCTTGCAGCCATTTGCTTACCAGGAGTAGGAGATGCTGAGATTATCGAAGCACTTTCCCCTATCTGCGCTCTCTATCACAGCATCTTGATTACCAATGAAGCCGACTTTTATGACTATCTGACAGAAATATCAACTTCTTAAACTAGTACCCAATTATATTAGTTTTTTTTGGGTAATTTCGGCGTCAAAGCCCATATAATAGACGCTCGTAAGTTGCTTCGTATTGAATTAATACGGAGCAACTTACGAAGCCTGTGGTCGATCGATTCTACGGAGCTTTCACGCTCGAAATTACCTCGTAAAACTAATGTGTTTGGATACTTGTGAAGTACCTCTCTAGCCCATCTTGAGTAGGCTTCATACTCATTTTTCCTTGCTGCCAATTAGCAGGGCAGACTTCACCATGTTTCTCGAAATAAATCAAAGCATCTAGAATACGCAAACACTCATCGACGGAGCGTCCTAAAGGCAAGTCATTGATGACTTGATGGCGTACCATTCCCTCTTTGTCAATGAGGAATAATCCACGATAGGCGATTCCTTCATGAGGAATGAGAACATCATAGTCGCGTGAAATGCTCTTGTTTAAATCAGAAACGAGAGGATAACTAACCCCTTGAATGCCCCCTTTATTTTTTGGAGTGTTAATCCATGCAAAGTGAGAGTGGCAGCTATCGACTGAGCAGCCGACAACTTGAGCATTCCTTTCAGTGAAATCAGATAATCGATCTTGGAATGCATGCAGTTCCGTTGGACAAACGAAAGTAAAATCTAAGGGATAAAAGAAAAAAATGATGTATTTTCCACGATAATGGGCTAAGGAAAAATCATCGACAATCCGTCCATTGATGACGGCTTTAGCTTTAAAATCTGGGGCTTGTTTTCCCACGAGAGTTCCCATCGCAGACTCCTTTTTTAATAATTTCCAAAAATTTCTTTCGCTCTTGCCAACCAATGTTCTGCGTCGATTGTCGTACTGGGACCATGTCCCGGAAATACTCGTGTCGAAGGAGGAAGTTTAGCCAATTTTTGCAAAGAGGACCACATTTGATCCGGCACTGAGGTAGGGAAAGATAGATTTCCGATCGTCCCTTTGAATAGAGTGTCACCGCTAATTAACATTTGTTCAGCTGGACAGTATAAACAGATGCTCCCAGGAGTATGTCCTGGGGTATGAATTACATCGAACTTCATATCTCCGATCTCGACAATCTCATTTTCATTGAGCAGTCTATCTGGTTCGACGCCTTGAATATCAATCCAGCAGGGGAGGCCATCGCTGCCAGGTTTTTGAAGATTAGGGGTATCGAGGGGATGGATGGCCACAGGAATGTGATAATGTGCTTTTAGGAGAGATGTATCGGCAATGTGATCCCAGTGGGAATGAGTCAATACGATGATGATTGGATGGAGGTTTTGTTCGGCGATATAGGCTATTAGAGCATTGAAGCTAGCAGGTGCCGGATCGACAATCATCGCTTTCCGAGAATGCGAGCAAGCGACCACATAGGCGTTTGTTTCAAAAGGCCCTGAAGGAAAATTTTTAATGATCATCGCACCGGAGAGGATTTGAACCTCTAACCGCCCGGTTCGTAGCCGGGTACTCTATCCGATTGAGCTACCGGTGCAAAAGTGAAAGACAAGTATGCTTGTAATGGGTTTTTTATTCAAGCATATTAAGGTCTTCCATAAAGAGAAGTGAATTGCTCCCCGAGCTTTTTAATGATCGATCCATAGCTTTCAGCATCTAAGGTATGATCAATGAGAGGAATACCCCATAATGAGCCTAAAAAATGGACATTTTCGTGGCTTTGCAGCAATGCTTTGATATAGCTTACAGGGTCGAGCAAGCAGACGCCATCGCGAAGGCTTATGTAATTCACAACGCTAGCAAAGCCTGCTTGTGAGGGAATGATGCTTGGAGAGCCGAAAGTAATGACGTGAATCATCTGTTGCTCTTCGGGTGTGAGCAGATTTTTAGCCGCATAAGTATCCATCGCACCGATGCTATGGGCATAATGGATGATGATCCCTCCTTCTTTTGTCCCCCCCATTTCTTGAATAAGTTTTTTCCACGTTTGGGAGAGTAGATAAGCGCTAGGGGAGAGATGGCCCATTTTGACGATGAAGCTATTGAGAATATCTTTGCTCCAACCTTCGGTAGGCCTGAAGACATAATGAACGGAGGCTTCTCCATGAGTGATGGAAATTTGATGGGCTGTGTTTTGAAGGTCAGTTTTGATATTTAAAATGCCATTAATCAAGGTGATTCGGACTTTATCAGCGATTTCATGGCCGGGATTATGGGTACCATACATGGCTGGATCTCGATAGTAACCGGCAAATTGTAAGAAGTTCTGTCCAAAAAACTCCGCAGCGATCTGTTCCCATTCACGCTGCATATATTTGGGATAGGAGAGATTAGCAAGCGAGGGAAAATAAATGGATTTTGTTTGCGCGCTAGAATTTTCGGACTTTGCATTTGTCGGCCAAATAGAGGATATAAATTCTCCGAAGGTATTGCTGAGGGCATTAAAAACAGTGGCATGGGCATTGGTTTCTTGAGCAATATTTTCAGAGGGATTTGTCCATGCATTATCTTCGAAGAAATCGTTTGGAGTTCTTTCTTGAATTGGAGTTCCGGAACCATCGCAGAGGAGCTGCGATGACAATTGTCCCTGAGCATCATAGTTGTTATAGATGATCTTTGTGCATTTCATGCTTTCTGTGTTAACATCGAAGAATTTTTCCTCCAGAAGATAGGGCTTGGGCCATTCAGAACCCTTTTGATTATAGCTGAGAGTTATTATACAACGTTCAAATACTTTGCTTAGGTCGGTGGGATCTGCAGAAGTTCCATTATCTGAAATTATCTCTGAAAGTAATCCAGAAGCATTATATTCAAAAAATTGACGCTTTTGAATGATCCCATAACCATCTTCCCAAATTTTTCCGATCAAAAGAGGGTTGCTAACAGATTGATCTTTATGCCAAATTAATTTTTCAACGCGACAGAGCTCTTGGTCGCAATAATCTTCGATGGCTGTTAAATAGCCATCTGAGTGATAATGATAAACAGTTTTCAGATCCGGAATCGCTGTCGCTTTTGAATCATCGGCAGAATTTTGTTCATGATCGACATGATCCCAAGGCATATCGATAGAGTATTCACAAAAGCACTTTGTTGAATGAGTGAAAAGGCAAAAATAAAATAAAAATAAAGTAATTGTCTTTTTCATTATGAGTCTTTTTATCATGATAGTTTTTTATGAGTCATCTAGATTACTAGATTATAAGACGGCTTTATTATGATGCATAGTATAAAATTTCACCTGATTCCTTCGGCAAATATAGATATTGCCTGGCAACAGCTTGAAGATGCGGGCTGCCAACTACTATTCAGCATGGAAAATGAGGAGAGTGATAAACAAATTGTTGGATATCTACCTTCGAACTTATCTGCAAAAAAACTGATCTCCATGCACCCCTATATTTCAACTATCGAAGATATATCCCTCGAACCTATTGATTGGGAGGCTCAGTGGAAACTCAATGGCAATCACTATTCCGAAGGATTCATTCACATCAATCTTCACGATTACTCGGAATGGGTTTCAGATCGATGGCCACAAATTCTTCGTTTGAAGCCAGGGCCTGGTTTTGGCGATCTATCCCATCCCACGACAAGGCTTGTTTTAAAATTGATGGGAGATATTGTCCGAGACCAGCATGTTCTCGATGTGGGCTGCGGGAGTGGTATCCTTTCCTTCGCCGCTCTAGCGATGGGCGCTAGAAGTGTAACCGGCATTGATATTGATGAAGATGCCCTTGAGCATTCGCGAACGAATAGTCAATTTAACGGCATGGAGAATGTTATCGATTTTCTAATACCGCAGGCCTATATCCAAAAGGACAATCTGCAAGCTGGCGTCATTTTGATGAATATGATTCAAAGCGAGCAAGTTTCCGCCTGGCATAATTTGGAAGCAATCCATCCAAAAGTGTGTTTCGCTGTGACTTCAGGAATTTTAGCGGAAGCAAAAGAGTCCTATCTAAATCAATGCCATCATTGGGGATGGCATTTGCTTAAAACAGCCCACGAAGAGGGCTGGGAAGGTTATATTTTTAAGATGAGTTTTTAACCTTTATCGTTAGCGTTAGAACTGCAAGCGCCTTTATTTTTTCCGCATGGACAGCATCCCCCTTCAGAAGCTGAGCTTGAGCTTGTTTCTGAAGACTGTCTATTTTGCCCATACATATTGGTATAAAAGCCATCGCCTCCACGGCTAAATGAAAGGCCAATACCCCCTCCAGGTTTGCGCACAAGTGTCTCTTTTTGACAGCTTTCGCAGTTTTTCAAGGGGTCTGCGGTAATTTTTTGAAAGGCTTCAATAGTCTTTCCGCATGAAGTACAAAAATATTCATATGTTGGCATAAAAAAACTCCTAGAGCAGGAAAAATAAATACGATAAAAATAGCCTTTTCAATACAATTTGAGCAGGCTAAAGACAACAATTATTTGTACAAATTTGATTATAAATAATTTAACAAGATAGACAGGATCGGCTGCGCCGGCAGGATGAAGAAATTGTTTGTGTTTTCGTTTATCCTACCGGCGCAGCCGATCCTGTCTATCTTGTTAAATTATTTGGATTTCGAATTGCTGCCCCTAGAATCATTCCACCGTTAACTTTCCGGGAGATTCATGGAAATTTATCAGGAGAACAGGCTTTCTAAAGGAGCACTTTTTACTCCTGATTGCGATTCCTTATAAAGAGTCTCAATCAGGGGTTTAAGTGCTCCATCATCATTGATAGGCTTCTGGACTACATCATACCGCCCATGCCCATGCCTCCCATACCGCCCATTCCACCCATACCCATGCCTCCCATTCCACCCATGCCTTCCATTGAAGGAGCATGCTGGTGTTTTGACTTTGGTTTTGGCTTTTCGGTAATCATGGCTGCAGTGGTTAGAAGGAGGCTCGAGATGGATGCAGCATTCACTAGGGCACTTTTGGTTACCAAAACAGGGTCGATAACGCCTGATTTGAAAAGATCAGTGAATTCATCTGTGAGGCCGTTGTAGCCGAAATTGGCTTTGCCTTCATAAATTTTTTCGGCGATGAGGTTGCCTTGCTTTCCGCAGTTGTTTGCAATTGCAGTGGCAGGTGCAAAGACAGCTTGTTGAATGATATTCAAACCAATCGCTTCGTCACCCGATAGCTTGAGTTTTTCCAAGCTCTTGACAGCGCGCAAAAGGGCTACACCGCCTCCAGCGACAATTCCTTCGGCAACGGCTGCGCGTGTGGCATGCAAAGCATCTTCTACACGGGCTTTCTTCTCCTTCATTTCAGTTTCAGTGGCAGCTCCGATATTAATCACGGCAACACCACCGACTAACCTTGCCAATCTTTCTTCTAGCTTTTCCTTGTCGTAATTCGACACTGAGGAGTTAGAAAGTTCCGCTTTAATTTGAGCGACGCGTTCTTTAACTTTCGCGGCACTGCCTTCGCCGTCGATAATGGTCGTCTCTTCTTTAGAAATGGCAATTTTCTTTGCTTTTCCTAAAACTTTGGCATCCACATCGTCAAGATTTAGGCCAACTTCTTCGCTAACGACTGTCGCGCCTGTAATGACAGCGATATCTTGCAAAAGAGCCTTTCGGCGATCGCCAAAGCCAGGGGCTTTAACAGCGCAAATTTGCAATCCTGCTTTGAGTTTATTGACCACCAGAGTCGCTAGAGCTTCTCCATCAACATCCTCAGCAATAATCAATAAAGGTCTTGGTCCTTTTTCCATGACTTTTTCAAGGAAGGGAACAATGTCTTTGACTGACGATAATTTTTTATCTGTAATCAGCACATGAGCATTTGAAAGCTCGACAGTCATGTTTTCAGGATTGGTAATGAAATAAGGAGAGAGGTAGCCCTTATCAAATTGCATGCCCTCTACAACATCGAGTGTTGTATCAATTCCTTTGGCTTCAGCAACTGTGATAATGCCATCTTTTCCAACTTTATCCATTGCTTCTGCGATAATCGACCCAATTTCTAGATCGTTGTTTGCAGAAATAGTGGCAATTTGCTTGATTTCGTTGGATGTATTGACTGGCGATGCTAAATCTGACAACGCCTTAAGAAGCGTTTCGACAGCTTTATCAATGCCGCGCTTTAATCCCATCGGATTGGCTCCTGCGGCTACATTTTTTACACCAGCGCTAAAAATAGCTTCTGCCAAAACAATAGCTGTCGTCGTTCCATCACCTGCGGTATCTGAAGTTTTAGAAGCGACCTCTTTAACAAGCTGGGCTCCCATATTTTCGAATTTATCTTTGAGAACAATTTCTTTGGCTACTGTAACACCATCTTTAGTGGAAAGGGGAGAGCCAAAGCCTTTGTTGATAACGACATTGCGGCCCTTGGGTCCTAGGGTGACTTTGACGGCTTTAGCCAATGTGCGCACGCCTCTAAGTAGCGATTTTAAAGCTTCTTCATTGAACTGTAACATTTTTGACATAAGTCATGCTCCTGATTGATAGGCTATAGACATTGATAATGTGGAAAGATTAGGCTAAAACGCCCAGAATGTCATCTTCTGAAAGAATAAGCATCTCTTCCAGATCTTCTTTGATTTCAGTTCCAGCGTAGGAGCTAAAGAGCACCCGATCTCCCTCTTTGAGCTGCATAGGCTCTTTGTTGCCATGCTCATCAACTTTTCCAGGACCGACAGCAATGACAATGCCTTCTTTTGGTTTTTCTTGAGCTGAATCAGGGAGCAGAATCCCGCCTTTTGTCGTTTGCGCTTTCGAACGTTGGATCAAGACACGGTTGCCAAGGGGCTTAATTTTCTTCATGATGTGATCTCCTGTTAAACCTAAAAGCAAGATTTTAAAAAGTATGTTCGTTTCTGTCAAGGAGAGTTGCATTGGTTTTTAGCAAACTCTGGTTTTAAGTGCTAGTACCCAAAGAAGCAACTTGTACTTATCTCTTTAGGTCCTAGGCTTGTCAATTCCATAATCGTTGATTAAATATCTTTTTCTTAACTTTATGAAGGCTTCCCTCTCTTTGGCATGCACTTCACATAATTTCCAAGAAATATATTTTTCATTCACAATCAAGTGGTAGATTTGTTCTGTGCCATTGAGTTTGCAAATTGTCTCTTTACGTTTTTTTGCCGCTACAATCGCTTCATTAAATTTCTCGGGATAAAGACTCTTCAGCATCCCAAGTAGCAAATATTGAGTGCTCACAGGCTTAAATTTTGCTTCATCAGTGACAACAATAAAAACTCCCTGGCAATTTTCCTTTGCGAACCTTCCATAAACCGGAGTGTAATAAAATGGCCTGAAATGAACCCCTGGAAATTTTTGAGCATTGAGATGCTCGGCGAAGTGCTTGGCATCAATCCATGGAGCTCCCACCAGCTTGAAAGGCAGAGTATATCCGATGCCAATATTGATAAACCGCAATTCCCCCAATATACCGGTTGTCGGATAAAAAAAAGGGGTATCTGGTTCAGGGATATATGGACTTGTAGGGATCCATGTCAGGCCGGTATCTGTGAATGTCATCCATCGCTGCCATCCTTTCATAGGAATCACTTCAAGTTGGCATTGAATGTCATATTGCTCGTTGAAAAATCGGGCGAGTTCTCCTACAGTCATCCCATGGCAATAAGGAACATTAACATAGCCAAGAGAGGATCTCCAGTTATCTTCAAGAAGCGGACCGTCCACAATCAGGCCATTAATTGGATTGGGGCGGTCCAATACCATGAAGGCAATATTGTGCTTAGCCGCCTCTTCCATGGCATAAAACATCGTTGCAATATAGGTATAGGAGCGAGTTCCAATGTCTTGAATATCGAAAATTAGCAAGTCGATATTTTTTAACATTTGGTCGGTGGGACGCTCTGTTTTGCCATATAAGCTATAAATCGGCACATTGTCGTGGTCTTTTGCTTCATCGACAGATTGATAAGCATAGGCAGCGCCTGTAAAGCCATGCTCGGGAGCAAATAGCGCAACAAGCGAATATCCGTTCGCAGCAGCTTTAGACTTGAGAACTTCGGCGGTAGATTGCAAGGAGTTATTGATCGATGTATGATTAGCAATTAAGCCAATTCGTTTGCCTTTAAGAAGAAAAAGAAATTCCTCTTCCATCAGGCGATCAATCCCCACTTTGATTTTAGGTGAAGAAGCTGTTGCAAAGCTGGACGATAAACAATATATAAAGATTGCAAGGAAGAGAAAAGATGACCCGTTCATAGGTAGCAAGTTGGGTTTAATGACCCTTTTATTTTTCCGAGCTTCTAGAGGAAAAGAATTCGAATCTGACCCGTTCATAGGTAACAAGTTGGGTTTAAATTGAACCCGATGAAATTATGAGGAAGAATTGCTTTTTGTAAAGGCAAAACGATGGAAAATTCACGATTTATCGCTGATGCCAAGCATTATTTAGAGAATGCCAAGGGCCATGCTCTGACAGATGAGCAAAGAAGGGAAATAGTCATTGAACTAGCGGGATTGCTTCTCAGCGAGTCAAGACGCATTCAAACATATTCCGAAAAGAAAATTTATGCGCAGCTGGCCCGCCTTATGGAAGATCCTGCAGGTAGGGCGTTTGTGACGAATATGACGGATCAATGCTTTCGAAGCCAATCTCCTGCGAGAACCGCCGATCAGTTGGTCTATCTCCTTGATAAATTTAAGACGCCTCATTTCCTTGGAACAATTAGAAAGCTTCAATTGATGCTCTTTCATTTGACAGGTCGTCCGTTGGCTAAATTGACAGTGCCCATGGTTAAACACATGTTGCGAAGCGAAATGGATCGCGTCATTTTGCCAGGAGAAGAGAATAAGCTGATCCTACACATGCGCAGTAGGCGTCAGGAAGGCATAAGCCTCAACTTGAATAGGATAGGAGAAGCGATTTTAGGAGAGGGCGAAGCGCAAAAGCGATTTAAACAGTATTTGAGCGATTTGGCTAATCCGCAGGTAGAATGCATCTCGGTAAAAATATCAACTCTTTATAGTCAGATCCATCTTTTGGGATGGAAAGAAGCTTTGGATGTGTTGTCCAAACGTCTAAAAGAACTATACCGAAGCGCTAAAAGCCATTTATTTAAGAGGCCTGATGGGAAACTCGTTCCCAAATTTGTCTATCTCGATATGGAAGAATATCGTGATCTTCATCTGACAATCGAATTATTTATGCGTGTGTTGGAAGATGCGGAATTCTATCAGCATTCTGCTGGCATTGTTTTACAAAGCTATTTACCTGATTCCTACCTTTTTCAGCAGGATTTGACCACCTGGGCGATGCGTAGAGTGGCCAATGGAGGAGGGGCGATTAAGATAAGACTTGTGAAAGGTGCCAATTTGATGATGGAAAAAATCGAAGCTTCACTCAAGGGGTGGGAACAAGCGCCTTATCTTAAAAAGGCTGAAACCGATGCCAACTATAAGCGAATGGTCATTTATGGATGCCAACCTGAACATGCCAAAGCAGTTCACATAGGTATAGCAAGTCATAATCTTTTCGACATTGCGTTTTCTATGCTTTTGCGCAAAGAAAAAGCCGTAGAAAAATATGTCGGCTTTGAAATGCTAGAGGGAATGGCTGACCCAATGAGGCGTGCTGTTCAATCCCTAACCGAAGAGATGCTTCTTTATTGCCCTGCAGCAACATCTGAAGAGTTTCAATATGCCGTCGCTTATTTGATGAGACGTCTTGATGAGGTCACTTCTTCAGAAAATTTCCTGCGCTATGCCTTTGATCTTTTGCCAGGAACAAAAGAATGGAGAGATCAAGCTGAATCCTTTTCTCAGGCTTACTACATCATCAATAAAATTCCATATTCCCCTCGTCGCAGTCAAAATCGTTTCACTCCTCCACAACGGACTGATTTTGAGAGTCCTTTTATAAATGAACCAGAAACTGATTGGACCCTCCCTCAGAATAGAAAATGGGCCGAATCAATCATGCGCGAATGGGCTGAAAAAAAGATTGATCCTATTCCATTAGTGCTGGGTGAAAGCAATACCTCTTTTGGAATTCGCATGGAAAAAGGCATCGACCCCTCATTTCCAAACCGCGAACTCTATCATTATGCGCTTGGGGGTGAAGAAGAACTTGAACTATGCCTTCAGACTGCCATCAAAGGATTTAATAAGTGGTCGGAACTTCCCTTGCGCCGTCGCCTATATCTCTTGGAGGAAGTGGCTTATAAGTTGTCGCGCCATCGTGGAGACCTGATTGGAGCCATGGTGGCGGATACAGGAAAAATTGTTTCAGAGGCTGATGTCGAAGTTTCCGAAGCCATAGATTTTGCCGCTTATTATCGACGGAATGTCGAAGAATATCACTTCATGAAAGATTTGCGGTGGCATCCTAAAGGACCCTCCCTTGTTGCTCCTCCTTGGAACTTCCCTTGCTCGATCCCTGCAGGCGGCATTCTTGCAAGTCTTGCTGCAGGCAATAGCGTGATTTTCAAACCAGCTCCTGAAGCCGTGCTTGTCGGCTGGCAGCTTGTTAATATTTTTTGGGAAGCTGGAATCGATAAAGATGTGTTGCAGTTTTTCTGCTGTGAAGATGATCCCATCGGAAGCAAATTGGTTCAAGATCTTAGGTTATCGCTTGTCATCTTGACGGGAGCAACAAGCACAGCAAAACATTTACTTAAACTAAGGCCTGGAATCGATTTAATTGCCGAGACGGGTGGAAAAAACTCCATGATTATCACTTCAATGGCCGATCGTGATTTAGCCATTAAAGATTTAATCCAATCGGCATTTGGGCATTCAGGACAGAAATGTAGTGCTTGCAGTTTGGCTATTTTAGAAAATGAAGTTTATGAAGATTCCCTATTTAGAGAGCATCTAAGGGATGCAGCAGCTAGCTTAAAAGTCGGATCTCAATGGGATTTGGCGACGCGTATCAATCCCCTTATCCGTCCTCCTAGTCCCGAATTATTGAGAGGATTTACGTCTTTGGACGAGGACGAAGAATGGCTGCTAGAGCCAAAAGTGGATGCCCAAAATCCACAACTGTGGTCGCCAGGGATTAAACTTGGAGTTAAACCAGGAAGCTTCACGCATCAAACAGAGTTATTCGGTCCCGTGTTAGGCATCATGCGTGCTGAAAATTTAAAGCAAGCGATTGAATTTGCCAATTCGACGCGTTATGGATTAACGGCAGGAATTCACACCTTGGATGACCGAGAACAGCAGTTATGGAAAGAAACGATCATTGCCGGAAACTGTTACATCAATCGGGGCATTACTGGGGCAATCGTTAGGCGTCAGCCATTTGGAGGCTGCAAAGAGAGCAGCTTCGGTCTTGGAGCTAAAGCCGGAGGCCCTAATTATGTATTGCAATTGATGCATTCAGAACAAAAGGAACTTCCAAAAGAAAAGGAACCGTTCAACGATGCAATCCTATTGTTAAATCAACAGGCAGTCAAGGAAAATTGGCCCGTCCAGACCCTTGAAACATGGAATGCTAGCATTGGAAGCTATTCCTTTTTTTGGAATCATTATTTTTCAAAAAACCATGATCCAAGCCAGGTTCTTGGACAGGATAACATTTTAAGTTATGTTCCACATCCGCATCAGGTTCTTCGTTTCCAAGAAGGTGATACCCTTTGCGACATATTCCGAACCATAGCTGCAGGATTGACATGCAATGCACACTTTGAAATTAGTCTTTCGCCTAATCTCAAAGAATTGCTTCCGCAATGGGAATGGATGAATCAAAAAAATATTGCAATCGCGATCGAAGATGAAGAACAGCTTCTTAAGCATATCATCGATGGTAAAATCAAAAGACTTCGCCTTATCTCCTTGCCAAGTCAAGCCCTCCTCAATATCACGGCAAATGCCGCCTGCAATCTCATCGTTTCACCCGTTCATTCAAATGGCCGAATTGAATTGCTATACTTTTTGCGCGAAGTGAGCTTGAGTGAAGATTATCATCGATATGGCTATTTGGGAATGCCTTGTCCTGACAAAAAGTAAATTTCGAATTGCTGGTATTGGGCAAATGGCGCTTGCGCTCCTATATATTGCCAGATATAATGCAATCTTTTTCCGATTTTAGGCATCATTTATGTCTCTTTATGATTCGTTGAATCCACAACAGCATGCCGCTATAGAGGCTCTCTATGGACCCATTCTTGTTTTAGCAGGCGCTGGATCTGGAAAAACCCGCGTTGTCACTTACCGCATTGCACATTTATTGGAAAGTGGTGTCGATCCCTCTGCAATTTTGGGAGTGACATTTACAAATAAAGCTGCAGAAGAAATGAAGGAACGTGTCCAGAAACTGACACATTATCAGGTGCTAATTTGCACTTTTCATAGCTTGGGGGCTAAGATCTTGCGGGAATCAATCTACGCTTTAGGTTATGGGCGTAATTTTACAATTTATGATGAACAAGACTCAGAAAAACTTGTAAAATTATGCATCAACGAGTTGGCGCATCAACAAAAGTTAGACGCTCAACATTTCATAAGCTTGATCTCATCGGCGAAAAATGCTTTACAAGACCCAGATCAAATTAATCCTGCTTCTCTAGATGAATTAGAAAAGCTATTTCCAGATGTCTATCGATTGTATCAAGCCAAACTTAAAGAATGTAACGCTGTCGATTTCGATGATCTGCTTTATCTGCCCGTGAAACTCTTCAAAACCTATCCCGATATTTTAGACCATTACCAGAAACGATGGTCTTTTCTGCTCATCGATGAATTTCAGGATACCAACCAGGCCCAGTATTTACTAGTTCAGCATTTAGGATCACAACATCAAAATGTCTGTGTCGTTGGTGATCCTGATCAATCCATCTACTCATGGAGAGGGGCAAATATTCAAAATATTCTGGGCTTTGAAAGCGATTTCCCTGGAGCCAAAATCATACGGCTCGAGCAAAACTACCGGAGCCGCGCGAATATTTTGGAGGCCTCGAATGCCCTTATTAACAACAATCGAAGCCGTTATGAGAAAAATTTATGGAGTGATAGAGGCGCAGGGGAAAAGATTAAGCATTTCACTGCTGATACAGAGCGTGGTGAAGCCGATTTTGTGGCTGAAAAAATCCGCTATCATTATGAAAATCATCATATTTCCTTACGACAAATGGCCGTCTTTTATCGAACCAATGCCCAATCACGCGCTCTGGAAGATAAACTTCTTCTGCATCACGTTCCTTATGTCATTGTGGGAGGTATTTCGTTTTATCAAAGACGGGAAATCAAAGATATCTTAGCTTTCCTTCGTATGGTTCAATCAGGAATGGACTTTATTTCCTTCTCAAGGACAATCAACATCCCTAAGCGTGGAATTGGCGAAACGACTATTGAAAGGATTCGATTATCGGCTGCTCAAGAAGGTCTTTCATTGATGGGGTATTCCACAAAACTCATAGAAGACACTCCTCTTCAATACGCTGTCAAATTGTCTGCTAAGCAAAAAGAAGGCTTGAAATCTTATGTCCAAATAATCCATGAGCTTAAGGAAATTAGCAAAGCCTGTGATATTCAAGAGGTCGTTAAAGCGGCGATAGAAAGGAGTGGTTATCTAGAATACCTCAAAGGTGAAATGGAGAGTTACCAAGAGCGTAAGGAGAACCTTAACGCATTGGTCTCCAAAGCTATCGAATGGGAACTCTCTGCAATGACGCCTTCTTTAGAAGGATTTTTGGAAGAATTATCTTTAAAGTCTACTTTAGACGAAACTAATTCCTCCTATGATAAGGTTCATCTGATGACCGTCCATAATGCCAAAGGATTGGAATTTGATGTGGCGTTCCTAGCTGGAATGGAAGAAGATCTTTTTCCTCATGCCAATTCAAGAGGGAGTTTAGAAGCTTTGGAGGAAGAGCGTCGCCTTTGTTACGTAGGGATGACTCGTGCTAAGGAATATTTATACCTATGTGATGTCAGACAGCGCTTTTTATGGGGAACAACGCGCATTCAACGCCCAAGTCGCTTTTTGCGTGAAATTCCTGAAGAATACATTGAAAGAATCCGCCCTTCCTTTATGTCTAAAACACAATTCACTTGGCGTCCTTCTCAGGTCGAGACACAAGAAGTCACTTTTATCGACGAGATAGACCAAACAATTCCTGAAGAAGAGAACGAAGAGCCGCTTGATGAAGGGGACGCTATCTTTCATAAAGATTTTGGTGTAGGTGTCATTAGACAGATTTATGAAGGCTCAGCAGGATTGACGTATAAAGTGCTTTTCTCAAAAGACAATCGCGAACGCAGCCTTGTTGCGAGACTGGCGCACCTGAAAAAGCTGTCTTAGCACTTGCTATGGTTCTTTTGATTTCTCATCTCGCACGATGCGAAAACCCGTGTATGCATCTGCATGATCAGGGGGCAAAGCCAATCGAGCACTAACGCGTACATCTTCCTTCAGACTATCATAACAGCCTCCTTTTGCAATTTTAAAGGTGCCGTTAGAGGGTCCCTTCGGATTTTTGTCTGGCATATTTTTGAAATAGGCCTCATCGTTCCAATCAGAGACCCATTCCCATACGTTGCCGCTCATATCAAAGGTTCCATAGGGACTTTTTGCTAGCTGAGTTCGTTGTTGAGTACTAGTAGACATGCTTAAGGGAAGAAAGTTCTCTCCATTGTAGAAGCCTACTGGAGTCGTTAACACCTGGAAATACTGAATAATCCTATCGTTATCTTTGTAATTTGCCCAGGTCCTGTCGATTTCATCTTTTCCAAATCCATAGATAAATTTCTTAAGAGGTTCCTTGGGTTGTTCTAGGGCCATTCCTGCAGCTTTTTCCCATTCTGCTTCAGTAGGCAGCCGACAATAATTATCTTGACAATAGGCTTGAGCGCCATACCATGAGACATTGAGCACTGGAAAGGAATCCTTCCCAGGTAAAGGAAGAAAGGCAGAGGAATTGGAGCTATGAAATTGAGCCGAGATTTGACTGTAGGGGTCAGCTTCAAATGTTTTAAATAATAACCTGTCATTCATATCCACCACTAGGCCCCGATTGTCCGCTTCTTCAATAAAAGAAATTTTTCCCTCTTTAAGAGCATTGTTAAGCCAAGTGGCATACTGGGCATTAGTCACTTCGTAGATACCGACGGAAAAAGCATCGATAAATACAATTTTTCCTTTTCCTTCATCGACATCATGCTCTGAAGTGGCTGGTCCGATGATTGCCCTTCCAGCGTCTACAGGGACAACTTGTTGAATGGGAATATAAGAAGCTTGAATTGTCTTCTCCTCACCAGGAATAATTTTGATTGTAATATTTTTAGGAGTTTCAAAATTGGGAACTTTATCAAATGCCACTTCATAAGTGTCTGCTGGAGGCAAAGTAAGTTGGGTGTATTTGCCAGAAAAATGGCCTATAATGGATTGTATTTCTCTATCAAATTTTTTGACTGTAAAGCCAGCATCAGAAATATTCGATGTGACGACTAGACGGCGCTGTCGTTCTAAAGGAGGTTTGTTCTCAATTTGATAGTCGAGCTGGAGGGATTCGCTTCCTAAACCTTTAATCTGTATTTCTGCAGGATCGGGTGGATAGAGTTTAATATTTTTACTTATCTCTTCTGGTGGGATTGACAATGTGACAATATATGTTCCTTCGGGCAGAGTGAAGGTTTTAGAAAAATCATTAATTTCATCTTGATACGCTTGCCGTCGGCCGCTAAGTTCCTTTAAAGTGACTAAAGTATACGGAATGTTTGTCATCACCGTGAGTTTTCCGAGAATTTGATAGTCTGCTCTGATTAATTTATTTTCTTGGTCACCTAAAAAAAGGCGCATTTCATTGGGAGGAATAAAATTCGAGGGATCGTGCGAGGAAAAAGAAAGAAAATATATTCCTGCAGGAAGGCCTTTGAAGACAAATTCGCGTCCCTCACCCTTCCAAACTTTAGAATCTTTTCTCAAAAAGAAAATACCGTCAGGTATGTTTGAAATGACACGTATAGACCCTCTTGTGATGAGCTCTGGATTAAGTTGAATGTTTTGACCACTAGGAAGAACGACTTTTTCTGAAGGGATCGGTTTATAACCTGATGGAAGCACATAGGTGATTTCATAAAGGCCAGGCCGGAGGGAAGGACTTTGCCAAGAAATTTTCCCATCCTTAGATATCAGTCTAACTGTCAATGGTGGGCCATTTATTGGTTGTAGAATGACTGTCACCATCTCTCCATCGGGGAAGTCAGCTTGAATTTTAAAATATCCTGATCGCGGCGCGAAAATAATGTTCGTTGCGGCAATTTTTGATAAGTTTTCAATCTCACTAAGTAATTGAGAGGATGATGGCGATGGAGACGATCCCTCCCATATATATGAACCCACAAATGTTTCCATGGCTCGTCCAGCTTTGACTTCAATGGCAATAGGCGGAGGAGTTTGGTAGCCGACGACAGGATCAAAAGCAATGGTGTATTTACCAGGAGATAGAGAGTGGGCGACTAGTCCTCCGGCCTTCGATTGCATTTGGATTTGTCCAGCATGATCGTAGAGCGTAATTGTTGGCGATATATTTGTCTGATTTTCCTCTGGAAATATTTCTGCAAGAGCTTTGATAGAGGCATAACGCGGCCGGATTTTTTGATCTATGCGGACGACCTCATCTTTCTTGATGTTGATGGTTCTTTCGGGGACTTTTTCAAAAAATCCATCGGCATTCGGAATTAGGAATTTTAATCGATAGGTTCCAATCGGTAAATTTTCAACGGCAACCATTCTTGAAGGGTATTCTTTATCTTCGACATAGGCATCTCCTTTGGGAAACATCTCTTCTTCGCCTTTTGCTTCCGAAAAAAGAGTAAATCTCACTCTGTTGAGCCTCTCTCCCTTAGATCCAGTATGATATGAGACAATGAGTGTGCCAGTTTCAGTCGGTTCGTTTGAGAAGAGTGATGAAAATGCGGAAATGATCAAAATCCAGGCAAACAACCGAATAGAGATGAGTGAATACATAAGCTATAGCTCATGGTTAGTTATAAGCGATGCTTTTATATTTTGGAGAATTTAAAGTATATTTTCTCGTCGTCAGAAGAAACAACTAAATTGAACTTTTTCCCGTAAAATGGATTGATGCCAATTTTTGTGGAAGCCACAACAATGCACTCGGTTACCATTGAATGTACGATGCTGTCGAGTTCTAGATTGATTAGGGTCGTAGGAGTCAGCCACGAAACGATGAGGCCATTGTCAACCGATAGATAATTTGAAATATCTGTAAAGATATTATCACTATTTTGCATACATAAAAACGAAGCTGAACAAGTTCCGACTTTCTCATTTTTTGTGTTGTATATCGGTGCTCTACCTGCCAAATACCTGGACGAAATTGTAGAGCTATCCACTGTAACTATAGAGGTGGGTATTTCAATAAAGCTGTGTATAAAATCCTCTATATACAAGTAATATGACAAATTTTTGTACATTTTACACATTTTCTTAGAGTCCACTTCAGCTTCTTGCCTCTGAGGAATCGCTGTGCTCGCTTTTAGGGAATTATCACTGAAAGCACCCATCTCTCCACAGATGAATAAAAATAGAAAAAATAGAGTTAGATATGCATTTTTTGAAATTAACATTAGCCTCTCCTTAAGCTTTGATTAAGTTTTTATAGATAACCGTTCTTTTGATTTCAATAATTATTGAGCTTGACCCTTATGTGTACGTGATTGTCTACAATTTAAACCCAACTTGCTACCTATGGAGGCAGTCGGATTCGAAATTATTTTCTCTCTAGAAGCTCGCACCCTCGGCTCTGAAAATAAGGGAGTCATATTTTCTAATATGGCCCCCTTATTTTTGCGAGCTTCTAGAGGAAAAGAATTCGAATCTGACCCGTTCATAGGTAGCAAGTTGGGTTTTAAATGTTCAAGTATACGAATTCGAGAATGAGATGCACCTTTCTCCTGAAGGGAGAAATGGCTTATAGCCTAGATCGCGACGAAGGAGCGTCCTGGGTTTTTTAGAAATAGAAGATCGCACTCTTGAAATGAAGTGCTGGAATAAAAAATATTTACATAAACATTTTAAATACATAAATGCTTCCAGCACACTTTTCAGGCGTGCATGTCATTTTTCTTATTTTTTCACAGCCTCTTCGAGAGAGAGCAAAATTGAGCAATGATGTTCACCAGGAAAATTCATCGAGAACTTTACCATCGAAGGAAATAGCGGTGATTTCGCGTCTATCAGGATGGATGGCGGCACTGATGAAGTGACGTGAGGAGGCTGAATTGGCAATATACCATCTTTGGGTATCTGGCTTGCGTGGATCATGTACACCCCAAGCGCCATCTCCCATATAGACGACGCCAGAAAGATCGATTTGTCCATCTCTCAAAGGAAAGGTTCGTTTGTAAGCATGATCGTGGTGCTCAAAAGCCATTGTCAGATGATATTTTTCAAATAAAGGGACCCAGTTTTTCCGAATCTGCATGCTGACATCATAGTTAAAAGGTCGAACTGAGGGGAAAGCAGGGACATGATATACAGCCATTTTATTCCAAATATGATTTCTTTGTCGAAGTGCATTTTCCAGCCATACCGTTTGTGGTCCTCCTACTGAGTGGGTATGGCCACTATCGAGCAGAATGATGCTGAGATAATCGCCGAAGTCCAATACATTGTATCCTTGCTGACCTGGCATGGCAAACAAACTGTAAAAAAATGGAGCCTGTGCAGGAGTTTGGTCAAAACGCCCGTTCGTATCGTGGTTTCCAATGACTGGCAGTAGAGGAATCAATCTTCCATCAGGAGCAACCATATCATTTTTCCAAGCGGTCAACCAAATCAGCCAGCGATCGATTTTTTGATTTGTCAAAGGATTAAAAAACGATTGAGCCCAATTGGGAATGAAACTTGCTGCTTTATCATCAGCATAGGCGATATCCCCCCCAACTATTGCAAAAAGAGGATTGGTTTTTGCGGCTACGCGGTTCGTTTCTCTGAATGATTCAATGGAATCATGATAGATGTCTCCACCAACAACAAAGTGAATGGACTCTGTCAATGTTGCTGGAGCTGTGCGAAACTTGTATTTGTTCGCATAGCGACCGATGCGAAAAAGATACTCGGTATCGGCTTGGAGATTGATGAGTTCGATACTATGAAGCAGATGAGGGGAATGCTCAGAGGGGAGTAGTGTATGCGTACCTGTAGCTGCAATCCATCTTCCATCGCCTTCACGCCTATATTCCATACGGTCATCGTGATTGTCAAAGCCTGTGATCCAGAAGATTGTCATGGTACTTTCTGGACTTCTTTGCCAAGTGAGGTAAAGGGCGATGGGTTCTGCTGTCCCTTTATTTGCATTGTAATTTGCAAAGGACATGGCAGAAAATACCATCAATAAACAGCATAGCCATTTGAAAATGATGGCTCCGGCAAATTTCATGAAAGGCTCCTCAAATTTTTTATTTATCGGTAGCAAACTTCGTCAGTTTTTCAAGGACTCGGTTGTTGCGCGAGATGAATTCATTCAGGGTCGAAGGATCCATCTCCCTTTGTGAAAGCAGGGAAACCTCGTAAGATTGCTTGACAAGATCTGCCGCCAATTCTGGATCGACGTCATCAAGTTTTTGGATAGCTTCCATTAAAGGATTATTGGTATTGACGACAAAGGTATGCGCATGTAAATGAAGGGTTTTGTCCTGAGCACCTGTCGGGTCTATCTGCTTCAGATAGTCACGCATCCTCCTCTGGCTTTCATCAATGACGACAAATCCAGGAATTGATTCGGCAGCTAAGCTTTTTGCTTCTACCGTAATTTTATCGTCACCTAACTTGGAGCGCACAAAATCGGCGAGGCGAGTAGCGGCCGTCTTTCCAGAGGCATCGAGGATGCTCTTCTCGCGTTCCTTGTCTAAAATGCTTTCATCTACAGCAGCGTCGATGCGTTGAAACATCACTGGAGAAAGTTTTTTCTCCAAAAATTGCATGAGATATGGGTCGATGGGACTTTCTGCGCAAAGGACTTCAATGCCCTTTTGACGATAAATATCTAGAAAATGGGTTGCATGCGAGGCATCTTTGGTATAAAGGACTTTGTCCTTAATTTTTTGATGGTTCCTCTCGAGATACTCCTCGATTGTTGTCCATGAATTTTCTGTATTCTTCCAAATGAGGAATTCTTTAACTCGTTCATAAAATTTTTCATCTTCGAGTATGCCAAGCTTGATGACCGTTGAAACGTCATCCCAACATGAGATGAAGCGGTCTTTTTCATTTTTAAAAAGTGTATTAAGGCTATCGGAGACTTTCTTGGAGATATGACTTCCAAGCTGTCGGACTGTTCTATCCATCTGCAGATAGCTTCTAGAAACATTGAGAGGAATATCTGGACTGTCAACGACTCCGCGCATGGCCATGAGATAATTTGGAATGATATCTTTGCAATTATCGGAGACAAAGACGCGGTTGCAATAAAGTTTAACGGTATTTTTGTTTAAATCGAAATCGCGCCGGATTTTTGGAAAGAATAAGATCCCTTGCAAGTGGAAAGGGTAGTCGACATTTAGATGTACCCAGAATAGGGGGTCTTCTTCCATCGGATAAAGGTAGCGATAAAATTCTAGATAATCTTGAGTAGTGCATTCTGAAGCTGGTTTAATCCACAATGGAAGCTTGCTATTGATTAAAGTCTCTCCCAGATACACAGGATAGGGAAGAAAAGAGCAATAATGTCTTAGGATTTCCCTCAAACGGTAGTCATCGAGATATTCTTCATTATCCTTATCGAGATATAGGGTGATCTCCGTTCCTCTAGTCTTGCGAGTGCCCCCTTCGATGATGTATTCGGATGATCCATCGCAGGACCAAAAAACTGATTCAGCTTCAGGTTTATATGAAAGCGTATTGATCTCAACTTTTTGAGCAACCATATATGCCGAGTAGAACCCAAGTCCAAAATGACCAATAAATTGATCTCGTTCGTCATTAGATTTATATCTATTGAGAAAGTCTTCGGCACCGGAAAAGGCAATCTGGGCGATATATTTTTGGACTTCATCAGCATCCATACCTATGCCATTATCGATGAACTTTAATGTGCGATCGGTTTTATTTATTTGAATGTCAATTTTAAAGTCTTCATCGCGCGCTTGAGCCATGCCTTGGTCGCGTAGGATCTTGACTTTCCGAATCGCATCACAAGCATTCGATACAAGCTCGCGTACAAAAATATCTTTATCTGAATATAACCAGCGCTTGATGATTGGCAAAATATTTTCGCTGTGAATCTGCAATGTTTGCTTAGTCATAAAGTTATTCCTGATTTAGTTCTCAATTTATGCAAATGATTTATTTTCAAGAGTTTTAATATTTATGTCAACAGGACGCAAGAAACCATCAGCAATTCGAAATACAAGATAAATTTCACAGGATAAGCAAGATCGACTTCGACAGTAAGACGCCCATGGCATCACTCTTATCATTATCTATTTTTTTAATGATTATTAAATACGCGAAGCGTTTGGAGTGCGGAAGTCCTCTTCCGCTTTAGCCTATGTTTAAATGCATTTTTGCTCTCTCCCGAAGAGGCTGTGAAAAATAACAAATAACTAATTATCAAGTACTTTTATAAATGGATATTTGATATTTTTTTTCACAGTCTCTTCGAGAGAGACTAAAATGTCAAAAATACTTGTAAAAAAGAGCCTGCACCGAACGCTTAAACGCTTCGTGCATTTAATAATTATTTTAAAAGATGCTGCAACAGTTCTTACATTTATAATAACATTAATAATCAACATCTTATGCGTGATATTGTTGAGTTAGCCTGATGCGTATGCTTGCTTATCTTGTTAAATTATTGATCAAATTTGTGCAAAAAATTGTTGCCTTTATCCTGCTCAAATTATGTTGAAAAAGCTATTTTTGTCGCATTTATTTTTCCTGCAGCAAAAAAAACCGCATATAAGTTAAAAATTAATCTCGGTTTTAAATCGGGCGAGGATGCCATTTCATCAACGTCTGGCAAATTACCTCAAATTCTTTTTTCAAATGATGGAGAATCTAGCGTGCTTAATCATCCGAATTTGGCACAAGTTTTAGGCATTGACCTTGTTTTAAGTATTTATGCCATTGCTGCTTTCGTTCTGATATGCGTGGGATTAACAGCCCTGATTTTGCTAACGAGAGCAAAATTTGTCAGCCAAGACCTTTGTCAGATTAAGATTAATGAGGATCCTGAGCTGACAAAAACCGTTGTAGGGGGAAGTACTCTCCTCGTCGCTCTAACCTCTAACGGAATTCCCATTCCATGCCCCTGTGGAGGAAAAGCGACATGCAAGCAATGCCGTGTGCAAATTTTAGGTGGATCAGCTGTCCCTCTTGAAACGGATAAAGCCACGTTTTCGACAAGGCAGCTTAAGGAAGGGTGGCGTTTGTCCTGTCAAGCCAAGGTCAAGGGCAATCTTCATGTTCATATTGATCCGCATGCTCTAGGTGTAAAAGAATGGGAATGCAAGGTTGTCAGCAATGAAAATGTGGCAACCTTTATCAAGGAACTTATTGTGGAATTACCAGAGGGAAAAATCATTCCATATCGTTCTGGAGGCTATTTGCAATTCCATGTTCCTCCATTTGCAACAAATACTGAGGAATGGAAGAAAACCATGCAACCGAAATATTTTCCTGATTGGGAAAAATTTCAGATGTTTGGTCGCTCTATTGATTTTACTCATTTGCCAACGGGTTCTTCGGAGATCATCCGGGCTTATTCTATGGCTTCTTATCCCGCTGAAGGCAATATTTTGAAATTTAACATTCGCATTGCAACACCACCGTTTATTAGTGGAAAAATTCCGGACGATATCCCTTGGGGAATCTGTTCAAGTTATACATTTTCACTAAATCCTAGCGATAAGGTGCGCCTTTCAGGGCCTTATGGCGAATCTTTTATGATTAATGATCAGCGAGAACTTGCATTTTTGATTGGCGGGGCGGGTTCTTCCTTTGGCCGTAGCCATATCCTCCATCTCTTCCGCACCGAAAATACCAAGCGCAAAGTTTCTTTGTGGTATGGCGCTCGCTCACTTCGTGAAAATATCTACCAAGATGAATATGAACAGCTAGCCAAGGAATTTGCTAATTTTAATTATCACCTGGTCCTTTCAGAACCTCTTCCTGAGGATATCAATGCAGGATGGCCTGCTAAGGATTCTATCAAAACCAACTATCTTTTCCGAGCTTTTGAAATGGGCCAGCTAAAGGATATGGAGGCTCCAGAGGAGTGTCTCTTCTATGTTTGTGGACCGCCAATGCATAATAAAAGCATTTTAAAGCTGCTAGATGATTATGGAGTCCCTAGAGAAAATATTATCCTGGATGATTTCGGAAATTAAACCAGTTAAAATTCATATACGGATGCATGCATGCGCATTTTGATCAGTCAGATCGACCCTGCCATTGGCGATATACAGGGCAATACTCAAAAGATTTTAAATGCAATAAATATCGCCCGTGAAAAAAGAGCTTCGCTTGTCATTTTTCCTGAGCTTTCCCTGTGTGGCTATCCTCCAGAGGATTTTTTGCTCCTTCCTAGTTTTATCGATGATGTCGAAAAGGCACTAAATCATATCATGGAGGCAACCGATGGTATTGCAGCTATAGTCGGAGTATGCCGCAAGAATCCTTCACCTGGTGAAAAAGGCCTTTGCAATAGCGCTGCAGTCATTGAAAATGGAAAGCTTATCGGCTTCCATGATAAGATGTTGTTGCCGACATATGATGTCTTCGATGAAAGGCGTTTTTTTGAACCAGGAAGAACCATACACCTATGGAAGATTGCAGGGCATGATGTTGGCATCACAATCTGTGAAGATATCTGGCAGCATAGCGAATTGGTGAAATACACCACTTATCAGCGCGATCCTATACAAGAATTGTGTCAAATGCATCCAGAGCTTGTCGTTAACCTATCCGCCTCGCCCTATAGCCTTTCTAAATTTACAAATCGTCTGAAGGCTTGCGAGAGGGCTGCAAAGACTCTGAAATGCCCATTATTACTTGCTAATCAAGTTGGTGGCAATGATAGTCTGATTTTTGATGGCTATAGTCTATATATCAGCGGACAGGGGACTTTATTGGATTTAGCCAAGGGATTCGAAGAAGACCAACTGTTTGTCGATCTTAATGCGAATCAACTCCCGAAGAAATTTACTAGAGATCCCTTAGAGGATCTTTACCATGCCTTAGTATTGGGGATTCGCGATTACTTTCATAAGTTGGGATTTTCAAGCGCATGCATAGGACTTTCTGGAGGTATTGATTCCGCATTAGTGGCATGTTTAGCTGTAGATGCTTTAGGGAAGGATAATGTTTTAGGATTATTGATGCCTTCCCGATATACCTCTCCACAAAGCATCACGGATGCTTTGCAGCTTGTGAAGACGTTAGGTATTAAAACTCATCAAATTTCTATAGAAGGTCCTTTTGAAAGTTATCTGCAGCTGCTGAAGCCGATTTTTTCGCCACGTCCACCTGATGTTACCGAAGAAAACATTCAAGCGCGTATTCGCGGAATGATTCTCATGGCTATGTCTAATAAGTTCGGTTGTTTAGTTTTGAGTACGGGAAACAAAAGTGAATTGGCGATGGGGTATTCAACCCTTTATGGTGATATGTGCGGTGGACTTGCAGTCATTAGTGATGTGACTAAGCAGCAAGTTTATGCTTTGTCCAGATGGATTAATCGCGACGCTGAAATTATTCCGTGGTCTAGCATTCACAAGCCTCCCTCGGCTGAATTGAGGCCAAATCAAAAGGATACCGACTCCTTACCTGATTATGAGGTTGTCGACAACATATTACAAGCGTATATTGAAGAGCATCTATCTCCTGAAGCAATATCCAAGAAATTTGGCTACCGCTTAGAACTTGTCGATGATCTCATTAGGCGTATTCATCGTAACGAATATAAGCGCAGACAAAGTCCTCCGGGACTTCGTGTTTCAGAAAAAGCGTTTTCAATAGGGCGTCGCTTCCCTATTGTTCAGCGATATGTCGATTAGGCTTCATCCCAACAAAAAGGGATCACGTCGGCAATTTTGGCTTCATGGCGTAGCATCATAAGCCTATCGAATCCTACAGCAACACCACAGCAATCTGGAATGCCTTTTTCTAATGCGGAGAGAAATTTTTCATCGATAGGTAGAGAATCTTTGTTTAGCTGACAGCGGAGGTTGTTGGCCTCAATCAAGCGGCGGCGTTGTTCAAAAGGATCTGCTAGCTCGTGATATCCATTGGCTAGCTCTACGCCATTGTGATAGATTTCATAGCGTTCTGCGGCGATTTCATCACCACGTCGGCAAGTTTTAGCTAGCGCAGCTTGGGTGCTTGGGTAATAAGCTAGGACGCAGAGTTCGTTTGTACCGAGCTGAGGTTCTATAAATGTGCCAAGAATCAAATTGAGCAGCGCATCTTTTCCTTCATCTTCTATTCCCTCGTATGGTTTTATTCCCCTTGAGAGAAGATAATCAAAAAGCTCCTCTTGGGAGGCTTTTAGATAGTCGAAATGGGCATATTTAATAAAGGCATCACGATAGCTCAAGATTGAGTAGGGGAGATCCCCTAAAAAAAGCCGTACGAAATCCACAGTTTCTTCGATCATCTCTTCGAAAGAGAGCGTGAGGCGATACCATTCTGCCATGGTAAATTCAGGATTGTGTTTGCCACTTTGTTCTCCATCGCGAAACACATGGGCGAGCTGATAGATATCTCCAATACCTTGAGCTAGTAAGCGCTTCATGCCATATTCTGGCGAAGAATGCAGATAACGCAGATGCGGACCGCATTTCACAGGAATGAGATCGATATGGGCATCCACCGATGCTGCCTGAGTGATAAGAGGGCAGTCGACTTCAAGAATACCTCGGCGATCGAAAAATTGTCGGGCTTTAGCAAGCATGGCACTTCGATCGCGAAGGATGGTAAGCTTATCGACTGCAGCAGGATTAGCTGGAGACGCGAGAGACATATTCTCCTGTGCGTGTATCAATTTTGACAACTTCTCCTTGGTCGATAAATATCGGCACTTGGATTTTGGCTCCGCTTTCTGTAATAGCAGGCTTTAAGACTCTGCCTGAAGCAGTATTGCCTCGATCTCCTGGAGAAGTTTCAACGATGCGCATTTCCATGAAGGTTGGAGGCTCGATGGTGACAGGGACGCCCTTATAGATGATAATGTCATAGACGAGATCTTCCAGTAACCATTGAATAGTGTCTCCCACATTTTCCAGAGGGATTTTGGTTTGTTCGAAGGAAGATTCATCCATGAAGACAGCGCCATCGGTTTCTTTGTAGAGCAGACGCATGCTTGTCTCAACAACGTCGGCAACATCAGCTTTATCACCGGATTTAAATGTGCGTTCAATGACACGGCCTGTGAGAAGGTGTTTTAACCTGACGCGATTAAAAGCCTGTCCTTTGCCAGGCTTGACGAATTCATTGCTCACAATTGTATAAGGTTGTCCCTCAACTTCAATTTTAACGCCCGCTTTGAATTCGTTTGTGCTGATTTGTGCCATAAAAAAGACCTTTAATTTTTTTAAACTGATTCCCTTCGCTATAAAACATCGCTTAGGCAAATGCTAACAGGTGGCTACATTATCATATTTGCCGCCCTTTTGTCTATGGGTTTCAATGCGTTGGAATCGGATTTGATGAGGTGATCATCATCAAGATATCTCTTATTGAATCCAACCACTTATAGCATTGTCTGACGAGCTCCTCGGAAAATAATTTCCATCCGAAGCAAACAACAGCTAATGCCAATAGCGATTTTAAAGGCATTCCCAAAAACGTGATTTGCACCTGAGGAGCTAATCGGTTGGCTATTCCAAGGAACACATCTGTCATTAAAATTGCGAGGAGACCTGGAGCTGCCAATTGAACTGAAATGATCATCACTTGGTTAAAAAGCTTAATCATCATCTCCCATAAATTCGAATTTTTATCAAATAGATGCGGATTTAAAAACTTATCGGGAGGGACAACCTCATAAGAGGTGACGATCGCATTTAAGAATAAAAATGGACCATCGATCATAAAAAAAATGTAAATCAAGACAAAATTAAAGAGTGTGCCTAAGGGCGATGATTGGTTTTGCACAGTCGGATCATTGATCATTAGACTCGCACCACCTCGTTGATGGTCAATAATAATTCCAGCATTTTGCACAATGACAAAGGGGATGCTAATCATAAAGCCTAATAAAGTGCCTACAAAAAGTTCCTTGCAGATGAGCAATGCAGCGTGGATATCAAAGGGAATCGGAGTTGTGGTCACAGTCAACAATTGAGGCAGGAAAATCACAAATATCGAAAGCGCAAAAGCTACCTTCACAGGATGAGGAAGCACACGTGCACCAAAAAAAGGCGACAATGCAATGATTGGTAAAAACCTTGCGAAAAATAAGAAAAGAAGCGTTAAAACAGCAAGCGGATTATATGCATTGAAGGCACTTGTTAAAAAGATATAGAGGTAAGTCCCTTCTGAATGTTCCATGAATTTAATCTGCCATTTAAAAAACTATCTACAATTCTCGCAAAAACCCTTTTTATCCACCCAAGCTCCATTCAGGGAAGTGGACAAAAATCCCATTCGCAAAAGACATGATTCTTCCTCCGAGCCACGACCCAAGAAACATCAATGTTAAAGTAACGGCGACAAGTTTGATGGTAAACGAGAGGGTTTGTTCCTGAATTTGAGTGGCTGCTTGGAATATGGCGACAAGGATACCGAAAAACATACTTACAAGAATTGGGGGGGCTGAAAGAATCAGGATAAGAAGCAACCCTTCATAGGCAAGCTGTACAACGTGCGTCTGAAACATAAGGCATCACCTCTTCATTTAAAGGTTCCTACAAGGCCTTGAATAAGCAATGTCCAACCGTCAAGCATGACCAATAAAAAGAGCTTCAAGGGCATGGAAATTGTGACGGGTGAGAGCATCATCATCCCCATCGCTAAAAGAATATTCGATGTGACCAGGTCGATGACAAAAAACGGGATATAAATAAGAACTCCTATCTCAAAAGCATCCTTAAGTTGGCTTGTGATATAAGAAGGGACTAGCACAATCAGATCATCGGGTTTTAAAGTAGGACGATAATTCTCGGGCAATACTCGATAGGCCATGCGGAAAAATAAGGCTTGATGGGCTACTGACGAATTTCGCTTTAGAAATTCTCTCATAGGTTCGGCGGCATCTTGAGCAATGGCAATGATGTATGTGGAGGATTCTGGAGATATCAATGAATCAGGAGCCCTTGTTTCGAGGATGGTTTTTTGGCTTGCATCATACATCTGGATAGCCGTGGGATACATGATAAACAGGCTCAGCATGAATGCTACCCCGTTGATGATCTGGTTCGGAGGCGCCTGTTGAACGCCCAAAGCACTGCGGAGTAGAGAAAGGACGATGACAATTTTTAAAAAAGAGGTCAAAATCATCACAATGAATGGTAATAGCGACAAAAGCGACAATACCATCGCCATCGTGATGAGAGATGGCCGTTTAAAATTTTCGAATTCGGTTTGTATTGCTTCGGCTTTGCCCTCTTGAGGCTGTTTCGCTGCTTGTGATGCTGGTGGTATTGATGTTGTACTACGCGGCGTCGTCTGGGGAAAAACCTGAGCGGGAGAAAGGCATAATACTGTGATCATTGCCACCAAGCAAAATAATATTAAATGGCGGATCGTCATCATTTTTCACCTTGCTGAGGGGGTCTTTCTTTATGCGCTGGCGATTTCATTAACGTTGCAAAAGCTCTCTCCAATGCATTCCATTGATTTTCGAGTTGGGCATTGATGATCCCTCCCTCAGTTTCAATGACACATCCTCCTCTGGAAATATCTGAACGTTCACGCAAAGACAAAACTTCCAAGCTTTCAAAAACTTCTTTCAGTCTAGCACGGCTGTGTTCTAAGGGGTCCAGATCCTTTTTATTGACATAGATGGTGATTTTTTTATGTTGAGAGACTGCTTTGAGGGCATTTGAAACGATGTCGACGATAGTGTCTTCAGAAAGTTCTATTTCTCTTCCGACAATCTTTTTCGCTGCTTTGAGGGCTACAGGAATAAGAAGTTTTTCGAGCTCCTGGCGAACTTTGATGATTTCTTCTTCAAGTTTTGCGATATACTCCGCCCATTTTTGATATCCCTCTTCAAAGCCTGCCTGTTGAGCTTTTACTTTAAGCTTTTCGCATTCTTGTGTGACTTCCAGTTTATATCTCTCGACATCGTCTTTCACTTTAGAGAGCGCTTCCTGGGCGTCCAATAATTGGCCGATAGATTCCGCAGGAATGATTCTTTGATTGGAAACAATTTTATTCTTATCGCCATAAATAAGGGAAAAAAACTTCTTACTCACACTCAACTCTTATTTTTTAAAAAATTTATAACAGAGAGGACTTGTTGGGCAAGCAATGATGTTATCCTCGGAATTTCCTCCTGCTGGTAATATTGCGTAATCGCGCCTCCTCGTCCCGTATCAAGAGTGTGGATGATATGCCATACAAATCGAGGCGACTGGCCACAAAGGGCTTTGCCAAGGCGTGCCAATCCGCGCCGGTGGAGAATTGTCTTGAGCGTTTCAGGATCTCTACATTTTTCAATTTCAAGCTTTGGAGCAGCTATTTTTTCATGTTTATGCAGGCAGAGGCGCAAAAATTGCTGCTGCTGTCGAGAGAGGCAGAGATAAATCGCTTTGAGATTTGTCTTATCAACAATGTGACGAATGGATTCAGCGAGATCATAGATCGCTAAAAAATCAATGATTTCGACAAGTTCGTTTTTAGATAGATCCAGTAAGGGAGTCAGTGGAGATGGAGGGAGATATTGGATGGGAATCGCCTCTGTTGGCTGCCATTTTTGAAAAAGATAGAATAACAGGAATGTTTTAATTGGCGGAGAAAGCTCGGCAGGAAACGTATTTATTTTTAAGAGTTTTTTGAGGCCTGAAGATTGATAATCGGTGAGCGACCCAACGATGGAAGTTTGAACCAATAGTGGAAACTGCTGAATAATTGGCGCTAGCCAGGAATAATGGATGCGCTTGATAAGTTCTTGAGGCCAACTTAAGGCAGCAGCCGTTTCCACTGATGTTGTGGGCTGTTTTAATATCTCTTTGGGTTCATTAGGAGGCAGGTTTTTAAGAAAAGATTCTCCTGTGCCCGGATGAAAGTGGTTAAGCAAAACTTTGAATAGAAGTGAGCTTTTAAGTTGCATGGTTGTTAAGTTTGGTCGACATCTTTGTCGGCAGTATTCTCTTCACTCTCTTCTCCTTTAGCTTCACCCTCTGTCTTTTCTTTGTCTTCGGGTTTTTCGGCTTCAGGAACTTTAGTTTCTGCATGTATGGGAGTAAGTTGAAAAAGTTCTCGTATTCCCCCATGTGCTTTCAGAACTGGATATATTTTCCATAGTAGCCAGATCAATGCAAGAGCAAGCAATAAAATAAGGATTGTAAATGAAAAGAAGATAATCCGGAAACGTGTGATGGAATCCTTGGCAATAATGACTGACCAGATGCTGACATATTGCTTTTCTTCTTGGCCTGCTTCCGGCAGTGTTGCAGGGAAATCTTGCCGTACCTGTTCTCCAATAACTGTGACATTATTGTAATCGAGTCCAGGGACACTAGCAGCGACTAGCCTTTTGATTTTCGATCTAAGATGGGCATTTGGGTCATCTAAAATCCCATTATGTTTTACAAAAACAGATGCTGTAATCGGCTGCTTTTTTTCATTGGGATTCAAGGGATTTTCTTCAGGAAAGGAAATTTGAACTTCGGCATCAAGAATACCATCGATTTTGCGGATTGTACTAGCGATTTGCTCAGCTAAGCCCGCTTGATAGCGGATTTTTTGTTCCATTTCTGAAGGAACTAATCCCGTTCCTGTAAAAATATTAAGAAGACTTTGGCTTTTGCGCCTTGGAAGACCTGCCTGGTTTAAATAAGACATCGCTTCAAGGGCTTGATTACTATCGACACTGATATCCCACAAAACAACTTTGGGACCTCCGCCGCCGCCAGTACCGAGGGTACTTTGCACTTTTGTCGCAGTGATTCCCTTGCTTGCTAGGAAAACAATAATTTCATTTGCTTCTCTTTCATCGAGGCCATTGACAATAATGCGACGTGATTCGCAGCTCGTCATCATCGGCAAGAAGAAGCAAAATATTAGCAGTAAGCGTGCAAAGGAGCTTAATTTTTTTGAATGCAAAGTTGTTTGCATGGAAACCCGCAAGTGATCAAATTTTCCTGTTTATTCGTATGCTAGCATATCTGGATAAAAACAGGAAAGGCTAAAACCCAACTTGCTATCTATGAACGGGTCGGATTCGAATTCTTTTCCTTTAGAGGGTGTTTACAAATTAAGGTTCTGTCGATTTTCTGGTTCTTTTGAGCCGATTTTCGACTTAAAATTTTAGGGGTAATATCGACAAGGGTATATAACCCCTAAAATTTTAATCGAAAAGCGGCCAAAATAATCCCGAAAATCGACGAACCCTTAATTTTGTAAACATCCTCTTAGAAGCCCACAAAAATAAGAGGATCATGGCATCAAGTTGGGTTTAAAATATCGAGCTAAAAAGTTGATGAATTTTTTTCAAATGGAGATTTAATTATATTTAATTACAGGTTATTAATGCTGACTAAAATTTAAAATACATGGTAAAATACTTTCTTTTTGTGTCAGAATATAAATCTCGTTTTCTATTTCCGGTAAAAAATGGCATTAACAAAATACTCCGAAGGGAGCCTAAGAGAATTGTGGACCATTGCTTTTCCCCTAATGCTTTCCTCCTTGTCAGTTCAATCAATGATTTTCACTGACCGTTGGTTGTTGGCCCATTACTCCACCGAAGCCCACAATGCCGCTGTCACGGCAACAACGCTAGGTTGGGCTTTAATTTATGGCTGGGTTGTTTTAGCGAACATTGCGGAAGTTTTTGTTGCTCAATATAATGGAGCCCGCCTCTATCGACAACTCGCAGAGCCTGTCTGGCAAATGATCTGGCTTTCCCTAGTTTCTATCATATTCTTCCTGCCCTTATCACTATGGGGCGGTGCCTGGTTATATGGAAGTGGATCTGGAGGGGATCTTGAGAAAGATTACTTCGATCAGATGCTGCTTTTTGGTCCTTTTTATCCTCTAGGGGCAGCTTTTTGTGCTTTTTTTATCGGACAAGGAAAAACTCGGTTGGTGACGATTGTCGTTATCCTTGGCAGCCTTTTAAACATCTTGTTGGATCTTGTGCTTATCTTTGGAGTCGAAGGCTTGGTTCCTGCAATGGGTGTTAAGGGGGCAGCCATTGCGACCAGCGCAGCAGCTGTCATTCAGGTGATTGTTTTTGGCATGGTTTTTTTTAATAAAAGAAATCGAGAGAACTATGGTACATTTCGCTATCATTTGAAATTTACCATTCTATGGGAATGCCTAAAAGTCGGCTTGCCCAGCGCTATTTTTATTTGCTGCGATATTTTAGCTTTTGCCATCTATTACAGGATGATGAAGGACTTAGGCCAAGAATACATCACAATTGCTGGCATCTGTCAAAGCATGGTCATTCTATTCTATTTCTTTGCCGAGGGGATAAATAAGGCGACAGCAACGATTGTCGGAAATATCATTGGAGCTGGACGTTCTTCACAAGTCAGTAAAGTATTAGTTTCAGGCCTAAAATTGAATTTGATTTTTTTCGCCTTCATGTTTGTCTTATTAGGCTTAGGATCGCCTTTAATTATCGACCAGTTTTTACCTCAAGCGGATCCTGAATTCATTGCGAGCATTCAAGGGACCCTTCGGACAAGTTTGCTTTTGATGTCATTTTATATGTTCTTTGAAGGCATACGGCTTCAATTGGCTGGCATCCTAACTGCAGCTGGAGATACAGTCTTTCTTTTTGCTGCAGGAACACTCTCAGTATGGGTATTAATGGTTCTTCCTGTCTATGCCATCGTTGTCAGAGGCAAGCTTCCGATTGAAATGGCTAATGTCATCTGCATTGCTTATGGACTAATTGCCAGTCTGATTTATTTTTGGCGCATCTTTGAAGGCAAATGGCGGTCCATTGTCATTAGTTCTGAGCTGAAAGGCTATCAGTAAATTCAAATGTGCATCATCTATTTCCTTGCTCGTGCCTATTTCGTGCCCCTGCCCGAAAATTATTTTCACCACAGAGGAGGAGCTCATGAGAACAGTGAGAAAACTGAGCTATTGAGATAGCCTGAAATCATGCATCAATTCGTGAAATGCCATTTATTGTAATTTTTTTAAAACCCAACTTGCTACCTATGAACGGACCAGATTCGAATTCTTTTCCTCTAGAAGCTCGCAAAAATAAGAGGGCTATATTAGAAAATATAGCCCTCTTATTTTCAAAGCCGAGGGTGCAAGCTTCTAGAGAGAAAATAATTTCGAATCTGACTGCCTTCATAGGTAGCAAGTTGGGTTTAAAGTATTCTCTTTTTAAAATCTCTAGTTTCTCACTGATCTCATGTGTTCCCCCCTCTGTGGTGAAAAAAATCTTTGGGCACGGGCACGCACACGGGCAGGGGCACGGAATAAAGCGCTACCTCTACTTCCAACTTTTGGCGACTTCTTTGATGTCTAAGCTTATAGATTTTGGCGTAGAAGGCCGTTCCATTAAAGAAAGCAGTTCTTTTTGTAAATGAGAGGGCAATCCTTCACATGCCAACACTAGATAGGTGGCTAGTGGCATATATTTTTTGAGATCGATCTCTTTAAGCATATTCAAACATGCTGTCGAGACTTCCGGATCCTCTTTGAATTTTACTAAGGCAACGGCAGCTTGCTCATTGTCCATTGTAATAGGATGTCCATGGACAACTTTCAATAAAAATGCCTTCGAAGGCTCACCGATGGCATGCAAGGCATTCAAAATCATATCTTCATTAAAAAAATCTCCCGTTCCTATAGACTCAAAAAGAGAGATGATGGCGCGCTTATCGCCGATCAAGCCTAAACATTCTGCGGCTCTGAGTGGCGCTTGTCCATACCCAGGAAATAGGGGATCATAAAAATCCTCGCTTCGCACCAGATCGATCAAGGCTTGTACTATATTGCCCTTTTCAGCGATAGCTCTCTGAATCGCTTCTGAGATTTCCTTGTCATCATCTGCCAAAATAAGATCTGCAATGAGGCGAGGAATCTTGCTTTTAGCTTCCGTCTTTTCAAATAATTCTCTGAGGTCCTTGTAAAGGCTCTTGCTGTGGGAGACTTTTTCCGCTTCGACTCCTGAAAGCAACAAGGGAGATAGGTTTTTTCCTGTCGTTTTCTCCATCTCATTTAGCTCTTCTATGCGGCTAATCTCGAATTCTTTATTTACCCCTTTTCCCTCCTTCTTATAATAATCTAGCATAATGGCGAAGTCACCCCCAAAGTGGGCGTCACGATGCATCAAGATAGCATTGTCAATCGAATAAGAAATGGGATATTCGTCGAAGTCCTCATCAGAATTTTGCATAATTTAATCGCTGTTGATCATTTTAATTTTATTATTAGCTTGCTGAATCACGACATTGGCATTGTAACTGGAACGGACAAACGGACCGCAATACATATATTTGATGCCGACAGAATAGCCGTAATCTTCATACTGTTTAAATTCATCGGGAGTGATGAATTTTTTAACTAAAAGCTTATGCCGATTGGGTTGAAGGTATTGTCCCATTGTGACGATATCACAACCAACCCTTGCGAGATCTTCGATTGTTTCTTGTACTTCTGAAGGTTGTTCTCCAAGGCCGACCATCAACCCTGATTTAATGAGCATATAGGGATTTACACGATGCTGATGGACATAAGTTAGTACAGATAATGTGCGATCATAAGTCGCTGTATGGCGTACACGCGGTGTCAAAGCCCTCACCGTTTCGATGTTGTGATTAAAGATTTCGGGCTTCGCCTGCAAGATACAATCTAAGGCTTCAAAGTTTCCAGCAAAATCGGAAGTGAGAACTTCGATGGTGGTTTCTGGATTTTTTTGTCTGATCTCATCGATCACTTTGACCAAATGGCCAGCCCCCCCATCATTCAAATCATCCCTAGCAACCATTGTAATGACAACATGGCGTAAGCCAAGCTTTTGCACAGAGTCGGCAACGCGATATGGCTCATCTTCTTCGGGCTTTTTAGGTGCCTTTGTAAAGTCAATATCGCAAAATCCGCAGTTGCGCGTACACTCTTTTCCCATGACAAGAAATGTCGCCGTCTTTTTCGACCAGCATTCGAGAAGATTAGGGCATTTAGCCTCTTCACATACAGTATGAAGGCGATTTTCTTGCAAAACTTGTCCCGTTTTCCACAAGTCTGATCCCTTCGGTAATTTTCTATGCAGCCAAGAGGGAAACCGTCCACATCCTACAGGGTTATCTTGATTTTCAACTTCTGGATTATTCGGCAAAATATTGAGGCGGCGCTGTTTTACTTTCGGTTGGATATCAAAACAGTCTCCAGTCCCCATAAGGCCCCTCTCTTTTATTTTTCCGATATCTTTTGTTGTTTTGGTGGCCAATGCAATGGTTTGCCTTCTGCAATAAAGGCTGATTCCATCCAAGCTTCTGCAATTGTGGGGTGTGCATGAATGGTTTCTGCCACACATTCAACTGTTAATTCATTGGCAATAGCGAGAGTCATTTCGGCGACCAAAGTGGATGCTTCGTAGCCGACGACTTGAGCTCCAAGGACTTGTCCTGTAGTCTTGTCAATGACAACTTGAGCAAATCCATCGGCTTCGATAGCCGCCTGAGATTTACCCAAGGCCTGAAAGGGAAATGCACCCAAGACTGCTTTATAACCTTTTTCTTGAGCTTGTTCCAGGGACAAGCCAACAGTAGCGATCTCCGGATGAGTGAAAATGACCGAAGGCACTGCATTATATTCCATTCTCATGGGAGAAAGTCCCGAAGCATTATTGGCGGCTATAACACCTTGATGCGTGGCAACATGGGCAAGCCACCATTTCGAGGCTATATCGCCGACGGCATAAATGCCTGGTACGTTTGTTTCCATCTTATCATCGACAGCGATGATGCCATTTTCTTGAACGATAACCCCTGCTTTGTCGAGGCCAATGTCTGTGGTATTGAGCTTGCGGCCTACAGCGACAAGAGCAATATCAGCTTCGATCGTTTTTCCTCCGGCCATCTTAACTTTAACTCCATGTCCAGTTGTATCGATCGCTTCTACCGCAGCATTTGTCTCAATGTGGATTCCCTTTTTTACGAAAGCCTTGCTCAATGTACTGGAAACCACTTCAGCTTCCATGGGAATGATTCTAGGCATCATTTCTAATATTGTGATTTCGACTCCCAAAATGGAATAAAGAGAGGCAAATTCACACCCTATAATGCCACCACCAATGATAGCCATTTTCTTTGGAAGTTCTCGCATTTCCAAAAGGGAGGTTGAGTCATGGATTTTTTTATAATCGAAAGGAAAAGCCTTCATATTTCGAGGCTCTGAACCCGTGGCAATAATGATTTTATCTGCGTAGATTTCTCCGCTGTCAGGTCCAGTAATCTTAATAGTATTTGGCGAAGTAAATTTACCGAATCCTCTAAAGACGACAATTTTATTCGCAGCAATGAGGCCTTCAAGACTTTTGCGTATCTTGCTGACAACGCCATCTTTCCTGTCGACCATTTTTTCATAATCGAAACTGGCCGACCCCACAGAAATGCCATATTCCTCAGCACGTTGAATTTTATTGAGGGTTTCTGCATTGGCAATTAATGTTTTTGATGGGATACAACCTCTATTTAAACAAGTTCCCCCCAGATCTTTAACTTCGATAAGGGCGACGGATTTTCCATTTTGCGCCGCTTTGATAGCTGCGGGATAACCTCCCGGGCCACCTCCAAGAACTGCGATATCAAAATGCCTTTGCTGTTGAACCATAAAAAATTACCAATATTTAAATGTGCTTATCAGGGCTTATATCTTAAGAATACACGTCATCGATGTATTTAGCAATATGAAGACAGAATTCAGAATTCAGAATAAGGTAGTCGGTAGCCTGTAGATAGTAGTCAGTAGGAAAACACAGAGATCTTAGGACCATAAATTTTGTATGACTATTTTGTGTCAAAATGTGGAAAAGTCTCGACTTTTTTCATTTGACTGCAAAAAATTCTACCAGACAAATGAGAAAATTATGCAGGGACGATTCAAATTTTAAACCCAACTGAGGATTTCTCTCGCTGATTAATTATTTCCCAAGTAGCGGAAAATCTTTAGTAGTAGTTATTTGTAGCTTAAAAATGGTGAAAAATATAACATGCCTCTCTTCTTTAATTTTTATAAACAACAAATCTTATATTTTTTTATGACCATTCCTTCAAATAATTCAGGCTACATCCAACAAGCAATTCCGGATCTACCAGATCTATATGATACCTCACCAAAAGCGAAAAAAGAGAGTGACAACATTACAGAAATGTTAGCAAACATTCTGAATGAACAGATGAATCCGAATAAACAGATGAATTCGAGCATCAAAAAACCACTCAAGGAAAGAGTTGATTGTAATATTCAGGATGAAGAAGGCTGTACTCCCTTGATACAAGCAGCATTCGAAAATAATGTTTCTAGTGTTAAATCGCTTCTCCTTGAAGGCGCAAAAATTGAATTACAGAACAATGCAGGAGATACTGCATTGCATTTCGCTGTATACCATCAAAATCTTGAACTTGCCGAAAGTCTTCTCGAGTCGCCATCTAAAAAAGATTTTATTGACTTAGCCGATAAAAACGGACGAACCGCTCTTCATCTCGCAACGTTATCTCAAAATCTCGACTTTGTCAATTTGCTTTTAGAAAATGATGCCAATGTTAATTTAAGTGATAAAGAAGGAATAACACCTCTTTTCATTGCTTATCAACAATCTAACTTTGAAATATTTAAGAAACTTCTAATAAAATCTAACAGAGATACTGTTGACAGATTCTATCTTGAAGATCCCAAGAATCAGAAGCGAGTCACTCTTTTATTTTCAGCAGCTGTACGTGGAAAAATCAAATTTGTTAGCGCTCTTGTTAAACGTGGTGCCAACGTAAATAAACTCAATGAAAGCTTCCAGATGACTCCTTTTATGGCGGCTTGTTCTCAAGGAAATGTCAATCTAGTTAAGCGCTTTTTAGCCAAAGATTCTAAAAATGAGTGGTTATCATGCTTAGGTGAGTGCGAGAGAAAAGCTTTGAATTACACAATTGACTCTGGAAATCCACAGGTTGTCGAAATGCTTCTAAAAGCGGGAGCTAATATAATGGATCATCAATATCTGGGCTATACTCCTCTCATGCAAGCAGTAATAAATGGAAATAAAGAAATCGTTGAAACAATTTTAAACTATGATCGCGATTACCAGTGTCTAAATTACCAACTTATGGGCAAAACTGCATTAGAGATGGCACATATAAGGAAAACAGAAAGTAAAGATGCAAAAAAAACACTCAATTATCAACAAATAATCCAAGTTCTTACTAAAGCTCAAGCGAACTACGTAGCGAGTTTACCGTCAAATAATTTGCAGCATCCTAGTAATAACTATGGTCTTTTAAATTAACCCTCTTCTAAAACTCACTAGAGAATTATTGGGCTTGTGCTAGGATTTAGGGGGGGGCAAGTTGGGTTTAAACCCGGGATTGCGTGCAAATCCACAATCACTCGCCGTAGATGGATGGCAGATTTTTCAGATTTCGATGAAGGGAATGTTTCCTACATTCCCGAAGCGAAAGATGAAAAAGATGACATTCAGCTATCGGA
>Ga0153954_1000156_pt1 | contig 61783 bp, 42 predicted proteins | sample TSFL038MetaG_FD_102277 | JGI IMG/M metagenome (GOLD analysis project Ga0153954, IMG submission 102277) | Attine ant fungus gardens microbial communities from Florida, USA - TSFL038 MetaG | ecosystem: Host-associated > Fungi > Mycelium > Unclassified | place: USA: Florida, Wekiwa Springs State...
ATTTCTTTTGGTAGGGTGGGCATTGCCCACCAAACTGTTGGCCTCAGCGAAGATCGGTGGGCAATGCCCACCCTACGGCAGGCCGTCTGCACCCGTTTTCTTAGGGTTGACAAAGCACTAGTGCGGTAATCGCTTGGATTGCCTACAAAATCCCGGAAGATCTGAGTGAAATCCCTGGGAGTTATGATTTGGACGCACCATCAACCGATGCTCTGTAGATGGCTGTATTGGGTGGCACTGGTGGCTTGTCCACCAGTGGGCCAAGGCTAGAGCTACTAGTGGACAAGCCACCAGTGCCACCCAATACAGCCATTTACATCGACCTGAGACGTTCCACTCTCTTGCTTTGGGTGTATGCCATCCGAACGGTATTTGCTCTAGTTCAGCAGCCGAGGATCCGCTGGCTCATCCTACCCAGGAACCGTATTCAGAGAAATATAATGGCAAGTAATCTCTGCACGACCGATTTCCCTTAAGGAACGAGTATTATCACGCGGTCTGTACCTGGTTCTGTAGCGCAGTTTTCATGAGCGGCATCGATAGAAGACGAGCCGAATTCACTCTTGGAATTCTCATCGAGCCTATAGCAAGCCTCGCTCGAGCAGTCTACAATCATAGATTTTCCAATTTTTATTACAAACAATCGTCAAGAATTAGAATGTCTCTTTTCTGTCCTAAGCTCATAGGCGAATTGAAAATCACGCTTGGCCTTTATGTGTCGCTCGGACGATGCCGAGCTTTTTCATTCGGCTGCGCAGCGTGTTGGGATGAAGGGCGAGGATCTTCGCCGCGCCGTGGGGACCATCAATAATCCACCCCGACTGCTCAAGGGCAGCTAGGATATGATTCCGCGTGTTCGCTTCCAGGCTTTCGAGCGGCGTAGGCTGTTGCACGCTAGTTGCCGCCAGCCCCTCGTTTTCGAAACCTGGCGACCTTGGCGGATTAGCGTTTGGAGGACGATCGGCCGGTGTGGAGGCGAACACTTCTGGATCGATCTCAAGAGTCGAACCGTTTGACAGAATGACCGCCCGTTCCAGAACGTTCTCGAGTTCGCGAATGTTTCCGGGCCAGGAATAGCGGTTCAGGCGCTCCAGGGTCGCCTTTCCGACCGACTCGATCCGCACGCCGACGCGGGCCGCGAACCGGGTCACCAGGAAATGCACCAACAGCGGCACGTCCCCCTCCCGGCCGCGCAGCGGCGGAAGCGCGATCGGAAAGACGTTCAGGCGGTAAAACAAGTCCTCGCGGAACTTCCCCGCGCGGACTAACTTCACGAGATCCCGGTTGGTTGCCGCAATGACGCGGACATCGACTTTGATCGGCTCGGCCCCGCCGACACGCTCGAACTCGCGTTCCTGAAGTACGCGCAGAAGTTTGACCTGAACCTCGATCGGAACTTCGCCGATCTCATCCAGGAAAATCGTCCCCCCGTGGGCCAATTCGAAGCGCCCCACGCGACGACTGATCGCTCCCGAAAACGCACCTTTTTCGTGGCCGAATAATTCGGACTCGACCAATCCGCTGGGCAGAGCGGCACAATTCAGCTTGATCAGCGGTTTATCGTGCCGGCGACTGGCGGAGTGGACAGCACGGGCGATCAGTTCCTTGCCGGTTCCGGTCTCCCCGGTGATGAGAACAGACGCATCGGTTTTGGCGACACGATTGACCTTGTCGAGCGCCTCCAGCAAGGCCGGGCTTTGTCCGACGATCTCGTCGAAGTTGTGAACCGATTTGATTTCTTCCTGAAGGTAGACGTTTTCGGCAGCGAGGCGGGCCTTTTCCTGCTCCATCAAGACATGGTCGGTGATGTCCACGAACATCGAGCGCGTGTATTGACCGCCGGGTTCCGGCTTCGACCACCACTGCACCCACACGGGTTTGCCGTTGTCTTTGCGTCGAAACTCGAGCACGGCGCCACGGGTGTCCGTGCCGCGGCCGACCGACGCGAAGGCCTCTTGGACGCGGCGCTGGGCGTCGGGCGTGTCAGGGACGAGCGATATCCCCACCAGGCCGGGCACCTCTTCCGGCTTGATCCCCAGAATGTGCAGGGCGGCATGGTTGGCACTGATAAACCGCGATTGGAGGTCTTCTTTGATGTAAGCGATCGGGGCTTCTTCATATAAGTCCCGCAAACGCTCCTCGCTGGCGCGAAGCTCCCACTCCAGGTGAAGGCGTGCCAGCTCCGCAGCGGCGCGCGCTGCGAAGATGCGAAAAATGAGCAGCTTGCGCGGTTCCTCCGGCATCGGGCGGTCGTCGAAGACAGCGAGATGGCCGAGAACCTTGCCTTCCGGATCGCACAGCGGCACTCCCAGGTAACTTTCGATTCCCCAATCGACCAGGAGTCTGTCTTCTGGAAAGTTTTGCCGTACCCCCGAGGGATGGTGGCACAGTTTGCCGTGGACCACCTCTTCGCAGGGCGTGCCCGCGAGCGTCCACTCGAAATTCTCAGCGATACCGTCTCTGGACCAAAAGGCGACGGTGCGGGCCCGGGTACGGGTTCCGGGCGTTGCGAACTCGGCGACGAAGGCGTAGTGCACACCGACCGCCTGTGCCAGGTGACAGACGAGAGTTTGAAAAAACTCCGCGCCGGTGCTGTGAGCGGTCCCCTCGACAATCACACGGAGTGCGGCGAGTTCTTCAACGTCTCCGCGGGGCAAGTCGTCGGAGTCGTTAGGGGTAGTTCGCTGCTCTACCGCTCTTGTCGAGGATGTGCGCGTCTCGGCCATAGAACACCTGCCTGACGACGAAGGCCCTAGTCGGTCACCCCCACGAATGACTGAAGTGGCGCACCGTTTCGCGGGACGGTCGGCTGGTCACCATTTTACGTATTGTCAGCAAGTTGTCAGCAAGAAACCGTAGCCGTCGCGCGCAACATTCCCGCCCTTTGTTCGCCGACAAGGTTCCCGATCGGCGAACGCTCGTGCTGATCCCACGAAATGCCGTACGCTTCCACGAAATATCGTGGCGGCGGAGGTCGGAATCGCACAGGACAGGCTCATACTTTCCGCAGTGGAAGTAACCAAAACTTTCTGTAGGCAACAAATTACGCCCGCACCCGGGTAACACTCCGGGAGACGGCACAGCGTTCGCATTTCCCTTTCCAACAAGGAGTCGAGATGGCAACCATGCCGGAGAAACTGCTGAACAGGGCTCCTAGATGAGCCGAGGAGCGAGTGATGACGACCTCGACGCAAGATACCGCCCATAAGAAGAGGGCGATGAGTTCCCAGGTGGAGGCAGTTGGCCGCGCGCTAACTCGTTACGGTCTGGTGGTCATAGTGGGGTGGATCGGCCTCATGAAGTTCACGGGATACGAGGCGGAAGGGATTCGCCCGTTCGTCGCCAACAGCCCGCTGATGAGCTGGGTGTACAAGTTCATGAGTGTCCGGGGCTTCTCGGCCATGCTTGGCGTTGTCGAGGTCACCATCGCGCTGCTCATCGCCACTCGCCCGTTCTCGCCTCGGGTTTCCGCTCTCGGCAGCGCCTTGGCGGCCGGGATGTTCCTCACGACCCTGAGCTTCCTCGTCACGACGCCGGGCGTCTGGGAGCCGAGTCTCGGTGGCTTCCCCGCCCTGTCGGCGATCCCGGGGCAGTTCCTCATCAAGGATCTGGCTCTACTCGGGATTTCGCTCTGGACGCTTGGCGAGGCCTGGCAAGTGAGCGAGCAAAGGGGATGACGCGTGGAATTCACACACATCAAATCGAAGCTATGACGGTTCATGACTAGTCTGTTGGATTCTCATGTTGGCATCTTTCTCGCAATTTCCAACGTCCGCCTCAGGGTGGCGCCGTCGATGCAAGAAGTAAGCCATGAGTCTCAAGGGCCCTCATATTCCGAAAGCGAGGAGGTAGCACCATGTTTCGATTGAGCCGAACGAGGGTGATCGCGTGGACTGCGGTGGTGGCGGTGATCGCCGCGTTGTCCTACGCGCTGAACGGGATGGCGGTACCGCTCGCCGCCGCAGAGGACAAGGCCAAAGCAGCGCCGGTTGAGTTCACCGCAGACGGCAAACTCAAGCAGCCCGTCGGCTATCGCAAGTGGAACTACGTCGGCGAAGTCGTGACCCCCAACGACATGAACGACGGCGAGGCCACGTTCCCCGAGTTTCACTCCGTCTACATGGACCCCGAGAGCTTCGCCGAGTACGAGAAGACCGGCAAGTTCCGGGACGGCACCGTCCTGATTAAAGAACTCAGCAGCGTCGGCTCAAAGCAAGCGTCCAGCGGCAACGGCTACTTCCAAGGCGAATTCACCGGTTTGGAGGCCTCGATCAAGGACTCAAAGCGCTTCAAGGACGAGCCTGGCAACTGGGCCTACTTCAGCTTCGGCCACAAGTATCCGCTCAAGACGGAGGTGTCCAAGAACGCTTCCGCCGCGTGCAATCAGTGCCACCAGGACAACGCTAAGAAGGATTGGGTCTTTAGCCAGTTTTACCCCGTCTTGCGCGCCGCAGCCCCGCGCTCGAAGTAAAGCAGTCCGGGTCGCGTTTTCTTACACGAAACCCAGGAGACATACACCATGAATACCAAGAGCCTCCGCTGGCTAACCGCCCGTTGCCTGGCCGTAGCGGCACTCGTCGCGGCGGCGAACGCGCCGGGCGCGTTGCATCTGGCACGGTCGGACGCCCCTCCCGCTCGCAAGGCCGACAGTTTCTCGCCCTACGTCACGAAGGACGGAGACATTTCGCGGCCGACCAATTACCGCGAAACCTTCCTTCACCTGGGTTCGTGGGCGGTGGCCACGAAGCCGGGCAAGCCGGTGGACGAGATGCACAACGTCTATGCGCGGCCGGAGGATGTCCGGGCATATCGCCAGGACGGCAAGTTCCCTGACGGCGCGGTATTGGTGAAGGACGTCACCCATGTCGGCTCGGCGAAACTCACCACGGGGGAGTCCCACTGGACCACCGACATCAAGATCTGGTTCGTGATGATTAAGGACTCGAAGGGGCGATTCCCCGGCAACGACCTGTGGGGCGACGGCTGGGGTTGGGCCTTGTTCGAGGCGAAGAAGCCCGAACGCAACGTGGCGACGGACTACAAGACCGACTGCAAGTTGTGTCACGTGCCAGCCAAGAAGGACGATTGGGTGTACATCCGCGGATACCCGGTACTCAAGAAATGACGGGTGTAATTCTAATCGTCGGGGACTCGGATCATGGCCCGTATCGCGAAATCTCGATCCGTGTCGAACTCCTGCGGGTCAAGGATAAGGACCTCATTTCGTGACTGGACTCGAGCGGTTATCGCTGGGATAGCCCACACTCAGGCCAGAGAGTGACCCTGTAGCTCGAAGGAAGTAAAGAGGCTGGTTGGGTGGCACCGGTGGCTTGTCCACCAGTGGCGTCAGCCTGGGCCCACTGGTGGACAAGCCACCGGTGCCACTCCATCCGGCCATCTACATCACATCGGTTGATGGTGCGTCCAACACATCGATCCCAGGGATTTCACTCAGATCTACCGAGATTTCGTAGGCTGTCCAATCGCAATCCGTTCGAGAAAACGTCGAACTCCTGAGGAGATAGCCATGCAAACGAACGCGAATGCGCAACGTGATCTCGATACGCTGACCGCCCTGAACCTCGACTTTTTCGCGTCAGCGCAGAAGGGGGATGTGAAGCGTTTCGAGGAGATTTTGGCCGACGACTTCATGTCCTCGAATCCGGACGGCTCGCTGTACGACAAGGCTGAGTATCTCAAGATGATGTCGCGACCGGTGACGTTCAGCGGGCTTGTGGAAGAGGACGTGCGAATCCGCTTGCTGGGTGATTTCGCGATCATCCATGGGCGCTTTAACTCCCGCTCGGCCGACGGCAAGGCGCGCCGAGGCCGTTACACCGATAACTGGGCGCGCCGCGACGGCACCTGGGTTGCCGTATCGGCACACTTCCATTTCGACCCGGACGCATAGGTCGGACCGCTGGATGACATCGGGTTGCTTGTGAACAAGTATCTTTGAATGAGGTAGCTCGTTGTCGAGCTTCGTGGCGCGACGGGCGGTGTTTTCGTGCCACGAAGCTACCAGTCTCACAACGAAACCGCTTGAGCATGCGGACCGCCATCCCGCCCGGTCTTCGGGTACATCCTGGAAGGCGAGTGCGAACTCGGACTCGACGACCAGGCGACGAAGGTGTTGAAGGCTGGTGAGACATTCTACAAGGCGACCGGGTGCCTGCACCGGGTATCGAAGAACCCGGCGGCGAAGGGCAAGGCCCGTGTCATCGCGGTGATTTTACACCCACGAGAGGCCAAGCTGCCGGTCCTCCCGGAGTGGAAGAAAGAGTGAGGCGGGGCTCCATTACACCAGAGGAGTTACGCATGAACATTTTTGTTGCTGGAGCCAGCGGGGCGATTGGTCTGCCGCTGGTCAGGGAGTTGATTCGCCAGGGGCACGTGGTCACGGGCATGACTCGGTCCGAAGGAGGCGCTAAGAACCTGACCAGGATTGGGGCAGTGGTCGCGCGCGTCAGCGCGTTCGACGCTGCGGGCGTCGACACGGCGCTGCGGCGCTCGAATGCCGAGGTTGTCATCGATCAGTTGACGGCCCTGCCCAAAAATCCCGCCGACATGCCAGACGCCGTTTCGGAGAATCAGAAGCTGCGGCTGGAGGGGGGCGGGAACCTGTATCGCGCCGCGCGGGCGTGCGGGGTGCGCCGATACATGCAGCAATCGAGCGGCTTCTTCCTCCAACCGGGCGAGGGGTTGGCCGACGAATCCGAAGGGCTGGCGACGGGCGCGAGCCCGGAGGTGGCAGCCGACGCGCAGACCTACACCGAGTTGGAGGAGCGAGTGCTGGCCGACGGCATGGAGGGTGTCGCCCTGCGGTACGGGTTCTATTACGGACCGGGCACCTGGTTCCACCGCGACGGGGCGTACGCCGACCAGGTCCGGCGGCAGGAATTCCCAATCATCGGCACCGGCTCCGGCGTCTGGTCGTGGGTCCACATCGAGGACGCGGCCCTCGCGACGGTCGCCGCGCTGACCGCCCCGCCGGGGGTCTATCACATTGTCGATGACGCCCCCTCTTCCGTGAGTGTCTGGCTGCCGGCGTTCGCCCGCGCAGTCGGCGCCCCGCCGCCCCCGCGAATGACCGAGGCGGAAGCCCTGGCGACGGCGGGCGAAGACGCCGTGTACTACGGTACCAAGTTGCGCGGCGCGTCGAACGCGAAGGCGAGGCGGACGCTCGGTTTCGCGCCCCGGCGCCTGGAGTGGCTGTAAGCGTGACGCGCGTTGCGGGATGTCGACGAAGACAAACGTACACCAAGGAACCCTGCCCGATCCGAGCCTCTGGACGTCGTCCCCTCTAGGATGAGCGTGCGAGGCCTCGTGGCCGGACCGGAGAGCGACCAGCATCCCGGCCCGCGGTTGAGATTCTTGCACTCATTTCCACCCGGAAAGCGACCATCCTTTCGTGCAGGATACGCCTGACCGGGAGCCAGATTGCGTTCTGATAGGCGTTACGCCTGACGGGTGTGGGAGCCAAAGCCAAGGGATATTGCCAGATGCTCACTAAAAAAAGACAACAAGAATCAGGAAGATGCAAGGGTTTCATTGAGCACAGCTATTGTCCATCAACGTAGGTCAGCCCCGCGAGATCACGTAGCGCGGTAAGACTGTCTACACGTCCGTGTGGAAGGAGTCAGTGCAGTTAAGGACTAGTTAGGAGATGATCATGATCCGGACCCTGTTAACGCTCGCGGTTGGCATTGGTGTGGGAGTGGCCGTTACGTTTGCAGCCGACCACGAGCACCACAAGGCCGTGAAGGTGACCCAGCTTTCCCAGCGGGACATCATCGAGAAGCTGGACGGGAAGGCTGCCAGTGCGACGGTGTTAGAAGTGACCTTCGAGCCCGGCCAAGAGAATTCACCGCACCACCATACCGGCCCGGTGTTCGGCTACGTCCTGGAGGGCGAATACGAGCACTCCCTCGGCGACGAGCCGGTCAAGAAATACAAGGCCGGGGCTACGTTCTACGAGCCATCGGGATCTGTTCACCGGGTGGCCCGAAATCCGAGTGGCAAGACCAGGACTCGCCTCCTCGCGGTGATCCTGCACTCCCGCGACACCAAAGAAACGACAGTCCCGGAGAAGGGCAAGGAATAGGGATCGCGGCTCGTAACCGTTCGGCTGCACTTCGAACTCCCGAAGGGCGGTTCATGAAACCCAGCCGGCTTGGTCTCGCGGCGGGTCCGAGTCACTCGCCTTCGAGAACGAACGCCAGGCAGGTGACCATTCCCCAGCCGAACCAACCGTAATCGCGGCGAGACCGTAACATCACAGGATACAACCATGAACACTCACATGAACACGATGCGCGTTGCCCAAGTCTCTCGCCCCGGCGGGCCTTTCGAGCTCGTCGAGCGTCGGATCCCCGAGCCTGGACCAAGGTCCGTGCGGATCAAAGTTCAGGCCTGCGGCATCTGCCGCAGCGACGTGTTGACTAAGGAGGGCCTCTGGCCCGGCATCACCTACCCGCGCGTCCCAGGGCACGAGGTGGTCGGCGTGATCGACGCTGTGGGCCAGGACGTCCCGGAGCGTTGGCAGCCCGGCCAGCGCGTCGGCGTCGGTTGGCACGCCTGGCACTGCTTCTCGTGCGACAACTGCCGCCGCGGCGACTTCTTCGCCTGCCAGGCCGGCGTGCAGGTGACTGGCATCTCCTTCGACGGCGGCTACGCCGACTACCTGGTCACCCCCGTGACGGCCCTCGCACGGATGCCCGCGCAACTGCCCGCGCCGGACGCCGCGACACTGATGTGCGCCGGCGTGACAACGTTCAACGCGCTGCGCAACAGCGGTGCCCGGCCGGGCGACCTCGTCGCGGTCCTCGGCCTCGGCGGGCTCGGCCACCTGGGCGTCCAGTACGCGGCGCGGATGGGGTTCCGCACCGTCGCGATCGCCCGGGGCAAGGACAAGGAGCCGCTCGCCCGGCAGCTCGGCGCGGCGCACTACATCGACAGCCAGGCCGCCGACCCCGCCACAGAGTTGGCGAAGCTGGGCGGTGCCAAGGTCGTCCTCGGCACCGTGACGCACGGCCCGGCGATGAGCGCCGCCGTGGACGGGCTGGCGCCACGCGGCCGGCTGATGGTCCTGGGGACCGCCGAGTCTCTGGAGATCTCCCCGTTCGCGTTCATCAAGGGCCGCCGGTCCGTCGAGGGCTGGTACGCCGGCACGTCCATCGACTCGGAGGACACGCTGGCGTTCAGCGTCCAGTCCGGTGTCCGTTCTATGACCGAAGTGTACCCTCTGGAACGGGCCGCCGAGGCCTACGACCGCATGATGAGCGGCAAGGCGCGCTTCCGGGTCGTGCTGACGATGTAAAGCCGGGAGGACTGAAGTCTTGCCCGGCTGGAGTTTGCCATACCTGCGAGTGCGGGTTGATATCCAGATCGGTGAAGTATGATCCCGAGCCACTCGAACCCGCGGCGGCAGGGAACCTCTTGATTTGCTGCTCGCGTCCCCAGGAAGACGCGGTAATCGACATCTCGCACGAAATCCCAATTTGAAGGCAAGAAACGGAGTTCTCGCGTAAGCGTTACCTCGGCGCCGCGCGGACCGTTTTTATGCTCCGTGTCGTTTCCCGGCTCGTGCGGCCCGAGTTTCTGGTCGTGATCGAAATCGTCGCCGCCAAGGCATGAAATTAACGCGAGGAATTCACTCGAAGGAGGGAAAACGTGTCGCATCCCGAGAAATACGACGTGGTGGTGCTCGGTAGCGGGAGGGCCAGGTTCTTAGCCTGGTCGCTGGCCTCGCGGGGGAAACGCGTGGCGGTCGTCGAGCGACGGAATCTCGCGGGATCCTGCCCTACCATCGCTTGCGCCCCGAGCAAAAACGTGATCCACGGTGCCAAGGTCGCCAGCTATTTCCGCAGAGGCGCCGAATTCGGCATCGCCGCGGGCGACTGGAAAGTCGAGATGCCAACTGTCCGCGACCGCAAGCGGAAGATGGTCGATGGCATTGTCGCTCGTAATGTCAATGCATATCGAGAGAGCGGTGCGGAGCTTGTCAAGGGGCAGGGCCGCTTCGTCGGACCTCGAACGATCGAGGTGACGGCCGACGACGGTACGCGCACCCTTCGCGGCGAAGTCGTCGTGATCTGCACGGGTTCCCGCGCGCGGATTGAACCAATCCCCGGCCTCGCCGAATCGCGGCCGATGACGCACATCGAGGCCCTCGAATTGGACCGAGTCCCGAAGCACCTCCTCGTTTTGGGGGGCGGCTATGTCGGACTCGAGATGGCCCAAGCCCTGAGACGCTTCGGCAGTCGCGTTACGGTCATTGAGCGGAACGACGCCCTGGCTCACCGTGAAGATCGCGACGTCTCGGAAGCGCTGCGGGAACTCTTCGACGACGAGGGGATCGAGGTGCTGACGGCCACGCCCGTCGCGCGCGTGGAGGGGCGATCCGGCGAGTCCGTAAGGCTGCACGCGACGCACGGCGTGATCGAGGGATCGGACCTCTTGGTTGCGAGCGGCCGGACCCCGAACACCGACGGCATCGGCCTGGACACCGCCGGGATCGAACGGGACGACCGGGGTTACATCAAGGTCGATGACCGGTTGCAGACCACGGCTGCCGGCGTGTGGGCGGTGGGCGACTGCGCTGGCAGTCCCCACTTCACACACATCGCCGACGACGATGTCCGCGTGGTCCGCGATAACCTCGCCGGCATCGACCGTGTGACGACGGGCCGTCTCGTGCCCTACTGCCTATTCACCGACCCTGAACTGGCCCGCATCGGCCTGAGCGAGTCGGAGGCAAGGAGTCGCGGGATTGCCTACCGGCTGGCGAAGATACCCGTGACCACGTTCATACGCCCCTGGACGCTCTCCGAGTCGCGCGGCTTCTACAAGACTCTGGTCGCCGCCGACAGCGACCGCATCTTGGGCTTCACCGCGTTCGCCCACGAGGCTGGCGCAGTCATGACGATCGTCCAGACCGCGATGACCGCAAGTCTGCCCTACACGGCGTTGCGCGATGCGATCCTGGTCCACCCGACGATGGCGGAAGGGCTTGCCGCGCTCTTTCGCGCGGTGCCCGCCCTGCCCTGATACAGTCAGCGGGCGCCCACTGATTCCTCAACCCGAACGCGGGAGACTCCATGCCCCAGACGACGAAAGTGGCCCACCGGCCGGTCAAGGTCCGCGACCTGGACATCTTCTACCGCGAGTCCGGGCCGAAGGACGCGCTGGCGGTACTCCTGCTCTACGGCTTCCCCACCAGCTCGCAGATGTTCCTACCAGCGAGGACGGGCGAGCTGCTGGCGCAGCCCCAGGATTTCAGGGGAGATGGGAAGATCCGCAACAGCGATGGGATTATTGGATCTCACAGGAGTCAGAAATCGTTGGTCGGCTCTTATGATCTTCCCCCTCGTCAGTTTTTCTCGCAGCCTTTGAGCAGCGTAACCTTTTTATGCAACGGACGCGCTCGCTCGTAAAAGGTGTGATCGGCGGTATTCTTGCTCTCGACAGTTACCAACGAGTTGGCTGACTTTGACCCGCTTGAGGACCGATCTCTGCCGCGGCAGAGAAACCGTTGGAAATCCTCAAAAAACCTCGAAATTCCTCAAAAGGTTTGGAATCGCTGGAGACTGTGGAGCCCACTCTACCTATCTAGTACATAATGCTTTGGCGTCGATCCGACGGGCTAGCTCGACACGCTGGGGGTCGCAGGTTCGAGTCCTGCATCGCCCATTCAAACCAGGGGTTAAACACCCCTGGTTTTTTCATTTCGAATCCAACTCTATTACCATCCCGCAAGACGGCATCGTTCAGCAGCCGAGGATCCGCTGACTCGTTCCTACCCAGGAACCGGATTCAGAGAAATATAATGACAAGTAATCTCTGCACGACCCATTTCCCTTAAGAAACGAGTGTTATCACGCTGTCTGTACCTGGTTCTGCAGCGCAATTTTCATGAGCGGCATCGATAGAGGGCGAGCCGAATTCACTCCTGGAATTCTCATCGAGGATATAGCAAGCCTCGCTCAAGTAGTCTATAGTCATAGAGTTTCCAACTTTTATTGCAGACAATCGTCAAGAATCAGAATATCCCTTTCCGTCCAAGGATGGCCGTTGTCCCTGTCTCTTTCACCTGACAACTGTCATTGCCAAAACCTCCCGCTCGGGTTAGGATGGCCTGAAAGTCCGGCTGTGGATCTTGATTCGCCTGGAGACGCCGCGATCATGCCGACCCCATCCGAAAGCCGTGTGACGGTGAGCGGCAAGCCCTCGAAGGCGGTCGAATTGCTCCACAAACGGCTCCGCCTGAGCGTGGGCGCGATGATGATCGTCGTCCTCGGGATCGGGGGCGTGCTCGGCTGGGTCGCTCACCGCGCCCACGTTCAGCGCGATGCCGTCGCGGCAATCACCACGCCCCGCCGGAACACGCGAGGCAGCGTCTACTACGATTGGCAATTCGTAGCCGGCAAGTTCGACCAGAACGCCAAGCCGCGAGGGCCGAGATGGCTGCGTGATGCCCTCGGCCCCGACGTGTTCGACACGGTGGTCATCGTCACGATTGAAGGCGACAATGTGGACGACGCATTCGTGGAGAATGTCGGGAAGCTCCGCGGCGTCGAGAAGGTCGACCTCGTGGGGCACGCCGCCCCCGACCTGACGCCTGCCGGGATGGCCCAACTCTGCAATCTCCCTCGCCTGAAAACGCTGAACACGCGGGGGGTCGCGATCCCTCGCGGGTTCGTGGCCGGCCTGGCGGGGAGGACCAGGCTCCACCACCTCTGGTTGCCACAGGCCACCGTCACGGACGACGAGATGGCGATCATCGGCGGCATGACCGACCTCGAAGACCTGCAACTGGACGGCAGCGAGGTCTCCGACCGGGGCTTCGCCCATGTGGCGAACCTGAAGAAGCTGACGATCCTGGACATGCCGGGTGTCCGCATCACGGACCTCGCCCCGGTCGCCGATCTCGTGCAACTCGATCTCCTCTTCCTCGCCCCGCGCAGGACCGCTCGCGCGCAGGCCGTTCCCGGCCCCGGCGGCCCGTCAAGCCTGGGGCCGCTGCGCCGCCTGACAAAGGTCACGCAGCTCGTCCTAGGGGATACGCGGATCGAGGATCGAGACTTGGCGGTCGTCGCCGGGCTCCCCAAGCTCAACAACCTCCAGATCGGAGGGAGGGGGATCACGGAGACCGGTTTGGCCCGGTTCGCCAAATCCAAGAGCCTGGCTTGCCTCGGGCTCGCCGACACGTCGATCGCGGACTTGCGACCTCTCTCCCCGCGCCTCCATGCGATCTCGACCCTCTGGATGGAGAACTCCCATCTCACCGACGCCGGGATCGAGCCCCTGCGGAGGGGGATTCGACTCACGGACCTGGCCATCACGGGTTCGAGGATGACCGACGCGGGACTTGATCACCTCGCCTCCCTGACTTCCCTCTGGAGGTTACGGCTCGATCGGTCCACGATCACCGATGCGGGGCTTGCCCGCCTGAAATCTCTCAAGTCACTGGAGATCTTGTCGTTGACCGAGACCGAGCTGACGGATTCCTCGGTCGAGACGCTGGCGGGATTCCAGTCCCTCAAAAGCCTGAACCTCGACCGGTCGGGGATCAGCCCAGCGGGGATTGAGCGACTGAAGCAGGCCCTCCCGAAAGCTCGGATCTCGTCGGCCAGGATGCCCGAATGATCGACTGACGGTCGGCGGCAGGGCCAGCTCCACAGCTTTCAAGATCTTGCAAGAACGCAAACCCCTTTAAAACAAGGGGGGGTTCGGTCGATCAAAACGTTCATTTCGAGGAGAGAGCAACATGGCTTTTCCTGGTCATTCGATCACATGGCCTCTCCACTGCTTTGGGCCACCCACTGGCGATGTGGATTGCCGACTTGTCAGCGGCCAACTTCACCGGTGGACCGCTGCGGCGAGGATGCGATGCGAGGGACAGAGCAGAGAATCAACCGTGGGCATCAATCGATGCTGAGGCAGGGCGAGAAACCGATCGTGTTATGTTCACTTTTCAGGACCCTAACTCGATGGCCTGTCTGCGCAAGTCTGTCCGTTGAAATTTGGCAGAAACAGACGTCATGCGGGAGGCACTCGGCATCGCTTCCTGCCTTGCCAGCCAATTCTTACAAGCGTTGACATTCAACATATCCCATTTTGTTGCCATCGATGGCGGCTTCTCGCCTCCTTGATGAGGGCTCGGCAACCGGAGGGTACATTCCTCCAGCTGGGAGCCGCCACCGATTCTTTCGATCGAATCCTCACTATGGCCGAGACATCATCACGCAGGGTGCGGATTCGTCACGAGGCGGCGTCGATCTTCACCAGGATGGGCTTGCTGGTTGTCTTGAGCGGTTTCTTGCTCAGGATGATGTTGGGCTTTCCAGGGACATCCACCCCATCCGGGAAGAACGTGAGTGTCGTTCCCGGCGCGAAGAATCCGGGGTTATTCGGGGCCGTGATTGTCGCCCCGAGTTGTCCCTCGCCTGGAACGGTGATCTGGTTGAGGGTCCTGAGCGGATTGGGATCCTCCTTCGTCGGAACCAGTGTGATGATCGGAGACCCGTTGTACATCGGGTTGCCGGTTTCATAACTGATGGTCACCATGGTGATGATGCTGCCGAACTTTGTTGTTGGGAACCATTCTTTCTGGTTGCCAAACGGTGTGGCGTTCTGCAGGTCACCCACGCCCTTGATTCCCGCAAACCCGACCTGAAGATTGTTCGGGTAATTCGTGGGGTTGCCTTTCGGATCGTCGGGCCCGGGCGCGATCGGGTTGGACACGTCGTCATCGACGGAGAAGCCGTACCCCGATAGGCCCTCTACTTTGTGGACGAACCACACATAGGGATCGAGGTTGAAGACGTTAAACTGGGCCTGCCTGGGAACGCCATTCACGGCGATGAAGGTGCCCGGAACCTTTTTAGCGGGGTCCGGATACCAGTCATTTTGATTGGGGTCAGCCACGTAATCGACAACCCCGCGCAAGATCGACTTCACGATGTCGCGGACCTCGGCGACGACTGTCTTGGACCAGCTATTCTCATTATTGGTCGGGATGTTCGCATTAAACTTGATCACGTTGTCCACGACATACATCGTGTTCGGAAGATAATTGTTGGGGGGCGCCGGCATGGGGGCGGTCGCTTCGACCGCCATGGCTTCATAAACCGCTCCCGCGAAGAGTAAGGGGTCCGGCGTGGGAGGGTTTTTGGGCAACTTCGAGGTGTCGAATGAGAGTGTGTACGACGTCGTAAACGGGCTGGTCGGAAGTGCCTTCGCGGTCGGCAGGCCGAAAGTGTATTGTTGATTCGTCGGCGTGTCTGCACTCGGGATCTGGCTCAGGTAGACGGTGTTCCCGACGATCTTAAGGACCGTGGCGCCGTTGGGAAGGCCCTTCGGTGCGGTCACCGTCATGCCTACAGCGAGGACCGGAGGAAGGGTTTGGAACGTGATCTGGTTCGTCAGGAAGGGACCGTCGAGGCCAATTTTGTCGTAGACGAGGCTGCCCTGAGCCGTCTCCGGCTGAAAATTCGGGTATTTGCTGGCATAAGAATTGACATAGTATTGCGCCCAGGAATACCACAGGTTGGTGATGTCGGTGGACGCATAGTCCGTCGCGGTCCGCTGGAAGACGAACGAGAAGGGGACGTCGGTGGGCAGGGGCTGGGTGATCTTAACGGAGGCCGTGCCCCCGTTGTCGGTGGGCTTGTAGTCAACCAGCGTTCCCACATTGGCATAGGTTGCAGTCGCGGTTTTGGCCGTCACGTAGATTGGCTGGCCGCTCGCCTTCATCGAGGCGATGTCCAAGGCAAACGTCCGCTTCTGCGCCGGGCTGGTGAACAGTAGGGAGAGTTGCTTCGGCTTTGCTTCTTTCACTGGCAGTCCGCCTGCGCCTGCCATGATGGCCCCATCGCCACTGCTCGAGAGGAGCCATCGGTTGCCGCTGTAATGCGACGTATGGACGATCTGGGGCGGATTCCTCGTATCCAAGGGGCTATCGTCGAAGATATTGGCGCCCGAGGGAATGACGAAATTATTGGAGTTAGGATTGTAATATCGCGGCCAACCCTTCCCGCCGAAATAGGCTCCGATGGACGCTCGGCTCCCGCTTGTGTTGTTGACGAAGGCCTTGACCAGGGGATCAAATGTCGCTGTGCCCTGGTTGGAGCCGTTCCAGCCCCAGTCCTTGTTAGGGAGATAGTAGGTAAGGTTGGGCTTCGGCTTGGCCTCGAGCGATCCGGTTGTGATGGGTACATTGCTGGCCTCGAGTGCCGCAGGCGCGTGGAGCGTATTGACGTAAGAGACGTCGTAGCTGGCTTCGGGGAATGTCTGCGATGAATCGGTGATGAAATTCTTCAGGAAGGGATCTCGGAACGTGATTTCCACGAGCTGCGCCGGGGCGTCGTTCCCCACGGCGGCCGGAGTGCCGGCATAATAAAACATCACCAGTGGATTGAAGCCTTGCGGGTAATGGGCGCTGCCTTGCACCCAAACGCTGCCGCTCACCGGGGCAGTCTGGGCGATGCTGATCTTTGCGCTGTCCGAGTAGCCGAAGAGGGTACTTACCGGCTCTTGGGTGGCGGTCAGATCCTTGCCGTCCGTCGCGAGGGTGATGTGGTTTCCATCCCACAGCACCAGCGGCACCTGGAACGTGATGGTCGCGCCCGGGGGAAGGCCCAGGAAGTACTGCTTTTTGTCGCCCGCCCCAATGGAATAGCCTACATACTCGCGAAACTCTTTTTGGTGAAGGTCCTGTGGATCATAATATTTGCCCAAGGCTTTACCATCGTTCTCAGTCCGCAGAAACGGGTAGATGAATTCCTTCGAGTAGTTCGTAAGCGTGATGGTCTTCATCGCGTTGGCTGCTTGCGGGGACTTGACGTTCGGGACCCCGGCGTTATCGATGGGAGGCCCGCCGTTCCAGAAAATCGCCGCTAACGGGACGTTGAGGCTTGGGTTCTTGAGTTGCGCGTCTGGGATTGGGATCCCTCGGCTCATTAGACAGCGTTCTTCCAGTTGCAGAAGCTGAGACCGGAACTCAGCACGCTTCCGGCGCTGCCGCCCATCGCCGCCACCTATTGCACGGAACCGCGAGGCGAAGTCTGCGTGAAACACGAGATGTTTCCTTTTATTCAGGAGTGGAGCAGTCGATGCTGGCGGCAGGAAAGCGCTTGTCCGGCAGGGACTCCCATGTCGGCGTCTTGAGTGGGGTGACGTGGCCATACACGCTCGGGCCAGCGCGTAGTGCTGAATTCGTCGGCGGACCTCAAAATGTGTTGAGAATGAAGCATTCCCTGCAACGTATCGCGCGTCAACCGCAAAGCAAGTGAAAAGCCGCAGTCCGCCTAGGTTTCCCAAAGCAGCGGCTTTTTTTTCTTAGCGGTGCGGCAAAGGCTTCGAATCAGGTGAGATGTTCCGCCCGCTTGAGCGGCCGAGCAGCCGCCGGCGCCAGAAAAGACGTTAGCACCGGAACAGCCTTCGACTTGGTGTCCGAGAGCCCTTGTAAGGTCCGACCTCCACGCTCAGCCGAAGCGGGGCGTGCCTCTCAGTGATACCGCGAGCAAGTCGGTCTGCGAGGCAAGGATGCCCATGAGGCTTTTGCCGACATCGGTTTTGCAGGGCAGGACCTGAGCCGTGCCACCATTTCTCTCGGCAAATTCTTTGCTGTATGGCGAGCAGAAGTTTTGCGACAGGTAAAGCAGGACTACCCGGAGAGTCGGTAAGCCACATGCCCTTGCTCTTCCAGCGAGGACGCGATTCCCGCTTGCCGATTATCAGTGCCTCGATTCCTTATCCGAAATCCATTTCGTCTCTCTCCATCTCTCAGCCTGGCATCATCGCCCGAGCGGATGGACACTATTGCAGACCACAATAACACCGAAGTATCAATCTACGTTAAATGCTCACGTGACCACGTGCAGTCCCAGTTTCCCCCAAGATCGTCGCGGCCTGTATTCGAGGTCGTCGGCCCAATAGTAATCCGGTTCAGGGTTATAGTTTTTGCAACCCCTCTTGGCGACCTTGGTGAGCCATCGGCGTCGGCGCCTGAGTATACTTGGCTTCATATAACAATCGTGCCGCTTTTTGTGCCACTTGCAGTGGTACAGGGGAAACGCCCCCTCCGCGAGGATCAGCTTGCGAAACCTACGAATTGCGTCGGCAATGGACTCATCCTCGCGAACTTCGATCCGGACACCCATGCTTAAGCGCGTCTTCACGGCTGACGCGATGCCGGTGAAAAAGCGTGACCGCTCGCCTGACACCGAACCTCAAACCATCATGCCCAGATCCCGTCACCGCCGCAAGGCGACGGCCACCCGAGTTTCACGACCCGGTGGCGATGCTCTGCGAAACCCTCAAAAATTGCGGAAGACCCGCAAAACTCTGGAAAACGACTTCCGTCCGTTATTCGTCGCGAATCTCGCTCAACAAGCTTGAGTCACCCGTGCTCTTCCCATCGTCAGGACACCGTAGCGTCAGCAAGAGCGGTGTTCGCTCGGAGAGCCCACACGAAAGCCGGTGAGTGACCAGGATGCTTGAGGGAAGTCAAGAGGCCTTGGCTTATCTGCAGAGCATCGGTTTATGGTGCGTTCACCACATAAATCTCAAAGATTTCACCAGAGCTCTTCCGGGATTTTGTAGGCTATCCCATCGCAAACCGCTCTGATCCGACGGAGTAAACCCGGCGGCCGGTCCGGCGTCGGTTGTTAAAAAATCTAAACGCCGGCAACGTAGTCCCGGGCAGGAGCCGTCTGCCGTTGCCCGCGACGATCGCAGACATGAACAGGAGGGACGCGCCTTCGGCAAATGCTGTCGTCATCAAGATGTGCTCGGGCACGAAGCCGCCGATGGCCGACGATGTCATCGCTCATGCAGAAGGAGGCTATTGTGGTTTCTAATTAAAACTAAACTTCATTTTGTGATTCACGCACTAGATTATTTCATCATTCGGTTCGCTCGCCAAGAAGGCAGATCAGGCGATCCTCGAGTCGTCTCCCTCTCGGACCTCAGTATCACTTGCGATCTTCAAGTACTCAATCTTTATCGAACAGTATGTTCACCCCAGTGGACGGGGCCCGAGGCAAGGCGTTGAAGAGACGTGGTCCACCGGAGGTACACGACAATCGTCGCCCTGGATCGGGAACGCCTTACCCCCCTCCCGCGGAAAAATCGCCGCGTGCTGTCACTGAATCGACGCCTCGATCGTCCTTGTGGATGCTCGGGCCTAACACCAGGAAATTTTAACCTTAGATAATTTCACTTTTATTTACGCTATACTATACGCAACTCCACACTCCCGAATCCGGACGCTTATATTGGGAACGGATGGCCCGAGCGTTCCAGGCTCGGTGTGCACATTGCGAGGGGCCTTGCGAAAGCGTCCCGGATATGGCGTTGCGACCTGTGCGTCGTGTTCACCCAAAAAGGGTTATTCTGCTTCAGACCAAGCACTGGAGGCGTTTCCATGCCGATCGACACCACCCAATCAGGAATTTCGCCTGATGCCGCACTGGCCCAGCTTATCCTGGGCAAAGGTCTCTCGATGGCCCTCACGGTCGTCGCCAAGCTCCGTATCGCCGATCTGCTCGTCAGTGGCCCGAAGACCCTCGAGGATCTGGCCACCACGACGAATACGCACGCGCCGTCGCTCTATCGCATCCTGCGGCGGGTATCGACCGTCGGAGTCTTCGCCGAGCAGAGCGACGGTCGTTTTACTCTGACGCCGATGGCTCAATACCTGTGCACTGGTGTCAAGGGATCGTTGCGCGGCATGGCCGACTTCTGGGGCTCCGATTGGAGTTGGCGGTCCTGCGGCGCTCTGCTCGAAACCGTCCAGACCGGCCGCACGGCCTTCGATAGCGTCTGGGGCGAACCACTCTTCGACTATCTCGGTAAGAACCCAGGCGAGTTTGCCATCTTCAACGAGGGCATGACCGGCTTCTCGTCCCGCATCGCACCCGCCGTGGCTGAGGCGTACGACTTTACAGCCTTCAAGACGGTCGTCGATGTCGGCGGCGGTCATGGCGTGCTCTTGCACACGATCCTTCAGGCCCATTCTGGGGTGAGCGGCATCGTATTCGACTCCCCGGATGTCGTGGTCGGAACCGAGGATGCCATCCGCAAGGCGGGCCTGACGGAACGCTGCCGAGCTGTCGGCGGCGACTTCTTCGAAAGTGTGCCGACCGGTGGAGACGCCTACCTGATGAAGTTCATCATCCACGACTGGAACGACGGCAAGGCGACGACGATCCTGCGGAACTGCCGCAACTCCGTGAACCCCGGCGGCAAGCTGCTCCTGGTCGAGACAGTCATCGCGCCCGGCAATGCGGCAGACTTCGGCGCGGCCTTGGACCTGGAAATGCTCGTGCTCACCGGCGGCCAGGAGCGGACGGAGGACGAGTATCGGCAGCTCCTGGCCGGGGCAGGCTGGCGGCTGACCCGTGTGATTCCCACCAATTCGCTGATGCAGATCGTCGAGGCCGCACCGGCCTGACCATGAGATGGTAGTTACCACACACGCCGATTCTCCGCCCGCTCCGCTTCTCGCTTGGGCGTGAACGCGACGCGATACTCGGCCTCTATCCGGCCTACGCGTTGACAGTGCGGGTTGTGGCAGAGAAAGCTCCGGCGATTGCTTACGACGGCGGCCGTTGCCGCTGGCTGGTCCCGTTCGCCCCTTCCCTCAGTCCCACTGTGGAACCGCCCCCGGCTGCGCCCGGAGTCCACAGTGGGAAGTTCTTGCGTCCGACCCGAGTCGGGATAGCTCGCGGTCCCCAGGTGGGTACGTCCGGCGATTGCTCCTCCGGTAAGCCGGCGATCCCGGATGAAGGGACTTGCCAATGTTCTCCGCATTCCTAAAACGTGAGAGCTCGATTTTGCGTATCGTGCAGAGGAGTACCTCAACGTCCCTGGCTCGAGCAGGCCGAGGCGCCCTATCGCCGAGGAGTGAGGGCTTGAGGCGTCTCTCACGACGTCGAGACTCGACGGAACGGGGGAGGTTGCGATGCGACAGGAGGAGCCTGAAAATGGCGGCCCGTTGGAACCCTTCGCGTCAATCCACAAGAACGCCCCTTTCGAGGCGGACTCGACCAGCGAGCAACGAGGATGGGCGGGGCTGGAGGCGGTTCGTTATCGCACGGCACCCGCATCTGAGTTCTATATCCCCGCCATCACCCACCACCGGCTCGTGCTTTTTACTCGGCCGCCAGAGGAGCTGGACCTGGTGTATGAGGGTGTGAAGCGGCATGTACCGCCTCCAGCCCGATCGATCCTGCTGGTCCCGGCCGGCAGCCCAGCCTGGGCGCGTGTGAGCGGGAAGGAGGACACGCTGCACATATTGCTGGAATCGGGGCTGGTCGAGCGGGTCGCCGCCGAGTCGTTTGACCTTGACCCGGCACGGCTGACGATCCCGCCGCTCGACGCTCTGGACCTGCCGCACCTCCGGGCCGTGATGGAGTCGGTAGAGGCCGAGCTGAGCGCCGGCGACACCGGGGGACCGCTCGTCGCCGAGTCCCTGGCTAACGTCTTGGCCGTGCACCTGCTCCGCCACGTCGTAGCACCTTGCCGGCCTGAGCGCGGGCGGGACGGCGTTCTCCCGCCGAAGCGGCTCCACGCCGTCGTCGAGTACATCGAAGACCACCTCAACGCCGCCCCAAGACTGGAGCAGATCGCGGCTGTCGCTCACCTCAGCCCTTACCACTTCGCCCGACAGTTCAAGGCGGCCACCGGAATGCCCCCGTACCAATACGTCATCGCACGCCGAATTGAACTGGCGAAGCAACTCCTGCAAGGCGACGACATCCCCCTGTCGGAAGTCGCCGCGCAGGCCGGCTTCGTGGACCAGAGTCAGTTCTCGCGCCACTTCAAGCGTCTCGTCGGCGTCACACCGGGGCAGTTCCGGCGGCGTTGAACGCAACTCTATTGAGAGCCTCGGAGACGGTGAGGGGTCGTCTGGTCGGAAGAGAGAACCCACGTCCGAGGGTTGGCCGACGAGAGGGCCATGACCCCGCCCCGACCAGCGTCGGCATGGCCAGATCCGCACCTGATCCATGGAACCTCTCGAACACCTGTGGTATCGTCGACCCGGGGTTCGGGGATCGGACTCGGAATACAGAGGGCCGGACGATGGGCGTTACCGGTTTGGTTGGGGTTATGGCGTTGCTCGGCCTGGTCGGGTCGGGCGAGGCGGCAAAGCCAACGGGCGACTTTCGACTCCAGGACCACCGGGGAGCCTGGCACACACTCGACGAGGCCCGCGACCGGGAGGTCGTCGTCTTCGCCTTCCTCGGGACCGAGTGTCCGCTGGCCGAGGCCTATGCCCCGAGGCTGGCTGAGGTCGCCCGTGATTTCGAGAAGCGAGGTGTCGGCTTCTTCGGCGTCGACGCCAACAAGCAGGATGGGCCGGTCGCGATCGGCCGATTCGCCGAGAAGCATGGCCTGCCATTCCCGATGCTGAAGGACGTCGGCAACGGCCTGGCCAACAGCCTCGGGGCCGAGCGGACGCCCGAGGTCTTCGTCCTGGATAGGTCGCGGACCGTCGTCTACCGAGGCCGGGTCGACGACCAGTACGCCATCGGAATCCATCGACCCTCGCCCACTCGGCACGACCTGGTCGACGCTCTTGAGGCGGTCCTCGCCGGGCGACCGGTCCCGACGCCGAGGACGGACGCGGTTGGCTGCCGGATCGGCAGGGCGACGAAGTCGGCCAAGGCAGGCACCGTGACGTACGCGAGAGAGGTTTCTCGCATCCTCCAGTCGCACTGCGTCACCTGCCACCGACCGGGCGAGATCGCCCCGTTCTCCCTGACCGAGTACCGCCAGGCGAGCGGCTGGTCGAGTATGATCGCCGAGGTCGTCGATGAAGGCCGGATGCCCCCCTGGCACGCCTCGCCCGAGCACGGCAAGTTCGCCAACGACGCCCGGCTCTCGGCCGACGAGAAAAAGTCGCTCCGAGACTGGGTCGCCGCCGGCTCCCCCGAGGGAGATCCAGCCGACCTACCCCCGCCGCCCGAATTCGTCGAGGGATGGCAGATCCCTCGGCCCGACCTCGTCTTGGAGATGCCCCGCGAGATCGAGATCCCGGCCGAGGGATCGATGCCTTATGAGCTCGTCGAGATCGACCCGAAGCTCACGCACGACGTCTGGGTTCGGGCCTCGCAGGTCCGGCCGGGGAACCCGGCGGTCGTCCACCACGTTGTCGTGTTCGTCCTGCCGCCCGGCGTCGAGAAGATCGACGAGGCCGGCGGCGATTTCCTCGCCGCCTACGCGCCCGGAATGCCGGCCCGCGTCATGGCCGATGGCGTGGCGAAACGCATCCCGGCCGGATCGAGGATCGTCCTCCAGCTTCACTACACCCCCCGAGGGACGAAGCAGGTCGATCGGAGCCGGATCGGCCTCGTCTTCGCCGACCCGGCGGCGGTCCACAAAGAACTGATGTCGGGCATGGCGCTCAACTTCCGCCTCCAGATCCCGCCCGGGACGAGCGACTACGTCTCGCGGGCCGATTTCCGGTTCTCGCGCCCCTCGATGCTTCTCTCGCTGCTGCCGCACATGCATCTCCGGGGCAAGTCGATGAAGTTCGTCGCCGAATACCCCGATGGCCGCCGCGAGGTTCTCCTCGACGTCCCCCGGTACGAGTTCGACTGGCAGAACCTCTACGTCCTCGACAAGCCCAAGCCGATGCCCGAGGGGACGATCCTCCATACCGAGGCCCACTTCGACAACTCGGCCGAGAACCCGAACAACCCGGACCCGAGGCGCGCCGTTACCTTCGGCGAGCAGACACGGGACGAGATGCACGTCGGATACCTCAACTTCGCCCTCGCCGACCAGGACCTCGTCCTCGGCATGCCTACCTCGAAGCGACTCGCGAGCGGCCAGTACGAGGTCACCTTCCACCACCGCCCCGCCGGACCAGCGAAGAAGGTCGCCCTCGTCGGCACGTTCACCGACTGGAAGGAACGACCGCTCGCCATGACCGGTCCGGACGCCCGGGGAAACTACTCGACGACGATCTCACTCGGCCCCGGGGCGCACGAGTACAAGTTCCTCATCGATGGGGAGACCTTCCGCCACGATCCGGGCAACCCCGAATCGGCCGGCTTCTTCCACAACAGCCTGATCCGGCTTCCCTAGATATGTGTCGAATTCACTATTAACCAACACTCTGTAGATAAGCCGGCTGGGTAGCGCTGACAGCTTGTCCACTAGTGGGCCAAGGCCTGCGCCACTGGTGAACAAGCCACCAGTGCCACCCCATCCGCCCATCTACAGAGCATCGGTTGATGGCACGTCTAACGCATAAATCCCAGAGATTTCGCTCAGATCTTCCGGGGTTTTGCAAGCGATACAATCGCAAACCGCTCTAAGCTGTGCGGGGGGCGGACCAATCAATCGTGCCGAAGCGCCAAAATGGGGTCGACCTTCGCGGCGTGCCGGGCCGGGTAGAGCGCCGCGATGACCGTCGCGCCGATGGTGAAGAGGAGGACCGTCACGCCGATCCAGTTCGGGAAGGCGAAGATCGAGCCCGAGAGGTCGAGCTTCATGTCACGGCGGACCATCGAGCGGACCCACGTGTCGCCCGGGAACGAGACCAACCAGGCCAGGAGCAGGCCGAGTGACCCGCCGACCACGCCGATCAGTCCCCCCTCGATGACGAATAGAGCCTGGAGCTGCCAGTTCGCCGCGCCAACAGCCTTCATGATGCCGATCTCGCGGCGCCGTTCGAGGACGCTCATCAGCATCGTGTTGGCGATCCCGATCGACGAGACGAGTAGGGCTACCGCGGCCACGCACGTCATGCCGCCGAAGACGAGCAGGTAAGTCAGCCGCTCGCGCTCGATGAACTCAACGATCGACCGGCTCCGCAGGCCGAGGGCTTCGACCTTGTCGACGACCTCCTTGACGTTCTTGACCTCGTCGACAAAGAGGACCGCCTGGGCGACCCCCTGCTCGCGACGGGCCGGGTCGCGGTAGGTCAGGTCAAGGGCCGTCCGCCGGGGCAGCACCAGGTCCGTGTCGGCGGGGAATTGGCTCCAAGCTTCCTTCCTCTCATCGTCGGTCAAATCGCGGAAGATCCCGACGATCCGGAAGTCGTCGACGATGACGACCGGGTCGACCTTCGCCGATTCCTGCCGGATCGCCTTCCTCAGGGTTGCGATCTCCTCGACGGTCAGGCTGAATTTGTCGAGCGCCTCCGGGATCTGCCAGGCCAGTTGGCGGAGGGCCATCTGCTCGTCCCGGCTGCCGCTGGCTTTCGACCGACCGGACAGAGAGATGTTGAAGCTCGGCCCATCCTCCTGGCCTCGGATCTCGATCCGCAGGGGCTTGCCGAGGACCTGCTCCAGGTCCGCGTCGTCGATCAGACCGATCCGGTGCGCAAATATCTCGGAGAGCAGGACCGATCGCTCGTCTTCCGAGTCAAACGCCCGGCCGACGACGATCCGCTTCCGGAACCCAGGATCCTCGCCGGCGCCGGACGAGACGCCCGCCTCCTCAGGCCGGTTGCCCAGGATCGCGACGACCGGGCCGCCCACGATCGGGATCGTCCGCCTGACATGCGGGATCCGCGACAGCGTGTCCAGCCGTTCCTGAGTCAGGTTGACTTGCTCCTGGCCGGAATCGCGCTGTTGGGCTCGCTGGGTGAAGAACTTGCGGATTCGCTCCCGGCGACTCGGTGACATCCGCCCGGCGACCGTCGCGGCGGTCGGCGCCTTGGTTCCGATCGCTCGCCACGCAGGAAAGACCGTCACCTTCCGCGAGGCATCTCCCTTGCTTGACTCGCGTTCGATCGTCCGCTGGACCCCCTCGTTGATCGACAGGCTCGCGGCGAGTACGAACGCTCCGAAGATGACCCCCAGGGTCGTCAGGCACGTGCGCATCTTCTGTTGGCCGAGCGAGGCCAAGGGCAACCCGAGCAGATCGATCCAGCGCACGAGGCTATCCTCCATTCACTCCCGATCAAATGTCGTCTTCCACGATCCGACCGTCGACCAGTCGGACTACGCGGTCGGTGCAGCTCGCAGCCAGCTCCTCGTCGTGGGTGACGAGGACGAGGGTGGCGGCATGCTCGCGGACGTGGTCGAGGATCAGGGCCATGACCTGCCGCGCCGTCTGGCTGTCGAGGTTGCCCGTCGGCTCGTCGGCCAGGATGACCCGAGGCCGGTTGACCAACGCCCGCGCCACGGCGACCCGCTGGCTCTCGCCGCCGCTCATCTGATTCGGCCGGTGGTTCAGCCTCGCCCCGAGACCGACGGCCTCCAGTGCCCCCCGGGCGGCGGCCTGCCGGTCGCGCGGCGATCGGCCAGCAAAGACCATCGGCAGCTCGACGTTCTCGACGGCCGACCTCGAGGCGATCAGGTTGAACGACTGGAAAATGATACCGACGGTCGTCGACCGGAATCGGGCCATCTCGCGCCCCGAGAGTTGGTGGAGGTCCCTGCCGCCGACCCAGAGTCCTCCCATGCTGGGCCGATCGAGACCGCCCAGCAGATTCAATAAAGTCGACTTCCCCGACCCCGACTTGCCAAGCAGGGCCACCCGCTCGCCGTCGGCGACCTCGACCGAGATCCCCCGCAGCGCCTCGACCTGGGCGTCCTTCGTCCCGTACGCCTTCCGTACCTCGACCGCCCGGATCGCCACCCCGTCCCCTTCCTCGCGATCCGATCCCATCGCCATCCCCTGATCCGATGCGCCCGTACGAATCCCCTCAACGGCCGATCATCCTAAACCAGATTACCCTACCCCGCCAGGGCCGACCCATCAAAAAGAGAGTAACGGATCGATCGGTGCCCGATCGCGGTGCTGACCGAGGTCCGATTCTACTGGGTCAAATGGCCGACGGGTGGCCTTAATATTGGGCGCCGTTGTTCTTTAGCAGGCTAAGGCCATCCGCCGTAGTGCACTGAAATTGGCATCCGCGTGGCCTCTCCTCAACCTGCTGTGGTCTTCCGCAAACGTCACATCAAGGGAGCCAGAGCGGTTATCGCATTTCTTCCGGGATTTCGTACGCTTTCCCATCGCAAACCGCTCATGACCCGGCCCCATTCCAGGACCGGGTCATGAGTACTCGTAGATCGCGACTCAGCGGCGCATCTTGTCAGAGACAAAGATATCGGGATAGCTGTCCGCGATATTGTTACTGATCTGAGTATTTGAATCGACAGAGAAGGTTTCGGAATCGTCGAGATAGAGGCCCCCGCCAATTCCCTTGCCGTCAACACCGGTCTCGCCACCAGAGCCAGCGAAGCCGGCGGCGCCTCCCAGTGCCAAATTGTCGGCGATGATCGAGTCGATGATCTGGAGGATGACCTGCTCGTTGACGAAGAGGCCTCCTCCCAGGCCGTTGCCGCCAGCGCCGCCGTCTCCGGCCAGGCCGCCGCGACCACCAGCCCCCCCCTGCGTTTGATTCGACTCGATCAAGCTTTGCTCGACCGCCTCATTGACTCCCCCGGAGAGCCCCAGGCCGCCGCCGAGCGCGTCGCCGCCGGCGCCGCCATCGCCCGCCAGGCCACCGCCGCCACCGGCGCCGCCGGCCGCCTCATTGCTGATCACCTGGGACTGGGCCAGCAGCAAGGAGCCCCCTTCAGAACTCCGACTCTGGTAGAAGATCCCGCCACCCTGGGCTTGGCCGCCTGCTCCACCATCTCCGCCGTTACCGCCATTACCACCGGCACCACCAATCCCCTGATTGCGCGTGAACGACGTCGAGGTGAGCACGACAGTCCCGGTTCCACCGGCCAGCATCGCCCCGCCTTCCATGCTGCCGCCGGCGCCGCCATCGCCCCCCGTTCCCCCTTGTCCTCCAACACCTCCGATGGCCTGATTGCGGGTGAACTCGGTGCTGCTCATCGCCACGTTCATGTTGATGGCATACAAACCTCCTGCGGCGGCATCTCCTCCGGCACCCCCATCGACACCGAACCCACCGGTTCCGCCGTTGCCACCTTGCGCCAGGTTTCCCACGAAGGACAGACCAGTGGCCTTCATCGCCCCATTGAGGGAGAAGATGGCGGCGCCGGCGGCCGAGCCACCCTGGGCCGTGCCAGCCGCCGCGCGTGGGCTGTCACCACCGTTGCCGCCCTGGGCCTCGTTACCGAGGAAGTCGCTGTTGGTGAGGATGATCTCAGCGTTCTCCACATCGATGGCACCGCCGATGGCGAACCCAGCCTGGCCATTGACGCTCGCGACAGGTCCATCCCCAGCTCCGTCGCCGCCGAGGGCGGTGTTGTCGAGGAACATGGAGTTCTCGACATTGACCACCCCGTCAGAACCCGAGCCAATGAAACGGATGGCGCCGCCGGCTCCCTGGCCGCCTTGACCGTTGGTTTGCCCGGTACCACTGCCACCGAAACCGCCCTGGGCGACAGAGTTGCTGAACTGACTCCCCTGCACGTTCAGAGTGGAATCGCCGAGGACTGCGATGCTGCCTCCGCCGCCGAACCCTCCTTGCCCGCTGACCTGGCCGGTACCACCACCGCCGTCGCCCCCCATGGCGAGGGAGTCGGTGAATTGGCTCCCCTGCACTCTCAGCACGGCACCGTCACCGACGACCGCGATACTGCCCCCCTCGCCAAGGCCGCCTTGCCCGCTGGTCATCCCAACCCCATCGGCGACGCCCTCGCCTCCGTGAGCAACATTGCTGGCGAAGGAACTGTTCGTGATCACAGTTGTCGTGCCCGCGCCGGCATAAATGGCACCGCCGAACGCGTCACCACCGGCGCCATTCCCACCGTCCATGGCAGGAGCCGCGACAAAATTGAGTTCAAATGTTGATCCACTGACATTCAGAGACGCCCCGTCGCCCACACTGGCGATGGCCCCACCCAGAGCGTCCCCCCCCGACCCGACGACTTCGTTAACGTTCATGGCCACGTCCATGAGCGTCAACTGCCCCTCATTCAAAATGCCACCCCCCATGTCCCTGGCGAAGCCCTCAATCAAGGCCATAGCCTCAATCGTCACTTTGGCGCCCGCCTCCACGTGGAATTCCCGAAAGGCCGCCTGGCCGTTGATATTCAGTTGATCGGAACCAAGGCCCTCGATCGTGATATCGTGACTGATGTCCAACTCACCACTCGTCAAAGCGATGCCCTGCCCTTTCAGCGAACTGTCAAAGTTGATCGTATCCCCATCCTGGGCATCGGCGATCGCCTGGCGCAGCGATCCGGCACCCGAGTCGTCCACGTTCGTCACCGTGATCGTACTCAGCAGCACCCGACCTTCTACCTGATCGAAATCGAGCCGAAGACGCGGGCGACGACGGCGACGATCCGGCTGGCCAGGACGCGTGCGTCGAGTGAGCAAACGTTCCAGGATCATGTCTCGCGCTCGAAGGACAAACATGGAAAACTCCCTGGGGTCACATCAAAAAAAAGGATCAACCACCGATCCAAAGCCGGCAGTTCACGCCTCCGGCCCACGCGAGCCGGATCGAGTTGGGGGTGTCGGACATACCGTTGGGCCTGATTGGTCACGCCCCCCGCGGCTGCCCCAAGCCGCTTCAAGAACGGACTGCGACGCGGCAGGCGCAGTCAAACGCCCTGACCCGGACCCCGTGCAGGGATCGAGTCAGGAGCGACCATGAGGTTCGGTTTAGCGGCGGATCTTGACGGAGGTGGGGACGAAGATGTCGGGGTCGCTGTCGCTGGCGACGTTGTTGTTGATCTGTGTATCCGAATCGATGGACTGGGTGGCGGAATCGTCGAGATAGAGGCCCCCGCCGACCCCTTCGCCGTCGTCACCGGACTCGCCGCCTCTGCCCCCGAAGCCGGCGGCGCCACCCAACGCCGAGTTATCAGCGATGATCGAGTCGAGGATCTGGAGGGTGACGGAGTCATCGGCAAAGAGGCCGCCTCCCGAGCCGTTGCCACCGTTACCGCCGTCGCCGGCCAGACCGCCGCTGCCGGCATCGCCACCCTGTGCTTGGTTCGACTGAATCTGGCTTTGCATGACCACAACATTGGCCGGCCCGAAGAGATCGACGCCGCCACCTTGAGCCGTACCGCCGTCGCCGCCATCACCCGCCCGGGCTCCACTTCCTCCGGTGCCGCCAACGGCCTGATTGCTGATCACCGTGGACTGGGTCAGCGTCACGGAGCCTACGCCGACTCCCTGGTAGAAGAACGCGCCACCGTCGGCCCCTCCACCATCGCCACCGTCGCCGCCGTCGCCGGCATTGCCACCGGCGCCACCGGAGGCCTGGTTGCGCGTGAACGTTGTGGAGGAGAACACCATGTTCCCGGTTCCAGCGGTCAGGACAGCCCCGCCATACGCCTCGCCACCGTTGCCGCCATTGCCCCCCACACCCCCCTGCCCTCCGGCGCCGCCGAGGGCCTCATTGCGGGTGAACTCAGTGCCGTTGATCGTCGCATCCATGCCGACCGCGACAAGAGCCCCTCCGGCGACCAATCCTCCGTTCCCGCCATCGACACCGAACCCGCCGGTACCGCCGTCGCCACCTTGCACCAGGTTGCGTACGAATGACCCACCGGTGACCGTGAGTGATCCCCTGAAGGCGATGACCGCACCGCCGGCGGCTATGCCACCCCGGGCGGCGCCCGATGCGGCGAATTGACTTTCGGCACCGTTGCCGCCAATAGCTTCGTTGCCGAGGAAGTCGCTGTCCTCGAGGGTGACCTGAGTGTTCAACGCGACGATCGCACCTCCGGCGGCCAACCCGCCCACGCCGTTGACGCTCGTGACGGGGCCGCTCCCGTTGCCGTTGCCGCCGTACGAGGCGTTGTCGGCAAACACGGTGTCCTCGACGTCGAGCTCGGTGCCTGCGCCGAAAGTGAAGATGGCGCCACCGAGAGCCACGCCGCCGTGCCCATTGGCCTGGCCGGCACCGGCACCGCCGTCACCCGCCTGGGCGTAGGAGTCGAGGATCTCGCTCCCCTGAATGTTCAGAGCGCCGCCGACGACCACGATGCTGCCGCCCCCGGCTAAGCCGCCTTGCGCGCTCCTCTCACCGGTATCATCGCCGCCGTCGCCGCCGTCGCCTCCGACAGCGAAATTGCCGTCGAATGTGCTGTTGGTGATCGAGGTACTCGGACTCAGGAGGGCGACGATGGCGCCGCCGAGCCCGAGTCCACCGCTGCCATTGGTGACACCGTCCGCGCCAGCAGCTCCCTCGGCGTCATTCGAATCAAATGTGGAACCCGTGATATCAAGAGTCGCTCCTTCGCCCACACTGGCGATGGCCCCTCCTTCAGCACCGCCCCCCGGCCCCTCGCCGACGACTCGGTTATTGGCCATGACCGTGTCCTCGAGCGTCAACTGGCCCAAATTCAAAATGCCCCCACCGGCGTCAGTGGCGTAACCATTGGTCAGAGCCAGATCCTCGATCGTCACCTGAGCGCCCGGCTCCACGAGAATGTCCCGATCCAGGCCTCCGCCATCGATGGTCAGTTGATCGGAACCAAGACCCACGATCGTGATGTTGTGACTGATGTCCAAAGCGCCGCTGCTCAACTGAATGTCCGCACCTTTGAGCGAGCTATCGAAGTTGATCGTATCCCCGTCCTGGGCGTCGACGATCGCCTGACGCAGTGAACCTGCGCCCGAGTCGTCCGTGTTCGTCACCGTGATCGTGCTCAGCAGCACTCGACCTTCCACCTGATCGAAATCGAGCCGAGGACGACGTCGACGGCGGCGATCCGGCTGGCTGGGGCGCGTAACTCGGGTGAACAGGCCTTTGAAGACATCTCGTTGCTGAAAATCAAACATGAAAAACTCCTAGACATCCAATCGCTAACAGATCGACACTCGACGGCAAATCGGTCGTACACGACTCCGGCCTCTGCGGTCCGGAGCGGGCCGACCGTGTAGGCACTCCGCTGTACCAAGTCGATCCTCAAGGATTGAGGATGCGACTCGGCGAGCACTTCAAAATGCCCAGACCCGGTCCCGTGCAGAGACCGGGTCATGAGCAACTCTGGATTTCGCCTTAACGTCGGATGTTGTCGACGGTGACCGAGACGTCGGGGTCGCTATCGCTGGCGATGTTGTCCGCCACCACCGTATCCGCGTCGATGGAGGTGTCGGATGCCCCTAGATTGAGGCCGCCCCCAACACCCATACCGTCGTCACCGTCCGCGCCGCCGCGGCCGCCAAGGCCACCGATGCCTCGCAAGGCCGAGTTGTCTGCGATGACCGAATCGATGATCGCCAGGGTGACATCGTCGTCGGCTTGCAGGCCTCCTCCCAAGCCGTCGCCGCCAGCACCACCATCGCCAGCCTGGCCGCCGGCGCCGCCGTCACCACCTTGGGCGAGATTCGACTCAATCAGGGTTTGGTCCACCGTGGCATTCGATTCGCTGCGGACTTCGACCCCACCGGCGAAGGCGCTGCCACCGTTGCCGCCGTCACCGGCACGGCCGCCACTGCCTCCGGCTCCGCCAAAAGCCTGATTGCTGATCACTTGAGACTGGGACAGCGTCAGGCTACCTGCCTCCGCGTCCCCGTTGTAGAAGAGAGCGCCGCCTTCAACCTCGCCGCCTCGGCCGCCGTCACCACCAGTACCACCATCACCGCCCACTCCACCCACGGCCTGATTCCGCGTGAACGAGGTGGAGGTGAGGGTCATGGTTCCGGTTCCATTTGCCTCGACACCTCCGCCGAAGCCATCGCCGCCTTCGCCCCCATCACCCCCGAGACCCCCTTGTCCTCCGTCTCCGCCGAAGGCCTCGTTGCGGGTGAACTCGGTCCCGTTCACCGTCACATCCTCATCGGCGACAGCGAGGCCCCCTCCGTTGGCGTCTCCTCCGATCCCGCCATCGGCACCAAGCCCACCGTCACCACCATTGCCTGCTTGCGCCACGTTCCGAACGAACGAGCCGCCGTTGACCGTGATCGACCCTTCCGCAGCGACAACAGCACCGCCATCGGCCACACCACCTGCGGCGGTGCCAGACGCGGCGAATTGACTGTAGCCGCCGTCGCCGCCAACGGCCATGTTCCCGAGGAAGTCGACGTTCGTCAGGGTGATCTGAGCGTCCAACGCAAGGATCGCCCCCCCAAAGGCTCCTCCGCCCTCGCCATTGACGCTCGTGACTGGACCGCTCCCATTGCCATTGCCGCCAAACGTAGAATTGTCGACAAACGTTGTATCCTCGATGTCGATCACGGGTTCGTCGCCAGTGCCGCTCACCAGGTCGATATCCGCGACAGCGATGGCGCCGCCAGTACCGTCTCCGCCAGCCCCACTGAACTGGCCCGTACCGATACCGCCGTTACCCCCCTGAGAGTAGGAGTCGAGGAACGCACTCTCCTTCACACTGAAAGAGACGTTGCCCAGAACCGCGATACTGCCGCCATCGGCCTCGCCGCCTTGCCCCAGATTCCCCTGGGTGTCATCACCATCGCCGCCGCCATCGCCTCCAATCGCATAATTGCTCTCGAAGGTACTGTTGGTGATCGAAGTCGTGGCCGTGCCCGATGTGGTGGCGGTGAAGATGGCCCCACCCAACGCCATGCCGCCGTCGCCACCACCGTCTGCGCCCGCAGCCGCCTGGGCATAATTGGAATCAAAGGTCGAACCACTGATCGTCAGTGTCGACCCGTCCCCTGAACTTTCGATGGCTCCGCCCCCGGCATTGTCCCCCGGCTCCGTGGCGATGGCCGCGTTGTTGCCCATGAACGCGTCGACAAGCGTCAACTGTCCATTATTCAGAATTCCGCCGCCCTCATTCGCATAGCCGTTGATCAAGGACACATCTTCGATGGTCACTTGGGCACCAACCTCGATGCCGAACTCGCGACTCATGCCCTGGCCGTCGATGCTCAGTTCATCGGAACCGAGTCCCATGATCGTGATGTCGTGGCTGATGTCCAACTCGCCGCTGCTCAACTGGATATCTGCACCTTTGAGCGAACTGTCGAAGTTGATCGTATCTCCGTCTTGCGCATCAATGATCGCCTGACGCAGCGAACCCGCGCCGGAATCATCCGCGTTCGTCACCGTGATTGTGCTCAGAAGCACCCGATCTTCTACCTGATCGAAGTCCAGACAGGGTCGGCGCTTCCGACGTCGGCGATCCGACTGCTCAAGTCGTAGGCGTGAAGTGAACAGACGTTCGAGATTGATCTTGCGTGTCTTGAAGCCAAACATGGAACCCTCCTAAGGTGACGCAATCAAGCGTGTTTGACCATCGATCAAAAGTCGGCAGCGCACACCGCTGCCTGTCGTGGGCCGGTTCGAGTCGGAACTATCGGGCCTAGCGTGTAAGAGCAGGTGGACGGGTGAAGAGCTTGCGACACCCTGGGGCAAACTTCGGCCGATCCCCGAGGCCTCGAAGTCGTCATTCCCGACCACCAAAACATTACAATCTCACATCAACACTTTCTATTTAAACAATCTCTAAGTTCGATTGGCCACGATCCCTTCCGACGCGCCGAGCCGGCCCTTCCGAGAAAGCAATGTGACTCGGAAGACGCATCAACAGCATTCGGACCCGGTCCCCGGGCGGGGACCGGATCAGGAACGACAGAGGCTCACGGCTCAGCCGCGAACCTTGTTGTTGTTTTGGATGTGAATGTCGGGATCGACGTCCGCGATGTTCCCGGCGACCACGGTATCCACGTCGATGGAGGAGGTGTCAGCATCGGTGAGAAAGAGCCCACCGCCAAACCCCGCGCCGTCGACACCGTCCTCACCAGCTCGGCCGCCGAGGCCGGCGACGCCACCCAACGCCGAGTTGCCGGTGATGATCGAGTCGACGATGTCCAGAGGGACCTGTCCGGCGGCGAAGAGGCCTCCTCCAACACTGTTGGCGCCATTGCCTCCGTCACCGGCAAGGCCCCCGTTGCCACCATCACCACCTTGCGTTTGATTCGACTCAAGCTGGCTTTGCTCAATCACGACGTCGCCTGCCCCGAGGAGGCTGATGCCACCGCCGAGAGCCTGCCCACCGACGCCGCCATCGCCCGCCGAGCCACCCTGGCCTCCGGCGACGCCGATCGCCGCATTGCTGACCACTTGGACCTCGGACAGCGACCAAGAACTTCCCGCGACCCCCTGGTAGTCGATCCCGCCGCCCACGGCCTGCCCACCACCGCCGCCGTTACCGCCAGTACCACCGTCGCCCGCGGCACCGCCCAGAGCCTGGTTGCGCGTCAACGACGTGGAGGAGAACACCAAGTTCCCGGTTCCAATGGCTTCGACAGCACCACCGAAGGCGATGCCGCCGCTGCCGCCATCGCCGCCACTGCCGCCCTGTCCGCCGGCGCCGCTGAGGGCCTCATTGCGCGTGAACTCGGTGCTGTCGACCATCACGTTCGTGTCGCTAGCGTAGAAGGCCCCGCCGCTGGCCGATCCTCCGTTCCCGCCGTCGACACCGAACCCACCGGCTCCGCCATTACCGCCTTGCACCGTGTTCCTCACGAACGACCCACCCGTGATCGAGATGGACACGTCGATACTCGCGACGGCGCCGCCGATGGCTGCGCCTCCCTGGGCGGTACGCGACGCGGCGAATTGACTTTCGGCACCGTTGCCACCAATGGCCGCGTTGTTGAGGAAATCGCTGTTCGTGATAGTGACCTGAGCATCCTGCGTGAAGAGTGCCCCTCCACGAGCTAACCCGCCCTGGCCGTTAACGCTATTGAGGGGTCCGCTCGCATTACCGTTGCCGGCCTGGGCGGCGTTGTTGAGGAACATGGTGTCCCCGATGATGAGCGTCGCCTGTGCGGTGGGGCTGGTGCCGATGACGCAGACGGCGCCAGCGGTTGCGCCGCCACCAAGCCCGCTGGCCATGCCGGCATCAGTACCGCCGTCCCCCCCCTGGGCGATGGAGTTGAGGAACTCGCTCCCTTGGATCTTCAGGGTGGACACACCATCGAGCGCGATGCTGCCGCCGCCACCACCGCCCCCCTTCGCACTGTTCACCCCGGTGTCATCCCCCCCGTCGGCGCCATTGCCTCCGTGAGTGAAATTCCCGTCGAAGACACTATTGGTAACCGTAGTGGACGAGCCTGGGCCAAGATAAACAGCACCGCCGGCTGCGGTGACGCCATTGCCGTTGGCGACGCCATCCATGCCCGAGGCGCCCTGGACGTAATTGGCATCGAAGGTCGATCCGTTGATCGCGAGTGTCGCCCCGTCTCCCACGCTGGAGATGGCTCCGCCTTTGGCCATGGCGTCTGGCGTCCCGCCGACGACCACGTTGTTGGTCATGACCGTGTCATCGAGCGTCAATTGCCCCTCATTCAAAATGCCGCCGCCTTGATCACTGGCGAAGCCATTGACTAAAGACACATCCTCGAGCGTCAACTGCGCTCCCATCTCCACATGGAACTCACGATTCATGCCCCCGCCGTCGATGCTCAGTTCATCCGAACCCAGCCCCTCGATCGTGACGTTGTGACTGATGTCCAACTCACCACTGGTCAACTTGATGTCATCACCTTTCAGCGAACTGTCGAAGTCGATCGTATCCCCGTCCTGCGCATCGATGATCGCCTGACGCAGCGAACCTGCGCCCGAGTCATCCGCGTTCGACACCGTGATCGTGCTCAGCAACACACGACCCTCCACCTGATCGAAGTCCAACAGAGGACGGCGCGGACGGCGACGGTGATCCGACTTGCCAGAACGTGAGCGTCGGGAGAGCAGGCCTTCGTTAACATCTCGTGTTCGGAAATCAAACATCGGGAAACTCCCAGGGGTTCCAATCAAAAGCAGCGATCAACCGCCGACGAAAAGTCGGTCGTTCACGACTCCGGCCCCGCGAGCCGGACCGCGTCGAAACGCTTAGGACACAGCGCGCACCGGGATCGATCACGCCGATCGACTCGGCAAGGCGGTGCGCGCAGCCGGGTCATCAGCGCAGGAGGTCCAGACCGATCTGGTAGGTCTGGAGCGATCACATCCTGCGGCGATCGACCATCGGCAACCAATCAGCGACGGGGAGCAGTTTCCCGTCGATCCGCAGAACGTCGAGGGCCTTGAGACCCTGAAAGCCCGAGTCGTTACCAACCAGCGGCCAGAACCTGCCGTCGGCATCGATGCGAGCGGTAAACCCGAGTTGTGCACCTTCGTCAAAGTGACGTAGGGCTATGCGTCAGTGAGACCGGCTCACCACCGTTGGTGGTCTCACTTACGCTGGGGATCGTCGAACCGCTAACGGTGGCGACATGTGCCGAGGCCGCAACAAACTTCGAGGCTCGAACGAGTCAACGCCGGGAAACCTGCGGTCGTCATCGACGCGGGTGGGCGTGAATGGGAAACTCATAGCGCCTACTCCAAGGTGCGAAGAAGACCAAGATTTGACCTGACCAGACAGGAGCATTAGCTCTGGCGTGCACGACTTGCACGACAATTTATATCTAGCCTAATCATTCCGTCAATTGAAAATCTCCGGCAATCTGCGAGATTTTCGGGAACATGAGACGATTCTTGGTCGGATCTTGTGATGCCATGCGAACATAAAGCAAAGTCAAATTATGGTGCGTCCACCAACGGATGGTACGAACCTGCGGATGCGGCTTTCGCTCGGATGGCACACTCCTCATGACAAGAGGGTGACACCGTTGCAAGTTTGACACGGCAGTGGCAAGATTCACCTTACAGGGGCCGTGCAGATGCTCCAGTTGGCTTGCCCACCCTTGGCGCAGGCCATCAAGATCACTCAAACGGCCTTTCGACCTGGCCTTGGATTCTGCAAGCAACCTGGACGTAATCCACTCCCGGGCCGATGGGGACAAGGCCCCTCGACGATCTCTCTCCAGCAAGAAAACCTGGTTCCCAGCATGCCCCAGCGACGGTAACTGGCAGGATGTCCGGAAAGAGCCGTTCGATCGAGAACGGGTTGAGCTGGATAGTCAGGGCGCATTGCCAAGCGGATCTGCATCCACCAAGCCCCAGTGTGCTGACTCCCTTCTTCGGCTACCGGCTTTTATTTTTTAGTATGCAGGGATTTCCCCTCGAAATCCGCATACGACCTTGACCCACGAAACGAAGTTGGACAACCCGACGGGTAAGCCAAATGTCAGGGCCTGTTCTCTCAATTTGCCACGCCGACTCAAACGACGCTTCGACTCCTCCCGAGACGAGCTACAGTGTGCCATTCGGTAAGGACATCAACGGGCTCCACTACGGAGTTCCTGGTCGAAGACGTCCTGACGCGAAGAGAGTGGCCCGGGCGGTTCACCAAGGTGTTCGAGCTGGCGCCTGCTCTTCCCATGCAATTTTGCTGACAAGTCCTGCACCCACATTTTGCGATCATCAAATTCTGTTATGATCAATCTTCGACTTTCAACACCCGATGTCAATTTCCCGAACGTCGCATCCTCAGAAGACGGCGCGGAAGTATCATTTGCGGCCATTTCCGGATCCTGACGTCGGTTGAGTTTTGGCAATGGAGATCACGAGGGCTGGGAGGTCGTGATTCCGCGTCGCAACACTGCAGAGTAGGGTCACCGGCTCCGAGCCTTTGCTGCGATAGGGTGGGTTGGCGGTATTTCCCGGCTGTGAAGGGCCGAGACCTACTCTCGGCTTTTACCGTGATATCGAGTTCCGCTCGGTGAAGCATCCGACAAGTCCCCTGCGCATAGAGTGGGCACTATCCATCAAAAGCATGTTTTCTTATAGGGCAGGCCTTGGCCTGCCGGGGCTCTCGCGTACAGCCCCGGCAGGCCAAGGCCTGCCCTACAAAACTTGCCGATGCTCCACTAGGGATCCGCAAACAAATTGAGCAATCACTTATGAAACTTGATGCAATAGTTCCACTCGCCGTGGAACCTCGCTGGGGTCAATCTCACGGCTGCGAGTTGATCATCGCTGATCTCGATCCCGGTCTCGTATTCCGTTCTGTCCAAGGCGGCTCGCATTGTCAGCCCCGCCTCTGTGGTCGTGTTGGCGATCAGGTCCACGATCGCCTCGAAGTGGGCTTCAGCGGCCATCCATCGCCTACGCATACGCTCATCCACCACCACCGGCGATAGCGCCGGGTATTTCTGTCGGACACTCGCAACCGCTAAAGTGTGCTTCGTGCACTAACGATTTTCAGAAAAGGGGACGCCTACAACACAAATTCACACAAGCTATTACTTTCGTTTATCCTTATTCCCATGATTCTAGACGGGAAGACGCCATGCCCCGCGATTTCGTTCAGTTCTGCACTTCGACCAGCCAGAAAAACATCGTGGTGGGTTGCGGTTGGAAGTCGACCGGCGAGTGGAATAACAGTCGTCACGACCCCAGCAAGGATCATCCGCCGGAGTCCCATTATACGATCGATGTCAGCCGGGACTGTGAACCGGATTTGGTTGCCAAGTTTGAAGAGGCTGACCTTCAGGTCGGATATGGTCGGATCGGCCGGGTAACCTTCGAGGGGCTTTGCGGCTGGGAACCCGCGAATAACGCCATCGGAAAAAGGAAGGTCAAGTTGCCCTTGGAGGCGATGATCGCCAAGGCAGACCGACTTCTCACCGACATCGGCATGATCGAATACCTCAGTGGCGACAGAAGAGAAATCGAGGAGGTTGCACAATTACTCAGAACCCGGGGCTACACATCCATCAATTACATGACAGCGAATGGCAAGCGAACGAAGCGGGTCGGGGATTCACACTACATTCAGCTCACCGCCCAGAAGAAATCGGAGGCAAGTTGCACGATTCAATGAATCCTTGGAGTTAGGCGCTCAGGGAAGCCGAAAGGGGACGGAGCAAATTGGCTGTTTCCGCGGTCGTCCTCCGTTCCGAAGCGACTGTGTCGTTTGACCGCCCCTCTCCTCGCCACGCTCCGACACGTCGGCGAATGCTCGTCGTGCGAGAACCGGTATCTCATGACCGGACCAGCCGGAACCGATGGCGCCTCACCCGGTTTGCTTCCCGACGTTCCACCTGGCTTGCTCGCTGGTTCCGTTCATCCCTTCCGCCAGTCCCACGACGACACCGCACCGGCTTGAGCCCACAAACCCCGATGGAAGGCTCTTGCGTCCGACTCGAGTCGGGATAGCTCGTGGTCCCATGGTGCCTACGCCCGATATCGCCTCAGCACCGAATACCTCGCGTTGAACCGCGAGTTCCCGCTCCGGCCACGCCGAGCGAAGCGGATTTCGACGTAGTCATCGCCTGATCGACCGCGTCCGCACAAAGAAGGACCGGAGACGTAAGAGAACTGTTACACTATGATTGGGGTCTATTGCTTTTTCGACCCTCACGGCCGAAACGTGTGTTCAAGACAAATGGGGCCAGGTCTCCACGAACACGAGCAATTTAACCCATTCTACGCAGACCCCCAGGAATTTCGCAGTGTCCCCGCTGCCACGCTCCTTGGATAATGGGGGACGCGCCCAAAGGCCACGGCGAAGAGAACCGCCGGGGCGAGGGGTGAAACGGCTTGTCGCAAGGAGCCTGCGAGACCGGACTGGGGAAAGACGCCCCGCATAAGACGGGGTGAATCGTTTTAACCTGCGACAAAAAAGGCTGGCGAGCCGCCAGCTCATCATCTTTCGATGATATCTTCAAGTCATCTAAAGGAATCGCCCGCTCCTGAAGAGCCGACGAAAATGCGGTTGCCAAGCTGGTCGGCGTCGGGCATGAATGTCGCGCTGCCCGAAGCAGCACAGGGACGCGCCGATGAAGGGACTCGGCCCAAAAAAGCGCCGATCTTTTTGTTGAAGCGTACAAGTTGAGTGGCGACACGAGTTTGGACCTGCGCCAGCGGACGGCGCTGGTCCCGACGTTTCGCATCATGGAGACGCATTGAATGAGACGACTGACCTGGGCCGCCTCTGCACTGGCTTCGATCGCGACGGTCCTGCCGCTGTACGCCGCCGACGCCCCCAAATCGGGGATTGACAAAAGTTTCGTCGACAAATCCGTCCGCCCGCAGGACGACCTCTATCGCCACATCAACGGCTTGTGGCTCGACACCACGCAGATCCCGGCCGACCGGGCGCAAGACGGTGCGTTCTACAAGCTCCGCGACCAGGCCGAGGCCGATCTCCGCGTCCTGATCGAAGCCGCCGCCAAGGGAGAGGGGGAGCAGACCCCCGAGGCCAAGAAGGTCGGCGATCTGTTTGCCAGCTTCATGGACGAGGCCGCCGTCGACTCCCTGGGCATCTCGCCGATCGCCGAGGATCTGGCCAGGATCAAGGCCATCGCCGACAAGCCTGCGCTGGTAAAGGCCCTGGCCGAGTTCGGCAAGGCCGGCGTCACCGGCCTGTTCACGGTGGGGGTCAATACCGACGCCAAGAAGTCCGACCGTTATATCATCTACCTCGGCCAGAGCGGCATCGGCCTGCCCGATGAGTCATACTACCGCGAGCCCAAATTCCAGGAGAAGCGCGACGCCTACGTCGCCCACATCGCCCGAATGCTCAAGCTGGCCGGCCTGCCCGACCCGGAGGACTCGGCGAAGACGATCATGGCGCTGGAGACCCGTCTGGCCAAGAGCCACTGGGACCGCGTCAAGAGCCGCGACGACACGCTTACCTACAACAAGAAGGATCGCAAGGCCCTTCTCGAGCTTACCCAGGGCTTCGACTGGCCGGCGTACTTCGATGGCATCGGGGCGAAGGATGTTGAGGAGGTCGTCGTCTCCCAGCCCGACTACTTCACCGCGTTTTCCAAGGACCTCGACCAGGTTCCGCTCGACGACTGGAAAACCTGGCTCGCCTGGAACGTGATCCACGACTACGCCCCGATGCTGAGCAAGCCGTTCGTCGACGAGAACTTCGACTTCTACGGCAAGAACCTGACCGGCGCGACCGAGAACCGCCCCCGATGGAAGCGCGGGGTGGCGACCGTCGAGGGGATGCTCGGCGAGGCGATCGGCAAGATCTACGTCGCCAAGCATTTCCCACCCGCCGCCAAGGCGCGGATGAAGCAGCTCGTCGCCAACCTGATCGAAGCGTATCGCCGCGACCTCGAGTCACTCGACTGGATGGGGCCCGAGACCAAAAAGAAGGCACTCGAGAAGCTGGCCAAGTTCACCCCCAAGATCGGATACCCCGACGAGTGGCGCGACTATTCCAAGCTGGAGATCCGCCGCGACGACCTGATCGGCAACGTCCGCCGCTCAGCCGCGTTCGAGACAGCGCGCGAGCTGGCAAAGCTCGCGAAGCCGGTCGACCGCAACGAGTGGTTCATGACCCCACAGACGGTCAATGCCTACTACAACCCGGGGATGAACGAGATCGTCTTCCCGGCGGCGATTCTCCGCCCGCCGTTCTTCGACATGGACGCCGACGATGCGGTCAACTACGGTGGCATCGGCGCCGTGATCGGACACGAGATCGGCCATGGGTTCGACGACCAGGGGTCGAAGTATGACGGCGACGGCAACCTCAACGACTGGTGGACTGCCGCCGACCGCACCGAGTTCGAGAAGCGGGCCAAGCTCCTGATCGAGCAATACAACGCCTTCGAGCCCGCCCAGACGCCCGGCCAGCACGTCAACGGCGCGCTCACCATCGGCGAGAACATCGGCGACCTCGGCGGCCTGACCATCGCCCACAAGGCGTACCGGATCGCCCTGGACGGCAAGACGGCCCCGACCCTGGACGGCCTGACGGGCGACCAGCGCCTGTTCGTCGGCTGGGCGCAGGTCTGGCGATCGAAGACCCGCGACGCCGAGTTGATCCGCCGCCTGGCCGTCGACCCCCACTCGCCGACCGAGTTCCGCTGCAACGGCGTGATCCGCAACATGCCCGAGTTCTACGAGGCGTTCGGCGTCAAGGAAGGCGACAAACTCTATCTCCCCACTGACCGCCGGGTCCGGATCTGGTGAGCCGAACCGGCCCCACTCGCCCCTCGCCCGGGATGGACGAGGTTCCATCCCGGGCAACCGCCCCAGTCGATCTTGCTAGAGCGGTTTGCGATGGGACCGCCTCCAAAATCCCGGAAAATGTGAGTGAAATCCCTGGGATTTCTGTGTGGGACGCACCATCAACCGATGCCATGTAGATGGCCGCATGGGGTGGCACTGGTGGCTTGTCCACCAGTGGCGCCAGCCTGGGCCCGCTGGTGGACAAGCCTCTAGCGCCACTCCACCGGCCTCTTGACTTCCTTCGAGCCCCAGGGTCGCTCTCTGGCCTGAGTGTGGGCTATCCAAGCGCAAACCGCTCTCAATCAATCACGCCTTGGAAGATTTCTGATAATCCATCATATCACAATGTCTTACGACAGATCGTTTGTTGACCGGGAGGATCACGGAGGGCCTTTACTCCGCTCGGCATAATAGGCAGATCATTACGAAAAGTTGGATGAGAACTGTCGCTCCCGTGGCTGCCGGCTGAATGAAGTAGCTCCTGAAGGCGAAATACAAATAACTCATGATCGACGCATAAAATGCCGGCATTAATAAAAAATCAAATGATGTTCCCTTACATTTTCCCCAAAGCTCAGGTAGCCAGTCGATGTAATACCCGGCTACCAGGAAAATCACCGTGAAGCCATAGGCATCGGATACTTCTGCTTTTCCCGTGATCTCATCATCGGCCAGGTGGAATGCGAACAGTGACAGGGCGGCGCTTGAGAGAATCGCCACATGGCGGAGGAGCGTGCCGCGTCGCTTACGGGGCGGGAATTCCATGAACTCCATGGCAACCCTTGGGCAGAACTGAGTTCAGCGAGCTTCATGACGGTCCGCCAAGGAGATCAGCGTTATTTTCAGCTCCGACGGCCTTTGCGTGGGCCGGGATTTCCCAGATGAACGTTGAACTCACTGCCCGGAACCACACCCGGGCCGCCTCTCCAAGTATCCGTCGAGACTCGGGTCGAAGGCCCGAGTCCAGGCAAGAGGACCGCCGCCCATCACGGAACGGGCTGGCCAAAGCCACCCAGGTCAATCGTTCCGAGTAGTCGGATCCGGAGCCGTGGGTAGTGCGAGGTGTTTTCTCACAAACCGGCTCGCTTCGTCGTCGACCACTTGGCGAACCGATCCTTGAGTTTCGTCCCCCAGTTACCGTACCAGGCATACCCGTTGCGTCGCTCGGCTTCGATCTCGTCGATGTGATACTTCTTCACGCCGTCACGGCCGCTGAAGAAAGGACGGTCGGTGCCGATCTCGTAGAACCGGGCCCAGAGCGGTGGAGCATCGGGATCGTGGACGACCACCTTGTTTCCGTCGACGATTTCCTGGCGGATGCCGGTGAGTTTCGCCTTCTCGAACCATCGAACGCCTGCCTCGACCGCTCTGACGACTTCGGGGCTGGGTCGATCGAGGCTCATGAGCACCATGAGGATTTCCGCGCTCTCCGCCCCGCTCAGCGAGACAAGTTCATACGCCCGCGCCGGCCTCGGCTCGAGCGTCACCGCGTCATGCTGGGCGCACCAGACAGTCCGCCGGCCGTCGACGTTCACCTGGCACTTGAGGACGCACATGACCCCCGCCTCGAACGCCTTTCGCGCAGCCGACCGACGAGCGTCATCGACGAACCGGAAGTCGTCCGAGTCGGCCACGTCGCGGAGCAGTTTCATGAGGTTGACCATGGTGTTGTCATTGAACGTGATGTGCCGGGGATAGCCCGTACCCGGCGGCGACGTCTGTGGCCAACCGCCGGTGGGATACTGGGCGGAGAGGATGTGGTCGAGGCCCTTCAGAAAGGCATCACGATCCTTGGCATCGTTCGTGGCGCGATAGGCCCTGGCCAGGAAGCGAAGTTCGCCGACGGTCGCGCCATTGTCAAATGTTCCGCGGATCTTGGTGGGGTCTCCCTCGTAGTGAGCGGCCGAAGTGTCGGTGTTCTTGGGCCAGTCTCCCTTCGGTGCCTGGAACGAGAGGATATTTGCGGTGATTCGTCGCCCCTCCGGCCCGCGATACCATTCGTCACGCTTCTCGGCATACGTTCTCCACGATGCGTCGGCTCCCGCCGCACTCGAGGCAACAGCCGCGGTGAGGATTGTAAACCAGAAAGAGGACGAAATCCGACACATGGGAGCAGTTCCTTTCGCGTCTTATCTGCGTTTCCCGGCCCGTCACCGCTCTCGGCCAACTCAGACCACTCGCGTAGGTCGATTGAAGCGGATTCTTTCTGCCCTGAGATACCAGCGCAGTCGATCCTGAGCAACACCCACACCTTCCCTGACCTTCGATCATACGGTCGCGTGCGAGCGCTATCCATCGATGAGGTCGCGGCCTGAAATTGAACGGGATCTCGGCGGGTTTATCACTTGTTTCGAGAAACTCGCATCCCAGTATATTTGATAACTTTAACATAATAAAATATCAATATACAACACGCAATAACGAACATTCCTTTCCTGGTAATGGTCAGGAAAAGAATGTCAGCGCCATGTGAGTTTCGTAGGGCAGGCCTTGGCCTGTCCTACGAAACAAATAAAATTATTCCTATTTTTAAGAATTGGCTATCCAGTCTGCGGCGATGCGAGGGCTGGCCCAGGCGGTCACGCTCGAACCTACGCCCGTCGGGACAAAGTCGGAGCTGAATTTCTGAGTCGAGCTATCACGGCGACGACCCCGCTCGACTTATCCCAGACGGGACGATCTTGGCCTTTGGCAAGTTGGGACGGCTGGATGCCTTGCTTTGCCTCTCACTCGAAAAGTTGACAGTCACAAGACGTCATTCACCGACGCCAGCGGGAAGCCGTTTCCCGGAGCCCAATTGGGGATCACATGAGTGTCAATGCAAGGGCAACACGGACGAAACTAACAGAATGGTGTCGAGATATTATTGAACGATCGCAGCGAGAGGACTTGAAGTGGGACATGAAGATCGATACGCTGCTCCACGACTCGATTCAAGTCTTAAATTAACAACGTCGAAGCCCCGCATCGTCCCCGATCGGAACCTTATTCTGACCGAAGGGCCGAAGGAAAAGGGGTTTCCGTCCTCGCGATCATAACGCGTGAGTCTTAAAAGAATCGGAATTATAAGGAATTGCCGCGCATCGGCCGTTCTGCCATCTTTTATCGGCATGGGAATTCGTTTCCGTCCTCACACAAAGGGTTCGTCCTGATGATCCGATCAGCGAAGCAAGGCAGTTTTTTTTCGGCGGCGATGGCGAGTGTCCTCTTTGCCTGCTGGGGTTGCGGGGACGGTGCCCCGTCGGTCTCGTCGTCCAGCACGGAAGCAACGGTTCACGGGACCATCAAAATCGATGGCAAGGCGGTCACCGGGGGCACCGTTTCCTTCGACCCATCGAATGTGAGCCGCAAAGCGGCTCCCGTCAGCGCGGGTCAGATCGGCAAGGACGGTAGCTACACGGTCAAGACCCTCGTCGGTGGCAACCGTGTCTCCGTCAACTCTCCCGAGGTGAATAAGAATCCCAAGCTGCGCTACAACAGCCGCCCCTTCGACGTCCAGTCCGGGGACAACACATTCGACTTCGACCTCACCGCTCCTGCGGCCGCCCCCGCAACTCCCTGAGCGGAGGGACGCCGCATGCCCCTAGGGCGTCGCCTTCCTGGGGAATGCCGGTCGGAACGACATCCGGCTGGCAATGGCAAAACGTCGGCCGCGGACCGATTTCGGATCGATCCGCGGCCGTCTCGTTTCGAAAGGCAGAAGTGAATCAGGACGCTCGAGACTCAGTAGGAGTCGGAGCTGAGGACTTCGTTGCCAGCCTTGCTGCCAAGCGCCCACCATGTCTGGGGGCTGATGGAGCTCTTGATGGCCTTCGTGGAGCCGTCGCAGAACAGGACGTTGACCACGCCCGGGTGCCGGCTGGTCGCCGTCAAAGCCCCCTGGGGGTGATTCCAGTCACCTTGCATCGAGTAGACGCAGCTCCAGGAATTCGGTGGCATCACGTGATTATAATTGGTATTACCATTGAGATTCGAGTGCCAGAAGCCTCCAGGGACACCGGCCGTCGCGATGGTCGCGGTGGCTGGGGCCATGGCTTTGCAAGCGGCGTAGAACAGGGCTGAAGGCTCCGTGTCCTGGTCCGTCTGGGCCAGCGAGCTGGCGTCGTATTCGTTGGCCGAGGGCATCATCGTGTCTCGGGTCATCGCAGTCTGCAATGGCTGACCGTCACCAATCCCCTTAACACGCTCACTGAAGGCCGCCGTGTTGCTTGACCCGTCGGTGATGTTCCTGAGTCCGATCGGGGCTGCGCCCATCCCCCCCCAAAGGGTGGTCTTCTCCGATGCGAACGGCCCGCTCGGGTTCGTCGAATAACGGAGCGCCTTGGAACCCCAGTTATCGACATAATTGTTGTGCCCCTCCGCGTTGGTCAGTCGGTCAACGTCCGACGGACAACTGAAACCCGCGACATTTGTGCGCAATGACGTCGTATTCCCGGGGTAGGTCGGATTACCACCGGTGCATCCGGCGTCCAGAAAATTGATCGAGTTGAAGAGCGGCTGTTGCTCCATGAATGCCAGGAGCATCGGGTGGGCCGACCATTGCTGCCAGCAGTGCAGCATATCGCTAGCCCCCTGCGGAAATACGTCGTTAACGCTGTGGTAGTTGTGCAGAGCAAGTCCGAATTGCTTCAGGTTGTTAACGCATTGCGCGCGTCGCGCCGCCTCACGGGCGGCCTGGACTGCGGGCAACAACAAGGCGATCAAAACGGCGATGATCGCGATGACGACAAGCAGCTCAATCAGCGTAAATCCTCTCCGATGTAGTCGCAACGGCATCATAACCTCCTTCGGAACTCTCAAGATCGAGGCGCACCGGAGCCGCGTCGCGCAAAATACGCAACGGATCCTCGACGCCCCTCCCGGACGGCGAAGAACTTGCACCATCCGGAGAATTAAAGCATCTGATTACCCATCGGCGAACAGCCTAATATACTATTGGCTATCCGCCTAAGATATCACCTCTGTGCAGGATAATTTAGAAAGAATTGTCGAAGCGCCCCAGAATAGGAACCGGGCATACCCTGGCTGCTCGGACATCCGACGCTCGTCATCCTGAGTCGATCCGAAACACGACGTTCTTCAGTTTTCCGCTTGGGCCGGGATGATAGGTTGGTCAGATCATGATCCGACCCTGTATCAACTCTGAATTCCTACGGGCCGTGCAAATCCCAACGCAAAGAAAGATATTTTCGGAAGTTAAGGAGATTCACAGAGGCGAACACGTGGGTGTAGGTTGCCACCGGGATGACAGAGCGGATCGAGTCGCAACGACAGCCCGAGATGTGCTAAAAATTTAGGAGTGATCTTGCCAAAACATCAAGATCAAAGATCTGCCCACAAGGCCTCTACACGCCCACGCTCCAGCTCAACTCCGATCCACCTGATTTCTCGGACGAAATCATTGGAAATTTCCTCTGGCATCCAGGAATATGGGCCGCGGGTTCACGTGCCCGGCGTCGCCTCGGCTCATCCCGCCTGGCGACGGGTTACCTGCGATACCAAACTTCAAGCGCGGCGATCGTGCATGGCCAGTGCTAGGTGCGCTTCTGCGGCTCTCGGCACCGTCCTCCATCCAGGAACCCCGGCACACAGCCCGTTACTTCACCCTTCATGCTGACGAGGAGTTACGACGATGGGACGACGATCGAATGCTTGGGGCCGCTTGGCCGCATTGGGACTGGTGATCGTGCTGAGCCACGGAACTGCGGCCCTGGCGGCCGACGCGACCGGCACCTGGAAGTGGACCGTCGAGCGCAACGGAAACACCTTCGAGCAGACCCTGAAGCTGAAGCAAGACAAAGAGAAGCTGACCGGGAGCATGATCGGCCGTCAAGGCAACGAGACCGAGATTGAAGACGGGAAGGTCGCGGACAACACCGTGACCTTCACGGTAACCCGCGAATTCAACGGGAACAAATTTGTGATCAAGTACGAAGGCAAACTGACCGACGACACGATCAAGGGTGAGTCGAAATTCGAGCGGAACGGCGAGACGCAGAGCCGCCCGTGGGAGGCAAAGCGGTCCAAGTGATCAAGCTTGGATAGCTCGCGATCAGGCCACGGGCTCAGATTCATGAGACCCCGGGGCCTGACTCGCTCTCTGGCCCGTCCCTTCAAGTTCGGACAATCCCAGGCAAGCCTCGCTGACCTTGCCGATCCGCCTGGTCAGGCTTCCGCCCCAGTTCCACCCTCCCCACCCTGCTCATCGCCTCGGCGTCCCGAGCCTCCCGGCTCTCATTTCGAAAAACGTAACGCGGACCAGCCGAAAGACGCGTCAGATTTGCGTAAGCCCGCCATCCGCGATCAGGTCGATGGCCGTGGTGTAACGGCTCTCGTTCGACCCAAGGAACAGGATGGCCGGCGCGATCTCTTCCGCGCGGGCGATCCGGCCCAGAGGATTTCTCTCGGCGGCGAGTTTCTTCGCCTCGGCCGCCCGCTCGCCCATCATCGGACAACCGTCGGCACCCATAACGTCCCCATTTCCACCCTGTCGGGAGCAGAACAGCCCCTTCCGGATTGATGACAGGTTATGGGAATCCCCCCTTGTGGTGAATGGCTGGCAGACGCAATAATCGATTGTCAATCCGAAGCACACTACGTTACCACAAACTTCTAACACGCTTTGATTACAAGATAGGACGGCAGTTTAAACCCACCACTGTCCCTTGAGCCATAAAACCACCGGTAAGAGGTGATCCTGAAAAGGCCCCTGATCTCCGGGTCGACCGCCTGCGCGGGCGTTTGGGTCAGGTGGTGGTGGAGAGTGGGATGTCCGTCCGAGGCAGATCCGAGGAGACCCAGCAGCCATTGGGAATGTGCGATGAGCAAGGAATCTGCTGAAGCGACCCATCGTTTTTTGCTCCCCGCCGCCCTGGTCGCCATTGGGTTCGGCCTGGGGAGTTGGTGGTTCCGTGATCCCGGTCCGCCCAGGGGTCAGACCGTTCGTTCGCCCGAGCCTGCCATGGACACACCACAGGAGAGTGTGAAGGGACCCGTCGGCGATCCGGCCATCCGTTACCGGAATATCCCCGACCTGATCCGGCGCTTCGAGGCGCAGATTGCCGAATTGGAGCGCGAGAACAAGCGATTGGACCAGGTCATGATCGGCGATGAGCGGCCGCCCGACGACCGATTGACGACGTCCGATGTCGAGAACCAAGGCCAACGGATCTTCCTGCTCAACCTCAAGAAAAATGGGAACCGGAAGCTCATCTCGGACCTTGAGCAACGGATTCAGAGCCTGAGGCGAGAGCCCAAGGAACTCCAACGCAATCACAACTCCGAGTGACGACCTCGCGGAAGGCACCCTGGCCCAGCGCCGTTGACTAAGGGCGACAGATGACAAGGGATAAACTCATCGAGATCATTAGCTTTCTTGGATTGGGATACGGCCTGGCCGGGTTGTGGTATCGAGTCCCGAGCACGTCCCCCCTGCCGGGTGACGGAGGCCAGGTCTTGCGTAGATCGGAAAGTCGGCAGGTCTCGCGAGGAACCGAGCGAGTGCTCCAGACCATCGACTGGGGTCCCTGGATCGGTGCTTTTCGGGTCCACAACCCTCACATCGAGATGAAGTCCGACAAGACGATCGCCCCTCAGGCTTTTCCGGTCGTCGCCTTCGAGGTCGAAGCGCTCCAGGAGTCTCGCGGGCAGGTGTATGAGGCCAGGTTCTACGATGCCGACGGCGTCCCGATCCGGACACTGACCACCCTCGTTGATTTCAATCCCGATTACGTCATAGAGCCCCCCTACCACTGGAAGCAAGGTGCTAGGAGCCACGGCTGGTTCTTGCTGCCAGAGCCAAGATCCCTTGTCAACGTCCATCAAATCGTCATTGCCACATTTCGATAATCCGCCAGTCAGCCTGATTCCTTCACGACTCTGGACTTCACCCGCCGGGCCTGCGATGGCGTTGAGTTGTGTCTATTCCCCTGCCTTAGCCGTCACTGCTAACGCCAACATTCGGACGTCCCGTATCGGGTCACCACACTCCTGGCTGATGTGGGAAACCACCGTATCGATCAGTTCGCGCAAATCAACGCCTCGGTCTTGAAGCTTAGACTCGAGTGGGGAGCCCTTGAGGATGCCGGTGGTGAAATCTCTCGCATAAAACCCGTTGCCCTTCGTTTCGACGTTCGAGATTTCCACGTCGCGGAATCCCGCCTGATGCAGCACCGCCCTGATAATCTCAGGCTGATAGTAACCGAAAGGAATGTTCATAAACTCCGGAGGGCTATCGGAAACGCGCTCGCGAACCGCCTGATAGGCGATCCGGGGCAGGACGTTGTCTTCCAGGCTGCCCCAGACATTGAACAGAAAAGATCGGCCGGGGCGCAAGACCCTCCGAACCTCCTTCATGGCCGTGAGTTTGTCCGGAAAGAACATCACCCCGAACTGGCAGATCACGGCATCGAAAGCCGCGTCCGGGAACGGCAGCGATGTGGCATCAGCCTGCCGCCATTCGACCCGCTCAGACGAGCCGATCCGCTCCTTAGCGTACACCATCATCGGGAGGCTCAGGTCGGAGGCGATGAGACGTGCCATCGGCGAGAGACGGTCCAGCAGACGACGGGTCAGGATGCCGGTCCCGCAAGCGAGTTCCAGGACGTCTTTCAGGCTCCCACGGAGCAACAACCGATCGGCCAGGTCATCGGCATATGAGTGAAACAGGATCGGCCCGAGGTACCGATCATAGTGCTTTGGAGCGTCGCCATCGAAGAAGATCTCGGTCGCACCCATCACGAAGCCCTCCATGGATCGATCGACCTCAATCGAGGCATCTTCATCAGCTCCACGACTCAACGACGGTCGGACGTGGGTACGGCGAAGCTAAGATGGTGGGCACAGTGAATACACTGAATGCGATCCCACTCCGCCCTGGTCAGCGGACCGAACAACGGGTGAGCGATGGCTGGGCCAAGCGAGACCGCGTAATAGGAGATCGCTTGCCTCAGCATCTCCGCCTCCTCCCGATCATCGAGCCCCGCCGGCGGCTCGAACGGAGCGCCGGTCGGGACCCCATCGGGGAAGATTCCCGACTCTATGACCGCTCGCTTCCGCTCCTCCCCAATCAGCAATGCGGGATCGAAGGATGTCGAGGCCGGCAGGTCGACCATCACGCGCGTTATGGTGGCCAGATGGCGGCAGATCTGTGCGAGTGACCAATTGCCGACCGTGCCATGCCCCTCGAGCAGTCGTTCCACGTCGGGCATGACCTGGTCGAGGTTGTCATAGTTAAGCGGTCTTCGTCCCTGTCTCATTTGTGGTCTCGTAGATTGGAGGAGTCGTGTTAAATTTCACCTCTCGCCAGAGCCATTTTTATGCACGAATTCCAATGTTTTACACATTTATCAGATTTTCCACGTAGAAGCTGTTTCGCCGATCACAACAGCCCCCGGGCGGATCTCAGCGCAGCCGAACAGAGACCGGCGCTGATGGACAACTTCAACGGTAACTCCCTCGAAACTCAGGCGACCATGGCCTTCTCGATCCCGGTGAAGAGCTTCACAAGGAATCGTTTAAGAATTTGCTGAAAGCCAGCTGGGTAGCGGGCAAAAACCGGCTCCGACCGAGCCTCGCACATCAAGATCGAGTGCAGAGTGCACTCGGTACTTGCTCCTGTAGCTGAGCGAAAAGTTCAACGCTCACCCGCACAGCGGCAGTTTAGGGCGGCTTTGTCCAGAAGTCAAATCGCACTAGGCAAATTGATTGATGGGATTTCATGATAATAACAAAGCACCAACAATGCCTTGTCATCCCCGAATACCTTGATCAACGACACCGTGACGACGCGGGCTTTCAAGAGACAGTATCGATCGGCGTTCACATCCAACTCGTCGTCTTGCTGATTTCGGGACTGCACATAGTCGCAGATGATCGTCGAGAACGATGCCATCGTCGCGCATGATTTCGCGGGCGAGGAAGAAATCAAGAAACAACCTTTCCCCGATCAGGAGACGGTCAAGAAAGAGGAACAAAGACGCTTTGAGATCCTTCAGGCCCACGGGGATATTTCAGTTGAGGATCTCCCGCTCGATCCATAATGGCATTCGCCTTCCCTGGACCGCGGCGATGTGCTCCCCATCGCCGTGTCTGTCCTGGATGATGCGGCGGCCGACCCTTGAGCAGGCCTGAGCGATCGGCTAGGTTGCTTCTCGCCTGCCGCCAAAGACGCGCCAGGTGAGACGTCCGGCGGCGTCAAGTGGGAGCTACACCGTGTCGAAACCGAGGCTGTTCGGGGCGTGTCTTCTGGGATTCTGCCACCTGCTGCTGGTAGAGACGAAGGCCGGAGCCGACGCCCCTCGAGAATTCCAGGGCGTGCGTACCTACATCGCCGAGCGGGTTGAGCGCGGCCACGTTCCCTCGGTGGCCGTGGCCGTCGTCAAAAGGGACGAGACCGTGTGGGCGGAGGGCTTCGGCCTGGCCAACCGTCAGGCCGGTACAAAGGCCACGCCCGACTCGATCTACCGGCTGGCGTCAATCTCGAAGCCAATCACGGCGACCGGGCTCATGGTCCTGGTGGACCGGGGCCAGGTCGATCTCGACGCTCCTGCGAACCGATACCTACCCGGCAGCAAGCTCAGATCCCGGCTCGGCTCGGCCGACGCGATGACCGTGCGCCGGGTGGCCAACCATACCTCCGGCCTGCCGCTGCACTACAACTTCTTCTACGATGGGCATAAGCCGACGTCGATGGACGAGACGATCCGACGTTACGGCTTCGCCGCGACGGAGCCGGGTCGGGCCTGGGAATACTCCAACCTCGGCTACGGGATTCTGGGCTACATCACCGAGGTCGTGTCGGGCACATCCTGGCGGAGCTTTATGGAACGAGAGGTCTATGACCCGCTCGGCATGCTCCGAACCTCCGACCGAATCCGCCCCGGCCGAGAGCCCGACACGGCCATCCCTTACACGAAGGACGTGGCGGGGCGATTCGTTCCGGTCGGCGACTACGACTTCGACCACCCCGGCGCGTCGGCCGTCTGCAGCAGCGCCAGGGACCTCGCTCGTTTCGCCCGGATGCACCTGCACGGCGGCGAACTCGACGGCTTCCGCGTGCTCAGCGAGCGGGCAACCCGGGCCATGCAGGAACCGACCGGCCGTAGAGGCGGCGACGCGGCCACGGGGGTGGCCTGGGCCGTCACCACCGAGCAGGGACGGCATTGCCTCTCTCATACCGGAGGCATGCCGGGCGTCTCGACCATCCTCAAGCTCTTCCCCGATGAACGTGTCGCCCTCATCGTTCTGATCAATTGCGACACGCCCGGCGTGAGTAACTCCATCGCGAAGCGCCTCACTCGGGCGGTCTTCCCCGAGGCACGGAGCAACCCAAACAACGAGAGACGTGGCGCCTCGGACAATAACAGCGATCTCCCGTCAAGTTGGACGGGCTCCTGGGCGGGTAAGCTCACCCACCCCGAGGGAGACATTCCCCTGAAGTTGGAACTCGAATCCCCTCAATCGGCCCGTTTGACCTGGGGCAATGCGTCTGCGGTTAACCTGAACGGCGTGGCCTTCCGCAATGGCCACCTGGTCGCCCAAATCGACGGCCTGATCCCGACGCGGGCTGACTACCACGGCCCCTCGACGATCGAGTTCAAGCTCGAACTCAGAAACGATCGCCTGTCAGGAGTCGGCACGGTGGTCGGGCCGGAGTACCTCGCCCTGTCGCACTGGGTTGAGCTGGCGAAGGTCCCTGGCACAAAGTTCGCCGGCAAGACCGAGCCGACCTACGACCTCCTGATCAAGAATGGCCGCATCATCGACGGCTGCGGCACGCCCTGGTATCGTGCCGACCTTGCGATCCGCGACGGCAATGTCGCGGCCATCGGTCGACTCGGCGACGCGAAAGCCCGGCGGATCATCGACGCGGGTGGGTTGGTCGTCGCTCCCGGCTTCATTGACATGATGGGTCAGACGGCCAGGCCGTTCCTCCGCGATCCCCGCGCCGGCGACAACCTGTTGACGCAAGGGATCACGCTCATCAACGCCGGCGAAGGGGAGTCCGACGCCCCGCTCGCTGGCGACGACGCCAAGCGGGCTGGCTGGTCATCGATGTCCGAGTTCTTCGCGAAGCTCGACAAGGTCGGCATGCCGCTGAATATGGTCCAGACCGTGGGTCACACCCAGGTCCGGAGCCTGGTCCTCGGCGACGTGGACCGACAGGCCACGCCCAAGGAGCTCGAGCGGATGAAGGACCTCGTCCGCGAGGGTATGGAGGCAGGGGCCATCGGCCTTTCCACCTCGCTGATCTACCCACCGGCGGTCTATGCCCCGATCGAAGAGATCGTTGAGCTGGCCCGCGTGGCCGGCGAGCACGGAGGCGGCTACTTCACCCACATGCGCAACGAGGGCGACCGACTGCTGGAAGCCATCGAGGAGGCTCTGGCGATCGGCGAGCGGGCCGGCACGCCGGTTCACATCTTCCACCTCAAGGCTGCCGGTCAGTCCAATTGGCCCAAGATGGATCAGGCCATTGCCCGCATCAAAACCGCCCGTGCCGCCGGCCGCCAGGTCGGTGCCGACATCTATCCCTACCTCAACAACGGCCTCGATCTCGCCTCCTTCATTCATCCCCGGCACTCGGCCGAGGGAAAGGCAGGGTTGCTCCGGCAGCTTGATGACCCGCAGGCCCGCGCGACGATCCGTAAAGAGATGGAGACGCAAGCCGACTGGGAGAACTGGTACCGCCACGTCGGTCACAACTGGGACAACGTCGTGATCGGCGGCATGAAGACCGAGCCCTATAAGACCCACAACGGCCGGCCGCTCGCTGCAATCGCTCGATCCCTCGGCAAGGATCCGTGGGACGTCTTCTTCGACGCGACGAAGGCAGGCGCATTTGCCCTGCCGTGGAGCATGTCCGAGTCGAACAAGATCGAAGGGATGCGACAGGAATTCATGTCGTTCTGCACCGATGCTGGACCCATCGGGTCGGCGACGACTTCCACGCACCCCCGGGCATTCGGCTCGTTCCCCCGCGTTCTGTCCCATTACGTGAGAGAGTTGGGCATCCTGAGCCTGGAGCAGGCCATCGCCCGGATGACCTCCGTGGCCGCTAATGAACTCGGCCTGCATGACCGAGGTCGCCTGGCCCCCGGCCTCGCCGCCGATCTCGTCGTCTTCGACGCCGAGCACATTCGCGACCGCGCCACTCTGGGCGAGCCTGCCCAACGCTCGGAGGGCGTCCGGTTCGTGATCGTCAACGGTCAACTCGTACTGGACGACGGCAAGCCCACCGAGGCCCACCCAGGCCGGGTCCTGCGAGGACCAGGTCATCGACCTGCCGAGGCAAAGTGACCTTTCGCGACTCTCCAACGAGGCCCCGCCTGGGGCCAAAGCCTGTGGCCGCGCTTCGAGCGTCCCAGTCGATGCGCGGCATGATCACTTGGTTGCCTCTTTCCTGAAGAGTTCCCACTCAGCAAATTCGACCTTGAATGGTTCCGTCGATGTATTGACCGCGATAATCCCGAGCTTGAGATCCTTGTTCAGTTCAACCTTGATTGGATCGTACGAGTACCAATGGATCCCATCGTGACTGACGGATCCGAAAACGTTACCTCCCCGTCGCTCCAATCGCACGTACGTATTTTTGTCAGGTATCATCACACTCGATTTTTCAGTTTCAGCCCGCTTCCCATTTTTGCGGAGTTCGAAATTAGCGTAGTGGACCGGTGATCCATGCTGGTCGACAATTGCGGCGCGCTCGAGACGGAGGTAGGTGTTGCCGTCCTGCCAGAGCAGTAATCCGCCTCCATGATAAGCCAAATACTGATCCGAAGTTCGATTGCCGGCGTGCCGAACGTTGCCCAATACCTTCACCTGGGCAATGAAATCGCCTCGGATATTCCTGAGAACCCGAGGGCAATTCATCTTCCCGGACTCAACGCTCAGATCATGTTTGGTCCCGGGGATCGAGATCGTGGCCTTACCTTCGACAAGGCCGATCCGACAATCACCATCGGGATCGATCACCTGCCCCCAACCCTTGAGGACCTGCCCCGGCTGATCCTGCGAGAACGCCGGAACGACTAAGGAACCCGCAAAGGCCAGAAAAAGCAAGAAACGAATCACGTAGAACATCAGCGTTCCTTCCTTTTCAACAATCGTGGTGATTATCACCTAGTGGATCGATTGCGGAATCGCGAAGAGTACACTCCCCGTCGACGATAGTCATCTTGCCTTACAACCTCACGAAGGGTAAAAACCTTTGGCGGCACGTCGGCAAAGTGTAATTGAATAATCGCCAAGTCTAAAGAGTCATCTCTGACAAACATACGGCAGACGTTGACTCGTCTCCAACCGGATGATCTACCGCCATGGCCCGGCCGATCTTGCCAGCACATCTTCATGAAGTGGTTTAACCCATTCGTGAGCCTTACGAGCCGCTCGGGCGGCCTCGCATCGTGCTGTTCGGCGTACTCGGTCTCACCCCTGCGTGTATGCTACAGATCGGATGGCTTCCTATCGGCGTAATTCCAGAGGATCCGGTTGTCGAACACCATAGTCACGTTGATATTATCGAGCGCAGTTGGCATCACGACTTCTGAAAGATTCCAATACTTCGTCTTAGGCGATGAAGCCTACGCGGAAGGAGCCACTCGATGCTGCGTCGACGAATCTGGGATGTGCTCTTCTCGACGGGAGTGTGGATGATGGTGATCGCGTTCGTCGTGGTCCTATTCCAAAATCCTCACGATGAGCAGCCATCGGAAACCAATCACGGCAATTGTTCCACATGCCGAACCTGGCCCAAGCAGCCGGTCACCCCCGAAGTCGCGGTGCAACTCGCGCGGGACGCTGAAGCCCGCTTCGCCGAGATCAGGCTCGCGAGGCAGCCTGACAGGCGTTAACGATCCTCCCGACGCTCACAGCCTTCAGCGACCCACGAACGGCCAACATCTCAATTCCACTCGACTGGACACCCCCAGGGCGAAGTACATCCGGCATCGCGACCGGAATCCGACGGCAATTCCGTCGTGCAACGCCACCGCGGCGGACCATCGAAGCACCAGTCCACACAATCATGCCGGCTTGCTAGTTCGACAAACGGCTTGTGCTACTCGAAAACGGTAAAGCATCCGACTTGACTTCAAGACGACCGGTCATCTCAAACCCTGAGGAGACGAGATCATGAGCCGTGATACGTATCGAGCCATGCAAGTCAGCAAGCCTGGGAGATGGCATAGGCAAATCGGATCTTGGCAAGCGACTCCTCTTCTGGGTCGAAGGCCGGAAGGGTATCATCAGGGAGAAGGATGATCCCGAAGGCGAGGCAGGTCTGGAGCGGTTTGCGATGGGATCGCCTACGAAATCCCGAAGATCTGAGTGAAATCCCTGGGATTTCTGTGTGGGACGCACCATCAACCGATGCCATGTAAATGGGCGGAAGGGATAGCCCTGGTGGCTTGTCCACCAGTGGCGCCAGCCTCGGCCCACTGGTGGACAAGCCACCAAGACCACCCGCAGAGCTTATTTACTGTCCTCGAGCCATGTGCTCACTTTCCAACTTTCGTGTGTGCTATCCAAGCGATAACCGCTCTAGCCTTCACTCAAGGAGTATCGACCGGATCTTCGACACCGGGCTTTTCGGCAATGTTCCGCATATCCTCATTTATTGCACCCGAGCGAGCATTGATCGTCTCGCGTCGGCACCGGCCGTCGATCGCCGTGCCTTCGCCGGGGAGCTCATCCCTGCGCCTGTCGGAATCCTGGCTATCCTGCCTGCTGGCGATGCTCGTCGCAACGTCGGGACTCTTCTCCACTCGGGTCGGCCCAACGATCTCCCTACGACAGGCCGCCGCGGCCCAACGGGAGTGTCCGGCACCGGTCCCCGAAGATACCGATCCGGCTGAAAGTGCGACCCCAGAGAGGGAGTGCGAAGCCGGCGAGATCGACTGTATCCTTCTCCGCCGCCCCTGCGGGTTCCTGTCACTCCGCACTCCCCCGGCGCTCCAATCCTGGACGCCGCTGCCGCCCCTCGTGAGACGTCCGTCCCGGCACGCTGATCGTTCGGGCCACTTTCTCGCGGTAGGACGGATCCTGCGAGACTGGCTCCAGTCGCCCCTCTGCTGAGCCGGTATCCACTCCTCCCACTCCCGTTCTCGTCGATGCCGCGAATTTGCCCCCATCGTAGGGCACTTGCGCCCTCATCAAGGGTCGTTGCATCCAGACGAGCCGACAAATCAATTCATCATATCACAATCATATCACGCATCAAGACAGGGGTAATCCCATGGACGCTTTTTCGAAACATCGCATGCTCGGGACGACCGATCGGACGGTGACCTCGTCGCTTTCGGCGAACCAGGGGTATTGGCTAGATCCTCGGGCGCAACTCGCCTTTCTTTGGAGCGAGTGGCGGCTGATGCTCCAGCCTGGGACTTTAGTTGCCGACGCGTTAGCTGGGATCGCGGTGGCGTTGGTGGCCTTACCGCTTTCGTTGGCGATTGCAAATGCCTCGGGCGTGGAGCCGGAGATCGGCCTGATCACGGCCATCATCGGCGGCATCGTCGTCGCGATCTTCGGTGGCAGCCGTCTCCAGGTCTCTGGTCCTGCCGCGGCCATGACGTTCCTGGTCGCCGAGATCGTGACCAAATACAGCATGTCCGGCCTGGTGCTGGCGACCCTGATCGCTGCCCTGCTCCAACTTCTGGCGGGTGCCTTGCGGCTCGGCCGGTTCATGCAGTTGATTCCCCGTCCGGTGATCGCCGGGTTCCTCTCGGGCATCGGACTGACCATCCTCTGTACCCAACTGCCCGTGGTGCTCGGCTACAAAGTCTCCAGTACCGAGGAGGGAGGTGCGCTGGCCCTCCTCTGGGAAACGCTACGACAAATCCGCCAGACCGAACCCACAGCGCTGGCGGTCGGTCTGGTGGCGATCGCGGCGATGCTTGGCCTGCCCAGGATCTCGCGGAAGTTGCCGACTCCACTGATCGCAGTCACCGTAGCTTCCGTGCTGCCAATGGTCTTCGATTGGTCGCGGGTGTCGCTGCTGGGTGAGTTGCCCACACGGTTTCCACAGCCGAGCCTGCCCCCGATCCCTCGGGGGATGTGGAATGAGCTGGTGATGGCCGCCCTGGCGATCTTCCTGCTGGCGTCGCTCGAGTCGCTCCTGTCGGCTTCGGTGGTCGACTCCCTGGTCAAAGGGCACCGGACCGACAACGACCAGGAACTGGTCGGGCAAGGTCTGGGCAACCTCGCGTCGGCGCTGTTCGGTGGCATCCCTGTGACCGGCGTGATTGCCCGCTCGGCCACCAACATCCAGTCGGGGGCGCGAACCCGGTTGGCGGCCATCGTGCACGCGCTGGCTCTGTTGGCGATGATGTTCGCCCTGACGCCACTCGTTGCGCGTATCCCTCTAGCCGCGCTGGCCGGGGTGTTGATCGCGGTGGCGTTACGGATGATCGAGGTCCGAATGCTCCGGACGCTCTGGCGCGGTAGCCGAGCCGAGGCCTTCGTCTTCGTGACCACGGCCGGAGCGATCCTCATGACCGACTTGATCGTCGGGGTCCCGGTGGGGATGATCGCCGCCTTCCTCTACGTGGTCTATCAAATGTCACGGCTGAACGTCCGGTCGTTGCCGCTGGCCGAACCGGCCCCTGACGCCCAGGAGGAGGGGGACACCAGCCAGTGCCCGGCTGTGCAGCTCATCCAGGTGGAAGGACCGCTGTTCTTTGCCTCGGGCTTCCACCTGCGGAACGCCATCCATCGTATGAATGGCCACCGTTGCATGGTGCTCGACCTGGATCAGGTGCCGTTCCTCGACATGACTGGAGTCGAAATCCTGGAGGAGGCCGTCGAACTCCTGCGTCGTCGAGGAACCGAAGTTCTGCTCGCTCAGCCGTCAGAGCCGGTCGCCAAGTGGCTGCGCGACCTGGACCGGAGCGTGTTCCCCGCCCTGGCGGAGTGCCCTGTTTACGGCGACTTACGTGACGCGATGCTTCACGCCGCAACCACGGTCGGGCAGGAGCATCTCTGTGATGCCTGCCAGGCCAAAGGCCAATGCGCCGCCCTGGATCTGGCTCTGAAAGAGATCGGGACTCTCGACCGCACACCCATACCCCGCGTTCGCGCGGTCATCGCCCGAGGCCAGGGCCTCAGCGGCGGAGACGAAGGGAACGTCGGCAAGGGACGCGGCTGGGCGACCCCGCTGGACGCGCTCACTCACGAATCCATCCGACCCGGTCCGCCGACATCATGGAATGGCCGAATGGCCCGCCCCATGATCGCCGCCTCGGCATTCGTCGATCCCCGAGCCACCGTGATCGGTGACGTGACGGTCAGCGAAAATGTCTACATCGGCCCAGGCGTCTCCGTGCGTGCCGACGAAGGAACTCCGTTTCTCATCGGGGCCGAGTCGAACCTCCAAGACGGCGTGACCCTACACGCCCTCAAAGGTAAGGTGGTCCTGGTCCAGGGACGACCCTATGCCATTTACGTCGGCCGCAACGTCTGCCTGACCCACCACGCCTTGATCCACGGCCCCTGCTACATCGGCGACCATTGCTTCGTCGGCTTCAAGGCGACTGTCCACGACGCAGTCGTCGGCGAAGGGTGCGTGCTCGGTATGGGCGCCGTCGTCATCGGAGTCAGCCTACCTCCGGGCCGCTACGTCGGCCATAACATCGTCATCGAAACTCAAGCGAAGGCCGACGCCCTACCCGAAGTCGAGGACGATTGGAAGCGTTTGCGCTCAGAGGTGGTGGAGGTCAACCAGGAACTTGCGGCAGGACATCGCGTATCGCTACGCCCCGCCAATGGTGGCCCACAACCTTTAAACGATGGCAATGATAGCTACTGTTAGAGGCTATCCGGATAAAGGTTAGCCCTGTGAAATCAGGAAAGGCGGGTGGCCGGGGAGAAGCGTAGCGACGCCCCGGGACGAGCCTGGGCCAATCCCCGGGGACTCGAAGACTCGGTCCCGGCCACCCAAACAACGCATCCTCACATCCGTGTTCACTTCCCGGACAGCCTCTTACATCCCGACACACAAGTATTCCCTGACGTGAAAACCAAAAAAGCCGCTCAGGCGTTCCCTTGCGG
>Ga0153954_1000157_pt1 | contig 61747 bp, 36 predicted proteins | sample TSFL038MetaG_FD_102277 | JGI IMG/M metagenome (GOLD analysis project Ga0153954, IMG submission 102277) | Attine ant fungus gardens microbial communities from Florida, USA - TSFL038 MetaG | ecosystem: Host-associated > Fungi > Mycelium > Unclassified | place: USA: Florida, Wekiwa Springs State...
CTTCGAGATGGCGGGCGATTTGGGGGGAGCCGCCGACGTCCTTCGGCAACTGACGACACTCGACCGCCGAGGACGCTCCGAATATTTCGCGAACTTGGCGAAGCTCGAAGCGAGACTCGGGCGCCGCGAGGCCGCGCTGGCGGCCGGGCGCGAACTTCTGTCGGCATCCCCCGGAAACCCGGAGGTTTCTCAAGAGTACGCCGATCTTTGCTTCCAGCTCGGTGAAGTCAACGAAGGACTCGACGTCCTTCGGCGCTCCGTGCGGGCCAACCCGGCCGACGCCAAGGTGGCGCTCGCCTTGGCCGAAGCCCTCGCGCGGCAGCTCCGGACTGACGAGGCGATCGAGCTTTTCTGGCGAGCCCTCGAGAAGAGTCCCGAGCTCGAAGAAAAGCTCGGCACGATTTCACGGCTCACCGAACTTTATCTTCAGCAGAACCAATTCGATCGTCTGATTGCTCGGCTCGAGCGACTCCAGAAGGAACCCGATAAACAACGTGAGATGGCGCTCTGTCTGGCGCAGGCCCATGTGTCTTCGGGAGACCTTGGCACGGCGAGGCAGGAACTCGAGCGGCTCTTGGCGACGAACGCGCGCGACACACAACTCCTTCTGCAACTGTCGACGTTGAGCGAGAGCGAGGGGGATCTCGCCTCGGCGGTGAAGTTCCAGAAGCAACTGGTGGAGATTACGCCAACAGAGGAAGCCTCGCTGCGCCTGGCTCAACTTCACCTTCGAGCCGGCGAGAACACCGAAGCCGAAGCGATCTGGTCGCGATTGGCCGCGGGAGACAAAGACTCGGCGCGCACGCTTCAGGCGATCGACAGCCTTCTGGGAGCCGGAAATCGCGAGGCGGTCCTGGCACTCACCGATCGGATCCTCCGTCGGCAGCCCGACAATTGGGACGCGCTTTATCGTGAGGGAATCGCCCTCGACGGTTTGAACCGAACCGAGGAAGCCACCCGTCGATTTCTCGCGATACTCGAACTTCGCGGCAACGACGATGATCTGGGGGAGATCGCCAAGGCACGCTTGAAGAAACAACCGAACCGCCCGACGGGAGCATTGCCATCGGCTTCGGTCGCGGCGTCCCTCCGTACGCAGATGAGCCCACTCCAAAGCCGCGTTGCTGCGGTGCTCCAGATCCGCCTTGTGGCTGGCCTGGAAACACGGGCTTACTACACGAACCAGGCCAACTTCGTTTGGTCACCCGGCGACTTTGGGCAGGTGCGGATGATGGCGTTGGCCTGGCTTTACAGACAGGCGGAAAAAGCCAAGTCGCAGGACTCGTTCCTCAAAGAACACCGAGCCGCACGCGACAAGGCTCTCGGAGATCCGAGGCCGACCTGGGACTGGTACCTTCTCCAACTGGTTCTCAAGGATTTGCCTCAGATTTATGAGGCGGCCAAGGCGCTGGCGCATCAGTTTCCCAACGATCCAGGTGCGCTTTGGGCCTATCTTACGGCCCTCCAAGCCCGGGTCGGCGCTAACCCAGGGGTTCGCGTAGCCGTGTCCAATGGAGCCGCCGCGTCCGACCCGACTCCGCCCCTCTCGGCCGAGGAACTGGACCAGGTCGTTGCGGCGTATCAGGGCTTACGTCGCCGTCGTCCCGACTGGGGCCAGGGGACTGTCCTCAACGATGTCCTGACCGAGTTGAAGCGAGCCAAACGTTCCGACGAAGAGAACCGGATCTATCGCGAGGCGCTCGATTCGGTGAACGATCCGACGAGCTTGGCCTCAATGTTTCAGGCCGCAGGTAATCGGGGTGACGTCGAGGCGTTGATCGCCCTGAGCGACAAGTCCGAGCGACTGCTATCGAGTCGAGCCAGTGCCGCGACCGCTTATCTTTACAACGCATTCGGCAAGGCCTACTCAATGGCGCAGGCGATGGCCATTCGTGCCGAGACCAAAGGGTATGCCGATATCCCCAGGCTGATCGATCATCACGTGCTCGCGTTGCGGAAGTCTCGACAATCAGGGCAGAAGCCGCGAAACTCGGCAAGGACGATGCTGGTTTCGTCGGGATATTATGTTCAGATCTATCTTCCTAATGGTCAGACAACGAACACTCTGATCAACTACCCGACTCCAAACACCTATCTCGATCGGGAAGCGATCTACCTGCTACGAAACGCGTACGAGATCTACAGAAATGAAGACTTGCTGAGCGACCTTTTGGCGCACTATCGCTCGCGGAGCGACCATGCAGCCGCTGCACAGGATCGGCTCGATTCGCTACTCGTACTCAATGCCCTCGAGTGGTGGGAAGACGACAAGGAAGGGGCCGTTGAGGCTTTGACGAAAGCTGTAGAGCTTGCAGGAGGTGACAGCGAACTGAGTCTGGCCTTGGCTGGTCTCCTCGAGCAGCAGGGGGAGCCAGACGAGGCGATGGCGGTCATCGACGGGATCGAGGCTCTCGACAACACGATGGTGCAGAACCGCGAGTTGGCTGCGTTGCGGCTCGCGGTTTCGACGGGCAACGTCGAACGGGCTCGACTCGCCTGCGATCGCTTGTTCGGGCTTCGGCTCGACATGCCCACGCAAACGATGTTGGCTGGTCAGATGCATCAGCTTGGTATGCACGAGCAGGCCGAAGCTGTATTAGCACGGGCCCGTCGCCGCGCGGGGCAACAAGTCTCGGTCTTGGTGACCCTCATGGCTGAGTATCAACGTCAGGATAAGGCGGACCTGGCCGTTCAAATCGCCAACCAGCTTCTCCGTCGCGGGGCAGGCCGCCGAGCGTTGCCGCCCGGCTATTACAACGAAGAAGAGTCGGCACGCGACGAGGCAATCCGCGTGTTGGGTCGCTCGGGCAAGCTACGCGAATTGATCGCGCGGCTCGAGGCCCAGGCGGAGCGTTCGCCGAAGTCTGTGCAAATCCAACAGTCCCTGGCCGACTATTATCGTGCGGCTAATGATCATGAGAAGTTGCGTGCCACTTATGAACGGATCGCCAAGCTCAAACCCGACGATGCCCGGCTCCGTTTTCAAGTGGCCTCGCAACTGGCACAGGCGGGTGATCTCGCTTCGGCCGTCGAGCACTACAGTGCGGCCGTGAAACAAGACGCCTCGCTTCTGGGCAACAACGGCTTTCAATCGATCATGGGGGTCTTCCGTCGAGCCCGGAAGATGGAAGAGCTGGCCAAGATCCTGGAGACGACGGATCTCAGAGCAATCGGCAATTCCTTATCGGTGGGCCAGATCGTTCAGAGTCTCAATGCCGATCCCAAGACCAAGGAGCCGGCACGCAAGATTCTCACCAGGGCTTGGGACGCCTTCGCAGATCAGCGAATGCAGCTTCTTCGCTATGTCAATCGGGATGAAAGCTGGTGGAACCAACCCGAGGCCTATGAACTCAGCCTTTCGGCAATGATTCCGACTGGCGCACAAGCGAGGCAGAACCCTTGGTCGGGCTGGAACGACATCCTGATGTATGATCGGGACGGCCGGATCGTCAGCATGCTGTCGCGGCTCTTGACGATGGTCAAACAGCGGAACAAGGCCGACGAACTCGCTCAGCAGGTTGCCGAGGTTCTCAAGCAAGAGCCTGCATGGGCGGGGGGACGGGCACTGTTGGCGGTCCTTCAGGCCCATGCGAACCAGATCGATGAGGCTCGCGAAGGACTCAAGAATCTTATTGATGAAAAGAATAAAGCGATCCCTCAACAAATGCGCTGGATCATGGCTCAGGAATTGGAAGAGGTTCCGGCATTGCAGGACGTGGTGACGAAGCTCTACGAGCTTGAGGTCCGCGATGCGTATGCAATGAATTCACAAAACTTCGGTTTTCGTTATCAATCACCGATCGTACGACTGATCGCTATCTATCGGCGTGCGGGACGAAAAGACGAGGTTCGTAAGCTGCTGCGGAAACTGGCCGAGAGCAAACCCGATTATTCCAACTACTCACCTCAGTCGATTCCCAGCCAGAAGTTCAACGATCTGAACGAACTGGCCGAGCAGATGCTTCAACTCGAGTCAACGGTCGACGCCGTTCGACTCTATGGCGAGATGTTCGCTATCGCCGCGACGATTCCGTACGGCCAGAATTATTATCCCACCCGTGAGTTAGCGGTGGACCAGGCTAATCAAGGGATCGAACGAGCTCTCAAGGAGTTCAAGCCCGAATTACTCGGCTCCTGTTTGGCGAGTCTGCTCGAGCCCAAGCCGAACACCAAGCCTGGAGATTCTCGCCTCGATCTCATGCTGACGGTAAGGCCTCCTGACATCGATCGGGCCGCCGTTTTCAGTCTGGCCGATGTGTTGATCGCGGCGACCTCCAGTCGTTCCGAGACGCGGGCGCAGATCCAGGCCATGCTGACCACTCTTGCCGAGCGGTCTCCAGAGGACCTCTCGGTTCAGATCGGTCTCGCCCTGACGGCTTTCGCTTCGGGATCAGCCGAGTCGAGCGATCGAACAACGAAGAACCTGGCCGAGCTCGTGGGACGAACTCCTTTGGAAACGCTGCCGGAGGGGATGCGAGCCAATGCGCGTCAGCGGGAGGAGGCGGCCAAGCAGATCGGCCTCTGGTTGGTGGTCCGAGCCTGTTGGAAAGTGGATTCGGTCCGTGCTCGCGGTGATGTCTTCGCCGATCGTGCATTCGAGGCGGCCAGGCGGCAAACCGATTCGTCCCTGGCTCTCGCCATGCTTCGCGAGCGAGGACAGGCCGCTCTCGATCGCGGCGACCGAGCCGCGGCAGAAGCCTACTGGACGACGATGCTCGGGCTTATCCTGCCCAAGCCCAAGCCTGCGAAGTCGGCCCCGAAATCCGCAAAACCTCGCGGCAATCCCCCCTCGCCTGCCCGGTCGGATTCGTCGCTGAAGAAGGTAAGCCAGATCGCTTCCCCCCCGCCTCCTCCCGTTCCGGCCGGAGCCGTAGCCCCTGCCACGACCCGAATGGCTTCCTCACTATCGTCGGTCACTTCCGAGCGGTTCCAGCAGGCCACCCAACTGGCCAGGCTTGCCGTGGAACAGGGGATGACCGGCTTGTCGCTCCGAGCCGTGCGCGAGGCGATTCGAAACGGCCCTCCGGTCAGTCCAACAGGGATGGAGACCACGACCCGCGTCATAAGGAGAGGGGCGTTGATCGTTGCCGGCGAGGGGGGGGCCAGCCCGACGGATCCCATCGTCGAGAATCAGTTCACAACGCTTGTTCCTTTGTGGAAGCGTGAGGGGGTTTCCTCTTCGCAAATCTACGAATTGTTACGCGATGCGGTTCTGCCAGAGACTCGTCCGGCGGAAGTTTTCCTCTACGCGCGTCCTCTTTTCGATCCGCAACGAGTCAACCCAGGTTCGAAGCCGGAACCCAGGAGTCTGGGGCAGCTCCTGGTGCAGATGGCGATCGACGCCAAGCGAACCGACGACCTGCGCCGAGTGGTAGAGGCCCGTCGAGGCCAGCCTTTGGCCGAACCTTCGGCTTCGGTGCTCCTGGCGTTATTGGCCATCGGCTTGGAAGACGATGGGGCGGCCGGCAAGATCCTCGACGCCTTGGAAACGCGAATCCAGCGGGATACGCTCCAGCACACCGCCGAGCTGGTCGGCCACGCGGCAATCCCCGCGCTTTCACGCTCGGCTCTTTCCCGTCGGGCGGAAGCACTGCTCGAGCGTGCCGTTGAGAATCTTGGAACCCAGGCCGTGGAAGAGCCCCGTATGTCTCTGCTGCGATTCCTGGCGCAACATTGGTTCGCGAAGAAGGAGCTGGCGAAGGCGCGGAGGATCATGGAGGAAGCGGTGTCGGCCAGAGGTCGCAGTTTGACTGGCTATAACGTCGACTACGAACTCTACCGAAGCCAGCAACTCCTCGTCGATTTCGCGGCCGAATACTCGCGTGCCGGTCAAGTGGATGATGCCCTGGAACTGCTTGGCCGTTACAGCGACGAGCCGCCGAGTCGGTACGATTATGTACGGATTCAACGAGCATTCAGCACGTCACTCGTTCGTCAGCTTTCCGCGTTACCCGTGGCCGAGCGCTACGAGAAGCTCAAGGCCTGGACGTTGCCGACGACGGCTCGGACCTCGGTGCGGTTACTTGGCGAATTCGTATCGCAGGAACCTCCTCCGGTGGCCTTCACCACGGCGAAACTTCCGCCTTTCGTCGCCTCGGATGTGGTCAGCACCGCCGGTCTGTTGCTCGACGCCGCACGGGAGGCAGGGAAGCTCGAAGAGCTCGATGGTGAGCTTCAACAGGCGGTCGACAACAAGAAAGAGGGAGCCGAGATCCTTTGGATGCTGACGCGCATCGCGCGAGGTCAGGCAGGTTCGATCTCGACTCGACTGGCGCGTTTTGCCAGTGAACTCCACGCCAAGGTCCCCGAGCCTGGCTCAAATTCGCAACTGATTTCTCGTAACGATCCCAGTCGAAATACGGTCGAGTGGCCTGCCTTCCTTCTCGCACGAGCCTGCCTGGCTGACCTTGGACTCGCCGAGACTGGCGAGCGGCTAGCCAATGACCTGATTGCCATCGGGGCGGTTCAGTATCAATCCCGGGCTTTCGTTCAACTCCTCCCGCTCGATCTTGCCGCGAGTCGTTGGCTCCGGGGCGGAGCCGTCGGCCAGAAGTTGAGTCGTGACCCGAGACTTGTCCATTGGTCGCCAGGCATCTTCAATGGAGTTCGCGGTGGTTGGATTCTGCACGAGGGTACGCTCGCGACGCTCGGCGATACTGGCCCTTCGCTCTCACTTGCTTTCCCGTTGACCGGTTCGTTTGCTTTCTCCATCGACGCTTTCCTGGACGAGAAACACTCGTTCGGGATGAGCTATGGAGGATTGACCGTCGCCTATAAGGGGAACGCAGCGGAAAACCTCCAGGGGGCTCGGAGTGTCGTCAACGCCGCAAACCGGAAGAGTTGGGTGAGGTCGAACGCGTTCAACCGAATCACGCTCCTCGTCGAGAGCGACAAGGTTCGTGTATTGCTTAACGGTCACCTCGACCAAGAGGCAACCAGACCGGTCTCCGCTCCCCCTTGGCTCTTCATCTTCGGTTCCCAGCGCTCGCTGTTGCGCTACCGGGAAGCCGGAGGTGCCTCGCTCGATCGCCCTCGCCGAGGGTGATCGGAGCGACGGTTGGCTTGCTTCTTACCTCCAAGAAACCTTGGCTCCGGCGATCGACAAGGAGTCTTCGATACTCGGAACAATCGCCCCATCTCGCCGAGTTGAAGACTTCGACTGGGCCGTGCGCGGTGGGGAGATCACGGGGCGCAAGCTGGAAAGCACCTTGAGCGTTCGCAAGGTTGTGCAAAGTCAACTCACTTATGCGCGACCGCTTGGCGAAGGCGAGACGTTGCGTTATCGCTTCTACTATGAGCCGGGGCAAGTCGCGGTCCATCCGGCGCTTGATCGGCTGGCCTTCCTCATGGAACCCGAAGGCGTGCGCCTGCACTGGATTGTTCCGGCGATGGAAGCCGATTCGAGCGACGTCGAACCGTCCAATGTCGTCGACGTGCCGGGAGAGCGCCGAGGTCCCACCCCCCTGCCCCTGAAAGCCAAGGACTGGAACGCAGTGAAGCTGGCACTTGCCGATGGTCGAGTGTCAATAACGCTCAATGATGTCTTGGTTTATGAACGTCCACTCGACCCGGGCAACAACCGCGGTTTCAGCTTCTACCATGAGAAGGATCGCACCCAGGCGCGAATTAGGGAGGTGGTGCTCGAGGGGAACTGGCCCCAGGAAGCTCCCGACAACCTCTTTGCTCGTCGCGGAGAGGACGGCCCGCCCGCGATCCGACAGGCTCGGCACGCGGTCGTCGGTGAGGCGATGCTCGCGCTATCGGCCGAACAGGTTTTCCTCCGCTCGCGTCAGCTTCCACGGGCCGAGCGGTACGAAGCCCTGGCCGCCTGGGTCTTGCCTGGCGACGACCATTCGACCTTCCGGCTTCAAGGGGATTTTGCTCCCACCGACCCGGCTCCGTCTGTTGGCCTGGGGACGCGAAGGGGAGGCTCGCTCGTGGCCCCCGCGCTCGATCTTGTGGCGCTCGCCAAGGAGTTGGGGCGATTGCCGGAGCTCGAGAAGCGGGTGCGAGGCTTCGAGGCGAAGACGGACCTGGACCGCCGGGGGCAACTCGCGCTCGAAGCGCTGATCCTGGCTGCGCAAGGGCAGGACGACCAAGCGGTCGAGACGCTCGGCAAGCTTCCGCCGCTCCTGGCCAAGGTCGCCGCCGATGCCCCCGATTGGATGCGCTGGCCTGAACTGGTCGCAGTCGACGGCCTGCCGGAATCGCTCAGGTACGGGAAGGCCGCCGTGGCTTTGCTCGACGGCTTGGCCGCAGTTTCTCCGAAAAAAGAGGCAAGCCTTCCTGGTTGGCTCCGCCATGCGCGGCAAGAGCGGGCATGGGTGCAGCTTCACAACGCGGGCGGTTCCACACAGCTTGCGGGGTGGCTCACTGTTTCGCCAGGTCGAGCCGAGACCCGTGGAGCCGGGGATCCGCTGCCGTTTTGGACGTTCCGCGAAGGAGTCTGGTCGCGCTCGCCTGGCGAACGCGGCGATAGCCTGGTCTTTGCGACGCCGCTCCATGCTCCCTTTGTGCTCGACACTGAGCTACGCTCAACAAGCGAAGGTCAGACGGATCTCACCTACGGCGGTTTGCGTCTGGGCGTGAATCCGGAAGGCACCCATCTCAATCGATCACTGGGAGGAGCGTCGTTGGCCGACGTCAAGCTTCCGCCAGCAGTGAAGAATAGCGACGGCTGGCGATCCCTCCGTCTCGAAGCGCGGGAGTCGTCGCTGATCGTCTCGGTCGACGGGGCCAAGGTGACCGAGCAGACTCTCGTGGGGGCGTCCGACCCCTGGCTGGCCATGGATACTCATGAAGGGGGGCTGGCCTCGGTGCGGAACCTGAAAATCTCGGGGACTCCGCGCATTCCCGAGACGATCGAGCTTGGGGATTCGACCAACCTCTCGGGTTGGTCGTCGGCCTACTACGGCGAAGCCACGGCCGGGCTGAACGTCGCCTGGGAAAAGCGGGGCGACGAGGTGGCCGGCGTTCAGCTCAAGCCACCGCCAGCGAATTCGAACAACAGTCGAAGTTCCGACACGAGTGAGTTGGCGACCTACGCGTTTCCAGGGAGCCGTTGCGAGAGCCTGCTTCGCTATCGTCGGCCGCTTCGTGAAGACGGCTCCCTCGAATACGAATTCTTCTACGCACCGGGCAAGACCATGGTCTACCCGGCGCTCGGTCGCCTGGCCTTTCTCTTGGCCCCCAAGGGCGTGAGCCTTCACTGGCTGACCGATGCGCAATACGAACGCACGGGCCTTGCACCCGACAATGAAACGACGGAATCGGCAAACCGACGAGGCTCTGGAGATTTGCCGCTCAAGGCCGGTGACTGGAACCGCTTGAAGCTCGCACTTTCGGGTGACAAGGTCTCGCTGGTTCTCAACGACATGTTGATCTACGAGCGCACGCTGGAACCCGAAAACTCGCGGCTCTTCGGCTTCTTCCACTTCGCTGAGGAGACGAACTGCCGCATTCGCAAAGTGATCCTCCGTGGCCAATGGCCCCGATCACTGCCCGAGTCAACCAAACCGCACGCGATGCTACCGGCACGCTCCCTCCGGCCCATTGACCTCATGGCGGCATCGCCTTCCGCCCGCTAGTTCCCGTCGGGGCTTGGCCGGCCCTGGGGGATAAATCGACGCATGCGATTCGGGTCGGAAAATGGATTTTGCTTGGGTGTCTCCTCGAAAAAACGTGCTTTTCGAGGTGAACGGCGAGTCTGATCCGGCCCACGAGATTTTCGCGACTGATTCCGTGAGGCACCTCCGAGTTCCTGTACTCTTATTCGTAGAGGCACAGGAACGGAGGGGCAACCCATGGCGAGTCGAGATCGCGCGGTCGTAGCCGGTCAAGTCCGTACGTTGTTTGAGGTGGGGGCGCTGGGCAGCCTCTCCGATGGGCAACTTCTTGAGCGGTTTCTCGCCAGCGAACGCGACGCGGCCTCGGCGGCGTTCGAGGTGCTGGTGAATCGCCATGCGCCGATGGTGTTTGGCGTGTGCCAGTGCATTTTGCGCGAGGCACATGCCACGGAGGACGCCTTCCAGGCGACGTTTCTCGTGCTCGTTCAACGAGCCCGGGCCATCCGCAACCGAGACGCCCTCGGGCTTTGGCTCCATGGTGTCGCCCATCGGGTTGCGGTCCGGGCGAAAACGAGCGCCGTCCGTCGCAGAGAGCGAGAGCTAAGGGTCGCATCTCAGTCTGGGGAGCGTGTCGATTCGGTTGAGGTCGACACGGATCGACGGGCCATGCTCCACGAAGAACTCGCCGGTTTGCCCGAAAAGTATCGCGCTCCGCTTGTTCTCTTCTATCTGCGGGGGATGTCCTATGAAGCCATCGCCCGATTACTTCGCCTGAGTCCGGACACCGTCCGAGGTCGTCTGGCGCGGGCTCGGATCCAACTTCGTCGCCGGCTTGAGAGCCGGGGTTGTGGGGCCGATGCAGGCTCCCCTGCCTTGCTGGCCATCCTGAGGCCACCGGCCTTGGTTCCTTACAACCTCGTCGAACTGACGATTGGGACCGCCTTTGGGCTTATGTACAACCCATCACCGATCAGCCGAGCGATCGATTCCTCGATCCTCGCACTGATGCAGGGCGTTTTGAGGAGTATGGTCATGAGTCAAGGAAAATATCTCTGCATGGCTATGGTTGCGATCGGGATGATTGTTACGGGAGCCGTCGTCGGGGCTCAGCAGACGCAGAAGCCAGCACCGGAAGAGAAACGAATCAGCGACGTAGTGCCTCCCAAGACCCAGACCTCCGAGGACTCCATCGATGAGGAACTACGTAAAGTGGTTGCTGGACGCATTGTGCGGTCGGCCTCGCTTACCAAGGACGCGATGATCCTCAGTTACCTCCCCGATTGGGATCACGGTAACGTCGACAATCTCGGCTTGGCGGAAAATGACGGAGGCGTCCGGGCTCTCCTGGATTGGCCGGAGATCTTACCGAGCGAATTCCAAAAGGCGAATCGTCGCGCGATCATCGCGCTCTATTCCAGGCAAACGACGGCCCATGGCCCCGGAAGTCCTATCCAGGCCTTCGCCTTGCAGGAAGCCTGGCCGGAGCGCGTTTCCTGGAAAGCGCAACCGAACTATGTGGACGAACGAGCCGCCAGTTATCCGTTCAAGACTGGCGAGGGCTGGAAGCTATTTGACATCACCCCACTCGTCAAAGCCGAAATCAAGCAGGGGCACAAGGGGCATGGGGTGATGCTCCGTTTCGCCCGTGAGGATCGTATGAGCCAGGCAGGAAACTGGTCGGGATTCCAATTCCATAGCCGTGAAGCGACGGGGGACGTCGCAAGATATCGGCCTCGATTGCTGATCGTCGATTGAAGTGGGGTAAGCATCAACCGGCAGTCATGCCGGTCATTTTTGCATTCGCCTGGGTAGAAGCCCGCATCACTCTAACAAGATCTGAATTCTTAATGCAAACACTTAGAGGCTAGCGGAATCGGGTTTGGCCGTGTGCGATCAGAAAAAATGGTTGGTCGGGGAGGAGCGGAGCGACGACCCGGGGGTAGGCCTTGGCTGATCCCCGGGTCCTCGAAGACTCGTCCCCGGCCACCCAAATTTCGCATTCTTCTATCAGAATCTCGTTTCCGGATCGTCTTTTAGGCCAGGATTGATTTGACCACGTGGCCGTGCACGTCGGTCAGGCGGAAGTCTCGACCTTGGAACTTGTAAGTGAGCCGGGTGTGGTCGATCCCCAGGAGGTGGAGGATTGTCGCGTTCAGGTCGTAGACTTCGACGGGGTCGCGGACGATGTTGTAGGAGAAGTCGTCGGTCTCCCCGAGCGTGATTCCCGGCTTGATGCCGCCACCGGCAAGCCAGATGCTGTAACAGCGAGGGTGGTGGTCGCGACCGTAGTCGGTGGCGGTGAGCTGGCCTTGAGAATAGACCGTGCGGCCGAATTCACCGCCCCAGATGACGAGCGTGTCTTCGAGCAAGCCGCGCTGTTTGAGGTCGCTGATCAGGGCCGATGAGGCTTGGTCGGTGTCTCGGCACTGGCTGCGGATGCCGTTCGGCAGGTCGCCGTGCTGATCCCAGCCCATGTGGTAGAGCTGGATGAATCGGACTCCACGCTCCGCCAGGCGGCGGGCCAGGAGGCAGTTCGCTGCGTAGCTACCCGGTTTGTGGACGTCGGGTCCGTACATATCAAGAATGGACTTCGGTTCACCCGACATGTCGGTGAGTTCGGGAACCGACGACTGCATGCGATAAGCGAGTTCGTATTGAGCGACGCGCGTAAGGATCTCGGGATCGCCCGTCTCGGCGTGGTGCAGGTTGTTGAGTTCACCGAGGTCGTCGAGCATCTGCCGGCGCGTCGAGGGGGAGCAACCGGCCGGGTTGGCGAGGTAGAGGACCGGCTCCTTGCCGCCGCGGAGCTTCACGCCTTGGTAGCGGGTGGGCAGGAAGCCACTGCCCCAAAGCCGGTCGTAGAGCGGTTGGTCGGTCCTGCCTCGCGACAAGAGCACCACGAACGAAGGGAGATCCTGGTTCATGCTCCCCAGGCCGTAGGCAACCCACGAACCCATGCTGGGACGACCCGCGAGCTGTGAGCCGGTTTGCACGAACGTGACGGCCGGGTCGTGGTTGATCGCCTCGGTCTGCATCGAGCGGATGATCGTGATCTCGTCGGCGATCTTGGCCGTATGCGGCAGGAGTTCGCTGAGCCAGGCCCCGCTCTGACCATGCTGCGCAAATTTGAAAATCGATGGGGCGACGGGAAAACTCTTCTGGCCCGACGTCATCGTTGTGATCCGCTGCCCCATGCGGACCGAATCCGGCAACTCGATCCCTCGCTTGTCGACCAGCTTCGGCTTGTAGTCGAACAGCTCCATCTGCGAAGGGGCACCGGACTGAAACAGGTAGATCACTCGCTTCGCCTTCGGCGCGAAGTGCGGCAGGCCCGGGAGGTTGCCGGCTGCCGGCATCGGCGAAGGACTCGAGGCGCGAACCTGATCGCGGCCCAGGAGCGTGCCGAGCGCCATGGCTCCCAGTCCGACCCCGGAACGCGCCAAGAAAAGCCGACGGTTGTGCGCTTGCGCGACCTTGAGTACGTCCATGGTCGTCACTCCAGGGTAATGGTTTCGTCGAGGTTCAGGATGACGCTGGCTGTCGCCGCATAAGCCGCGAATTCCTTGGGATCGAGTCCCTCAGTCATCGGGCTGTCGCCGTGGCCAAGGAATCGCGCCGCCGCGTCACGATCGGCTTCATAGGTCGTGCGGTAGCGGTCGAACCCCCGTTTGAGGACGCTAAGTTCTCGTGTGGTGGGGGGCCGCGAGATCGCGCGCCGGAACGCGTAGGCGATCCGGTCTTCGGGGGAGCGGCCCCCTTCGGTCAGCATGAGCCTGCCGAGATGCCGCGCGGACTCGACATAGGTGACGTCGTTCAGTAACTCGAGCGCCTGGAGCGGGGTGTTGGTCCTCGGCCGCTTAACCTGGCAGACCTCACGGCTGGGAGCGTCGAACGTCGTCATCGTCGGATGCGGAACCGTGCGTTTGCGGTAGATGTAAAGGCTGCGGCGGTAGAGGTTGGCCCCTTTATCTTGCACGTAGGGCCCCTCCCCTGCACCGCCGGCGAGTTCTTCCCAGAGGCCCGCCGGCTGGTACGGTTTGATCGAAGGGCCGCCGATCTTTTCGACCAGGAGCCCGCTGATCGCCAGGGCGTTGTCGCGCACGACCTCCGCCGGGAGCCGGAATCGAGGACCGCGAGCCAGCAGCCGGTTTTCAGGGTCGCGCTGAAAGAGGTCGGCACTGGCCTGAGAACCTTGGCGATACGAGGCGCTGGTGACGATCAAGCGGTGCAACGCCTTGGTATCCCAGCCGCCGCGAACGAACTGGTTGGCGAGCCAGTCCAGCAACTCTTGGTGCGAGGGAGGCTCGCTCTGGATCCCGAAGTTTTCCGCCGTCTTGACCAGTCCGGTCCCAAAATGCTGTTGCCAGAACCGATTGACGGTCACGCGGGCCGTGAGCGGATTCTCGGGAGCGACGAGCCAACGCGCCAGTGCCAGGCGGTCGCGGCGAGCTTCCGACGGGAGTGCCGGCAAGCAGTCCGGCACGCCCGGTTGCAGCTTTTCCGTCAGGTCCGGCATCTCATAGCGGCCTCGCTTGAGGAGATAGGTGTCGCGAGGCTGAGCCATGTCTTCCATGATCATCACGGTCGGCAGCCGACCTTCGAGTTCGCTCTTTTCTTGGCGAACCTTGCTCAAGGCCATGTCGGCCGCATGGAGCTCGGGCGACAATTGCTCGCGGAAAAACCGCGTCAGGCGTGCCTGCTGTGCTGGCGTACGCTCGGCGGTTGGAGTTCGCGCGATCTGATAGGGGGGGACATCGCTCAAGGCTCGGACTTCGTCGCGGCTCAGCGTGCGGCGATAAATCCGGATGTCGGCAAGTTCTCCGTTGAGGGGGAGGCTTGTCGAACGTTTTCCAAGCCGGAGCGGTTGAGTGGTGGCGAGGCTGTCTCGAAGACTATCGGTCTCGACCCCGAGCTTGGCCGGTTCTCCATTGACGTAGAGGGTGACGCCCGCGGCCTTCTGCGAACCGTCGTAGGTGACGAAAACGTGTGACCAGGCGTCCTTCGGCAGGGGTGTTTGCGACGTGACCTTGATCGCGTTTTGGGGCCATGTGTTGACCAGATGAACGGACAGCTTCCCGTCGGCGACCATCAGGTCAAACCCGCGATAGGCCGCCTGGTCGTCCATCTTGCTCACGAGGGCGCCGTTCCCGGTAGGCTTGACCCAACCACCGTAAGAGAATCGGCTCGTGTGTTCGAGACCGGCGATGGGACCCACCGTGACGAACGAGGTGTCTTGGCCGTCCAACTTGAGGGCTTTGCCGGCAGGCCCCTCAACCCAGTTCGGCTTGTTTGTTCCTTGATAGGAGGGGTCGGCGGGATCGCCCACGGTGGAGAGCGCTTGGAGGGAACCCTCGAGCGGGATGCGCAACGCCCAGTCCTGGGGATCGGTGGAGCCCGGCGCAACGCGCTGTTCATATTCCCAACGTTGCAATCGAGCTGCGAACCCGGCTTCATGGTGCTGGACGACGTTTGTCGCCGCGGAAATCGCCTGGTTAAGCCGGGCGAGTTGTTCCTCATCGGCCTGGCTGGGGACCGTGATCAGCGGTGGGACGTTGCCGCGTGTCTCGGTGTACACCCCTTTCTCGTTGACGCTGTTGAAGAAGCCGAGGAACTGGTAGAACTCCTTCTGCGAGATCGGGTCGTACTTGTGGTCGTGGCAGCGGGCGCATCCCATCGTGAGCCCGAGGAAGACGGTCGCCGTCGTTTCGACGCGGTCGACGGCGTTTTCGATGCGCCACTCTTCCTCGATCGAGCCGGCTTCGGTGACGGTGCGATTATTGCGGTTGAAGCCGGTGGCGATCTTCTGAGCACGTGTGGCGTTGGGCAGTAAATCCCCGGCAACTTGATCGATCACGAACTGGTTGAACGGTTGGTTATGATTGAAGGAGTCGATCACCCAGTCGCGCCAGGGCCACATCGAACGCGCGAAATCATTTTGATACCCATTAGTGTCGGCAAAGCGTGCCTCGTCGAGCCAATCCATCGCTTGCCGTTCGCCATAGCGAGTTGATTTGAGCAAGCGATCGACGAGCCGGTCATAGGCGTCTTTCCGCGTGTCGGCCAGGAAGGCGTCGACCTCCTTGGGGGAGGGCGGCAAACCGGTCAGGTCGAGTGTAACTCTGCGAATCAAGGTCGTCTTGTCGGCTTCTCGCGTTGGCTTGAGGCCCTCGGCTTCGAGCTTCGCCAGCACGAAGTGGTCGATCGGGTTTTTTGGCCAGCTCCCATCCTTGACGGGAGGCGGGGCCAGCTCGCGAGGGGCTTCCAACGCCCAGTGTTTACCCCATTTGGCCCCCTGATCGACCCAGCGTGACAGAGTCTCGATCTGTTGAGCATTTAACGTGTGGCCAGACTTCGGCGGAGGCATGACCTCTTCAGCATCGTGGCTGGTTATGCGGTGGATGAACTCACTCTCCCCACTCTTTCCCGGCACGATCACAGGTTCCTTGACCCGCAGCGCCCCTTCCTTGATATCGAGTCGCAAGTCGGCTTTGCGCGCCTTGGGGTCGGGACCGTGACAGAGAAAACAGTTGTCCGAGAGGATCGGCAGCACTTCACGACTAAAGTCGACGGATCCGGCCTCCCCCGCGCAGGCGGGTGTTGCTGTGACTGCCCATGTGAGCGTCACTATCAACGGGGCAATCCATCGACGACGTGCGATTGAGAGTTCCGTTCGCATATCTTCCTTCGGATGACTCACGAGGGCGGGATCACTTCGGGAAGGACCATCGCTCCTCATTATCGTCATGTCTGGTGTGGTTTCACAACAGGGATAAGAAGAATTTCAGACTCATCCGTAGCGACAGGAAGGTCGGGCGGAGAAGGCGCTCAGCCGCGACTTGATCGTGACGCGGAATCGCGCCTGAGATCAATCTTATCAAAATTTAGGCGTATGTTGGTATCGTTCGAGTGGACGAGAGTGAAGTGCGATCGTTTGAGGAGATGATTCGAGGTGTGAGGTGAAACCTCAACCCCTTCTGAGACGGGGGGAGAAGCGACCTGTTTTCGGCGGAGTCGAGTTCTTGGGAAGGCCCCTTGCCTCGGAAGCCGGGCTGTCGTCCCTTGCTCCCGAGGCTGGAGGACGGGTTAAACGCAGATCATTTCTCGAGACTGCGGACAACCAGCCTGCGCACGTGGCGAAGCGCGTCTTCGATGTTATCGAGACCGCCGACGCCCATCAGCGAGAAGATCAGGCGATCGATTTCTTCCTCGACCTTCTCGAGCACATGATCGCGATCGGCTGATCGGATCGTGTGTGGTGCAGATATTTGTGTATGTGTGCCGTTGGATTGAGCTGCCGGCTTCGTGAGGCTGGTTGCGGGACGTGCGGAATCCTTCGCTGCGAGGACGCTCTTTCCTGGTTTCGATTTCTTGTCGGCCGGGGTGCTTTTGGAGCGAGCACGGAGGTTACCGGCTAGTCCGAGCTCCGCGCGGATTTTGTGTACCAGGGTTCCGCTGATCGACCCATCTCGTCCGGCTTTTTTCCACGCCGAGTTGACGAAGACCGGGTTGGCCTTGGGATGCTCCTGAAGCACACTGACCACAAACGCTGTCTTGTTGGTACTATTGTTGGTTGTTGCAACCATGGAGGTCTCTCCGGGAGTTTGGTCATGATCCCACGATGAGTATGAGTGTAGCATAGAAGCGGAGGATAATTACAATGCTCTCTCCCTCGAATATTAGAATCCTTCCCACGTTAAATGATCATGGTGTAAATTTGTTGAGATCAAACTTCGCGATGGTGCCTCGCTCACCGACAGCCCATCCGATGTGGGGTGAGCCGCGGAAATCGAGGGCGTGATATCCGAGTAAGTTCAGCGGCTTCCAGGTTGTTCCGTCATCCAGGGAGATCTCGGTTCCGGAGGGACCCACGGTGATCCATGTCGGGGTTTTGGAGCCGGGCGGAGCCGCAATCGCAGAACGATAAGTGCACTCCGGGGCAGTTACCGGCAGGCGCCAGGTCCGACCACCATCGGATGTCTTAATGAGATAGGGAGCCGGTTTTGCTGTCTCGCGGTAATCGCCTCCCACGGCGATACCGTGGTCGGCGTCGCGGAACGCCAAGGAAAAGATTCCTTTCGTGGGGGAGTCCGCTGGGAGTGGAGTTTCGTGAACACTCCAGGTGCGCCCACGATCCGAAGAACGGAAGACACGTGTTGTGGCTCCGCCTCCGGTGCCGAACCAAACATTCTGATTTCCCTGGACCACGAGGCACGTGCCGCTTGCCGCAAAGGCACCTTCCTCGGGGAGGGCCTGAGGCATGCCTTCCTTCGGGATTGGATTCCAGGTGAGGCCGCCGTCCTCGCTCGTCAGGATCATGAAGCGGCCGTCGACGGGGTCGCCCAGGGCGATACCATGATGTTTATCCCAAAAGGCGAACGCGTCGAGAAAACCCTGGGGATTGTGATTGATGAAGGTGGGCGTCCAGGTTGCGCCGGCATCGGTCGTCCTGTAGATCCTCGATTGCTCCCCAGCACCGATCGCGAGGAGACAAGCTGTGTCGGCGCTAGAAGCATGAACATCCCGGAAGTCGAGCTTGTCCCCCTCGGGAACCGTGATGTGGTCCCAGGTGAGTCCGCCGTTGATGGTCCGGAGACAGGTGCCTTCCGCGCCGCTGGCCCAGGCGACTTCCGGATTGACCATGCTCACGCCTCGCAGTCTGGCCGTCGTGCCGCTGAACTGGAGTGACCAGGGGGATTCGGCCCTCACGTCCGAGAGGCTCATTCCCAGGAGGACCAAGACGACACGCACGATGCGAGAAAAGAAATCGCCGAGAGATCGCATGTTCAACCTCGCTCTGGGCACGAGATACTGAGAGTGATGATCGTCGGTTGGATGGTGTTCGGTAGTGATCGAACCACCAGAGCAAAGGACCCCGATCGTGAGTCGACTCAAATCTCCGCCGGGCTCCAGTGGGCGTTTTCTAGTCGGCAACACCTTTCAATATATCGCGAACCCACTTGGGTTTCTGACCCAGGCAAGCCGCGACTACGGTGACGTCGTCCGACTCCGACTTGGACTGTTGGATTACATTGTGGTCGGACATCCCGACCTGATTAGCCAAGTCCTTCGCGAACAGCAGTCCAACCTGATGAAGGATAAACTCACGCGCATCATGTCTCCGGTGCTTGGGAACGGTCTTTTGATCAGCGAGGGGGAATTCTGGAGACGGCAACGCAGGCTTGCTCAATCTGCGTTCCAACATCAACAAATTGTGCGCTATGGGCAGGTCATGGTGGAGTACACCGAGCGATTGCTGTCGAGCTGGCACGACGGCGTATCCCTCGATGTGCATCAAGCCATGATGGGACTGACCCTTGCGATTGTGGCCAAGACCCTCTTCGGAGCCAATGTTGAAGAGCAAACGCGAGACGTTGGCGAAGCACTTGAAATCCTAATGGATTACTACTTGAAGCCAACGCGGTGGTTCCGAATTCGCGAATGGATTCCTACTCGGGGCACCCGGCGCTTTTGGGGAGCCAGCCGACGGTTGAACGAAATCGTCTACAGTATCATCCGCGACCGCCGCGCCGTCGGCAATGGTGAAGACGACCTCCTCTCTCGGCTGCTTTCGGCGCTCGATGATGAAGGGAGTGGAATGACCGATCGCCAACTCCGTGATGAAGTCGTGACACTGTTCCTGGCGGGCCACGAAACCACCGCACTTGTTCTCTTGTATGCGCTTGTCCTTTTGGCCCGACACCCCGAGGCGGAAGCGCGCCTGATGGAGGAGATTGATGAGGTCCTCGGCGACCGGCCGCCGCAGGCATCGGACCTTTCTCGGCTGAGTTTTACTGACTGGGTCGTGAAGGAAACAATGCGACTGTATCCTCCGGCTTGGGCCATTGGCCGGGAGGCTCTGGTCGACTTCCAATTGGGTGAATACACGATTCCGAAGGGGACGCAACTCCTCCTCTGTCAGTGGTCCGTGCACCGCGATCCTCGGTGGTTCGAGGAGCCCGATCGGTTCGTGCCCGAACGCTGGGATCACGATCTTCTCAAACGATTACCTCGGGGAGCGTATTTCCCGTTCGGCGACGGTCCCAGGATTTGCATTGGGAATCACTTCGCGATGATGGAGGCCACTCTCCTCCTTGCTTCGATCGTCCGTCAGTTTCGTTTAAGACTCACCTCCGATGCACCCTTGGAATTCCTGCCCTCGATCACGCTCCGTCCTAAATCCAGAATCCGCATGATCATCCAAAAACGCGAGGCTTCCCACCCTTCACCGTCATCGTACTGAGTGGAGTCTCCGGCATGTTTTTTGTGGGGCAAGCCTTGGCCTGCCGAGGCTCTCGTGAACAGTTCTGGCGGGCCAAGGCCTGCCCTACGACAAGACATCTTGGATGGGCGGTGCCCACTCTACGTGAGGGGATTTGCCGGATACTCCACTCAGGAACGTGTGGTTGCAAATTGGGCGATGGGGGCAATCATGCAGGATTGCAGAGTTCGTCGTCGGTGATGAACGTAGAGAGGCTGTAACGTTGCCTATGCGTGTATTAAAGTATTGAAAAAATCAAAGGGATTAAGATGTGAATGGTGTAGTGAAAAAAGCCTAATGTGCCGAGACTGTCGATCCTGCGTATTTTTTGAGGGTTTGCCGGGGCCTGTCAGCGTTGCATCTCTCTGTTGCTCGGCGAACTTTCTTGCGGTTGGCTTGGAAGGATCGATGGGTAGAATTCCTCCTGGGTATCGGCCCATCCCATGTGTGGCACGGAAGTTCCGCTCTTTTGAAGAGATAGAAGCGCGTGGCATTTGGTGGGCATTCGCAGACAGCCGGGCCTTGGCCAGGATACAATTTCTTCAAGATGAGGAATCCCAGAAAAAAACATGTCGCGGCGCAAGACGACGAAGGAGGCGCTGTCATGATCACGAAAGAAGAGATTGTCAAGGATTGGCTACCCCGTTATACCGGTCGTCCCCTGGATTCGTTCGGACGTTACATTTTGCTGAGTAACTTTGCGCATTACGTCGAGCTTTTCGCAGAGCGGTTCGGCGTTGAGGTGTCGGGGCGAGATCGTCCGATACAGTCGGCCACGGCTGAAGGTATTACGATCATGAACTTCGGCATGGGAAGTGCCATGGCTGCGACAGTCATGGATCTACTCGCGGCCGTAGCGCCTCAGGCCGTCCTCTTTTTGGGCAAGTGCGGCGGACTCAAGAAGACAAAGGTGGGGGACTTCATTTTGCCCATCGCCGCGATTCGTGGCGAAGGGACGAGCGATGACTATCTTCCCCCGGAGATCCCCGCCCTGCCCTCGTTCCGGCTCCAGAAGTCGGTGTCGGCGATGATTGTCAAACACGGCTTCGACTATTGGAGTGGCACGGTCTATACCACCAATCGCCGCGTTTGGGAGCACGACGAGACGTTCAAGAATTACTTGCGAACGAGTCGCGCCTCGGGCATCGACATGGAGACGGCCACCATTTTCGTTGTCGGATTCGTCAACCACATCCCCAAAGGAGCCTTGCTGCTCGTCTCGGATAGCCCCATGACTCCCGAAGGAGTCAAGACATCACGCAGTGATATTGAGGTGACCGAGAAATATGTTAGAACACATTTGGCGATTGGCGTCGATGCCTTGATCGAGCTGCGCGACTCGGGTTTGTCGGTCCAGCATCTTCGCTATGAATGAGAATCAGTCAAAAGGTTGTGCGCGAGATCCGGTCTCGATCGTCCATTCGACCGTTTTCTAGAAACGGTGCCCTCGAAAGTCGATCCCTCGCGCAGTTAGACCTCGGTCGGGGGTGGAGAGTTCTCATTCCGTGGTTTCTGCCGTGAGGCTCGCTTGCGCAACAATAATGCCGCCACATCCTGGCGGCCTACGGAGGTCGCAAGATAGCCTCCCGCATAGGCAACAACCCCAAGGCCAAGATTCGAGAGTAAGAGGAGCAGCCGAACGAGCTTCGTGCTGCTCGAACTTGGGGTTGGAATGACCTGAGAACCTAACCAAGCTGTCGCCACTAAAACGGTGGCTCCCATGAGAGGAGGCGCCAGCGTCCGTTGTATGTAGGTCGAAACACGGATATCCAGGACTTTGAAGAGGTAGATTCCCGGAATCAGCAAGTTGGAGATCAAGGTCGTCAGGACCGTGCCCCAGATCACGCCAACAACACCAAGGCGCAAGGTCAGGTAATAGCTGAGAGGAAGATTGACCAAAGAACCGAGGAGCGGTGAAATGGCCACGACCCGCATTTTGCCCAGGCCCAGTGCCATTTGCGAATGAACCGAGAGGGCCAACGGTAGCGTTCCGATCAGGAAGAGCTGTAGCCAAGGGGCATACGGGACATAACGCGCGCCGACCCAGAGCTCGAGGAAAGGGGCAGCATAGATCCCGGCCAGGAGCGTCAGAGGAAACAAAAGGCCGATCATGAGCCGGGGCGCGTCGTATTTCATCCGCTCGAGCCCCTGCCTGTCTCCGGCGGCCTCCAGGCTGGCGACGGCGGGCAACACAAGGTAGGCCAGCGTCCAGCCTAATTGTCGGATCTGAAGAAATGGTTTGCTGATATTCTGATAAATCGTGATTGAGGGGCCGGGGTCAGCGTCGGGCAGCGCGTAGCCGAGAATCGTGGTGTCGAGCCGGTCTGCGAAAACGACGCTCAACTGCATTAAGAACATGTAAAATCCGACGCGAAGCAGCACGCCGAAGTCGGCCCCCCTCGCTCCTCGAAAGTGGGGGATGAACCCAAGCTCGCCAACCATCACCCGGAGTGTGGGCAGGAGCGTGACCACGACATGGACGACGGTTTGAAGCGCGACGATTCGCACGAAGTCGACCCCCAAGCGAAGCCCCGCCACCAGGATCGCGAACCGCAGCAGGAGCACGAGGAGGTCGAGTCTGGGGAGGTATTCGTAGTGACGAGCGGCTTGAAGCACGCTTGAGGTCACGGTGATCAAGCCGAACAGCGGTGCGGATAATGCCTGAATCCAGAGCATGCCGACGATGAGTCGGCGCAACTCTCCTTGAAATTTCGGGGGGAGTCCCCAATAGGCGATCGCGATCAAGACCGCCATCTGAGCCAGGGCTACGGCCAGATAGAACGACATGCCACAGGCGATCAGCCGATTGACGCGTTCCCGATCCTGCCGGGTCCAGGCTGCGGTCATCTCGCGCTGGAGGGCAGAGTTCATGCCGAATTCGAGCAAGAGCTGAACGAATCCGAATCCCCAAGCGAAGACGTACGCTCCGTTGGCCTGCCGACCAATCGAGGCTTGAACCAGCGGGACACTCCAAAACGAGACGACGATTTGAAGCGGGGTTTTGACGGCAAGCCAGAACGTACCGTGCAGCATGCGCCCCAGAATGGGAGGCAACGTGGCGCGGGGAGGTGAGGCGGCTGACGATGTCATATCAGCTCATATCTCATGCGAGAAAGGGTGTTATGCGAGACGGCATCCCGCGCCAGCGGCCGTCAACCGGGTTTGATCCTCTCGGCTAGAGCGATCAGATAATAGGGATGTTCATGTCCCCAAGCGGATCGGCGACGTACCAGGTAAGGGTCAAAGAGTGCCGAGGACCAGCGAACCGGGGCGAGAATACTCTCGACGGCGGAATTCCGAGCAGCCTGGGAAAGTTCGCTGCGCTTCGAAGGACAGAACCAAGCCGACAATCGCCAGAACCCTTTGATTCGGAGCCAGGGAGAACGCTCGGCCGCAAGCGACCTCGGACTCCACCAGGCTGCCGACTTCGGGAACTGGGTAAAAAGGGTGATCGTCGCAAAGTGCTTCTCGAGTTGGGCGACGAACTCGGCCTCGTCGACTTCGTTCTGGTGGAACGGGTTATGTTGGCCCTGGCTGCTGTAGACGGGGCGGTTCGGTGTCGAGACGATCAATCGGCCATCCGGAGTCAAGATGCGGGCGCACTCGGCGAGGAACAATCGCGGATCGGCCAGGTGTTCGATGGTCTCGAACGAAACGACCACGTCGACCGAGCGATCGGGCAAAGGGATGGCTTCGGCGTTGCCGGGCCGGGCGTCGATGCCGTACTTGCGCTGTGCGTGAAGGCAAGCGTCTTCCGCGATGTCGACCCCGATGACGCTGGCTGCCCCGGCTCGGACCAGGGCGGCGGCCCCGTAACCTTCGCCGCAGGCGATGTCGAGGACGCGTTGACCACGCACCTGATCCTTGGCGAAGCGATAGCGTCCCACGTGTTCCCAAAACGTCCGGGCGCTCGCCCGTTCGGGGATCATGCGCTCGCCGGTGTATTCCAGTGCCGAGGCGTCGTCGTGCATGCGATTCCAGCCAAAAACGAGACGATTCGATTTTTTTAGAATCCGGATGCGTGGAGAGAAACGATGCTCCTCGGCGAGCGCATCATAAAGCAGAGCAAGATCCTACGGCAATGGGAGCGGTTCGAAAATCTTTCGAGCGAGCTCACGTCCGGCCGATCTGTGCCTCGAACGCCACAATCGTTAGAATCTGCTGGGAAGCTTGGAGGCTTCTCCCAAGGGAAGGCGCGATCATCGGCGATCCTCGCGGAAGGAAATCACTGTGTTCCCCTCCTTCGACCAGATCCAGCACGCTGCCTATCTACGCTGGGAGCGGCGGTGGTATAGTCACGGTCAACACCGCGAAGACTGGCTTGCCGCCGAACAGGATCTCCTGTTTACGCTCAACTACAAGCTTTTGGTGCACTACGTGCTCTCGGATCGCGAGCAACGCCTGCTCGGAAACAAGGCTCGCCCGGTCTGCCGTTTCTGCGAGCGATCCACACCGGCGGTGAACTTTCGTGTGGATACGCCGGCCGTGCCCGAGTTCCTCGGAAACCGGTCGCTCTTCACCATCGAAGAGTGCGAGGACTGCCAGTCCCTCTTCGCAGAGGGGATCGAGGCCGAGCTCGAGGACTTCTTGACGAGTTTCCGCAAAGATTACGCCTTCAGCGCCAGCGAGCGGTCTGGGTTCTCTCTTCCCGTTGCGGTTTTCAAGGGACTCATCAAGCAGGCTTTGGCGATCATGCCGCGCGGAGACCTCGCGTCTTTCGAGGGGGCGACCGAGTGGGTCTGCAACCCCGACCACGATTTTGATGCCGATCTGTTCGCCGAGGCGCGTGGTCACATCCACGTTCTTGCGGAACCGGTCTCCGAGCCGTGGGTCGCGATTGCGAAAAGGACCGATATCGACGCCCCAATGCCCGCAATGCTTTTTTTCTTGGGAACGCGGCATCTTGTGGCTCAGGTCGCCCTGCCTCTTTGCGACCCGGACGACGACCTCGAGGGCGTTGATGTGACCGTCCCCAGGATCGCCTCGCTGATGGGCCTGGGACGAGGCGGCGACTTGATCCCATCCGTGTCATTACCACTCTCCTTGGCCGGCTCTCGACCCTTCGCCCTGTTGCGCTAATGTGGTGAGTTACCTGTTCGTTGAAGCATCCAAAGGCCTGAGTTCGGGTAGCTGCGGTTGCTTGCGACCGGGGCTACCCAGACGATCTTGGATTTGTCAACGAACTTGCAACTCAGGACGCTCGTGTGGCGAGTTGTCAGTTCTTGGACTTATAGACACGTGATGGGATGGCCTGGGCAACGGGCACGTCTAGGTCGCGAAGCGACTCGAGGATCTCGGCCTTTCCCTCGCTCCTCGGCTGCACGAACTTCTCTTGTGAATGCGACACAGGCAGAACACGTTTTCTACGGGTTACCTCTCTTTTGAAGATGCGCATGCGCAATCTCGCCGAAAAACGGCTTGAGGGTTGGGTGTCGCGCGTGAATGTCCTAATTCTCCGGGCGTCGATCGACTTCGGCACACCGACGTGGTAACACGGTAAGGCCTCAAACGACGCGCAGCCGGCCTTCCACGCAGGAGTTGCGGGGCGAGGTTCCGGTACGGGATCACGTCGTCGTCTGAGCCCGAGCACCCGGGGAGATGGCCGATGTGGGAGCATCACAGGGTTTGCATGGCTTTGGGGTTAGTTTTGTCGTTGGCGCTCACGCGTGTCGCCGTCGCCGCGGTGGGTGAGAGAGGGAATGGTCCTGGTGTGATCAAGGCCGAGTTCCTCTACGACAAAGCGTCCTTCCCCTCCTGTCACGCTTCGACCATCGCGGAGTCTCACGGAACGCTCGTGGCCGCCTGGTTCGGCGGTTCGGACGAGGGAATGGCGGATGTCGGCATCTGGGTGGCCCGCCGAGGTCCTGAAGGGTGGTCGCAACCGGTGGAGGTGGCCGACGGACGACAGCCGGACGGCAAGCGCTTCCCTTGCTGGAACCCCGTGCTCGTGCCGATGCCGGACGGACGGCTTGTGCTCTATTACAAGGTCGGGGCGACGGTTCCTGTCTGGTGGGGGATGCGCATCAGCTCGACTGACGGAGGCAAGTCCTGGGGCAAGCCGGAGCGTTTGCCCGAAGGAATCCTGGGGCCGATCAAGAACAAACCGATCTTCCTGAGTGACGGGACCTTGCTGAGCCCTTCGAGCACCGAGCACCAAGGTTACCAAATCCACCTCGAACGCAGTCGCGATGGAGGGGTTACCTGGACGAAGACGGCGTCCCTCAACGACGGCAAGAGGGAAGGTCTGATTCAGCCCACGATACTCACGCACTCGGAAGGACGTCTTCAACTCCTCTGCCGAAGTGAACAAGGTTGGATTTACGAATCTTGGTCAACAGACCAAGGACTCACGTGGAGTCAGCCCCAGGCCACTCCTCTGCCGAACCCGGACAGTGGTATCGATGCCGTCACCCTCAAGGACGGCCGGGCCCTCCTTATCTACAACGACACCGCCAAGGCGCGATCACCGCTGAATGTTGCGACCTCCCGAGACGGCAAGCACTGGACCCCGGGACCGATCCTCGAGGATCAACCGGGCGAGTACTCCTACCCCGCTGTCATCCAGACGGCCGACGGCCTCGTTCACGCGACCTACACATGGAAGCGACGACGCATCAAGCATGTGGTGATCGATCCAGCGCAGCTCGGGGAGAAGCCCCAGCCATGATCGAGTGGGAGCGTCGACGGTGATCGGCTCATGCCTTGGCGCTGGCGTTTCTCAGGCAGATGATCGGGCAGGAAGTGTGCTATGGTAGCATCAAGATTTGTTATTTCGCTATTTTTCGGCCTGGCCGAGTTCCATCATTTTCCGCAGGATTTCGGCCGCGGCACTGCTGAGTCGGCGCTCGCTTTCCGGGACTTTCTTGGAAGGCGAAACGGGGAATTCGGGCTCGAAGGCGGGAATGTCTTGAGCGGTTTCACCCTCGGCGATCGGTAGGCGCTCGTAGGCCGCATCTTCCTCATCCTCGGGCAAGATCGGCTGGCTTGATTGTGGGGAGGGGACTGCAAGAAACGCGGGGATCATGATGGTCTCGCTACCGAGAACCGCGCCGGTAGGAGCGGTGGCATCGGTCAGAGACCAGGAGAGCGTCTGCGTTTCGTTGGTGCTGATCGGCGGCGGAGTAACGATCAACGGGGAGCGTTGAGGTAGAGGAGCGTTCGTGGGAGAACCTGCTTCGATCGAGACGGCGAACAAGAGGGGACCCACCTGCACAAGGTCGCGATCCTTTAACGGGTAGGCCGCCGTGATGGCCTTCCCGTTGACGAGTGTTCCGTTACGGCTTCCAAGGTCGCGGACCGTCACGCCGTCCTGATGCACCGTGAACTCGGCGTGTTCGCGGCTGACCCGTTCGCTGTTGGGCCGTAGGTGGCAGGTTTCCCCTCGGCCGATCTTGAACACGGGAACGACCAAGGGAATGACCTTTCCCTCGGGTTTGCCCTGGACGACGACGAGATGCACTCTCATGGGAGACCGTCCCGCCCACATGGGTCGTCAGCGACTGATTGAGCGTGGAACCGAGATCGGGAACAATCGGAGACATACACCGTCGTGGTGTCGCATACTTCGACAAGGCGCATCATAGCCCTAAGCGGGCGCGTGGGACAACGGCACTAGGGACGAGAAAATGCGTTGGCTTCGATGTGAGGGTTTGACGCATCCTTGTCGTTATCATGCACGCCCCAGTGGCTGGATGCGCCGAGTGACGCTGTGGAAGGTATTTTCAGGGAGCCGATGATGAAAGTGAGATCGACCGTTCTTGCCTTGGGGACTGTCTTGGTTCTGGGACTGGCTGCGCCTGCCTACTCTCGGGCGGATGAGCCGAACTTCACGCGCGTTCAAGACGTGATCTATGGTCGCAAGTTTGGCATGGCGTTGACCATGGACGTCTTCACTCCCAAGAGTGGAGCGAATGGACTCGGGTTAATCTGGGTGGTGAGCGGTGGTTGGTTCTCGGCGCACGAGTCGATCAACGGGGTGTACATTCGCGAGTTTTTGAATCGAGGTTATACCGTCTTTGCCGTAGTTCACGGCAGTCAGCCGAAGTTCACGATTCCGGAGGCGATTGCCGATATGAACCGCTCTGTGCGCTTTATTCGCGCCAATGCGGCGGAATATCACATCGACCCCGACCACATCGGGGTCCTGGGCGGTTCCGCGGGAGGACACCTCTCCTTGATGCTCGGGACAGCCGGCGACCTTGGCGATCCCAACGCGAAGGACCCGGTTGATCGGGTTTCGAGCCGGGTTCAGGCGGTGGCCTGCTACTTCCCGCCCACCGACTTTCTGAACTACGGTGAACCCGGCAAAATCGCCCTCGGCCGGGGAACCTTGGCCAACTTCCGCGCTCCCTTCGACTTCCATGAATACGACTCGAAGTCTAAGTCGTTCGTTCAGGTCACGGACGAGGCGAAGGTTCGTGAACTCGGCCAAAAGATTTCGCCCATCGAGCATGTCTCCTCGGATGACGCCCCCACGCTGATCATCCATGGAGACATGGATAAACTTGTGCCGATCCAACAGTCCGAGACGATCGTGGCCAAGCTCAAGAAAGAGGGAGTCGACAACAAGCTCATCGTCAAGCCGGGAGCTCAGCACGGCTGGCCCGAACTGCTCAAAGATCAGCCCATCCTCGCCGACTGGTTCGACGATCACCTGAAGCCCAAGAAGTCGGCCTCCGAGGCCAACGGCAAGTGATCGCCGTCGCGGTCTGAGTCTCACCCCGATCTTAGGCTCAAGGTTGCCTGAGCTTTCTCGTGGGACGGAAACGTGGCTGGTGCTGAGTTTGCGCGATGCGCCGGTCACGTGACCGTCAGGGTGGTGAGCCCGACTCGGATTTGAGCAAACCTTTACGCTTTCGCCAGGGCTGTTCGTCGATCGGCGTGCCGAGGATCAACAGAGTCGAGCCGGAGTCCGGGTGCCGTACCGACGCGACGATGACATGACGCAGCCGGCTGTGTTGATATTCGTCAAACAGGCGAAAACGAAATCCGCTGGATACGACCAACTGATGGGGGCCGACTAACCCGAAGAATCGTAATGTGCCGACCCGAATTGATGAATGATGAAATTTGACAACGCATGATTTCCGGGGATTTTGCAAGGCGGCCCTTGTCCTGCCGGCCAGGACTACCCACAATTCTCAAGGCAGATCGAGACCTGTACGACAAGAGGGTCGGGAATTCGGCTTGCGAGAAGTGCCTCGGCTCTCAAGGTGAATGCGGACAGCGCCACAGGAATGTAGGGATTTAAATCCTCACTCGAGCCTTGTGATGCGGCTCTGGCCGTCGCCGTGACCGTCCGCTCAGGCGCGGTAGACGCAATGGTCGAGGGGTTGTCGGCCCGGCGAGACAGTTCTCCTCAAGCGCGATCGCGCGCCGAGCCGACGATGACCATATCGTTGCTATAGAGAAGCCCTTCGTCATTCATTCCCCGGTCGAGGGCGAAGGTTGCCGATGACCTTATGCCAAGAAATCTGAACGAGGTCAACTGACCCGAGCAGGCTTCGGCTGCGGAAGGGCTGTTTCGTCCTGGGAGCTCCCGGTGATGGTTGGAGTTCCTCCAGGGTAGATCCCGGCGCGCAGAATGCGGGAAGAAAGGTAGGAGGTGACCGTCTCCCATGATGACCTTTGAGGACTTGGGGGAGTCTCGTAAAGGTAACGATGTGCTCAATCCGGGAAAAGTCGAGGAACCGAATGCCCTCGCAGATCGTACATCCTAGTAGGGAGGCCTTTATCCGTTCGATTCGCTTAAGGAGGTCAGAAAGGGGGGCTGCTCTCGACCCTGATGATCTCAGGGACGAATCATCGTCTGACGAAGTGGCGCGCCGATGAAGGCCGTTTGTGTGCTGCTAGGCTATCTCTCTGGCGAGATCTCGGTTGGCAAACCGCCGGGAGGAAGCCTCCAAGTCATCCGTGCTAAGTGCCGACATGTCTACAACGGTGCTTAGCCAGGGGCGAGGCAATCATGACCGTCTTGAATCTTCGAGAGCCCGTCAGTGCGCTCACACATGGCGCATGGTTTCTGATGATCGTGCCGGCTGCCGTGTTCGCTTGGCGCCGAGGCGCGGGAAACTCCGCTCGGCAGATCTCGTTGTTTGTGTACACGTTCTGCCTGGCTTTTTGTGCCTTCGCGAGCACCCTCTACCACAGTGTGCCCGGCTCTCGGGAGCAGATTCGCTACTACCTCTTGCTCGATCATATCGGAATTTTTCTTCTGATCGCGGGAACGTGTACTCCGATCGCCGTGGCCTTGTTGCATGGCGCTTGGAGACAGTGGTGTTTGATCGTGACCTGGGGCGTAACTGCCTTCGGCATCATCCTGAACTTGTGGCTCACCGCCCTGCCGAATTGGCTGTCGACCGGGATCTACCTGGCGATGGGCTGGGGTTCACTCTTGTGCTATCTCGAGCTGGCCCGATACAACTCGCAATGGACTCTGAGTCCGATTCCGATCGGCGGGATTGTGTATAGCATCGGAGCGGTCTTCCATTTGCTTGGCTGGCCCAACGTTTGGCCCGGGGTTGTGGGCTCGCACGAACTCTTCCACGTTTTCGTCATGGCCGCCAGCGCCATCCACTTTGGGTTCATCGTGACCGTGGTGGCGAATGCCGAGTGTTTGCCCCGGGCATCAGGGACCGGCGAGAAAGCCGCGATTCCTCGACCTGTGCTGTCGGCTTCGGGAGCCTCGATTGCTATCGAGAACCCTCGCCTTTTCGGCATGAGAGTTCCTCACGTTAGCATCTGGTTTCCGATGTGGTCCAAGCGTCGAACCGGGGGCCGATCGACCGGCGGCGGTTGAGTCGCGACACCCGCCTCGGCGTGTGATCGCCGCCACTCGCCTTTGAACTAGGGACTCAACGGGCGGCGAGTGTCAATTCCTCCATGGGAGCCGCCTCGCTCAGGACGTTGGGCTGCTGGTCGGATCGTCGCTTCATAAGCCAGTGACCGCAAGGGACGAGCACGGGGCGAACCAAGATCGCGTCCATGGCGATTCCGACGACGAGGGCGAAGCCAAGTTGGCGGATCGAACTCAGGGGACTCAAGAGGAACGACGCAAAGCTGCACGCGGTGATCGCGGCGGCCGAGCTGATCAGGCCTCCCGTTGAGGCGATCGCCCGCGCGATCCCTTTGCGGAGTCCCAAGATGCGTGCCTCTTCCTGGAGGCGGGACATCAAGAAGACGTTGTAGTCGACCCCGACCGCGACCAAAAGCACGAACAGGAAGTAGGGAACCTTCCAATCGAGCCCTTCATCGCCGAGGCCCGTGACGAAGACGAGGTGGGTGATCCCGAGAGCGAACGCGTAGGTCAGGAGCATCGTCGCGACCAGATTCATGCAGGCCCAGGGGTCGCGGAGCGCCAGCAGGAGGATCAGAAAAACGCCCGCGGGGACGATCAGCCAGGTTTGATACTGATCGCGGCGGGTGAGTGAGCGGATGTCGGCCGACTCGGCGTTGGCGCCTGCGATCCCAGCCTTGACGCGAAGCCAAGGGGATTCGTCGAGATACTCGCTGAGTCGACGGCGGAGGGTCAGGACCTGATTCATCGCCGATTCCGAGTTCATGCGTTCGGACGGAATGACATCGATCCGAGAGACCCGGCCGTCCGGGGAGATGTAGGCCTCGAAGCTCTTCTTCAGATCAGGGTTTTCACGAACGGTCTCGGGCGTGATCAAGAGACGGTCGAGGGCGTGGCGGCCGACCGGATCACCGAGGATCGCAGAGACTTCGTGAAGCGCTCGGCGGGCCCCGGAAGCGATCTGACCGGCTCCGTCGGCAGCGCGGACGAGCTCGTTCAGCACCGTGTAGCGGCGATCTCCCGCCCCATTCTTACCATCCCCATTAGCCTTCTCGGGTTCCTTGGGGGCGAGATTGTCGAGACGCTCTCGGGTGGTCGACAGGGCGGAGTCGGTCCACTTCACCACCGATGAGAGCGGGTTCATGGACGGCGTCGGGGGATTGTCGGGCTTTGCTGCGGGTTTGGTCGAGAAAAAACCGCCCGGCAAGTTGCGACCCAGGAAGGATTCGAGCAAGAGCCCGCTTTTGAATTTCTGAACCCCCTTGACCAGCCCTTCGTGGAGCTGTTCGGCCCCCTCGGCCATCCGCGCAAAACCGCCATTCACCGCGCCGAGTCTTGAGCCGATGCGAGCCGGATCCAAAAGCGCGGTACTTCCTAGCGGCTGGGTCGCCGAGCGGACTTCAAGGAGCCGGCGATTGTGGCTGAGGAACCGGCTGGCGTCGTCGATCAGGGCCAGCCCTCGCGACTCGCGGAAGTCGGCGTTCTTCACATCGGGGGCGGCCGAAATGACGACCGTCAAAGGCGAGAGGAATCCCGTACCGAATCGGGAAGCGACCAGCCGGAGCGCCTGCACGGATTCGGTGTTGCTTGGCATCTCGGTGAAGAGGTCTTGGATATATCCGGTGCGCAACCCGAAAATCGCGGCGGGAATCATGAGCAACAGCGTCATCACCCAGGTCGTCAGCGGGCGCTTCAAGACCCGCTCGCCGAGCTTCTGCCAGAATCCCGAGTCGGGTCGAACCAGGGCATGGAAGGCACGCGGCCGGTGCCGGGCGAGCAACAAGAGGAGGGCCGGAGTCAGCGTCAAAGTCGCCGAGACCGTAAGAGCCAGCCCCAAGGCGACGCTCGGCCCAGTACTTGAGAAGAGCTTGAACCGGGTTGTTCCCATCAGCGAGAGGCCGGCGATCACCGTTCCCGCACTGGTGAGTAAAGCGCCGATCGCGCCCCGGAGCGTCGCATCCATGGCCCCCTTCAGGTCGAACTCATCCCAGTGCTCACCAAAGCGCCAGGCGAGGAAGAGACAGAAGTCGGTTCCACTGCCGAACAGGACGACCACCAGGAAGAGCTCGACCAACGGAGAAACCGCCCAGCCCTTGGTCGCCAGCCAGGCCAGAACCCCCCGCGCGATCGTCAGGCTGATGCCGATCGTCACCAGGGGGACGAGTGCGAGCGTGAGTGACCGATAGACGAAGAGAAGCACGAGCAGGAGGAGCACCACCGTGGCCAGGGCGGCACGATCGAGCGACTTCTGGACGCCATCCATGTAGTCGCCGCCGATCACCGCATCTCCGGTCCACGAGACCTGGAGCTTGGCCGGGCGTGCTTCGTGCAAGGAATCGGTCTGAATACGCAGCCAGTCGACCGCCTCATGCGCACTTGGACTGACGAATGAGACTGCCATGGGAACCGCGACGAGTTGCAGCGTGCCGTCACGGCTGAGGAGGCGGTTGGCCACATCCGGAGTCGCGTGCGGACCCAAAATCCGCAAAATTGGCTTTGGCCGGCTGGAGACTTCAAAGCTCGCGGCGAGCCGACGGGCGAACGCCTTGTCCTGGTCGGTCAGTCCCGACGGACGATGCAGCACGGCGACCGCCATCGATTCATAGGCTTGGTCGGGCCACGCTTGCGCGACCGCTCGGGCCATTCGCGCGCTCTCAGCGTCTTCAGGCAAGAGGTTCGCTTGCCCCTCGGCTGCGAGCTTCGTTAGGTTCGGAGCCAACGCCGTCACCAAAAGGGCGGCGAGACACCAAGCCAATACCACCCATCCCGGCTGGCGGATGACGACGCGGCGAATCGGCCCGAACCGCATGATTGGCACACTCCTTGAGGCGACGTATCAGCGTCTCTTCCTGTTGGCTGGTCCTACCCCGTGCCTGGGGGTAAGTTCCCTCGACAACTTCAACCCTTGGGATCGTCGAAATGATGCGGGTAACATCAACGATCTCACCTATCGGGTTCCATCTTTGGGTCCCATCTTATCGATAACGAAGCCCGTAAGCGATCGGCTGTATCTCCATGGGATGCTCAAAACGCATGGTGGATCCGAAAAAAAACGCTTTCCGTAGAGTTTTCGGGGTTTCCATGCCTTTCCTGAGGGCGGGCCTCGACTTGTCGGGGCCGTTTGCGGAAAACCTAGGGGAGCCAAGGCTCGGATCGGCACTTCGCGTGCCAACGTCGTGAAGTGCTTCCTCAAAGCGTGTATGATTTCCCCACGCGAAAGCGTCGCCTCATGCGGAAGGGTTGTCCCAGCTTGCCTTGCCTGTCTGCGAGGCCTGGGGTGAGGTTTCGGCTGCGAGCGGGAGTGGAAGACGATCCGGCAAGGAATTCAGGATGTGAGGCCAGAGAAGCTGGGTGGCTGAGAACGAGTCTTCCGGGAGTCCGAGCGACTGTCGGCTTTCGGGACGGCTCGACGAGCTTGTTCGGCCCGGGCGAGCCCTTTACGATGCCGAAGTGTGGGTGCTTGATCACGACGGCAACCTGTATGGTTCTGTGACCGGTGCCAGACGGAAATCCGCGTCACGTTGGTGAGGCTACAAGATATGCTCGCGTTCTTGCTAGTTGTCTCCACGGCCGTCTCGGAGTTGCCTTTAGCCGCCACACGGCCCGTCGATTTCGTGCAGGACGTTCAGCCGATCCTGACGCAGGCGTGCCTGAAGTGTCATGGCCCGGATAAGCAGCGTGGGGGCTTCCGCTTGGATGTCAAAGCGTCGGCCCTTCAAGGAGGCGATAACTACGCCCCCGCGATCCTGCCGGGCAAGAGTCGCGAAAGCCCCCTGATCCAACTCGTCGCGGGCCTTGATCCCGACTTGAAAATGCCGCCGCAAGGCAAGCCTCTCACTGCCGAGCAGATTAGTCTTCTGCGGGCGTGGATCGACCAGGGGGCGGTATGGCCGGAGTCCGCGAGCACAAAGCTCGAGGATCCCGCCAGGACGCACTGGGCCTTTCAACCCGTGCGGCGTCCGATGGTCCCGGAAGTCTCCCAACCGTCGCCTCAGATCCGCAATCCCGTCGACGCCTTCATCGCCGCGAAGCTTGGGGAAGCCGGGCTCACGATGTCGCCGGAAGCGGACCGAAGGACGCTGGTGCGTCGGCTCTACCTCGTGCTTCACGGACTGCCGCCGACGCCCCAGGAGGTCGCACTGTATCTCGCGGACGAGCGGCCGGATGCCTTCGAGGAACTCGTCGACAAGCTTCTCGACTCCCCACGCTACGGCGAACGCTGGGGGCGGCACTGGCTCGATATCATCGCGTTCGGCGAGACCCACGGCTTCGAGGTGAACACCCCCCGCGAGAACGCCTGGCCCTATCGCGACTACGTCATCGAGGCGTTCAACAAGGACATCCCCTATCCTCGTTTCATCCTCGAACAGATCGCCGGCGACACGCTGGGCGAAGACCGCGCGACCGGCTTCCTGGTGGCGAGTGCGGCCCTCTTGCCAGGGCAGATCGGCAAAGACGAGGAGTCGATCCTCAAGGCTAGGCAAGACGAGCTCAACGATATGGTCGCGGGAGCCGGGAGTGCTTTCCTCGGCCTGACGCTGCATTGCGCACGCTGCCACGACCACAAGTTCGACCCGGTCAAGCAGTCCGACTACTACGCGATGCAGGCGATCTTTGCCGGGACCCGGCACGGTGAGCGCGAGCTGCGCCCCCCCGATTGGGACGCGAGGAAGAAGCAAATCCCGGGGCTCCAAGCACGGATCAAGGCTGTTTCGCAACGATTACTCGACTTCGAGCCCTTGGCAGATCCGGGCACGGATCCGCGTCCGCGACGTGTCCCGATTCACTCGCGTAAAAATGTGGACCACTTCTCACCGATTCGTGCCACGAAGGTTCGCTTCACTGTGCAGAAGACGACCTTCGACCGCTATGAACCCTGTTTGGACGAACTCGAGGTCCTTACGGTCGGTCCCGAGCGCCGCAACGTCGCGCTGGCGAGTGCGGGGGCGATCGCCAGCGCATCCGGCACATTTCCCAACTCGTCGATCCATCGACTGGAGCACCTCAACGACGGACGCTACGGTAACGAGCGGAGCTGGATCGGCACGGAGGTCGGCAAGGGTTGGGTGGCCATCGAGTTCGCGCAACCGGAGTTGATCGACACCGTCGTCTGGGGACGTGACCGAAACGAGCGGTTTCGCGACCGGCTGCCGCAGGAATACACGCTTGAGGTTGCCGACGAAGCGGGGGCCTGGAGGGTTGTCGCCTCGTCCAAAGACCGCGAGGCGTGGCCAGGTGAGAACGACGCACCCCGGCCCATGAATCCCTCGAATCTCACCCAGGAACAGCAATCCGACTACGCGGCCTTGAGCGCTGAACTCTCCGGGTTGGAAGCGCAACTGCGCGTGGCCTCGGCGCGGCCTCGCGTCTATGCCGGTATTTTCCAGGAGCCGGGCCCCACCCATCGGCTGCAACGTGGTGATCCTTTGCAGCCGCGCGAGCAAGTGGCGCCCGCAGCGGTGGCATCGATTGGCGCGCGGTTGCAACTGCCTGCCGATACTCCCGAGCGCGAACGCCGCGTTGCCCTCGCGAAATGGCTCAGCGACCCGGCGAATCCCCTGCCCGCTCGCGTCCTCGTGAATCGGCTCTGGCAGCATCATTTCGGTACGGGGATCGTTCGTACGCCCAGCGATTTCGGTCGCAACGGCGCGCGGCCCACTCATCCGGAGCTCCTCGATTGGCTGGCCAGTGAGTTTGTCGAACGCGGCTGGAGCATCAAGGCCATGCAGCGGCTCATCGTCACCAGCGCAACGTGGCGGCAGTCGAGCAAACCGATCTCCACCGCGCTGGCCAAAGACGCGGCGACCGAGCGGCTCTGGCGGTTTCCCCCGCGCCGGCTGGAGGCCGAGGCGATTCGCGACTCCATGCTGGCCGTGGCCGGTACACTCGACCTCCGCATGGGAGGGCCGGGCTTCCTCGCCTTTGCACCCAATAACAACTACGTCCGCATTTATGATCCGAAGACGGAATACGGACCTGCCGATTGGCGGCGCATGATCTATCAGACGAAAGTCCGCATGGCGCAGGACTCGACCTTCGGCGCGTTCGACTGTCCCGATGCCGGGCAACGGCAACCGCAGCGTCCGCGTTCCACTACACCTCTGCAAGCGTTAAATTTGTTCAATAGCCAGTTCGTCACACAGCAGGCCGGGCTGTTCGCCGCTCGGCTCCAGCGCGAGGCCGGGAACGATCCCCGGGCGCAAGTTCGTTTTGCCTATCAACTCGCGATGGGGCGCGATCCTGACACGGACGAGATGCGGCTTTGTGCCGAGCTCGTGCAAACACATGAGCTGTCCTCCCTTTGCCGTGTGCTCCTCAACGCCAACGAGTTCTTGTTCTTGCCCTGAAAAGCCAGGAGCGACTCCCACCTCAAGAGTGAGGATGCCGAACTCGCCGAGCAACTCCGCGCAGCGCTCGCCCAGGTTCCTCCGAAACGGGTCGACGGGGCCGACGTTACTGAGGACGAGTTTCCCACCAAGATAAGACCGCGATCACGCAGAGAGGCCGGGCGGCCTTGGAGGCCGTCCGGGAAGTGAGCACGGATGTGAAGATACGTTGTTTGGGTGGCCGGGGACGAGTCTTCGAGGCCCCGGGGATCGGCCTAGGCTGGTCCCGGGGCGTCGCTGCGCTCCTCCCCGGCCACCCGCCTTTCCTGATTTCACATGGCTAACCCTCGTCCGGATCGCCTCTGAGTACCCTCGACCCCCTCCTGCTTCGAGATCGATGTAAAATTCATTTTACATTCAGCCTGGTTTTCCTTACATTATGTCTAGAGAACATGACCTGGTGTACGAAAATAAAGGTACTGCTGAGTGGGCGGGATGATGACACCGGCGCAGAAGAAGGCGTGGTACAGCCTGGCGGTCGTGGCGACGTGCCTGGCCGTCCTGGCGGCCCTGATTCCGGTACTGGGCCCGGCGCGGGCGCAGGGGGGATTCGGGGTGATGGGACTGCTCGGGTTTAGCCAGGTTCTCTTCCGCGGGCGCCGCGGCGAGATCGTGAATGATGAGCGGGATGACGAGATTCGTCGGCGTGCGACGATGATTTCCCACGTCGTCTTCTGGATCGTCTTCATCCAGGTCGGGGTCGCCTGTCCGTTCATCTATGGGTCGAACGGGGCGGTACCGGTGCTGGTGGTCCAATATTTTCTGTGGCTGGCGTTCTCGCTCATCGTGACTGTGGCGGCGGTGGCGACGTTGGTCCTATATCGTCTCGGGAGAGACGATGCCGCCTGAGCAACCCGGCCCACTGAAGAACCGCATCCGTTCGCTCCGGTTCGAACACGGCGAGATGACTCAGCAAGCGCTGGCGGAGCGTGTGGGGGTGACCCGCCAGACGATCATCGCCCTGGAGGCGGGGAAGTACACGCCATCGCTCCTGCTGGCATTCCGCCTGGCGCGGGCCTTCGGTGTCGGTGTTGAAGAGGTCTTCCGCTACGAGGAGGGAGCCGGGCCAGGCCGTGAGTCGGGCTGAGGCTCTCATCTCCCAGCGATCCGATATTCCGGCGAGGGGTCTTGTGCGACTCCTCGACGCCCAGCGTGCGCGCCTCCCCGGTCGGTCGCGCGGCGGGAAGAATGACGACAGGCCGGCCCAATCTGGGAAGTACCCATGCACGTCCATTTCCCGCTCCGAGAAACGCTGTGCACGGCCGCCCTGCTCTTCGCCGCAATCCTTCCGGCGGCGCCGGCTCAGGAGACGCCGGCTCCGGAAGAGACTCCAAAGTCCGCAACCACTGAGGACTGGCACGCCAAGCAGCGGGCCCTGCTGCAAAAGATCCACGTCGAGGAGGCCTGGGAGATCACGAGGGGCGGCCCCGAGGTGGTCGTCGGTGTTCTCGATAGCGGGTTCGACTATTTCCACCCCGACCTCAAGGGCCAGGTCACTCCCGGCTACTATTTCCCGGGCGGATATCACGGCGATACCTTCGAGGTGGTGGCTCACGGCACGCTCGTCTCGAGCCTGATCGTTGCCCAGGGCGACCGGCCCGGTGCCATGACCGGGCTGGCGCCCCGCTGTCGCATCCTGACAGCGTCGCAGGGCATGATCGAGCATGCGATGGTCAAGATGCAGGCGACGTTCTTCCGGGAGCATCCCAACGCGAAGATGGCCGATCTCCAGAAGGAGCTGCTCCGCAACGCCGTTCCGATAGCGAAGTTCGCCCGCGACTGGGTCGCCTACCAGATGGAAGGGACGGCCGAGGCGATTCGCTACCTGGTCGACCATGGTGTTCGGGGCATCAACCTCAGTGGTGCCCTGAGCCGCCACCTTGTCGAACCGGTGTCGCTTGCGTCCTGGCGAAAGGTCGAGGAGGCGGTCGCCTACGCGGTCGAAAAGGATGTCGTGATCGTCCTGGGAGCCGGCAACAACAACGAACGCTGGGAGGATTACCCGGGGACGGCGGAGACCGTGATCGTCGCCGGTGCCTTGAAGCTGGACGACACCCGGTGGCAGCAGGAAGACACGCTTCTGGAGATGAAGATCAAGCAGGGCTCGAACTACGGCAAGCGGCTCACCGCGATGGCGCCCGTACAAGACTTGGTCGTCTGCAGGCCGCACGAGCGGCGGTTTTACGAGGCCGACGACGGGCCGATGGGCGCCAGCAAGCTCGAGTTCAAAGGGGCGCACGACATTCTGCCAATCGGCGCGACATCCTCTGCGGCTCCGATTGTCTCGTCGCTGGTGGCCCTGGTGCGCTCGGCTCGACCCGATCTCGACGCCAGAGCGGTCGTTGCGGTCATCAAGGGCGGTTGCGACGACGTTGGCGACCCCGGGTTCGACGAGAAGACGGGCCACGGCCGCGTCGATTTCGGCAAGACGCTAAGGCTCGCCCGTGACTGGAAGAGGCCGAAGCCCTGATGCGACCAGTTGCCCATTGCGAGAGGATGTCCACGAACAAGTGAGTGCAGTACACTTGTCCGTGTCGTCCTGGAAAAAGCGAAAAAGGCGCTTTTCCAAGAGCGTGGGATCGATTGAGACGGCGATCGATCAGTTCATCCCAAGCCGCAGGGAGCTTCTCTCATGACGGACCCAACGCTTTCGCATGCCGGGCGTCAATTCTTGAGCCGTCGCCAGTTCCTCGAGCATGCGGGTGCCGGCCTTGGCGGTATTGCACTCGCGAGCTTGCTGGCCAATCAAGGTTTGCTCGCCGCGGAGAAGGATCGATCGCCCATCCGTCCGGAGATTCGTCCTGAGAACCCGCTCGCTCCCCGGGCACCGCATTTCTCTGCCAGGGCGAAACGCGTGCTGGTCATCTTTTGTTCCGGCGCTTGCAGCCAGCTCGAGTCATGGGACTACAAGCCCGAGCTGATCAAGATGGATGGCCGGCCGCTACCGGGTTCGAAGAAGGATTTCCTCACTTTTCAGGGGGAAAACGGCAACCTCGTGCGGCCGCTCTACCCGTTCAAGCCGCGCGGGGAAAGCGGCAAGATGGTCTCCGACCTGTTTCCGCACCTTGCCGAGTTGACGGACGACTTTTGCTTCATCCACTCGATGACCGCCAAGAGCAACACGCACGGCCCGGCTGAGAATCAGATGAGCACCGGCTTCACGCTCGATGGCTTTCCGAGCATGGGGGCCTGGGTATCTTACGCTCTCGGCTCGGAGGCCGACGACCTGCCGGCGTTCGTCGCGATCCCCGACCCGCGGGGCGTGCCCCAGGCGGGGGTAAACAACTGGGCGAACGGCTTCTTGCCGGCTGTTTTTCAGGGGACGGCCTTCAATGCCCAGAAACCGATCTATAACCTTGCAACCCCTGCCGGTGTTTCACGCTCTCGTGACCTCGCCGCGCGCGACCTGTTGAAGCGGCTCAACGAAAAGCACCTCGAGCAGTTTCCCGGCGACTTCGAGCTGGCCGCACGCATCGCCAGCTACGAGCTGGCCGCCAAGATGCAGCTCTCGGTGCCCGAGGTGGGGGATCTCTCCAAGGAACCTGCCACGACGCTCCGCGCTTATGGAGCCGACGACCCGGACCCGATCCGAAGCGGTTTCGCCAAGAACTGCATCCTGGCGCGACGACTCCTGGAACGTGGGGTGCGGTTCGTGGAGGTCTTCAACGGATCGTATGCGATGGGTGAAGGCGTCGGCAACTGGGACGGGCATCGTAAACTCAAGGAACAATATGATATTCACGCCCCGATCCTCGACCGTCCCGCCGCTGCGCTCATCCGCGACCTGAAACAGCGCGGGTTGCTCGACGACACGCTCGTCGTTTGGACCACCGAGTTCGGCCGGATGCCGACGTTCCAGAAGGGAGCCAGCGGTCGCGATCACAACCCGGACGGCTTCACCGTCTGGCTCACCGGCGCAGGAGTGAAGCGAGCGTTTAGCTTCGGCGCGACCGACGAACTCGGCCACAAGGCGATCGAGAACGTCTCGACGATCTACGACCTACACGCCACCATCCTGCATCTCCTCGGCCTCGATCACGAACGCCTAAGCTTTTACCACAACGGCATCGAACGTCGTTTGACCGACGTGCACGGTCGTGTTATCAGAGAAATTCTCGCGTGATCGTGTCCTAAAGTAATGCGTGTGATTGATGCTTTGCAGTGTGGGCAGCGCCCACCGGCGTTGGAAAGACCTTTGGTGCTCCAGCGGTGACTCACCGACTCCCGAGCGCCCGATCGAGGTTGAAGGCGGCGCTGATCAAGGCCAGGTGGGTGAACGCTTGTGGGTAATTGCCCAGGGCCTCGCCACTGTTGCCGGTCTGCTCGGCAAACAGGCCGAGGTGGTTGGCGTAGCCGAGCATTTGCTCGAAGAGCAGCCTCGCGTCTTCCAGCCGCGCCGGGTCGGTGCGTCCGGCGCGGGTGAGCGCCTCGACCAGCCAGAAGGAACACATGTTGAAGGTCCCCTCGCGACCTGGTAGGCCATCCGGGGCGGCTGCGGGATCGTATCGGTAGACCAGACCGTCTGCGGCCAGGCCGCCCGCAGCCAGGGGGCGGCGGATCGTGTCCAGGGTACTGAGCATGCGCGGGTCATTCGGGGCCATGAAGAATACCAGCGGCATCAGCAGGCTCGACGCGTCCAGCGCGTCCGAGTCGAAGGCCTGGACAAACAACTGGCGGCGCGAGTCCCAGCCCCGGGTCATGACTTCCTCGTAGATTTCGTCGCGAACCTTCAGCCACCGCGCCCGGTCCGCCGGGAAAGAGCGTTTGTCGGCCAGCCGTAGGCTGCGGTCCAGGGCCACCCAGGACATGAGCTTCGAGTAGACGAAATGTCGCCGGCCGCCGCGCACTTCCCAGATGCCCTCGTCCTCCCGTTTCCAGTTGTCACACACCCAGTCGATCAGCCGCCGCAAGCGCACCCAACTGTCGTAGCCGACGGGTTCGACGTACTTGTTGTGAAGGTAGACGGCGTCCATCAGCTCGCCATAGATATCCAGTTGCAACTGCTGGTACGCCCCGTTGCCGATCCGGACCGGCCGCGAGCCGCGGTAGCCCTCGAGGTGATCGAGTGTCTCCTCGGGGAGATCCGCCCGGCCGTCGATGCGGTACATAAGCTGCAAGGGGCCGGCTTCTTTGCCGTCGGTGTCTTGCCAGCGGTCCTTCAGCCAGTCCTGGAAGCGGGCCGCCTCCTCCGTGAACCCGATGCGGAGCAGGCCGTACAACGTGAACGCCGCATCGCGGATCCAGGTGTAGCGATAGTCCCAGTTGCGTGCGCCGCCGATCGACTCGGGCAGGCTACAGGTCGGAGCCGCGACGATCGCCCCCGTCGGTTCGAAGGACAGCAGCTTCAGTGTCAGGGCCGAGCGGTAGACCATTTCCCGCCATCGGCCGGCGTAAGTGCATCTTGAGAGCCAGCGCCGCCAGTAGTCGACGGTCTCGCGGAACATTTCCTCCGCCTCTCCGCCTCCGGGGCAGCGGTGGAGCCCGCTTTCGGGAGCCAGGCGGCGCAGGACGAACGTGGCCTTCTCCCCTTCCCCGAGCGTGAAATCGGCGACCACGCTTGTGCCGTCGGGCCGTAACGGTATGGGGGCGGCCAGGCCGAGGCTTAGTCCCGGCCCGTCGAAGCGAGCGCCGTGCGTGTCCAGGTGGCATTCGTGAGCAGCGCGGGCGTAGTCGAAGGCCGGACGGCACTCGAGATGGAAGCGCAACCGGCCGCGGACCACTCGGACTCGCCGGACCAGGGCGTCCGGTACCGCTCCCGTGTTACTGACCGGCATGTAATCTTCGATCTCGCCCACGCCGTCATCGTGCAGAAAGCGGGTGACGAGGATGTTGGTGTCCGGCCAGTAGAACTGCTTGCGCCGGAATTGGTCGCCGACCGGGGCGATGCGGAAGCGGCCCCCCTTGGAGTCGTCCAGAAGGGCGGCGAAGACGCTGGGGGAATCAAAGTGTGGCATGCAGAGCCAGTCGATGGAACCGTCCATCCCCACCAGCGCAACCGTGCGCAGGTTGCCGATGACGCCGTAATTCTCGATGGGCTGGTAGCGTGATTCCATCGCGCGATCCTCCCTGCTAGCAACGATTTGCCGGCATCCCGGTGACGCTTGTCTCGCTTCGCCGGGATCTTCCTAAAGCGTGCCGAGAAGGGCCGTCGAAATTCCTGGCGGCCGAGGGCTGCTTCTGCTCATCGATCTATAGAAGCTGATTGTCTCGCTTTCCCGCCTTCGTGCAAAGTGCGTTTCGGCTGTTATCGGCTAGGTTCCAAGAGGGGTATCCAATGATGCTTGGAGACTTCTCCACATGGATACCCCTCAAGGCGTTTCATGTCAACTCGGGTAGGTACGCCATGCCGGTCAGGGGGTATCGTTAATCGGTCGGAGCTTCAACGTGCGGAATTCAACGGACCCGTGGTCCCCTTGGATGAGGATCGGACCGGGCTGAGCTTCGTCGCTGTCCAGAGCGCCGCCGGTGATTCCGGGGATGATTTGGCGGTCGACGATGCGTTCACCGTTAAGGATGATCGTGACATGCCGGCCGATCAACGTAACATCGAGGGTCTGCCACTGACCCGCCGGCTTGCCGGCGTTGATGCTGGGAGTCAGGAATCCATAGACGCCACCGAGCTTGTGGCTCTCCGGTTCGTCGCCGAAGCTGTCCTCGATCTGGACTTCGTAGCGTCCTCGCAGATAGATGCCGCTGTTGCTCCCGCGCGGGTAGCGGAACTCCGCCTGGAGCTGGAAGTCGTTGAACTTCCGATCGGTGAGCAAGTCATTCCCAGGTTCCGCGTTCACCAGCACGCCGTCTCGAACCTGCCAGCCGTTCTTGGCGCCCGGGTTCCTCGGTTTCCAGCCGGTCAAATCGCGCCCGTTGAACAAATCGATCAGCTCTCCCGGCGAATTCGCTTGTCCTCGATCGAGCGACGGGGCGCGGCGTGCCTCCCACCGGATGCGATCGCCGTTGTCGTTGGTGGTCTCACCGCGCAGCAGGTCGCCCTCGAAATGCCCCTCGAAGGTGATATCCGTTCGTCGACTTTCCCACTGTGGAGGCACGACGAACCGAAAGGTGCCGTCGGCATACTCGACCTTGGAGATCGGGCGGGCACTCCCGAACTGACCGACGTAACTGCCGACCAGCGTGCGATTGCCGGACAGCCGGACTTCGAACCACGATGCGTATTCGCGATCCTTACCCTGAACCGTCACGTCCCACCGACCGATGAGGGACGGAGTCGTCCTGCCAGGGCGAGGATCGCCTTGCGCAACCGCAACCGAGAGGAACACCGCCTGGATCAAACCAACTCCCGCGACGGATCGTCCAACGATTCTTGGCAACATGGGTGACTCCGTAATCCGCCCGGAACTCGAGCCATCTCCGAAGCTTGTTTTTAACTTGCCCGGATATTCCGTCATTTGGATGGATTTGTTTGTTGTCCCAAGGCCCTTGAGTCCGAGCCGGTGGAGAAAATTTATACCTCAGTGGCGTCGCTTTGCTAGAGAGGAGATGGCCGAAGGGCATGATCCTTGGTCGTGTGTGGCTTCGGTCCAGGCTCTGCTTGCGGTGGCTTGAGGCCTGCTCGCTGTGATCTTCCTCAGGCGGCCTCGTCGCACTCGGTAGAAGAGAACCGGCAGGAATAGGTCGATCATCTCGTCGGCGACGAGGATGCCGCCGAGGACGGGGGCGGCCATCGGCCGGATGATTTCGCCGCCGACGCCGCCGGCCCAGAGCATTGGTGCCAGGCCGAGGACGATCGTGGCCTCGGTCAGCAGCTTGGGCCGAAGCCGATGCACGGCCCCTTCGAGGACGGCTTGGCGGAGTCCCTCGGTGTCAACCTCTTCGATCCCCCCTGCCCGCTCCAGGGCATCGCGAAGGTAGACGAGCATGATGACGCCGGTGGCTGTCGCCATGCCGAAGCAGGCGATGTAGCCGATCCAGATCGTCACCGAGAACGGGGCGCCGAACTGCCACTGGCAAATCACGCCTCCCGCGAGGGCGCCGGGGATGGCCATCATCATCAAGGTCGCGTCGGCCAGGTCGCGATAGGTCGCCCAGAGGATGCCGAAAATCAGGGCCAACACGATCGGGAGCACGATGATGAGTGTCCGACGGGCGCGGATCTCATGCTCGAACTGGCCGGTCCACTCGACGTAGCAGCCCTCCGGCAGATTGACCCGCTCGCGGACGACCTGGCGGGCCTCCTCAACGAATCCGGAGACGTCGCGGTTCCGGACGTTGAGCCGCACATAGTTTCGCGGGAGGCCGTTCTCGCCCTTGATCGTGGCGGGGCCATCGACGACGCGGACGTCGGCGACCTCGGCCAGCGGGATCAGGCGGGAAGGTCCCTGCGCACCCGGGGGCAGGGACCGGACCAGGAGGTCGCGGACCGAATCCTCGTCGGTACGGTAGGCTCGCGCATAGCGGACCCGGACCGGCGTCCGCTCACGGCCGGAGACGACGGTCGTGGCCAGTGCCCCGGACATTGCCGTTTCGACCACCGTGTTGATCTCGCCGATGGAGACACCGAGCCGGGCCGCCCGCTCGCGGTCGGCGCGGACTTCGACGATCTCTTTGCCGCGGACCGGGTCCGCCACGACGTCGACCGCGCCGGGGATCGTCTTGATCACCTCTGCGATCTTCCCCGAAACGGCCGCGACCTGGCCGAGGTCACGGCCGAGCACGCGGATGCCAACCGTCGTGTTGACGCCGGTGGCGAGCATATCCACCCGATTCTGGATCGGCATCGTCCAGACGTTCGTCCAGCCGGGCATCGGCACGGCGCGGTCGAGTTCGCCGCCGAAGCCAACCAGTTCCTCCCGCTGCTTTCGCCAGAGGACCAGGCCGCGGGAGAACTGTGTCGCCAGTTCTTCGTGGAGGGCATCGAGCGCGGGTTGCGGCGCGAGCCCGGCCGGCATTTCGGCGGTGCGCGACATGGCGTGGCCCGACCCGCCCGACGGGTGGTGGCTCCCGGCTCTTGTCGAGCGGAGACGCTTCAACTCGGCGATATAGGCAGCCAGGCCTGGCTCGCGGGGCGTGGTGCGAGACAGTGCTTCCTCGATTGCGAGCCGGGTGAACAGACCGGGGGCGCGATCGAGTAGTTCGGCGTCGAGTGCCCCGACGTGCGTGCGCCAGCGGTGCCGGGCATCGGGAGAGAGTCCCTCCAGTCGCCAGGTCACCTCGTCGAAGCCCGAGGAGCGGAACAGCTCCCGGTTCCTCTGGTAGGCATACTCACGTATCTGGGCGTCGAATACGATGGAGGTTGATTCGGCGATCTCCTCCAGCAAAGCCGGGGCCGGCGACGCGATCAGGCCGCGCTGGACCATCGCGCCGACGACGGCATTGATTTGACGCCGGGCATCTCTCGGAGCGATTGCTCGGGCGGGCCAGAATTCCCGAGGGTGGAACTCGACCATCGTCTCGATCATGTCGAGCGGGGCGGGGTCGGTCGGCGTCTCGGCCCGACCGAGCTTGCCGACGACCATCGCGACCTCGGGGAATCGGCAAAGGACCATGTCACGTGCCTTGAGGTCGTCGACCCCCTGCGCGATCGACATCCGAGGGACCGAGATCGGCATGTCCATCACCATGCCCTCGTCGAGTGGGACGAGGAACTCGCGGCCCAGGGGCTTGATCGTCGAGTCGGCCGTCAGCGCGACGATCAGCAGGGAGATCATCCCGAGGGTTCGGACGAAGAGTCCCCGGACCGTCAGCCCGACGGCCAGCAACCCGGTCGCGAGCGCTGCCAGGAAGAGCCAGCGCAAGCCGATGGCGGCCGAGGCGAGAACGAGGGTCGCGCCCAGGACCCAAAGCAGCGGCGCGGGGCGGTCGAGCAAGTAATCGAGGACCGGCCGATAGACCTCGATCACGCCCCGGACGACCCGGCTGTCGGTCTCGCCGCGGACCCGGCCGCGGACGAGCGTCGCGCAGAGGGCCGGCACGAGGGTGATCGCCAGCATTCCGGAGGCGGCCATCGCCAGCGTCTTCGTCGCCGCCAGCGGCCGGAACATCCGCCCCTCGAGTCCGCCGAGCGCAAAGACCGGAAGGAACGAGAGGAGAATGATCAGGATCGAGAACACGATCGGCCGTCCCACCTGGCGGCACGCGCCTTCCACCGTTCCCGAGACGTCGCCCCGGATCGGCCGGCCTTCGAAGCGGAGGTGGAGCGCATGGAGCACGTTCTCGGTCATCACGATGGCCGAGTCGACGAGGACGCCGATCGAGATGGCGAGGCCGGCCAGAGACATCGCGTTGACCTGGACGTCGGCAATCCCCAGGCGGCGGAGCAACTCAAGGGCTCCGAAGGAGGCGAGGGCCGACAGCGGCAGCGTCAGGGCAATGACTAGCGCCGCCCTAATATGCTTGAGGATGAGCACGACGCAGATCGTCGCTGAGATCATCGCCTCGACGATCGTGCCGGAGACGGTCTCGACGGCGCCAAGGATCAGAGGGGTCCGATCGTACATCGGCACGATCCGGACCCCCGTCGGCAGCCCGGCGGCCAGCTCGCGGACCTTGGCCTTGAGCCGACGGGTCAGCTCCAGCGGGTTCTCGCCGTTCGCCATGAGGACGACGCCGCCTGCCACCTCGACGCCATCCTTCTCCAGCGCCCCCCGTCGCGGCTGCGGCCCGAGGCTGGCCGAGGCCACCTCTTCAAGAAGAACGGTCCGACCGTCAAGCGTCGGCACGATCAGGCGGCGGAGGTCGGTGAGGGCGGATTCGACGTCGAACCGTCCTCCGCGGTCGCCGATCCAGTTGGCCGCGCGGATGACCCGCTCGGCGTTCGCCCGGTGGAGCACCCCTCCGCCACTCGCCCCGTTGGCGGCAGATACGGCGGCGACGAGGTCCGTCAGCGCGACCTTGTGGAGACGGAGCCGGACCGGGTCGGCCTCGACGTGGAGCTCGGGGGCCATGCCGCCCACGCTGGCGACCTCGGCGACTCCCGTCACGGCGGCAAGCTGCGGCTTGACGTACCAATCCTGGATCGCTCGGAGTCGGCCGAGGTCGAGCCCGCCCCCTTCGACGGTGTACCAGAAGATCTGGCCCGTCGCCGGCCCGTCCGGGGCGAGCCGGGGGGTGACGCCCGAGGGAAGGCGATCCTTCGCGTCGGAGGATGCCAGGCGGTCGGAGAGTGCTCGGCGAGCGGCCGGCACGTCGACTGAGTCGTCGAAGATGACCCAGAGCGTCGACGCGCCGAAGTCGCTCGAGGAGCGGATCGTCTTCACCCCGCGGACACCGTTCAACTCGAGACCGAGCTGGGAGGTGACCTGCTCCTCGACCTCGGTCGGCCCGTGGCCCGGCCATTCGGCGTGGACGATCACCTGGTTCTCGGACAGGTCGGGGATGGCATCCACTGGCGCGATCCAGGCTGCGTACCCGCCCCAGCCGGCCATTGCCAGAGTCGCCAGAAGGACGACGACCCGGTTGTGGATCGACCACGTGATGATCCGGTCGATCACGGATGCCCCTCCGAGCCCTCGTGAGGGAGCTTGGCCAGGTATTTTTCCGGGTCGGCCTCGATGGCCCCGGAGCAGCCGTCACAGCAGAGGAACACGGTTCGGCCCCGAACGGTGAGCTTCGGCGGGACCCCCATTGAGCCAAGGTTCTTGCCGGTGACCGGGCAGATCTTCTGCCTAAGGGCGCGGGGGCGATCCGCCTCGGCGAGGCCCTTCAGCCACGCCTTATCGGGCGGGGCGCTCGTTGTGGGAGCGGCCGGCTTCGCACCTGCCGATGCTCCTTCCCCTGAACCTGCGCCGAAATAGCCGGAGGCGAGACTCGGGTCGAGCCGGGTTTCGGCGTCGATGAGGAACCCCCCCTGCTCGACGACCCGATCACCGGGCTCGAGCCCGGAGACGACCGGAAACGAGGCGCCGCAACGCGGGCCGAGGGTGACGACCTTCGCCTCGAACATTCCCGCTCCGCGATCGACATAGACCAGCGACCGCGAGCCGTCGTCAATCGCGGCCGAGCAAGGCACGGCCAACACACTTCCCGGCGGCCGGTAGGAAACGACCCGGGGGACGAGCACCATGCCGCCGCAGGCGTCACACTTGGCACCAGGATGCTGGGCTGTCACGCCGGGGTGCATCGGGCACCACCAGCGAACGCGCTGATCGTCGCGGATCGGCCGGGCCATGAGGCTGAGACCATCGTGCGGACAGCGGCCGGCGGCGTCGCGGACCACGTCGGCGTGTTCCATGCAGAAGAAGAGCTGACGAGGATCGTCCGGGGCCAACGCCGGCGGAACGGTCGGCTGACTCCGGAAGGGCTCGATACGCTCGATCGGGCAGGCGATCCGGACGCGGACCCGATCGCCGGTCCGGAGGGCGTTACCGCGTTCTTCGACGGCCACGGCGAGTTTGCCGACGGTCCCTGCCTCGGCAACCCGAGGCAGATCCTGGACCTTGCCCGGCAATGGGGCCCGGCCGTCCTCGTCGAGAGGGACGACCTCGACCGCCTGGCCCGCCGCGATCCAGGCCAGTTCCCGGGCGAAAACGTCGGCTTGGACCCGGACCCGCCCGGCTTCCGATGCGGCGACCACACCCGGCAGTTCGAGTGTCTTGGCCAGCGGCGCGTAGTCGACGGTCGCCGTCCGGATCCCGCCGAGCCAGAGCCGATACGGCGTGAACTGCATCCGGGCCATGACTCCGTCCGGCAAGGGAGCGGACTCCCCCCGCTTCCGACGCACCAGGGTCATGTTGCAGACGGGACACTTGGACGGCCAGTCCGAAATGACGCCCGGGTCCATCGGGCAGAAATACTCGGTGTCCGAGGAGATCGTCGCCTCGGGGGGCGCAACGACCGTCAGACGGGCCCAGTAGGCCCGGATGGTTTCCCAGCCGCCGATGATCGCAAAGACGACGGCGAAGACGAGGAGGAACCGCAACCGGGCCGCGGCGATCCGCAAGATCCCGAGCACCCCCCGGATCGGGGCTACGGGAGAGGCAGGGACGGTTGCGACCGATCCGGCGAGGTCCGTCCGATCCTCGGGCGTCGACATGGAGCCTGTCTCCTTCACCGGTCGCCGGTGGATGACCTCGGCGGAGCTGTTGCCGCCTCGCCGTCCATCTTGTGTTCCCAATGGAGCATCCGTTCGAAGTCCTCCTGGCGGAAGACCCAGAGCGGGTCTTGTCCCATGACCAGGTAACGCGTCGCGACGGTTTCGCTGGGCTTGTCGAGAACGAGCCGGACGGCGAATGGACGAGCCTTTCCGATCGGCATCAGCGGCCCGACGACCTCGTATCCGAGCAAGGCACGATCGGCTCGCGCCGAGTCGACGATGCCGACTGATGGCTTGGAGCCGATCAGGACTCCCGAGGCGCGACGGTCGGCCTTCCACTCATCGAGTGATACGACCAGCGCGGCTTTCGACGCTTCGAGGTCGGGGGCCTTGAGATCGGCTGGGCCTCGCTGCGCATCCCCGCATCCGGCCGCGCAAGATGCGATCGCGAGCCAGAGGAGCGAACGGCCTCTCCGATTTCTCGACATCGGACGTGTTTCCCATGCTTCCTGGACCAGTATATCCATTGCCGGTGATGATGGTCCACGCTAGAGTAGAAATGAGTCTCCCGAGGCGTCGTGGTTCTCTCGTGCGCTCCCGGAAATCCACTCCGTCATGCCGGTCCGCCGAATCTTCCATCCCGTTTGGTTCCTCTGGTTCGCGCCCGTCTTTTGCGGGTTGCTGGCGAACCCGAGCGCCGCGCGGGCCGGTTGCGGGGACCACGCGCATGCGACGACCTCGGAGCTTGTACTCAGCCTCGCCTCGCTCGTCCCGTTCGATGGGATTCTCCTCGAGCCGAGAGCACTCCCCTCCCCGACGACTCCGCCCCGTCCTTGTGACGGTCCCTCCTGCTCGCAGCAGCGCCACGCGGCGCCGACCGCTACACCGGTCGTGCATCGAGTCTCTCCGGAACGTGGACTCGTGACGTTCCGAGTCGACCCACCCCCCGTTCCTGGGGTTCGATGGACTCTCGCCCGCCGGCAAGCCGCGTATGAATCTCCCGCTCTCGATCGCCCCGACCGCCCTCCCCAGCCCTGACCTCCCTGTTTCGACCATAAATCGTCGTCTCTCTTGGGAATCAGGCACTTCTCATTCGACGGGGAAGGTATGTCTATGTCTAGGCATCGCTGCGCGTTTACGTTAATTGAATTATTGGTCGTTATCGCTATCATCGCGGTCCTGATCGCGCTTTTGCTCCCGGCAGTGCAAGCGGCACGCGAGGCTGCCCGCCGTGCGCAGTGCGTCAATAACCTCAAGCAGATTGGCCTGGCGGTTCACAACTACCACGACGCCTTCGAATGCCTCCCCTTCGGCAAGGGACCGGACTACATGACGGTGGTCCCCTCGGCTCCGGTCTATGCCCGGTGGTCGGCGCAGAGCCAACTCCTCGGCTACATGGAACAAACGTCACTGTTCAACGCGATCAATTTCAACCTCCCGCCCGACGTGCCCAACCTCGACACGATGATGATGGGTTTTATGCCGGGCTTCACGTCGCCGAACGGGGTGAACTCGACCGCTTCGCGGCTCTCACTGGCGATGTTCCTCTGCCCCTCTGACGGAGCATCGACCGGCGACTGGGCGGGGGCATGCAGCTACTCGGCCAACGAGGGGTCGTGGCTCTGCGACGCCTGCGAGCAGATGCCCAGCACCACCGCACCGGGGCAATTACCACAAGGACCCTTCTACAACCGGAGCTGCGTCAGGATGGCCGGTTTCGTCGATGGGACAAGCAACACGGCTTTCTTCAGCGAGCGTCGGCGCGGTCAAGGCACTCCCGACCCGCGGAGCGACCTCTTCCAGATGTCTAACGCGACGTCGCTGGCGGCGACCTACCAAACTTGTATGGGGCTAAGCACATCGATGGCGATGCAACTGACCAGCCGCGTCGGTGCCGCCTGGGCCGTCGGCGATATGTCGTGCACGACGTACAATCATGTTGCCGCACCGAACACCCGTTCCTGTGCCGCGATGGATTCATCGATGATGGGGATGTCGATGTCGATGGTCAACATGGCCGTCCAACTCTCCCCGTCGAGCAACCATTCAGGCGGAGTGAACCTCCTACTGGGGGATGGCTCCGTCCGATTCATCAAGAATAGCGTCGCCCTCTCGGTCTGGCGTGGCTTGAGTACGCGCAACGGAGGAGAAGTCCTCAGTGGCGACTCCTATTGAGGTTGAGGATCGAGCAAATCATTTCTATTTTTGTGATTATGTATCACTTTTTGTTCGGAGAATCATCCGATGCGTCGAAACCCACGCGGATTCACGCTGATTGAGCTGCTGGTGGTGATCGCGATCATCGCCATTCTCATTGCGCTGCTTCTGCCCGCCGTCCAGGCGGCGCGCGAGGCGGCCCGCCGCTCGCAGTGCATCAACAACCTCAAGCAGCTTGGCATTGCCTGCCACAACTACGTCAGCGCGTTTCAGGTCCTCCCGTTTGGCAAGGGAGTCTGCTATGGGACGACGGCGGGTTGTTCGAATACCTATCCCGGAGCCGCGGCCTACGCTCGGTGGTCGGTTCACAGCCAGCTTCTGCTCTACATCGAGCAGGGGAACTTGTACAACAGCATCAACTTCAACATCCCGCCCGAGACCCCCGGTATGGCGGGCGATGTCGCGTTCATGCCCGCCTACCAGAACACGAACCGCGAGAACTCTACATGCAGTTTGACCCAGGTCAATACCTTCCTCTGCCCGTCCGATGGGAGTGGGAATCTCCTCGGTCAGTGGCCTGGCGGAAACAGTTACCTGGGCAACCTTCAGTCCTGGGCGTGTGACCTCAGCGAGAACTACCCCTCGACCGTCGCCCCTTCGGAGCAGCAACAAGGCATCTTCTACTACCAGAGCGCCGTGAAGCTGGCGAACATCACCGACGGCTTGAGCAACACGGCCTTCTTCAGCGAGAAGATCCGGGGGACGGACACGAACGACCGGGATGCGCGGTCCGACTCGCTGGTCATGTCCGGCACGATCACGCCGGTCCCCACGGGGATGGACGCGACCTACCAGGCATGTCAGGCCATGAACCCGATGACTTCGCTCCGGCTCACGAGGCGCCAGGGGATGAGCTGGGTGATGGGGGAGATGTGCTGCACGGCGTATAACCACGTCGCTCCGCCGAACGGCAAGACGTGCGCTGGCACGGGCTATCCCGGGACGATGGCCAACATGCCGATGCAGGTTCCCCCCTCAAGCCGCCACCCCGGTGGCGTCAACACGCTGATGGGAGACGGCACGGTTCGGTTCATCAAAGGTAGCGTCGCCCTGTCGACCTGGCGGGCCGTTGGCACCCGCGCCGGCGGCGAGGTCGTCAGCTCCGACGCTTACTGAGGAGGGCCGGTCCGATGCACACGATCCGTATTCACCGCCGCCTCATCATCGGGACGGCGCTCGCGATCCTCCTCACCGTCCCGGCCTGCGGTAGGCCGAGTATGAACCCGTCGGCCGATCGGGCAAGGACTGCGCTCGAGGCGTCGCTCAACGCCTGGCGCGAGGGCAAGAGACCGGGCAACATCGACGGAACCAACCCGCCGGTCCAGGCCATCGACAACGACTGGACCAACGGCCGAAAACTGACCACCTTCGAAATCCTTCGCGAGCAGCCGTCAGAGTCCGACAAGAGGTTCATTGTGAAGTTGGCCTACGCGGCACCGATCGCCGAGACGGAAGCCGTCTACGTCGTTCTCGGCGCCAGCCCGATCGCCGTCTTCCGCGAAGAGGACTACGCACGGACTCTGAACATGGATAATAACCCGACCCCGACCAAAAAGAAGAAGCGGCGGTAGATTCGAAAAAGATATCGATTGTAAACGATTCTCGTAGGGCAGGCCTTGGCCTGCCGTGGCTATTCGCAAATCGCTGTGGGTAACTTTGAACGGAGTATTTTCTGGCTCTCAACACCGCTCGCCCGGATGTAACGTAACGCGGAGAGGAGACTCTCTCACGGCGCGTTCGAAAACGAAAGAGGCCTGGCCGTTCGCTCGGAACGTGCCAGGCCCCGATTCGTGGGGAGCCGGAGAATCACGCGGCAGGGACGACCGCCGGCTTACTTCGTTGTGTTACCCGGTGAATCCTGGTTCTGAACGCCCAGGTATTCGATCAGGTCGACGAATTCGGCCGGAGCCAGGGTCGAGGCGGTCCCTTCGGGCATGCTGCTTTGGGCCCGCTGAGCGCGTTCCTCGATCTGCTTGACGGGGATCTTGCTCGTCGCTTTGCCGTCGTAGATCTCGATCTCGTCCGGGGACTCCTTGACCAGCAGGCCGGCGATCACCGCACCGTCGGTGGTGATGACCACTGTCGAGCGATACTTGGGATCGACTTCGGCGTTGGGATCGATCAGCGATTGCACAATCTTCGCACGCGGGGATCGTTTAGCCACGCCGGCGAGGTTGGGTCCAAAGTCGCGCCCTTCGCCGTTTCCGACGCGGTGGCAGGAGGTGCAGTTACGGACGAAGACCTCGCGGCCTCGGTTCGAGTTCCCCTTCAACAGCGAGAGTCCGGTCATCGCCTTGTTCCGCTCCTCCTCAGGCTTCGGCTCCTGGCTGAGCAGCGTTTGGAGGAATGGCAAGGCCGCGGAACCCGCCTTGGAGGCCGACATGATCTGAGAGACCATGGCCGAGGCGCGAGCGGGGACGGGGAGACGGCCGGTGAGATACTCGGTGCGCCAGACGTTCTCATTGGCTCCGAGAGCCTGCTGAATCGTGTAGTCGCACCAATAGTCGGCCGGCGCTTCGGTCATGCTCAACAGGGCCTTGGCCGCCTGGGGATCGGCGAAGAAGCTGAGGCCGCGCGCTGCTTCGGTTCTCACCTGAGGGTGCTGATCCTTGGAGGCCGTTTCAAGCAATTCCAGCGCCTGGGGAATGGAAGCACGTTCATCGGCCACGATCCGGGTGGCGGCCGCACGCGCCTCGAACGCGTCTGCGGACTTCAGGACGAGAGTCAGCAGATCCGGATCGAGGCGGTGGTGGGACTGCAAGATCCAGAGGGCTTCGCAACGCAGGCGATCGAACTCGGCGTCGCTGGATTTGAGTCCGGCGAGCCAGGCCTTGACCGCGGCGACGACCTCCTCGGTCGGCCGGTCATGGATCTCGCGGCGGGCGCGATAGCGCGTGCGCCACTCGTAGGCTCGCAATTGCTCGAGCAATTCGGGCACGGACTTGCCGAACTGCGTCACCGGTGTCACGAAAGGCCGCTCGGGATAGACGAGCCGGTAGATCCGGCCTCGAGTGTGATCCCGATTAGGATCGCGCTGACTGTATTGCATGTGGCCGATCAAGGCATTCGCCCAGTCGCCGAACCAGAGGGCTCCGTCGGGACCGATCTGAGGGTCGGCCGGCCGGAAATGCTTGTCGTTCGAGCGGATCAAGTCGTCGGGCTTGCCATCGCCGTGCTTCAGGCGATGCCCGGAATAACCGCCGCCGTCGTTCTTCAGCTCGAAGCGAGGCATGCCGTTCATGTTGATGACGCACGCGTAGATGAACTGTCCCTGGACATCGTCGGGAAAATGACGCGTGATCAGGAACTCGTTACCAAGCGCGGGCCGCATGCCTTCGTTATTGAAGACCATGTTCAGGCCGGTTCGGCCGCGGAACTGCGCGCCCGAAAGCGGAGTATCCCACGCCTGGTTGGCGGTTGTGCCGTCGCCGACGATCCCCTGCCCCCAGTTGTTGAATACATAGCACCATGAGTTGTACTGACCGGGCAGCGCGAACTGGCTGATCTTGTACGATCGGGGGTCCATGACGTAGGCGCCACCAATTCCCTGGCTGCGATGCGGACCCCAGGGGGTTTCGAGCGTGGTGCTGGTCGCGATCCCCTCGAGCATGTGCAAACGGCCGCCGTGGCTCCACTCGAAGGCATTGCAGGTATGGTGGGTGTCGTCGGTCGCCCAGCCGTCGAGCAAGTGGACCACCTGATCCGCCTTGTCGTCGCCGTCGGTGTCCTTCAGCCAGAGAAGCCTGGGTTGGTCGACGACCAGTACGCCGCCGTTCCAGAATTCGAAGCCCACCGGACATTGGAGCTTGTCATAGAAGATTTTACTTTTATCAGCATGACCGTCGCCGTCCGTGTCTTCGAGGATGACCAGCTTGTCGTTTGGCTTGGGATCGCCCGGCTTCCACTGGGGGTAGGTCGGCATGCACGAGACCCAGAGCCGCCCCTTGTTATCGAAGTTGAGCTGCACGGGCTTGGCGATCTCGGGGAACTTCGTCTCGTCGGCGAAGGGGATGATCGCGAAGCCGGGAGGAACCGTCGTCGCCTTGACGAGTTCCTTGGGGGTCAGGTACCGAAGTGTATCCGCTTCCGAGTACTTCTGGCGGGGATTGCCGAATCGGGTGGGAGGAACGATCGTCTCGCCGGTGTCGGAGTCGTCGGGATGGTCAGCACCCTCTTTGTTCTGGGCGAGGTCCCAGATGTAGCGATCACGTTTCTCGGCCATCTTACGAATCTTCACGAACTCGCGAGGGAATGTCTCGGTGTCCCAGGTCCGGCGACCGCCGTAGACATACCAGCCATTGAGCATGCGGTAATCTTGAAGATGTACCCATGACTTGTCGTTGATCGCGGCGCGGAGCTTTTCGTACGATTCACTGCCGACGCTGGCCGACGAGGGCACGGCAAACATCGCCTGGTCGAGCAGTCGGGCGAACTCGCGGTCGCCTCGCTCGTTCAAATGGCAACCGTTGATGGTCAACTGAAGGCCAGGGTCGATGGTCATCAACTCAAGCGAATCTGCCAGAATGTCGACGAACGCGATCTGGCGCTTCGCGGCTACCTCGGCGGTGGCCTTGGAGTAAAGCTTCAAGCGGTCATTCTCAGCCTTGCCATCGGGCAAGAGCGGATCACCGGTCGGCTCGAACGCGATCGGAGAAATCAAGACGAACCGGGGAGCTGATTTCGCATCGTCACGCGGATACTGCTTCACAATTCGATCGAGGAATCGCTCGTATTCGGCCTTATACGGTTCGACCCCCGGCGCACCGGCGAACGATTCGTTGAAGCCGAAGAAGCAGAAATACGTATCCGCGCCGAAGGCCGCCAAGGGATCGTCGAGAGCCGTATAGTCCGTCGATCGCTGCTGAATGCCCACCTCGTCGGCCGGCCGGGCGAAGTTGCGGATCACCAGCTCCTTGTCCGGAAACCGCAGGTGGAGCAATGTCTCGAAATGTCCAAAGAGGTTCATTCGTTCGGCCGTCGAATTGCCGACGAAAGCAATCCGTTCACCCTTCAAGAATTCGAGAGGCAACCGGCTCGGTGGCAAATCCGGGCGCTTGGGCCTCGGTGGCAAGGCCAGTAGCTTGCGGGCCAACTCCTTAGAGGGCTCTTGGGCGATGACTGCGGAAGGACGACTCTGTGGTAGTAGGAAAATCAAACACAGGAGAGCGAGCTTCCAATGATTCATCATAAGTTAGAAACCCTGGCGTAGTTCGCAGTGATGTCAAAGATGGGCGGGTGTGTCGCGGCGAGGTCGCCATCTCCGCTTGCGCAGACCTCCACCTCGTGCGGGGCCTCCGGGAGCGGACGAAGAACACCAGCCGCGAAGCAACAAGATAAGCGGTTTTTCTTCCGCGCTCAATGAAGCGGGTGTGAAGCCCCGGACGATTGCAAAGTCACAGGGTCTGTCGAACGACCTCCGGGGGTGACTGGCCTGAGTTGTCAACTCGTGGACAACCTCGCAGGGGCGTCGGACGACTTGTTGTCCGGTTGGCGCAGCCAAAAGGGACCTTGCCCTTTGGCCTCTTTGATGCAAAGCGATTCTTCGGCGGGGGAATGGTGACTCGCCGCTCGTGCTCACCTTGCGGCTTGGCGAAGAAGTCTCTTGAGGACCCCGGTCGTTTGGAGCAGATTGGGTGATGGATTCACCCATCCTGAATGACTGGTGCTCAGAGCTGTGCCTTTGGTCACGAGATCAAGGTCGTTTCGATGGCCGCGGTGGCAGGCAACCGTGACAACCCGGATCGAGACCCCTGGAGTGTTCCACGAATTGCCCACTCACCACACCAGGATCATCCGCCCGGGGCACGAAGATGCGTCACCGTTCGGATCACTGTCCGAACTGAATTGACGAAGTTTGACGTGGCGGTTCGCGGTGAGATTCGACTCACCTACGGGCGCAAAGGATCGTCCTGGCAACTTTCCGGGACTGCCTTCTAGAGCGGATTGCGATGGGATCGCGTACGAAATCCCGGAAGATCGGAGTGAAATCCCTGGGATTTCTGTGTGGGACGCACCATCAACCAATGCCATGTAGATGGCCGCATGGGGTGGCACTGGTGGCTTGTCCACCAGTGGCGCCAGCCTTGGCCCACGGGTGGACAAGCCACCAGTGCTATTTCACCGGCCTCTTGACTTCCTTCGAGCCACAGGGTCATTCGCTGGCTTGAGTGTGTGGTATCCAAGCGATAACCGCTTTAGGCTATCGCCTTCTCCTCAACGTTCTGCTGTGGCTGTCCGCACATGCCGGTGGATTGCTCGTAGCGGAAGGCGATCCGGGCGAGGGCTCGGAAATACTCGAGTTCACCGCGCGTCCGTTTCTTGTCGAGAATGAAAAGGCGATCGAGGATTTCGATGGCGGTGCGATAAGAATGATCATCGTGGATCGACATCAGCGGGAATTCGGACACCAGTTCCTGATAGCGAGCATCTTGGGACACGCCATCAAAGCACATGACTGGTTCCCTCCGCTGGGCTAACCTGGGAATGATCAGGGCAGATCATAAACCTGTTATCTCGGCAGTGGATGAGCAGATGATCGTGATGCCGTTTGAGGGTGCCAGCGGTGGTAACGACGATTCGCGTGCCGAGATGGAGGATGAGAGGCAGGAGCGCTATCGATGCACTCCAAAGCACGAGATCAATCATCGTCTCGCTCTTTCCCAAAAAAATAATATTGGTCAGGACCCCGCCTGCTGCTTAGACCCGATCCTCGGCACGTCGCACGTTACCGTGCGTTCCTTGACCCTTTGCAAATAACCCGCGAATAATGAGAGCGAAACCCTTCATCGTTTTCTCGGAGGCCCGATGGAGCCCAAGGCGCGTCCGGAATTGACGCTCATCCTTGAGAGGGCGCGGGCTGGGGACGATGGTGCTCGCGGCGAAGTTATCTCGAGGATGTACGAGGAGTTACGTCAGGTCGCGGGTCGAATGATGCAACGGGAGCGAGCGGGACACACCCTTTCCCCCACCGCGGTCGTGCACGAAGCTGTGATGAGGATGCTGGGTGAGGAGATCTTCGACCGGGCTCCGGATCGCAACTTCCTGTTCGCGGCTGCGGCTCGGGCCATGCGGGAGATTCTTGTCGACCATGCAAGGCGGCGCGCCGCCGGACGTCGGGGCGGCAAGTGGGAGCGTGTGCCGCTCGACTCGCTGGTCGATTACTTCGAAGCGCAAGATCTCGACGTGTTCGCGGTTCACGAGGCCCTTAACCGACTCACGGCTTTAAATGAGCGTCAGGGCCAGGCCATGACCCTCCGCTATTTCGGGGGCCTGACCGTCGCCGAAATCGCCTCCGCCCTCGGTATCTCCGTGGTGACTGTCGAACGAGACTGCCGCCTCGCACGCGCATGGCTACACGGTCAACTACGGGACGGGAGGAGCGAGTGAACCCCGAGCGTTGGAGTCAGATCGATCAACTGTTCGACGCCACGTTACGGGTCCCCATCGAAGAGCGCGAAGCATGGCTCCGCACGGCCTGTGGCGACGATCACGAACTCCACGCCGAGGTTGAATACCTGTTGAGCCAGGAGACGCAGGCCGACCAATCCGGCTTCCTCCCGGAGCCCGAGGCGGTTAATTCCCGTCTCGACGTGACGGTGGATTGGCCTCCCAGCGACGGCCTAAATAACGGCAACGGGGGCGATGGTCGCCGAAATGAATCGCCGGCAGATCCAGCCCTGGCGACGGTCAGCGACGGCTTCTCGCCCAAGGCGGTCATCGCGTCGGGTCTCGGAGGTCGAACGGCGGATGAGACCCGATCGGTCATTCAGTTGCGCCTGCGCGAGCTGCCGCTGATCCACGTCCTCATCTTCGGCATGATGCTCTTCCTGAGGCCCATCGTGCTCGGGGTAAGTCCCTACTCGATCTTGACCCCCTTCGCTGTCGTCGCCGCGATTCTCGTCGCGGTCAGCGTCCTCCTCTCGAGCTACCAGTTTTCGTTGGCACGACTACGCCTGATCGAATTGGGCGTCATCGCCGCGCTGGCAAGCCTCCTCATCATCTACGAGTCGCGCGCGCTCGTCGATTCGACCCTCTTGCAAGAACAAGATCGCATGCTCGTGCAGTTGATCATGAAGAATGTGGTTCTGCTCACTTCGGTTCTGATGCTTACCGACGGGATCTACGTCCCCAAGAGTTGGCAACGAGCCGCGGCCGTTGCGGGCTCGCTCGCGCTCTTACCTCTGGGCACCCTCTTTAGTGTTCATCTCCGACACCCTGAGACGGTGAGATGGGTGGGCGAGCTGCGGAGCGATGGACGGATGCCCTTGGTGGTGTTTGGTTTGGATGCGGTCTTCCTGTTTACTCTGGCCGCGATCTCCGCCTTCGCGGCCCACACGATTTCAAGGCTGAGGCTCGAGGTCGTTGCGGCTCGACAGTTCGGTCAATACCGCCTCGGGAGACTGATTGGGACCGGTGGAATGGGGGACGTCTACCTGGCCGAGCATCAACTGCTGAAGCGAGCCTGCGCTGTCAAGCTGATCCGGCCCGACGTCGTCCTCCGCGCAGGAACTCTCGAACGGTTCGAACGCGAGGTGAGGATCAACGCCACGCTTTCGCACCCCAACACGGTTGAGATTTTCGACTACGGTCGGATGGAAGACGGAACGTATTACTATGTCATGGAATACCTGCCGGGGATGAGCCTGGCGGAGCTAGTCGAACGTCATGGACCGTTGCCTCCCGAGCGGGCCGTCTACTTGCTGCGGCAAGTCGCCCTGGCCCTTCAGGAAGCCCACGAAGCCGGTCTGATCCATCGTGATATCAAGCCATCGAACATCTTTGCCGCCAGGCGTGGCGGAATGGATGATGTGGCAAAACTGCTCGACTTTGGCTTGGTGTCGGCGTCGGCCGTCACGAGCTCTTCATCGCGCTCGACCGAGGAGGGGCAGATCCTCGGAACGCCGCTTTATATGTCCCCCGAACAGGCGAAGGGCTCGCGGATTCTCGACGCGCGGAGCGACATCTATTCCTTCGGCGCGGTTGCTTATTTTCTGCTGACAGGCCGGCCTCCGTTTGAAGAGGCGACGGCCATCGAGGCGATCATCGCACATGTCCGCGACGTTGTCGTCCCGCCGTCTCGAATTCAAGCCGGTGTACCCGCCGACCTGGAGCGTATCGTTCTGCGCTGCCTTGCCAAGACTCCGCACGAGCGCTATCCCAATGCTGAGAGCCTTGAACTTGCTTTAAGTGGTTGCGCCTGTGCCTCGGCCTGGGACAAGCATCGGGCCGCGCAATGGTGGCGTGACGCCGACTCTGGCGCGCCTCGGGAAGAGTCTCAGCCGACGATCAGGGCCTAGAGTAAGTACCGTTCGGATGGCATACACCCAAAGCAAGAGAGTGGAAAGTCCCAGGTCGATGTCAATGGGCGTATTGGGTGGCACTGGTGGCTTGTCCACCAGTGGGCCCAGGCTAGCGCCACTGGTGGACAAGCCACCAGTGCCACCCAATACAGCCATCTACAGAGCATCGGTTGATGGTGCGTCCAACTCATAACTCCCAGGGATTTCACTCAGATCTTCCGGCATTTTGTAGGCGATC
>Ga0153954_1000158_pt1 | contig 61707 bp, 69 predicted proteins | sample TSFL038MetaG_FD_102277 | JGI IMG/M metagenome (GOLD analysis project Ga0153954, IMG submission 102277) | Attine ant fungus gardens microbial communities from Florida, USA - TSFL038 MetaG | ecosystem: Host-associated > Fungi > Mycelium > Unclassified | place: USA: Florida, Wekiwa Springs State...
AAAGCCCTCGAAGGCCTGCTGCGGCTGATCGTGCGTCCCTTCAACATCCTCTTCCTGTGCACGGGCAATTCCGCGCGCAGCATCCTGGGCGAGGCGATTGCGTCGAGCGTCGGCGGCGGTCGCTTCGCCGGCTACAGCGCGGGCAGCCACCCGAAGGGCGCGGTCCATCCGCTGGCGATCGAAGTGCTGCAGCAGATGGGCCTGCCGACGGGAAACCTGTCCTCCAAGTCGTGGGACGTGTTCGCCGTTGCCGGCGCGCCGACGATGGATTTCATCTTCACCGTCTGCGACAGCGCGGCGGGCGAGGCGTGTCCGGTGTGGCCGGGCCATCCGATGACGGCGCACTGGGGCTTGCCCGATCCGGCCGCCGTCGAGGGCAGCGACCTCGAGAAGCGCCGCGCCTTCCGCCGGACCTACGCCGCGCTGGGGAACCGCATCAAGCTGTTCGCCAGCCTGCCCTTCGATTCACTCGACAAGATCTCCCTGCAGAGCCGCCTCGATGCCATCGGACGAAAGCCTCCCGGCACCGCCGCGGCCTGACGCATTGCCCGCGAGCGCCGTCCTGCGTTCGACGGCGAGCGAGGCGCTGGGCACGGCGCTGCTGCTCGCCGCCGTCGTCGGTTCGGGGATCATGGGCGAGCGGCTGGCCGGCGGGAACGTCGCCATCGCGCTGCTCGCCAACGCCATCGCTACCGGGGCGGCGCTCTATGCGCTGATCGTGACGTTCGGCCCGCTGTCGGGCGCGGAGTTCAATCCCGTCGTCACCCTGGCGCTCGCGATGACCGACCTTGCGCCGCGCCAGCGTGTCGTCGCGCACATCGGGGCACAACTCGTGGGCGCGATCGCGGGCGTGTGGCTGGCGCATGCGATGTTCGACCTGCCGATCCTGGAGGTCTCCACGAAGCTGCGCGCGAGTCCGGGCCAGTGGATCGCCGAGGGCGTGGCGACCTTCGGGCTGGTGCTGATGATCCTGCTCGGCGCGGCGCGCAAGTCCGCCGCGCTGCCCGCCGTCGTCGCCTGCTACATCACGGCGGCCTACTGGTTCACCGCGTCCACGTCGTTCGCCAACCCCGCGGTGACCATCGCCCGCGCGCTCACCGACACCTTCGCCGGCATCGCGCCGTCCAGCGCGCCGGAGTTCATCGTCGCGCAGTTCGCCGGCACCGCCCTGGCGGTCGTCGCGGCCCGCTGGTTCCTGGCGAAAGCCTAGAACGTCACCGTCGGAAGGAATCCTTCCGGCGCGTGAACCCACAATGACGGCGGGGTTACGGGGATTCACGGAGCGTGCGCGCGCCTTGGCTTGCCGAGGGCGGGCAACGGCGCTTATGCTTGCCTGAGCAATAATTGTTGGCGCAACGATTGTTCCGGCATTTATAACCGCTTCCCCCGATACGAGACGCAATGAAACCGCAGCACTTCCAGGACAAGACGATCAGCGCGCTCAGCTCGCCCAGCTATCTCGCCTGGGTGCTGCTGCACGGTTTCGCCGAGCACTACGATTCGCTGTTCGCGCCGGCCGACATCACCTACCGGCAATGGATGATCCTGATGCTGCTCTATGGCGGCATGGCGCGGAACGCCTCCGACATGGCGCGGCAGATGTGCCACGACGCGGGCGCGCTGACGCGGCTGCTCGACCAGCTCGAGAAGCGCGGGCTGGTGAGCCGCGTGCGCGATACCGCCGACCGCCGGGTCATCAACCTCGCCATCACCGCGCGGGGCCGCGCGGTCGCGGGCAAGCTCAAGGCCCGCGTCGTCGATTTCCTCAACGTCGCCCTCGACGACTTCTCCAGGGAGGAGCTCGCGACCTGGCTCAGGCTCACCACGCGCATGGTCGCCCTGGTCGAGGCGATGCCGGTCGGTTCGCCGAAGGGGGGCACGACCAGGAAAGTCGCTGCGAAGAAGAAGGCCGCGCGCAAGAAGAAGGTCGGGCGATGAAACGGGCCGTCTCGTTCCTCGCGCTCGCCTCTCTCGTCGCCGGCTGCGTGCCCGCGCCGCCGACGACGCCGAGCCAGAAGCCCATCGCCCCGACGGCGCTCGGCCTTGCCGCCGATCCCGCGCCGCCGATCGGCGAGCAGTGGTGGACCGAGTTCGGCGATCCGCAGCTCGACCGTCTGGTGAACGAGGCGATCGCCGGCAGCCCGACGCTGGCGGCCGCGCAGGCCCGCGTGCGCAGCGCACAGGCGCAGGTCTCGGGGGCGCGCTCGCAGCTCTATCCGCAGATCAATTTCGACGGCAACGAGACCTGGCAGCGCCTCTCGGCCAACTACATCTATCCCTCGCCGCTGGGCGGGGCCGACAACTGGATCGGTTCGGCGCAGGCCAACCTCACCTGGTCGCTCGATTTCTTCGGCAAGCAGCAGGCGCAGATCGCGCGTGCGACCTCGGCCGCCCAGTCCCGCGCGCTCGACGCGACGGCGGCGCGGCTGATGCTCGCGGGCTCGGTGACGCAGGCCTACATCGCCTATGGCCGGGCCTCCGATCTCGTCACCGTCGCCGAGCAGACCGTGGCGCAGCAGGAAGACGTGCTGAAGCTCACGACCGACCGCGTGAACTCCGGCCTCGAGACCGAGGCCGTGCAGCAGCAGTCGCGGGCGCTCGTCGCCTTCGCGCGGCAGGATCTCGTGCAGGCCCGCGCCGTGCGCGAGCTCGCCACGCACGAGATCGCCCTGTTGATCGGCCGCGGCGCCGACGCCTATGCGCTGGAGAAGCCGCATCTCGCGCCCGACGCGCTTGTCCTGCCGCAGATCCTGCCGGCCGATCTTCTCGCCCGCCGTCCCGACATCGCCGCCGCCCAGGCACGCATCGAGGCGGCCACGCACGGCCGCGAGGTTGCCGAGCGCGCCTTCTATCCCGACATCAACCTGCTGGCGCTGGCGGGTTTTGCCGCGATCAGCGGCGTCGGTCCGTTGATCGCCTCGGCCGCCGGCCAGTACGGCATCGGCGGCGCCATCCACCTGCCGATCTTCGACGCCGGCAAGCTGCGCGCGAACTTCGCGGGCGCCACCGCCGATCTCGATGTGTCCATCGCCGACTACAACGAAGCCGTCGTGACCTCGGTGAAGGAGGCGGCCGACGCCATCACCTCGCTGCAGGCGGCGCAAGGCCGGCTCAGCGAGCAGGGCACGGCGATGGACGCCGCGCAGGCGAGCTTTTCCCTCGCGCGCGATCGCTACACGAGCGGCCTCATTCCGCAGCTCAACGTGCTCAGCGCCGAAGACCTCGTGATCCGCGCGCAGCGCCAGTCGGCGACGCTCAATGCCGATCTCCTGTCGGCGCGCGTGACCCTGGTGATGGCGCTGGGCGGCGGGTTCCAGCCGCCACCGCCGCCGTCATCCACGCCTGCGCCTACACCAGTCCAGAGTGCGTCGAGTCAGTCGGGAGTGAAGCCATGAACGAACCGTCCCGAATCGACAAGCAGAACGAAAACGCGACCCCCGTAACGCCGCCGATGCGCATGCCCGATGCCGGCACGTCCCATGGCGGCGGCAATGGCGGTGCCGCGCCGTCGCCCGGCATTCCCTATCTCCGTCAGCGCCGGCGCGGCCGTCGCTTCGGCCTGTTCCTGATCGCGCTGCTCGTGATCGCGGCGGGCGCGGCCTTCGCCTTCTACTGGTTCACCTACGCGATCTTCGTCGTGTCGACGGACGACGCCTATGTCGGCGGCGATCTGGTCTCGGTGACGGCGCGCGAGCAGGGCACGGTGATCGGCCTCGAGGCCGACAACACCCAGGCCGTGAAGCGCGGCCAGCTCCTGCTGCAGCTCGATCCGCTCGAGGCCAAGGTGGCGATGGACGCCGCCCGCGCCGATCTCGCCCACACCGTGCGCGCCGTGCGTACCGCCTTCGCCCGCGTCGACCAGGCGCGCGCGCAGCTCGCCTCGGCCGAGGTCGCGCGCAACACCGCCGACAGCGACCAGAAGCGCCGCGAGAGCGCCGGCAATGCCGTGAGCCGCGAGGAACTCGTGCATGCCCGCGACACCGCCGTCGCCGCCGCCGCCGCGGTACAGGCGGCGCAGAGCAACCTCGCCCAGGCGCTCGCCGCCGTGCAGGGCACCGACGTGGCGCACAATCCCGACGTGCTCGCCGCGGCCGCGCGTCTGCGCACCGCCGCGCTGCATCTCGCGCATATGGAGATCCGCGCGCCGGTCGACGGCATCGTGGCGCAGAGGAGCGTTCAGATCGGCCAGCACATCGCGCCCGGCACGCCGCTGATGGCGATCGTGCCGCTGGAGACGGTGTGGATCGACGCCAACTTCAAGGAAGTGCAGCTCGCCGATGTCCGTCTCGGCCAGAAGGCCACCGTCACCGCCGACTTCTACAGCGGCGACGTGACCTATCACGGCACGGTCGTCGGCATCGGCGCCGGCAGCGGCAACGCCTTCGCGCTGCTGCCGCCGCAGAACGCGACCGGCAACTGGATCAAGATCGTGCAGCGCGTGCCCGTGCGCATCGCCCTCGATCCGGCCGAGCTCGAGAAGCACCCGCTCCGGGTCGGGCTTTCGGTCGACGTCACGATCGACATCCACGACAAGTCGGGAGCGACGACGGCCTCGACGCAGAAGCTGCGCGATCTCAAGGGCGATCCGGGCGACGGCGACATCTCGGCGGTCGATCGCGAGATCGACGAGATCATCAAGGCCAACGGAGGCTGAGGCCATGAGCGGCGCCGAGCATCATGGCCCGCCGCCGATGGAAGGCGGCAAGCGCTGGGTCACCGCCATCGCGCTCGCCGTCGTCACCTTCATGCAGGTGCTCGACACGACCATCGCCAACGTGTCGCTGCCGACCATCGCGGGCTATCTCGGCACCTCGACCGACCAGGGCACGTGGATGATCACGGGCTTCGCGGCGGCCAACGGCGTCGGCGTGCCGCTGACCGGCTGGCTGATGGGCCGCTACGGCGTGGTGCGCACCTTCATCTTCGCCGTGATCGGCTTCACCGCCGCTTCGTTCCTGTGCGGCATCGCCTGGAGCCTGCCGGCGCTGATCCTGTTCCGCGTGATGCAGGGCATGCTGTCGGGCCCGATGATCCCGGGCTCGCAGTCGCTCCTGATCTCGATCTTCCCGCAACGCCAGCGGCCGCTCGCTCTGGGTCTGTGGGCGATGACCACGCTGGTCGCGCCCGTGATCGGCCCGATCCTGGGCGGCTGGATCTCCGACAACTACTACTGGGGCTGGATCTTCCTGATCAACGTGCCGCTCGGCATCGGCGCCGCTGCCTTGTGCTGGGCCAACCTGCGCGATCGCGAGACGCCGACGCGCAAGCTGCCGATCGACAAGGTCGGGCTGGTGCTCCTCGTGCTCTGGGTCGGCGCGCTGCAGACGCTGCTCGACAAGGGCAAGGACCTCGACTGGTTCGACAACAGCTTCATCGTCGTGCTGGCGATCGTGGCGGTGGTGGCCTTCGCCACCTGGATCGTCTGGGAGCTGACCGAGGCCGCGCCCATCGTCGATCTCTCGCTGTTCAAGGGCCGCAACTTCGCCTTCGGCACGCTCGCCTTCTGCCTGATGTACGCGGTGTTCATGGGCAACACCCTGCTGATGCCGCTGTGGCTGCAGACCGATGTCGCCTACACCGCGACATGGGCGGGCCTGGTCGCGGCGCCGAGCGGCGTCATCGCGATCTTCGCCACCCTGTTCATGACGCGCTTCCTCGCCAAGACCGATGCGCGCATCACCGCCTCGATCGCCTTCGTGGCCTTCGCCGTCTCCTCGTTCATGCGCTCGCACCTGGTGCAGCAGGGCGGGTTCTGGGACTTCGCCATGCCGTCGCTGGTGCAGGGCGTGTCGATCGGCCTGTTCTTCGTGGCGCTGATCACCATCGTGCTCGACGGCATCCCGGGGCCGCGCATTCCCGCGGCGACCGGTCTCTCCAACTTCGCCCGCATCACCGGCGGCTCCTTTGCGATCTCCTTCACGACGGTGCTATGGGACCGCCGCGAGGCCCTGCACCAGAGCCGCCTGAGCGACTTCTCGACGGCCTACAATCCGGTGATGCAGGACACGCTCGCCAAGATGCACGAGCACGGCATGACCGGCGTCAAGGCCTACGCCGCGCTGGCCGGCCAGCTCGTGCAGCAGGCGTATCTCCTGTCCTCCGACGACCTCTTCTGGCTGTCCGGCTGGCTCGCGCTCTGCTGCATCCCGCTAGTGTGGCTGGCCAAGCGCTCGATCAGCGGCGGCGGGCCGGTGGCGGCGGACTGAGTTCTTCTTTCTCCCTTTCCTGCGAGGGAGAACGACAATCTTTTACTGGACGGATTGTCGCGCAAAGCTGGCGACCATGATCCATCCGTGGTCCGGCATGGCACTCATATAAGCTTTTAGCGGGTCTTCACGCGACGCCTCCTGGGACGACCCTGCTCCCAGCCCATCGGCCAGAATCCTTCGCCATCCGATTGCTTCTTTGCTGGTGAGGATTTCACGCACAATGCGGGGCGGACTGTGGTTGGCGCAAAGTACTCAACTTTATGTTGAGTGAATTATATTGATTCAAGCAAACTTTGATTGCAGATTGCGTGGAGATGCTCGCCTCAAGATAGGGTGCCTGCGCTCCGGTCCGGCGACTGACGAATCTCGGGGGAGATCGGTCGATGAAGCTCTTCAACCGCCTTGGGACATGGATGACGCCATTTCGAGTGGCGTCGATTGCGCTGCTTGCTGCTCTTTTGCCGTGGCAGACTGTTACCGCGAAGACATTGCCTATCGCACCTGTTGCCCAGAGCCAGATCGCATGGTGTTGGCTCGCTTCGGCCGAAATGGTGTTTCGCTACTACAGAGTGCCGCCGATCAACCGGATATCGTACCAGTGCGGCCTTGCCGCGGCTGCTTTCGCCAATGTCAGCCCCATCTGTGTAGTGGATTGCAAACAGTGCAACGTTGGCAGCGGCACCGTCGAGAACATCGGGACGGTCATCGTCCAATATCCCATCGTTGCCGGCCAGGTTCTGGGAATGCCTGTGGCCGGGTTGAGCGCCGATGTTTCACACGACTCCCTGTCCTCGGACGACGTGGTCGACGAGATCGACGCCGGTCGGCCGATCATCGCGGGAATATCGCCCCACTCGGGCCTCATGCCGCCAGGCTTGAGCGAGCATGCGGTCGTTATCGTCGGATACCAGACGAGAGCCGATACCATCGACGTGATCATAAATGACCCATTTCCCTATGCGCAGATGAATATGCAGGATCCCTACACTCGGCATGGCGGAAAAGCCCTTCAGCCAGGCCGGTATCAGATTCCTTACGAGCGACTGGTCGACGACTTGGCGTGGGGAAACTCGATCTCGGGAATTGAGCGCCAATGACCGACACAAGGTTGCCTACCTCGCCGTCATCCTCCGATCCGGCTCAGACAACGCCCTCCAACAACGTCGATCGCTATCTGGCGTTCGCCTTCGGGATCGTTTTCTGCGGCGTGCTTCTCTACCTGGCGACTGTCGAGAAGAATCCAACGCCTCTGCAGATCCAGGTCTATGTCACGATCCTGGCAATCGCTGGAGGAGGTGTCGGCGCGATCCTGCCAGGCTTCCTTGAAATCAAGTACAAGGGCATTGCACGCGCCGGCGGTGCCGTCGCGTTGGCTGTGCTCATATATCTCAACAAGCCGGCAATCTCGAAATACGTTCCCGATTTTCCTGTGCCCACGGTCTCGGCTCAACCGGTCATCGACGCCTTCTTCGCGGCCCTCGACAGCGGCGATCCTGATAAGTCCTGGGCGTTGTTGCCCGAAATGGCGCGAGCGCAGGTCGACGGCAGTGCAGAGAAATGGCGACAATTGTATCAGGTCGATATCGTGCCTCTTGGCAAGGAGGAAAGCCGCGTGCAGGTCGGCCAGGCGCAGGGCAAATCGCCGCCGGGAGTTCCTCCGGGCGTTTACGCCCAATACATGTACAAAGTGAAGTACGCGAATGACGCCGGCTATAGGCTTGAGACGCTCATCCTGCGCGGCAATTCGGCCGGCGCCTGGGAAGTCTATTCCTTTCAGGTCAGTACCAGCGCGATGCAGTGATCGCGTGGGAGGGGATAAAGGGCGAGCGCCGGCCGAAGAGGGCGCGCTGGTTAGTCTCTGGCAGTCGCTCTGCACAAGTTGTGATTGTCGGCCCCCGTGCGACCGTGAATACTCACGGCGAAAAGAATGAACGGGGATGAGATGACCAGTGTTCGACTGATGTCGTCGGGTTTCGTCGCCCTCGCGCTGCTGGTCGCGGGTGGCTGCACGCCGCCGACGGACGGCGCATCGGCCGCACAGGCCGCGGCCGATGCGGCCAAGCGTCAGGCTGATGCGGATCTGGCCACGGTGCAGGCGCGGCTCCAGAGGACCGAGGCGGATCTCGCGCAGCTCAAGGACGAGGAACAGGCGGCGCGGGAGAAGGCGGAAGCAAGCGCCGCCGCCAAGCGCGCGGCGGACGAGGAGGCCGCGCGCGACCAGGCCGAGCAGGCGAAGGCGCAGCAGGAAGCCGATCGCGTGAAGGCCGAGCAGGAATCGGCGGCAAAGGCCCGGGAGGCCGAAGCCGCCGCCAACGTCAGGGCCGAGAAGGAAGCGAAGCTCGCGGGCGTCCCGCTGGAGGCGCGGGCGTTCGACGGCACCTACGTGGGCGCTCTCACGGTCCGCTCGAAGGAGTCATCCCAGAGTTTCGTTCCGCGCTGGAACCTCGAGATCGAGGGCGGCTCGGGCGAGGCCACCGATGCGACGTCGATCTGCGGCACCTCGCAGCTCTCGCTTTCGGTGTCGCCGCAGGGCGAGATCAATGGCCGTTACGTTGGCTATGGCGCGGCCCAGGTCTATTTCTGCGACAAGGTGACCTCCGCCGTGCACGGCCACGTCGTCGGCAACAAGCTCGATCTCCAGTTCGACCGCGGCTACGGCGTTCTGGTGAAGCAGGGGAGTTAGGCGCCACCGGTTGCCCGGCAGCGCCCTCTCTATCACTTCCCCTGGATCAGCATGCCCAGCGGCGCGAGCGGGCCGACGGGGATGTAGTCGAAGTGGAGGATGCCCTGGTTCGCGAGAGGCAGGGCGTCGATCGTCGCCTTCGCCTGGTCGACGGTCTCGGCGTTCATGAGGAACACCACGCCGACCTTGTCGTGGCGAAAGTAGAACTGCTCGATCTTGCCGTCGAGGTAGAGCTTGAGCGTCGCCGGCACTTCCTTGGGCATGATCTGCTGGCGGGCTTCCGGCGTGAGTTCCTTGGTGGCGTGGCCGATGGCGAGGACCTTCATGACTGTCTCCTGTGGGATGGCTGCATTGACCTCGCCGATGTAGTCCCGACGCCGGAAAACGCCTATTGTCGCAAACGACAATATTGAGGTCATTCACGCCATGCGCCTTTTCGTCCTCGCGCTCGACGGCTTCTGGGACACGGGCTTTTCCGTGATCCTCGACGCCTTCAAGACCGCCAACAACTTCGCGCCCATGCTGAAGAGCGGCGCGCCGCGCTTCGACGTCACGGTCGTCGGCCTGCGCAAGACGGTGCGCTCGGGCCAGGGCTTCGCCTTCCCGGTGACACGCATCGAATCGCGCCTGAAGCGCCCCGACTGGGTGATCGTGCCGGCGCTCGCCACGCCGACGCCGGAACTGCTGGTGCCGGCGCTCGCGCGGCGCGACGTCCAGCAGGCCGTGATCCAGCTCCAGACCTGGCACGCCAAGGGCGCGCACCTCGCGGCGTCCTGCATCGGCACGTTCCTGCTCGGCGAGACCGGGCTGCTCGCGGGCGGCGAGGCGACCACGACCTGGTGGTTGTCGCCGCTCTTCCGTCAGCGCTATCCGGCGGTGAGCGTCGACGAATCCCGCATGCTCGTGACCTCGGGCCGCCTCGTCACGGCGGGCGCCGCGATGGGCCATCTCGATCTCGCGCTGTGGTTCATCCGGCAGGCCAGTCCGGAACTCGCGGCGCTGGTCTCGCGCTACCTGCTGGCGGACCTGCGCTGGTCGCAGGCCCCGTTCGTCATTCCCAACCATCTCGCGCAGGCCGATCCGCTGATCCAGCGCTTCGAACGCTGGGCGCGCGAGCATCTCAGGGAAGGCTTCTCGCTGGCTGACGCCGCGGCCGCGCTCGCCACCAGCCCGCGCACCCTGCAACGCCGCTGCGAGGCCGTGCTCGGCAAGTCGCCGCTCTCCTACTTCCAGGATCTCCGCGTCGAGCGCGCGCAATCGCTCCTGCACGGCAGCCGTCTCGATGTCGACGCCATTGCGGCGGAAGTGGGCTACGAGGACGGCGCGACCTTGCGCACGCTGCTGCGCGAACGTCTGGGCCGCGGCGTGAGAGAGCTGCGCGCCGATTTGCGGTGAGAGCGTGGCGTGACGATGGAGAGGGCGCTTTCCCGCAGCGCACCTGCGTCGCTGCGGGAAACACGAGCCCCAGCCTCGACGGTACCGGCAGGAGCCGGTGGTGTCGGGAGGCGCACCGGCAGGAGCCGGTCCGTCGATAACGGGCTCGCTGTCGCCCGGCTCCTCGCGCGCTGCGAAAATTTTTCGAGACCCGGGCGGGCCCTATGTCTATTTGGCTATAGCGTGCCCGGGGACCGCCGGCTACGGTCCGGCCGCTCGTCGCCGTCCCCTGGAGTGAGTGAGGAATGCATGACTACAACGGCGCCGGCTATCGTAGGCCCGGATGAGACGAAGCGTGTCATGACCGGGAGCCGTCGGCCCCGAGAGGTGGTCATCGTCGGCGGCGGCGCGAGCGGCGTCCTCGTCGCGGCGCACCTTCTGCTGAAGACGCGGGCCGCGCGTGTCTCCGTGATCGAACGGCGAGATCGGCTCGGCGCGGGCATCGCCTACGGCACCGACCATTCGGAGCATCTGCTCAACGTTCGCGCCAAGGGCATGAGCGCGTTTCCCGAGGATCCCGGTCACTTCTGGCGCTGGGCAAAGACGTACAGCCGGGCGTCATTGGAAGTGTCGTACAACCAGGAGGCTTTCGCGCCCCGTCGCGAATACGGCAACTATCTCCGGGCGGTCCTCCACGAGGCGTCGGGTGGGAACCGGAACGAGCGGCTGCAGTTCCTGCATGACGAAGCCGTCGATGTCGTGCGCACGGCTGACGGCCACGACGTCGTCTTTCGCGACGGCCATCGCCTCGCCGCCGATATCGTCGTTCTCGCAACCGGCAACGAGGGACTGCCGATGCCGCCGACCGGCCGGCGGTTCGACGGCTGGAACACGGACGCCGTGGCTTCCATCCCGCGCTCCGCCGCCGTCGCGATCGTCGGCACGGGCCTTACCATGGCCGACCAGGTGCTCTCCCTGCTCCATGGAGGGCACGAGGGAACGATCACCGCCATATCGCGGAGGGGACTGGTCCATCACGGGCATGTGACGCGTCGCGCGGCGTCCATCCCGCGCGAGGAGATTCCCTTCGGTGCGCCTCTCACGCGCCTCTTCCGCTGGCTGAGGACACGGGTTCGCGAGAGTGAACAAGCGGACGTCAACTGGCGCGAAACCATCGACGGGCTCCGCCCCTACACGCAAGAGCTCTGGCAGGGCCTGAACGCCGACGACAGGAGACGATTCCTGCGGCACGTCCGGCCGTGGTGGGACATTCACCGGCACCGGATGGCGCCCAGGGTGCGGCGCGCCCTGGACGAGGCGATGCGGTCCGGCATGCTGCGCATCGTCGCCGCGCGCGTGACCGGCTTCCGGGAGACCGAGGACGCGATCGACATCTCCATTGTCCCGCGCGGGTCGTCGACGACCGAAACCGTCCGCGCGGAGGTGGTGCTGGAATGCCGCGGCAACTCGGGCATCGCCACGACCGCGAACCCGGTCCTGCTTGCCCTGCTCAAGCGCGGCGCCGCGCGTCCCAGTCCGCTCGGCCTCGGCATCGATGTGACTCCGGCCAGCGTCTTGATCGACGCCGCTGGCCGCGAGACTCCGGGGCTCTACGCCGTCGGTCCGCTCACCGCCGGCCGGTTCTGGGAGATCGTCGCGGTTCCCGACATCCGCGTGCAGGCCGCAGCGCTGGTTCGCCGCTGGATCGAAGCGGGCATCCTGGAGCCCGCCGAGGTTCACCCCACGGAGGGAGGCGGCGCGCAGACCTGATCGTACGACACGCGCTTCTTCAGCGTTCCGAAATGCTCGAAGACATCGAGCGCCACCTCGAACGCCGGCCGCGTGATCTCGACGTGCGGCGTCCAGCAGCCGAGCTGCTGGTAGCTTGCGATGCAGCGCGCCAGGACCTCGAGATCGGTCGACGGGAAGAACGGCTTCTCCGCCCTGGCGATCTCCAGCGCCGGCGTCGCCAGCATGTAGGCCCGCGTCTTGGTGTAGGCGCGCGTGAACGCGCGGGCGATGTCGGATTGCAGCCACTCCCGCTTCGCCGCCAGGCTGGAGAAGGCGACGGGTCCGATCTTCGGGCCGCATTGCGCGACGATGTGGCCGATGCCATCGGCCTCGAGCTGCTGCGGGAAGGGGCCCTGCTGCTGGACGTACTGTCCCGTGCCGGCGCGGAATGCCTTGTCCATCTCCCCGGCGCCGCCGACATTGACGACCTTGAGCCTGGCGAAATCGATACCCGCTTTGTGGCAGGCATACTGGAACATCGCGAGGGGCTGGCCGCCGCCGAACAGGATCACCTCAGAGCCTTCAAGCCGCTTCCAGTCGAAGTGGGGATCGGGAGTGCGGCCGGTGATGAAGAAGCCGTCCATCTCGTTGATCTGCGCGAAGTGGACCGTCGTCGGCGTCTCGCCCTTGGCCGCGGGGCCGAAGCCCTGGCTCGGCGCCGACTGGATCACATCGGCCCGGCCTTCCTCCAGCGCCTTGATCGCCGAGACGCCCGGCGGCGACACCGTCCACGCCGCGTCCAGGCCTTCGGCCTTCAGGAAGCCGCCGGACATCGTCGAGATGAGCGGAGAGTAGAAGGCCGAGAACAGCGTGAACTCGATGTTGATGCGTTCCATTGCGGGCCCTCGTTCGTGAAAACTATCGATATAGTTTATGGAACATAACGGGCCAGGCAAGGCGCGGCTGCGTCATCCGTCCTTCATGGTGCTTTCCCCCTCCCGGCCTCCCCCGTATGACGGGGGAGGAAAAAGAGAGACGGGAGCCTTGCCATGGAATTCGACGTCATGACGCGCGCCACGACCTGGGATGCGGTCGCCGATCTCGCTCGCCGGGTCGAGGCGTCGGGCTTCTCGGGCATGCTGTTCACCGAGGGCCATCAGGTGCCGTGGATGAACATCGCCGCGGCTTCGCTCGCGGCGCCCTCGCTCCATTTCTCGACCGGCATCGCCATCGCCTTCGCGCGCTCGCCCATGGTCTCGGCCGAGATCGCCTGGGAGCTGGCGCAGAACACCAAAGGCAAGTTCCGGCTCGGCCTCGGCAGCCAGGTGAAGGCGCATATCGAGCGGCGCTACGCCGGTCGCTTCGACAAGCCCGCGCCGCAGATGAAGGACTATGTGCTGGCGGTGAAGGCCTGCCTCAAGGCGTTCCGTCGCGAGGGCCTGCTGAGCCACGACGGGCCGTACTACAAGATGAGCCTCCTGCCCGAGCAGTGGACGCCGCCGCGGCACGACTACGAGGACGTGAAGGTCGATATCTCCGCCGTCGGGCCCTACATGCTGCGCGTCGCGGGCGAGGTGGCCGACGGCGTGCACGTCCATCCCATGCACTCGCAGCACTATATAAAGACGCACCTGCTGCCCGGCGTCGCCGAGGGCGCGAAGCGCGCCGGCCGCGATCCGAAGGAGATCGATCTCATCGTGCCGGTGATCGTGGCGGCGGGCGATACGGCGGAGGAACGTGCCGCGGCGGTCGGTGAAGCCAAGACGACGATCGGCTTCTACGGCGCCACGCCCAACTACGCCTTCCAGTTCGACGATCTCGGCTACACCGGCCTGCGCGACAAGCTTGCCGCGCGGCTGAAGGCCGGCGACAGCGCCGGCAGCCAGGCGCTGATCACCGACGAGATCCTCGACCAGTTCGCCGTCGTCGCCAAATGGGATGACGTCGCCGACAAGATGATCGCCCGCTACAAGGGCATCGCCGCGCGCCTCGTCATCTACCTCGCTTCCCACTGGCGCGAGATCGACACGAAGACCCTGGCGAAGTGGGGCGAGGTCGCGCGCGCGGTGCGCAAGGCGGGGTAACGGTATCCTTCCTTCCCCATTCAAATGGGGGAGGAGGATGATCAGTGAAACACCAACAACCGCGCGCCGTCGCGGTGGATGAAGACGGCGAGGATCTTCGCGGGCTCGGTGGCGCTGGCATTCTCGGCGAAGAGATGCGTCGAGCCGTCGGGTTCGAAGAAGCTCTGGCCCGCTGTGTAGGTCATGACGCCCTGGCCGCCGAGCTGCGAGCGGATCGTGCCCTGCAGGACATAGACGTAGAGATCGGCCTCGTGATGATGCTCGGGCGTGAAGGCGTTAGGCGGGAAGTCGACGACCATCGAGGTGATCCGCTTCTGCGCATCGGCGGCGAGCGGCTCGGAGCCGACGACCGTCGTCGTCGTCGTCGGCCGGCCCGGCGCGGCCGAGGTGGCTGCGCAGATCGTCCAGTCGAGGAGGTCGCCGGCGGCCCGAAGCGAGAAAGGCGGGCGCACGAGGAAGGTCATCGCCACCGCAGCCGTCAGTGCCAACAAGGCGGCAAGCGCGAAGGGCCTTGCCTCGGATTGCCGACCGGCTGCGACTGTCGTCATCTTCCCCTCCCTGGCTGAACCGTCCGGCAGTCTACACCCGCCGGCGATTTTTCCATGGCTTCTGCAGACCGGCAGGATACCGTTGCGGGATGACCTTCGTCGGACGGCCGGTGGCGGCCGCGACCCTTCTTCTCCTTCTCGGGCTCCTGCCTTGGCCCCGGGCGGCGATGGCCCAGGAGCAGGGACCGTGTCAGACCGTGCTCGACGCCGTGCGCAACGTGCGGCCGCCGGCCGGTGGGGCGGTGTCGTGGCAGTCGCCGCTCGCCACGCTCAATCGTGAGTCGAAGGGCGTCGTGACCTTCGACACGACGGGATGGCAGGGCGCCGGCGCGGCGTTGCAGGCGCGGCTGCGGGACGAATGGCGTGCGCCGCCCGACCTGCTCAAGGTGATCGTCGCGCAGGGCCAGCCGACGATCTATCGCTTCGGCACGAGCGACCTTTATATGAGCGAGGTTGTCGCAGGCACCATGGACTGCGAGGACGACGTGTTCTTCGAGGCCAGGTCCGGTACCGCCGCGCGCGGGGTCAAGAGTCCCCTCAAGGAAGAACCGGGCTTGCTCTGCTATTGGATGACGGGCCGCGCGGGCGCGGTCGGCGGCGTGCCGGCCTTCCTCGTGCAGGACGATCGCGACAACACCGTCGAGCTGACGGTGACGCCGTGGCGCGACGGCAAGTGGCAGCCGGCCTGCGGCGTCTCGCTCGCCTTCGCCAACAGGTTCGAGGCGATCGAGCGATTCTGCGCCGCCAGGGGCGAGAGCGGCAGCTGCGATGCCTTCGCCGACCGCGCCCTGGCCTTGGCCCGCGCGGCCGACGAGACGCCGAAACCCGCCGACGGCAGCGCGCCCGCCGGGACGGTGACGCCGGATGCGCCGGTCGAGCCCGATCTGCCGACCTTCGGCCACAAGGTGACGGCGAAGGACATCCAGACGACGAGCTTTTCCGAGGACACGGTCTTCAGGCGGGCCGACGTCGACGGCCGGCGGGTGCTGGCCCGCATCGGCCATCCCAGCATCGGCTGGCGCGTATGGCGCGACTACCTCGTCGCCTTCTATCGCGAAGACGGCGACAAGCTCGTGCCGCTGGCCGGGATCTACGTCACCAAGACCCGCACGGAACTCGGCGACGTGAAGCTCACGACGCCCTAAGGGCGTTTGTCCCTAAAGCGCGCTCGGCAGCGGCTGCGTGATCAGCCACTCGTGCGCTTCCTTCGGGTGCGAGAAGAGGCCGCTGGGGCGGCGGCTGTTGGAGAGCAGCAAGGTGAGCAGCGGGGCGTGCGCCTTCTTCGCGTCCTCGGTGACGACGATCGCGTAGGGGCCGAGCTTGTCGTAGATCGCGCATTCGGCCGACTGGCGCGCGTAGGACTCGAGTTCGATCGGCGACAGCGCCGTATGACCTTCGCGCGCATCGAGGAGCTTGCGGTAGCTCGTCGCCGAACGCGTTCGCATGCTCGTGATGAAGCCTTCGAGATCGGCGAGGGTGACGGCGCCCTCGGTACGCATCGTGACGAGGTGATCTTCGTCCGAGATCGAACAGTGCAACGGCATGGCGGCGCGCACCCTAGGACATCGCGGCGATGGCGTGTAGCGCGATGCGGCCCAAAGCGTGTCCGCGTTCGCAGAGTGAATCGTGTGCGCGTGTTCTTGCACTGTCCGATTTCTGCATTTGCTCTACCAACGCTTCTCGGTCCGAACGCTTTCCGACGAATCCTTCGTCGTCAGGCACCGCGCAAGAATCCTTCCCCTTCCGCTAGCGCGAAGCGCTGACAGTCTCGTTTGGGTACGAGTGCGCTCTTGGCGAACGCTTCAGAGCCCCTCGACCGCGCGCGCGATCGCCGTGAGCTTGGCTTCGGCGTCGGCCGCATTGCAGATCGGATTGTCGGCGAAGGTGGCGAAGCCGCAGTCGGGGTGGAGCAGGACGCGGTCTGCGCCGAACAGGTCGATGGCCTTGCGGACCTTCGCCGAGATGTCGTCGGCGCTCTCGGTGTGGGCGTGCTTCTGGTTGACCACGCCGACGCCGATGCGCGCTTCGGCGGGCAGGCTGCGCAGAAGCTCGACCTCGCCGGCGCGCGGCGTACACATCTCGAGCAGGTAGGCGCCGACCTTCATGGCGGCGAGCGTGGGCAGCAGCGGCTCGTAGCTGCCGGCCAGCGCCACGGATTCATCGGGCGTCCAGTTGCCGCGGCAGACATGCATCGCGATCCGCTCGCGCGGCATGCCTTCGACCACGGCGTTCATCAGGTCGCGCGCGAAGGCGAGCTCGTGCTCCGGACCCTGTGACTCCGACAGCGCGCCGCACATGAAGCTCGGCCGGCTCTTGGGGCCGCTGAACACGACCTCCGACAGGACCGGCTCGTCGAACTGGACCAGGCTGGCGCCGGCGGCGAGCAGCTCGGCCAGCTCGGCGCGCAACGCGGCCACGATGTCGACCGCCAGCTCCTCGCGCGTCTGGTAGGCGCGCTCCTGCAGGCACTCCATCCACATGGTGCGCGTCAGCAGGTAGGGGCCGGGCAGGGCGACCTTCACCGGCTTCGTCGTGAGGCCGCGCAGGAAATCCAGTTCATGCACCGCGAGAGGCCGGCTGCGCGCGATGCGGCCGAAGATCGCCGGGTGACGCACGTCGGCGGCCGGCACGTCGAGCGCCCGCAGCTCGCGCTCGAACTCCTCCGGATCGTCGACCAGCGGCAACAGGTCCGTAAGCGGGATGAGCTGGCAATTGTCGAGCCGCGTGGCGACGAAGCTCGCGTAACTGTCGCGTCGCTGCTCGCCGTCGGTCATCACGCCGACATGCGCACGCTCCTGCGCGGCGGCGACCAGGCGTACGGCATCGTTCGCGGTCTCGTGGAACGCCGCCTCGTCGAGCCGGCCTTCGACATGGGCGTGCATGGCGTCGACCATCCAGCGCGGCCGCGGCCAGCTGCCGATGCCCATCACCGCGAGGCGCGGCAGCGGCGGCGCGGTGACGGCGGGACGCGGGCGTTCCGGCGCCGTCGCGCTCACCGTCGCGGCCGGTGCCGCCTTCGCCTCGGCCTCCCCGCGCTCCTCGAGCTTGCCCTTGCAGATCAGGAAGCTCCGCTGCTTGCCGGTCTTCGTGAAGGAGACCAGCTCGTTCGAGGTCAGCCGGCACCAGGCGGGCAAATCCTCGTCGACGGAGATCTCGGTCGACAGGATCTCCAGCAGCTGCCCGCGCGCCATTGGATCGATGTGCTTGCGGATCAGCAGCAGCAGACCGTTGCCGCAATCGAGATCGCCGCCGTCGAAGCTGACATCGGCCGGATAGGGGTGTTGGTCGTTGGGAGTGGTCATGCGGGAACCCTCACTGCTGAACCGTAGACGCTGTCGAAGGCCGCATCGTCGAAGCGGTCGGTCGGGGCGTCGATCACCACCCGTCCGTGCGCCAGCCCGACGATGCGGTCGGTGTGGCTGCGCGCGAGCGCCACCTGGTGCAGGCTGCACACGACGCCGACGCCCTCGGATCGCGCGATGTCGCGCAGCAGGTCGAGCACGCCCGTCGCGGCGGCGGGATCGAGGCTCGCCACCGGCTCGTCGGCCACGATCAGGCGCGGCTTCTGCGCCAAAGCTCTGGCGATCGCGACCCTCTGCTGCTGGCCGCCGGACAGGGTGTCGGCGCGTTGCTGCGCCCGGTCGAGCAGGCCGACGCGATCGAGGCATTCCAGCGCCAGCAGGCGATCGGCGCGCTCGAACCTTCGCAGCCAGCCGCGCCACGCCGGCACATGGCCGAGGCGGCCCGCCAGCACGTTCTCGAAGGCCGTGAGGCGGTTCACCAGGTTGAACTGCTGGAACACGACGGCGACGCGACGGCGATTGCGGCCGCGCAAGGTGGCGATGTCGTCATCGTCGATGCGGATCGAACCGCGATCCGGCGCGGAGAGACCGGTGAGGCAGCGGAAGAGGGTGGTCTTGCCCGCGCCGCTCGGCCCCAGCACGGCGACCAGCTCGCGCGCATCGACCGTGAAGCTCACACTCTCTATGGCGGCGAGGCCGTTGAACGCCTTGCTGACATCGACGGCGGTGAGTCGTGCGGCGCTCATCACACGAGCTTCCGGCGCAGCCAGCCGGAGAGCTGGTCGAGCGCGGTCACGACGACCAGGATCACGGCGATGATGGTGAAGAGCCGGGCGAAGTCGAGCAGGTCCATGCTGTTCTTCAGCTCCTGCCCGATGCCGCCCGCGCCGACCACGCCCAGCACGGTCGAGGCGCGCACGTTGAACTCCCACCAGAAGAGCGTCGTCGACAGCAGCACCGGCAGCACGTCGGGCACCAAAGCGTAGAGGATCGCGGTCGTGTGGCCCGCGCCGGTCGTGCGCACCGCCTCGAACGGCCCGAGCTCGGCATTCTCGATGTGATCGGCGAAGAGCTTGGCCGCGCTGCCCCAGGTGTGGAGCGCGATGCCCAGCACGCCCGCGAACGGGCCGAGCCCGACGGCAGCGACGAACAGCAGGGCGAAGACGAATGAGTCGATGCCGCGCAACGCGTTCAGGAACCAGCGCGCCGGATAATAAAGAGCGGGCCACGGCGTGATGTTGCGCGCGGCCAGGACCGACATCGGGATTGCGAGCAGGGTGGCCAGCGTCGTGCCCAGCGCCGCCATCGCGACCGTCTCGGCGGTGCGATAGAGGAAGAGCGGCAGCTCATCGATCTTGGGCGGCCAGGCCGTCGCGATCCAGTGGCCGAGCCTCGGCAAGCCGGTCGCGAGCTTGCCGAGATCGATGTCCGCCAGATTCCAGGAGACGACGTAGAAAGCGAATACCAGCGCGACGACGATCCAGAAGCGGACGCGGCGAGTGGAGAAGCCACGCCGGATCCGCTCCATGTCGTCGAGAGCGGTGACGGCTCTCAAGCCCTCCTCCCCATTCATATGGGGAGGCGAGGAGACGCGAGGAGCGCCTGTGCTCACGCCTTCGGCTTGATCTTGCCGACGGCGATGCCTGCCTTCTCGATCGTGAGGTAGGCGCTGTGGTCGGCGGCCACGAAGCCGGTGTAGCGCGGCGGCAGCAGGGTCTTCGCCTGGTCGTTGGTGATCGCGGTCAGGATCTTCTGGACCTGCGTCGCCAGCTCCTTCGGTGCCTTCGCCGGCAGCACGATCGCGTCGTTGGGCAGCGGGTCGGACGTCCAGATGATCTTGTTGGCGTCGGCCTTCACCTGGCCGCCGGCGATCATCGTGTTGCGGTTGCGGTCGAAGTCGGTCGCCATGTCGACCCGGCCCGAGCTGACCGCGATCTCGTTGGCGGCATGCGTCGCGCCCTCGGTGTACTTCCAGAAGGACTTCGGGTCGATCTTCCAGACTTCCTTGGCGTAATAGGTCGGCACCAGCCAGCCCGAGGTCGAGCCGACATCGGCGAAGGACATGGACAGGCCCTTGGTGTCGTCGGGGAACTTCGACACCTTTATATCCGGCTTGGCGATGATGATGCCGTAATAGACCGGCTTGTCGTCGTACTTCACGGTCGCGACCGCCTGGCAGTTGGTCGCCGCGTTGGCGATGATGTAGCCCCACGGCCCCATCCAGGCGACGTCGAGCTGGCCCGAGCCCATGGCCACCGCCATGCCGGCCCAGTCGGTCGTCGCGACCAGGTCGTAGTCGACGCCGAGCTTCTCGGCGAGATGGGCGAAGAGCGGCGTGTAGGCTTTCTTCGTGTCCTCGGGATTGGGCAGCAGCGGCCCGACGCCGAAGTGCATCTTCTTCTTGCCCTGCGCGAGGGCGGGCGCGGCAAGCGATGCGGCCGCGAGGCCGGCGGTGCCGACGATGAAGCGTCTACGGATGTTCATAGTCAGTCGCTCACGCCTAGTAGCTGACCGACGGGCAGCCTTCGCCCATGAATTCGACGAGCTTGGCACCGCCCACGATCACCGCGCCCGCCACGAGGTTGTTCTCGTCGAGCTTGCGCTTCTTGAAGCAGGGCGAGCAGACATAGATCTCGCCGCCCGCCTCGACGAAGCTCTTCATCAGATCCTTCAGAGGCGCGAAGCCCTCCTCATGGATGTCGTCGGCATATCCCTTCTGCGACAGGCGCGTGCCCTCGATCGACAGGAACACCAGGGCCTTCTTGTCCGACGCCACGGCGGCGTTGGCGACGACGAAGGCGACGGTCGCCTTGTCGGTGTCGTTCTTGGCGTTGGTCAGGCTGACCACGAATTTACCGGGCATCTTCTTCTCCTCCATCAAGTCCAGTCGGTGCGCGACCGGATCCAGAAACTGTGTGAAGCCGGGTCGTGACCCAGCAATTCATTGCGCGTGAGGCGGCACCAGGCGGGCAGGTCCGACGGCGCGCTGATGTCGAGCGCGATCACCCGCAGCACGCGGCCGGGCATCGCCTTCAGCCGGCGGCGCAGGTCGATCACCAGCTCGCCGCAGCCGAGATGGCCGGCGTTCCATTCGGCGTCGGCAACGGGAAAGGCGTCGCTCACGCGCACCTGGCCTCGATGAATTCAGATGGAAAGGGACGGCTGTCGGGGGAAAGCGCCGCCGTCAGGCAAGACGGCAATTACGGCCCGCACCGGGCACGGCGTTCCAGCGATATCGCTCGGCGCGGACCCTATGTCTTCCGGCAAAGCGGGTCAACGCACGTTCATTCGGAGCGCGGGCGTCCCGCCCGCTCACGATGCGGGCGGGACGCCCGCGCTCCGAATGAGGTCAGCCGCCCGTGACGCTGACGATCGCCTGGTCGAGCAGCGCTAAACCCTCGTCGAGCTCGGCGTCGGTGACGATGAGCGGCGGGGCGATGCGCATGGTGCCGCCGGAGGTGCCGGAGCGCACGATATTGGCGGCGAGGCCCAGATCCATCGCCGCCTCGGTGACGGCGTTGGAGACGCTGGTGGCGTCGCGCCCGGCGTAGTCGGTGAATTCGAGCCCGCGCAGCAGGCCGCGGCCGCGCACGTCGCCGATGCAGGCGTGGCGCTGCTTCAGCCGCAGCAGCCCCGTACCCAGCCGCTCGCCGGCCTCGCGCGCCCTCTCGATCAGCCGATCGCGGCGAACTATTTCCAGGACCTTCAGCCCGACCGCCGCCGGCAGCGGATCGTTCACGTGCGTGGTGTAGAAGAAGAAGTTCCGCTCGTCGGCGATGGCGGCGATGTGATCGTTGGTCATGACCGCCGACAGCGCCATGCCGGCGCCGAGCGTCTTGGAGAGCGTCAGGATGTCGGGCACCACGCCGTCGCGCTGGAAGGCGAACATGGTGCCGGTGCGGCCCATGCCGGTCTGCGCCTCGTCGAGGATCAGCAGCATGCCGCGCCGCTCGCAATGCGCCTTCAGCGCGGCGAGATAGCCTTCCGGCAGATCGATCACACCGCCGCTCGACAGGATCGGCTCGCCGATGAAGGCCGCGAGGTTGCCGGTGCATTGCGCGTCGACCTGCTCGAACGCATCGTCGAGCTCGCGCCGCCAGTCGACGCCGGGAAAGCGCGGCTTGTAGGCGTTGGGGGCGGGGATGGCGTAGTAGCCCGGCGCCAGCGGCCCGACACCCTGGCGGCCGACCTTGAACGTCGCCGCCGCCGAGCCGGCCGTGACGCCGTGATAGGACTTGGTGAAGGTGACGATCTCCCACTTGCCGGTGACGGTCTTGGCGAGCTTGATCGCGGCCTCGTTGGCCTCGCCGCCGGTCGACAGGAACATGGTCTTGGAAAGCTCGGGCTCTTCGGCCGAGAGCTGCTCGGCGAGCGCCACGACCGGCTCGGAGATCATCGCCGAGAAGAGATGATCGAGCGTGCCCGAGGCCTGGTTGATGGTGGCGTGGATCTCGGGATGGGAGTGGCCGAGGATCGCGCTCATCTGGCCCGAGGTGAAGTCGAGCATCCGGTTGCCCGCGGCGTCGTACAGCCAGCAGCCCTCCGCCCGCACCGGCACGAAATTGGCGAACTCGCAGCCATAGTGGAGCAGATGTTTCTCGGCCCGTGCCACGAAGGCGCTCTCACTGCCCGACTGTCCCACCGCGAACCTCTTGTGTGTCAAACCGCTGCCACTGTCGCGCGGTCGGGCTCCCCTGTCATCCGTGTGCATTTTCACGTCGCGCGAGACACGCGAACAAGACACTTGGATGGCCGCGCTCAGCTTGCCATATGAAGGGGCATGACGACCGACCTGACCCCACCGCCCCGCGCCGCCATCGTCCGCCGCATCGAGCGCCTGCTGGCCGGCCTGCAGCGGGCGAGGCGCAAGCCCAATCGGCGCGAGGCCTATCACCTGCGGGTCGCGCTGGAGGAGCTGGAGGCGGGGCGGCTCGCGGAGGCGGAGACGGCGTCGCTCTGCGCCGAACGCGCCGCGCCGCTGCCCGCGCACATCGCCAGCCTGCTCTCGACCAACGAGCCCGTCGCCCTCGAGGCGCTGCTCGAGCATCTCGCGCGCATCACGAAGGCGGGCTAGGGTCGGGCGGCATGATCCGCCCCGCCACAGCCAGCGACGAAGCCGAGATCCGGGCGTGCGCCGAGCAGGCCTATGCCCGCTACGTGCCGCTGATGGGGCAGAAGCCCGCGCCGATGCTCGCCGACTATGCCGCGCAGATCGCCGCCGGAGACGTCCACGTCGCGACGGACGACCAGGGCGTCTTCCTGGGCTTCATCGTGTTCTATGCCGAAGACGGGCACATCATGCTGGAGAACGTGGCCGTCCTGCCGCGCGCGGCCGGCCGTGGTGTCGGCAAGACGCTGATCGGCTTCTGCGAGGAGGCCGCCCGCCGGCGCGGCCTGAACGTGCACCTCTATACCAACGAGAAGATGACCGAGAACCTCTCGATCTACCCCAGGCTCGGCTATGTCGAGGTGGGCCGCCGCACCGAAGACGGCTTCAACCGCGTCTACTTCGAAAAGAAGATCGCCTGACCCCCGACCGTCAGACGCCGAGGCGCCTGAGCAGCCGGTCGGCTTCCTCGCGGTCGATCACGGCGAAGGCCCGGTTGTCGCGCTCGTAGGCGTACATGTCGCCCGTGGCGATATCGAGCCACCAGCCGCTCAGCCGAAGCGTGCCGTCGGTGACGCCGGCGCGGACGAGGGGATAGGTCATCAGGTGCTCGAGCTGGACCAGGACGTTGAGTTGCGAAAGCTGGTCGGGCGGGCTCTTGGTGCCGTCGAGCGGGCCCTCGTTGTCGAGCCGGAAGGCGGCGGTGTCGGCGTGATGCAGCCACTTGCCGAGGTTCGGCGCGTCGTCGATGGCGCTCCGCGCCAGCACGGCCTTCATTGCCCCGCACTGCGAATGGCCGCAGACCACGATGTTGCCCACCTTCAGGACCGCGACGGCGTATTCGATCGCGCTCGCCTCCGAGACGTCGCCGGTCGACAGGCCCTCGACCGTCGACGGCGGCACGAGATTGCCGACGTTGCGCACGGTGAACAGCTCGCCCGGCGAGGTTGACGCCAGGAGGTTGGGGACCACGCGGCTGTCGGCGCAGGTGATGAACAGCGCGTCGGGCGCCTGTCCTGTCGCCAGGTCGCGGAAGCGTTCGGCATATTGCGGCAGCAGCCGCTCGCGGAAGTCGACGATGCCCATGAGAAGCTTGCGCAACGGATGACCTCCCTCGGTGACGCGACGGCAGGCTCTAGCATTTTCTGGTCGCAATCGTCTCCAATCGTCCATACTGATCGGCGTAAGATCAGCCCCATGACCGACACGCGACCCGACCCGGCCGAACGGATCAAGACATTGGAAACCGCCCTGGTGGGCCTGCGCGAGCGGCTCGACAAGCTCACGGCCAACCTCCGCTCGACCCCGAACGACACCAGCCTGGTGATCCAGCGGGTCAATGTGATGAAACTGATCTTCCAGGCCCAGACCGAGATAGACCGCCTGCGCGCCAGCACGGGCTTCATCGCCCCGCGTCGCGACTGACGGCAGGCCGCCGTCGCCCGCCCATCGCCTGCCCGTCGCCGGCCCACCATTTGGTTGTAACCATCGGCCCGAAGTTCCTGTAGGGTTGCCGGTGCGAGGCGAGGAATACGCCTCCGGTCTGGGTAGAGGGGGCTCTTACCGACAAATGGCGCGCCGACTTGCCGCCATCCTGGCGGCGGATGTGGCTGGCTACTCCCGGTTGATGCATGAGGATGAAGAGGCCACGCACGCCGCGTTCAGTTCGACCATGGCGGGGTTCGTCGAACCCTCCGTGCGCCGGCACGCGGGCCGGATCGTCAAGAGCACGGGCGACGGTTTCATCGCCGAATTCCCCAGCGCCGTGGAAGCCGTCCGCTGCGCGCTGGAATTCCAGGAAGTCGTGGTGCGCAACGCTTCCGCCGTTCCCGAGGACAAGCGCCTGCTGTTCCGCGTCGGCATCGACGTGGGCGATGTCATCGTCGAGAAGGACGACATCTTCGGCGACCACGTCAACATCGCGGCGCGTCTGGAGCAGTTGGCCGAGCCCGGCGGCATCCTGATCTCGGGCACCGTCCAGGGTTACGTCCACGGCCGCATCTCCTGCCACTTCGAGGACACCGGCCCGCGTCACGTCAAGAACATCGCCCGCCCGATACAGGCCTTCGCCCTCTCGCCGGGACCACCCGCCGCGCGTCCCGCGCCGGGGCCTTTGCAGGAGCGTCCGGGCAAGACCGCAGCGGCCCGGCTTCAGCTGTTCGGCACCGTGTCGCTGCGCATCGGCGAGCAGGAGATTGCGCTGCGCAGCCTCAAGGCGCGCGCGCTGCTCGGCTACATCGCGCTCACGCCCGCGCTGCGTGAATCGCGCGAGCGGTTGGTCGGCCTGTTCTGGAGCGAGTCGAGCGAGTCGCAGGCGCGCGCGGTGCTGCGCCAGGTCGTGCGCGAGCTGCGCGAGCGCATCGCGAAGGCGAACGGCGACGGCTTCCTGTTCGGGCCCAACGAGATCGGCTTCGAGGCCGATGCCGTCGATGTCGACGTGGCCGAGGTGCAGTCGGCCGCCGAGGCGGGCCGCGTGCATCCGCTCCTGCTGGAACGGCAGCATCTCGCCGAGCAGCTCCTGGTCGGGCTGGAGGAGATCGACCCGGCGTTCCGCGTCTGGCTGATCGCCAAGCGCAACATGCTGCGCGACGGCCTGCAGTACGCCCTGGAAGCGGGCATCGATGCCGCGCCGCCGGGCTCGGCGAAGGAGGCCGAATTCGCCAAGGCGCTGCTCAACATCGATCCGACCAACGAGAAGGCCTGCCGCCGCCTGATGCGCGCGCGCTCCGCCGCCGGCGACGTGGCGGGCGCGCTGCGCATCTACAAGACGCTGTGGGACCTGCTGGCGGAAGACTACGACATGGAGCCGTCCAGCGAGACCCAGACGCTGGTGGCCGAGATCAAGGGCGCGCCGTCGATACCACCGTCGCGCCAGGTGCCGGCGTTTCCGCCGACCCTGTCCGACACCTCCGTGACGCTCGCCATCTCGGTCCTGCCGTCGACGATGCACCAGATCGATCCGGAGAAGCTGCATCTGGTGGCCGGCTTCCGCCAGCACCTGATCGCTTCGATGGTGCGCTTCCGCGAATGGCAGGTGACCGACGTGCCGTTCGAGGAAGCGGCCCTTGGCCCCGCCGGGTCGGCCGGCCGCTACGAGCTGCAGACCAACGTCCATCAGGTCGGCGCCACGCTCCAGCTGCTGCTGATGCTGCGGCACCGCGACACCAACGTCTTCATCTGGAGCGACGGCTTCGAGCTCAACCTCGAACGCTGGTTCGAGAACCAGCGGCGCGTGGTGCAGCGCATCGCCGTCGCGCTGAACGTCAACCTGTCGGCCGAGCAGCTGCGTCGAGTCGCCGACCGGCCCGATGTCTCGCTCGGCATCTACGACCGCTGGCTGCGCTGCCAGACGCTGATCCGGACGTTCAACCTGCGGCATTGGGAGAATGCCGAGCGCCAGTTCGCCGAGATCATCCAGGCGGCGCCGCGCTTCGTTCCGGCCTATTGCGGGCTGGTCGACCTGCACAACACCACGCACATCGTCTATCCCGGCAAGCTGCGCTCGCGCGAGAGAGAGCAGCAGGCGCTCGGCCTGGCGCGCCAGGCGGCCGAGCTCGATCCGTCCAACATGAACGCGCACCGCTCGCTCGCCTGGGCCAATGCCATGGCCGGGCAACATGCGCTCGCCGTCTCCCATGTCGAGATGGCCTACGAGCTCAATCCGAGCGATCCCTGGATGCATTTCTCCGCGGCTCTCCTGCTCGCCTTCAGCGGCGAGCGCGAGCGTTCGGTCGAGCTGGTGCGGCTCGCCACCGACACGGCCCTGGTGCCCAACAAGATGCACTGGGCCTATCTGGTCGATATCCATTTCCTCACCGGCAACTACGAGGAGGCGATCAAGGCCTCGGCCAACGCCCTCGATGGCCACCGGACGGTGCGCGCCTGGCGGGCGGCGTCGTTTGCGCAGCTCGGCAACCGGGAGGCGGCGGCCGACGAGGCACGGAAGTTCCTGCAATCGATCCGCCAGGGCTGGTTCGGCGCCGACGCCGCCAGCGATCGCGCCATCGCCCGATGGCTGCTGCATCTCTACCCGATCAGCGCGGCCGAACCCTGGGAGCGCCTGCGCGACGGGCTCGAGAAGGCTGGCCTGCCGCACGCCGACATCGAATTCGGACAGTGGTGACGCGCCGCCGGCGCCTCACTTGTCTTTCGGCGGTATCGCCCGTCCCATGACGGACGTCAGATAGTCGATCACCTGGTGGCGCCACGGCGATGGCGTCGCGCGGCGTGAATCCGTGGAGTCGATGGCGATCGTGAAGGTGTAGTCCAGGCTCTGCACCTTGTTGTGGCAACCCATGCAGGTGAAGATCAGGCCGTCGTCGGGCCCGACGGCCTTCTGCAGGAACGTCTCAAGGGTGGTGTTGAGGAGGTTGGACGTCTGGTCCGTGATCGAGGGCGGCTCGGGCGCGGACTGGAAGGCATTGATCAGCGGCGAGCTGCCTATGGCCGGCCATTCCACGATCACCAGCTCGTAGTTCGTCCACACGGTTCCCGCGAGCGCCGACTGCCACTGCGCATTGATCTTCTGGATCTCGTCGGAAATGGGTTTCGGGCGCGTGACGTTGAAGGGCGGCGCATGGGGCGAGAAGGAGGGCGATCCCAGCAGGGTGGGCGGCGGCGGCTGGTCCGGCATCGGCGTGCCGCTGCCGTCATTGAACGTATAGGTGGCCGGGGGTCGGACGGGGCTGGTTCCGCTCGCCTGCGGCGGGACGTTGCGGATGTGCTCGAACGAGGCCCATACCCACTGCGGCCGTGTCGGCGTCTTGTACCTTATATGGAGACCGACCAGGCCGACCTCGGCGTCGTGGCACTCCTTGGTCTCCGTATCCTGTACGAGCGCATGCCGGCGGTAGAAGGTCTCGTGCGGGACGCGGAGGCCGTCGAGCTCGAGCCAGGCCGACTTGACGATGATCGTGCCGTCGGGCGCGGCCGTCGACGCGTCGGGCGGGTTGCCGGGATCGGGCAGCTTGGCTGCGTTGTAGAGCTTGTTGGTGAGGATCAGGTCGAACTCGTTCTTGTCGAAGCCCACCAGATAGCGGACGAGCTTGCGGTTCTGTCCGATCAGGATGTTCGTGATGGCCTGGCCCGCCTGGTTGTTGCCGGCCTGCTCCTCCACGTTGCCGAACTCGGCGAGCGCCGACAGCACGAGCGTGCCGGCCGCGATCCGTGGATGGTTGCTGCAGGCCACGGCCGTGTCGGCATATTGCGGCCAGTCCAACGGCGGCGTGGCGGACGGCAGAAAGGTTTCCCAATCCGCCTTGTAGGTCTCGAAGACACGGGGCCTCGTCGTGTCCGAGAGGTCGAGCGACGTATCGGGCGTCCCGCGGACCGGTTCGCCGGTCGGCGACCGGGCGGCCGGCCAGACGATCATCTTGAAGACCTGCCAGGCAAGGCTGGCGAAGGCATCGGTCTGCGGGGTGACGCTGTTGCAGGGCGCGGCGTCGGGCGGAAGGGGGCCCGCCGCCGCCGAGGGCGCCGGCGTGCAGGTGGCGGGAGCGGGGCGCGCGCTGCAGACGGGCGAGACGACCATCAGCGTGGACGCCAGTGCGGCACATACCGCCACGATTGTCGTGCGACGATGCTTCATCTCACTCCCCTCTTCATGTCTGTTCGCGCGCCCCTACACCCCCCGACGGTCATGCCGGGTTACATGCACTCGTTGATCACGTATTCGCCGATGCGGCGCGCCTCCATGTTGAGGAGCTCCTGCAGGCTGAACTGCGCCGGCGGCGCGCCGGCGAAGCAGGCCGAGTAGAACGACTGCAGGGGATAGGGCGCCGGCTGGGTGCCGTTGTGAGTCAGCTGCCGGAGGTAGTGGTTGTCGGCCTGCACCATCGGTGCGTTGGGCAGCGGGATCACGATGGCGCCGTTGACGGGATAGACAACGAAGGTCACGCCCCGGCTGTCCGCTCCCTTGACGTGCCCATCGACACCGGCGGCGGTCATCTGCGCCTTGAGCGCGCCCACGTTGTTCGGCGTCTGGGTCGCCTGATTCACCCAGGACAGGACCAGGTTGCCCCAGCGCAGCCAGTTGTCGACGTTGTCGACGATATCGATGTTGTGGTTGGTCATATTCGGCATAATCAGTCCTCGGTCGGTTGGCGCCCATGACGGGCGGGAAGTTGCCAGGGGCAACCGAAGCGACCTTGAAGCAGGCACCGTGAATCGAGCGTGAATCGTCCGGGGGAACGGCCCGGAAGGGGCGAAATCCGCCGCCCGTCAGGCTCCGCGGCGGGCGATGCGGCGGAGGATGAGGGTCGCGGCCAGCGCCAGGACGGGCAGCATGAAGAGCGAGAGGGCGGCGCCCATCGGCAGGTTCCCGCTCCCCAGGCCGATCACGAACGCCGAGGTGGCGATCACGCTGGTCATGCGCAGCGGGCCGCCGCTGGTCAGCACGGCCACGATGTCGAAACCGGTGAAGCCGCCGATCAGCGAGAACAGCATGGTGATGACGATGACGTGGCGCATCAGCGGCAGGGTCACGTAGCGCAGCCGCTGCCAGGCCGTGGCGCCGTCGATCAGTGCCGCCTCGTGCAGTTCCTCCGGCACCGACTTCAGCGAGGCCAGGAACATGATCATGAAGAAGGGCGCGCCGTACCACACGCTCACCAGGATCACCGAGAAGCGCGCCCAGCCGGTCTCGGCGAGCCAGGAGACCGGCGCCATGCCGAGATGCTCGAGGATCCAGTTGAAGGCGCTGAAGCTCGGATCGAGCAGCAGGCGCCAGGCGATCGCGCTCAGCGCCGGGGGAATGATCCACGGCACGAGGAGCAGGCCGCGCCACCAGCGCTGGCCGCGGGCCGGGACGTTATGCATGAAGCCGGCCACCGCGAAGCCGAGGATGGCCTTCAGGATCACGGCGGAGAAGGTGAACAGGCTCGTCTGGTAGATCACGCGCCACATGTTTTCGCTCCGGATCAGGAGAGCGAAGTTGTGCAGGCCGACGAAGTGGGTCGTGGTCCTGTCGAGCATCGAGAGCCAGATGGCGAAGCCCATCGGGTAGGTGAGCAGCACGACGATCACCGTCATGAGCGGCACGGTCATCAGGGCGGCGATGGTCGAGCGGCGTCTCAGGAATTTGTGCAGGCTGCCGCGGCCGTCCGCCATGGTCCCCCTATCGTCGGTTGGACCTTACAGCGAGGGCGGAAATCGCTCTAGCGCTTGAGCTTCTCGGCGAGGAAATCGCGGACGTTGTTGACGGAGGTCGTCACCTCGGCCGGTACCTTGAACTCTCCCGTGCCGAAAAGACGAGATAGGCCAGGACGATGAACAGCACCCAACCCAACGAGCGCATGGTGAATTCCCTGAATTCCACGCACCGCGAGGAGGCAAATGTCGTCAGGTGCCGGCGCATGGACGTTATCACGGCGCCATTGCAGGATGGTGATGATGGCAGCGTTACTTGCCGGCGGCGGGCTTGCGCAATTCGGGGAAGTCGTAGTCGCGCCAGCCCGGGATGTCGGCGACTTCGAGGAATTCCTTGCCGTGTTCGGCGACGGCCGGACCGCACACCTCGCCCGCGACCTTGATGACCGTCCCGTAGGGATAGGTGGCATCGATCCCCAGCGCGGAGCCCAACCGCCGGTCGTTGGGCTGCGATTCGTCGGCGCTCGGGTCCAGAGGCCCGGCCGGAAGACCGTCCATGACGAACACGTCGCGGGCCGGCTGGGTACGGAACGCCGTCGCCCATTCCACCTGGTTGGGGTCGTGCACGTCGATGTCAGGATCGACGGCGACCACCTTCTTGGGGCGGAGGTTGCTGCTCATGACGTCGAGGATCGCGGCCCGCGCTTCGCCGGCGAACCGCGGCTTCATCGAGAACACCACATAGAACTGCGTGCCGCCGGACGGGGGTACGGCGACGCGTTGCACGGTCGGGAAGCGCTGGCGCATCTGCTGCAGCAGCGACGCCTCGAACGGCAACTGCTTCAGGATGTGGTTCTCCGTCGGCGGCACGCCCGTCAGCAGCGCCTGGAAGTACGCGCCGTTGCGATAGGTGATCGCCGTGGGCCGGGCGACGGGCTTCGGCGCGGCCGGGGTGTAGTAGCCGGTGTATTCGCCGAGCGGGCCCTCCGTCACCGTGGTCGCGAAATCCGCTTCGAACTCGATGACCAGTTCGGCCCGCGCGGGCACCTCGACATCGTTCGTGCGGCACTTCACCAGCTCCACCGGCGCCCCGCGCAGGCCGCCGGCGACCTCGAAGTCGTTCGTGTCGTCGGGCACCTGGATCGGGCAGGTGTAGGCGATCAGCGGATCGACGCCGATCACCAGCGACGCGCGGAACGTCTTCTGTCCCCGCTTCAGCGCCTTGGCGATGTTCTTGGCGAAGCGGTGGTTCGGCAGCGCCAGGAAGGACAGCGTCTTGCCGTCGATGAGCTCGAACCGGTAGTGACCGATGTCCGGCACGCCGGTCTTGGGATCGCGGCTCACGACGATGCCCGACGTGATGTACGGCCCGCCATCGTCCGGGCTGTATTTGCAGATCGGCAACCGGGTGAGGTCGATGTCGTCGCGCAGGACGACGTTCTCGTGGACCGGCCCGGTGCCGACGACGACCGGCGGGATGCGTCGGGCGAGGCCGTCGAGGATCTTCTGCACGAGGCTGTCCTCGGTGCTCTCGAACGCGATCAACGCCTTGGAGCGCGAGTTGTAGACGCCGCCCGCCAGCGCGAAGTCCGTGCCGTTGTTCCTGAAGACGACCGCCGGGCCTGCGACCGCGGCGCTCTTGCGCAGGGCTTTCGCGACTTCCAGGTTCGGATCGACCCGACGATCGACCTCGATCAGCTCGCCCCGCGCCTGCAGGGCCGCCAGGAACTGCCGGAAATCCTCATACGCCATGGCTACCCCCGAGGGGACGACCGTAGCCATGACGCGCGAACTGGACAACAGCGCCGGAACCGAAGAAATCTTGAGTCATCGTCGCGAAGGAGTTGCGTAACCATGGCCAAGCCGTTTCATCTCGCGTGGTTCCTGAGCCAGGGCTACGGCCCCAAGAGCTGGCGTTCGGACTTTCCCGGCGCCGACCTCTCGCGCTGGATGATGCCCGACCTCTTCGTCGACCTGGCGCAGGGCATGGAGCGCGCCTGCTTCGACTACATGATCATCGAGGATTCCTCGAACATCCCCTACACCTACAAGGGCAGCCACGACACGTACCTCCAGTACGCGGCCAGCACGCCCAAGCTCGATCCCGCCGTGCTGGTGCCCTATCTCGGCATGGCGACGAAGCATCTCGGCCTGGTGCCGACATTGTCGGTCAGCGAGTACCCGCCCTATCTACTGGCCCGGCTGGTGAATTCGCTCGATCACACGACCGAGGGCCGCGTCGGCTGGAACTGCGTGACCGGCAGCAACGACGGCGCGGCGCAGAACTACGGCCGCGACAAGCACCGCCCGCACGACGAGCGCTACGACGTGGCCGACGAGTTCGCCGATGTCGTGACGCGGCTGTGGGAGGCGTGGGAGCCGGATGCCGTCGTGCTCGATCGCGAGACGCCGATGTTCGCCGACGGCCGGAAGGTCCATGCCCTCAACCACGAGGGCAAGTACTTCAAGGTACGCGGGCCGATCAACGCGCCGCGCTCGCCGCAGGGCCGCGTGCCGATCTGCCAGGCCGGCGGCAGCCCGCGTGGGCTCGAGTTCGCCGCGCGCTGGGCCGACACGATCATCACCGAGGGCGGCGGGAGTCCCGCTTCGATGAAGGCCTACCGCGAGAAGATCCGGAAACGCGCCCAGGAACTCGGCCGCAATCCCGACGACATCAAGCTGCTGTTCCTCGCCCATCCCATCATCGACACCACGATGGAGGCGGCGCGCCATCGCGCCGATGCCGAGGCGAACGAAGCCGAGAAGAACATCGACATGGTCCTGTCGAGTCTGTCGCGGCTGACCGGCATCGACTTCGCGCAATTCGACCTCGACAAGCCGCTGCCGTCGCATCTCACGACCAACGGCCACCAGTCGGCGCTCGCCAAGTGGCTCGGCCGCACGCCGCGCGAGGTGGTGCGGTCCTACGCGCGCAAGGGCGGCATCGACTACACCGGCACGCCCGACCATGTCGCCGGGCTGATGCAGGAGGTCATGCAGGAGGTCGGCGGCGACGGCTTCCTGATCTTCAACAGCTACTTCGACCGCCGCTACATCATGGAGATCTGCGACGGGCTGGTGCCCGAGTTGCAGCGTCGCGGTCTCACCCGCAAGGCCTACGCCCACAAGCATCTGCGCGACAACCTGCTGGAGTTCTGAGCCGGGCGCTCCCTCTATAGCGGGATTGGCACGCCCGGTGGATTAGTTGCCCGCCGCTGTCTAGGATGGCGGCTCTCGATCGACGTTTGCTGGACGGGTGGTCGAGACGAAACCCGTGAGCTCATGCCCTTGCGCACCGATGAAGCAATGGACACTCGCGACGTAGCGACCCAAGGGGGCCCGCGCGCAAAGCAGCTTTGTTTCGATCGTTACGTGCTCGATCTGGACCGAGGCTGCCTGCTGCTGGACCGGTCCGAAATCGTCCTGCGGCCGAAGACCTTTTCGGTGCTGCGTTACCTGGTCGAGAACTCTGGCCGGCTCGTGTCAAAGGACGAGCTGTTCGCCGCGGTTTGGCCGAACGTCGCGGTGACTGACGATACGCTGGTTCAGAGCATCAGCGAACTTCGGCGGGTCATGGGTGACGACGGCGTGCGCTTCATCAGAACGATTCCGCGCCGTGGCTATCGTTTCGAGGCAGCTGTCACAGACCCTGCGACTCCTTCAGGGCACGCCGCAACGCCTGAACCCGACGCTACCGATGCGCTGGCCCCGTCGTCGGAGCTTCCCGAAGGGGTCGCAACCGTGCCGGCCAGGACCGGTCGGTCGCGACTTGGTTACGGCGTACTCGCTGCGTCCGCTGTGCTCGTGATCGTGGTCGCTTATGCGACGTGGTCTAGCATTCCAGGTGCCTGGCTGCCGTCGGGCTTGTTTGCGGGTCTCAACCCCGGCTCCCGGCCTTCCGAATTGGCCGAGCGACCTGCCATTGCCATTCTCCCCTTCCTGGATCAGGGCGACGACTCCTCGCGCGAGTATTTCGCGGACGGCCTGACCCAGGACCTGATCACGGCGCTCGGTCGATTTCCCGAGCTGACGGTCATGTCGTGGAACGCCGTGTCCGCTTATCGCCGGGGATCCACGCCGAGTGAAATCGCCCGCCGGCTCGGCGTCCGGTATCAGGTCGAAGGAAGCGTGCTGCAAACCGGCGATCGCGTGCGCGTGGCCGCGCAGCTGGTCGATTCGGACGGTCGAGTGCTCTGGTCCGCCCGTTTCGAGGAGCCGTATTCGGATCTGTTCGTGCTGCAGGACAAGATCACCACACAGACGGCAGGCGTGCTTGCCATTCGCGTGACCGAGATCGAACAGAGGCGGGAGCTCAACAAGACTGGCGCAAATCTGGCGGCGTACGATTACGTGCTTCGTGCGAGACCGGCACTGCAACGACCGACGCGGGCCGAACTGGTTCAGGCACGTTCGCTCCTGCGTCGCGCGATCGAGATCGATCCGAACTATGCAGCCGCGTATGCGGCGCTGGCCGAAACCTATTTCATCGCAACCTCGATGGGGTGGGCCGAATCGCCTTCCGACGCGGTCGGCCGCGCCGAGGACATGGCGAACAAGGCCCTGGCGCTGGATGAATCCGATGTGCGCGCACACGTCATTCTCGGTCGCATCGACATCTTCTATCAACGCTACGAACAAGCCCGGATCGAGATGGACCGGGCCATCGCCCTCAACCCCAACGATGCTCACGCGCTTGCCGGCCGCGGCAATATCCGGATGTGGCTGGGTGAGACGGACGCGGCGATCGAGGACCTCGAGCTCGCGCTGCGCATCGACCCCGAGCTCATTGCGATGGATCGGTTCGCGCTCAGCCTCGCGTATTACCTGAAAGGTCGCTATGACGCGGCGGCCGAGCAGGCGGCTCTCAACCTGCAGCGGACCGAAGGCGCGAACTTCAGCCGTGTGGTGCTCGCCGCGGCCTATGCCGAGCAGAAGAAGGACGCCGAAGTGGCGCGGGTGGTCGCGGCCACCCGCCTCCTCGACCCGACTTTCGACGCCCGGGAGTTTGGCAGCAAGTTCCTCAAGCCGGAGGATCTCGCCCATCTGCGTGACGGGCTGCGCAAAGCCGGCCTCTATGCAAAAGAGGCAGGCCAGCGCTCGAGTCCGTGAAGACTACTCCTTCGGCAGAATCGGCCGGTTCTGGTTCGCCTTCTTGATATTGCCGGCAAGGTCCTTCTGAAAGAGAACCGGGCCTGCCGGCGCCGGACTGCCGAAAACGTAAAGCTTGCCGTCGCTGATCAGCCAGTTCTCCGGGTTGGCCACGACGATCTCACCCTTGGAGAGCGCCATCGCGCAGAAATTCCCGAACTGCGGCGCGTAGCGGACCGGATCGGCCTTGAACATGTCGCGATGCTCGGCGCTCCCAAAACGGTAGACGTGGTCATCCCAGACGTACTCGAAATCGGGCAGACCGCGCAGAGGGTGCCCGTCGGTGAAATAGGCGACCGGATCATAGCCTTTGATGGCAAGGATCAAGTCCTCTGCGTGGAGAGACGATGCGAGCAAGGGCGAGGCGGCTATTGTGGCGATCAGACCGACTGCGGCTCGGCGGCTCAGGTGCCTGTTCATGGGTTGCTCCTGCGATTGCGGTGAATCGCCGCCACGTCATCACGGCTCGCGCCAGCCGTAACGAATAAACACGGAGAGAAGACTGACCAACCGACGAAATTTGCGGTCTTGGCAGCGAAGCGGCCGCGGCCGGCAAGTCGACCAAGGGGGAGGGCAATTTCAGCGGAATTTCGCGCTTTCCTCTCCGTCTTTTCGTTACCGATGCCACCGCTGCGCCCATGCTTGTGCGTACCGCGTCCAGTCCAGCCAGGCAGCGGTGCCATGAAGCACGGCAACACACTACGCGTCCTCATGGGGGCATCAACCGGGAAAGCATGAGGAGCAAGAGCGTGAAACTGTCCTTGTCCGGAGGGCGGCCCGTGGCCGCATTGGCGATGTTTGTCGCCGGGCTATGGCTGCTGCCTTCACCGGTGGCGGCGCAACAGAAATACGTCGTCGAGCCCGTTGCCGAGATGAAGGTCAAGGAACTTCCCAAAGGGGAGCTGTTTTGGCGTGTCGAGAGTTTCCCGACGCTGGATGCGGCGAAAGCCGCTGCACCACCGTATCGCTGGAATCCGGATACCGTCAGCTACGACGGATTGCCTTCGCTGTCAGCCGAGGTCGCTGGCAAGGCGTGGCTCTTCACCCTTGGTCCGAAGGGCGGGTCAACGACGGGCGGAACGAAGGTTGCCGAGATAGGGCCCGTTCCTCCGCTCAGCGCTCCCGAGTATCTGTTGCGTGTGAACTACGGCCACGGTCCGGCGGGTTCAGCAACACCGGTGCATATGCATCCCGGTTCCGAAACATTTTATGTAATCGCCGGTCAATTGGGTCAGCGGACCCCACAGGGCGAGATGAATGTCGAGGCTGGGCACTCAATGAACGGGCATCCGGCCGGAACGACAATGGAAGTTTTCAACAGTGGAACGACAGAACTGACGGCGCTCATCATGTTCGTCGTCGACGCGACCAAGCCGTTCTCGGTGCCGGCCAAGTTCGAGTAAAGGCGGTGTCCGGCCTAGTGCGCCGGCTGAACCTGGGACAGTTGCGGATGGCGAACGGCGAAGGAGGAACTCCAGTTCGTCATCTCCGCGATCCAGTTCGCATTGATCGCGACGGCCATCGAGAGGGCGGCGAGAATGGCCAGCGGAACGAGAGCGGGCGCGCAGGCACGATAAAGGCGGCGCCCGGTCGAGGCCTCGGGCGCGGTCTCGGCGTGCCGGAGATCGGAAGCGTTGCTCACCGTCCAAGGCTACTTCCCAAACCGGCCTGCGGGCGCGACCAAAAAGTGATCGCCGCGCGCGGTCCGAAACATCGGCCGCCGGCAGGCGTAGTCCCGATGCCATATGTGTATCCGCGATGACACATCCCTCCGGCCCGCCCTCGAGGCCGATTGCGCCGACATCGCCTCGCGCCTGCGCGCCGAGGACCGGGCGGGGATCGAGGCCCTGACCGGACTGTCTCCCGAGCGCTACTTCAGGCTCGGTCTCGATCGACGACCGACTGTCCTCTGCGTGAACGGCCGGCCGGAGATGATCTTCCATTGCGGGCGGTGCCCCACGGCCGCGCCTGCGGTGGGAGAGGAGGTTTCGTCGGCATGGCCTCGTCTCTCGACGTCTTCCGCAACGAAAGGCTTCTCCGTCTCCTGTTGCGCGGGGGACGGCGCATGGTGCGGTGCTGGCACGACCGTTTCCCGGTGCTCTGGACCGTCACCGGCGTCGACAACACCATCCATCACCAGCTGCTGCGGTTCCTGAAATTCGATCTCGGCCGCAGGCGCGAACAGAATGGCTGGGCGTACTACCCCGCCATCAGACGGCGAGAGCGCCGTTGAACGCGCCGACACGCAGCCGATAGCGGCTGCGCCGGAGCGATGCACGAGATGTTGGGATCAGCGATATGGCCGTTGCGGCGCGTTGAACGGATCCCAGTTCGTCGTGAAGCGGGTGGTGGCGAAACGGCGGAGGAGGCGCCTGATCGTCTTCATGGGGGTTCTCCCACATTGTTGTCGCGGCAACGGTGTGCCGTCGTCCGCTTAGTCCTTCCAACGGCCGCTGTCTGCGGTCCGTTGCCCGGAGATTTGTATCAGCGCGGAGGTGTGGCACGACGGACACATCGCCATGCCCCTTCCATACGCTCCCTGATCGGCCGGCTCTGTGGCATTCGTCACGGCGCGACGACAAAGCGGCAAAGAATTGAAGGCGCGTGTAGTGGTGTCGTCGGCTGCCAGTGTGTGGATTTACTGTGCAGTCGGGGCTTTTTTGCTGGTTGCCGCGTGCTCAAGCCTTCAGCTTTTGCGCATGATCGCGGTCAGCACCTCCTACATCTTGGTCGTTTGCTGCTTCTCGGTTTTTCTTGTCTTCGCTGTTGTCGTGAGGGCAGTCATGCGATCCGTTCCGAATCAAGGTCGCTTCACAATTTTTGCCGACTATCTGACGGCCTATATGTGGTCGCTGTTTGTCGCGACTGTCGTGTATAGCGTTCAAGCCGGGATCGTGGCTTGGCTCGATGGTTGGGAAGGCTCGCAGCCGATGCTGGACCGTGTCCTCCAGGTGGTCGCGACGTCGCTTCTTCCGGCCTTTGTCTTTTTCCCTTTTTACTTCTTCTGGCTTGCCATGATCCCATTCGTTCTATGGGTGGGGATCGCCAGATTTCTCAGAATACGCTCCGTCACCTATTACGCCGTCAGCGGTCTCGTGTCGGCGATTGCGGTTTCGCCTGTGGCCGCATGGCTTCTGCCATACGACGACACGACCGACTTCCCGCCGTCGTTCGTGGATCGGTGCGTCTTTCGAGCCGCTACCTCGATCGCGCCTGCTGTGGCCGCCGGCGTTGCGTACTGGATGTGGCATGGCAGGAAACAAAGGACAGCGTGAATGTGTCACCTGCGGGCTCTATCATCGATTTTTCCAGCCCGGAGGAGTGCCATGACCAAGATGATTGCGATGGCCGTGACGCAGGGCGGCGCGAAGATGCAGCGGGTCGAGCGCGAGATCCCGACGCCGGGACCGCGCGAGGTGCTGATCCGCGTCCATGCCTGCGGCGTTTGCCACAGCGACGTCTTCACGGTCGAAGGCCTGTTCCCGGGCATCGCCTTCCCGCGCGTGCCGGGCCATGAGGTCATCGGGCGGATCGAGGCGGTCGGTGCCATGGTCGAAGGCTGGAAGGTCGGCGAGCGCGCGGGCGTGGGCTGGTTCGGCGGCTCGTGCGGCCATTGCTTCCGGTGCCGCCGCGGCGAGGCGTTTGCCTGCGAGACCATCCAGTCGGTCACCGGCATCACGCGCGACGGCGGCTATGCCACGCACATGCTGGCCGATGTCACGGCGGTCGCACACATTCCGGACGACCTCGACGATATCGGCTCGGCGCCGCTCCTGTGCGCGGGCGTCACGACGTTCAACGCGCTGCGGCACGGCGGTGCAGGCACCGGCGATCTGGTGGCGATCCTCGGCGTCGGCGGCCTGGGCCACCTCGCACTCCAGTTCGCCGCCCACCAGGGTTACCGCACGGTCGCGATCAATCGCGGCCGCGACAAGGAGGCGATGGCCCGCTCGCTGGGCGCGCACGACTACATCGACTCCGCCGTGGAGGATCCCGCCCAGGCACTGCAGAAGAGGGGCGGCGCCAAGGTGATCCTGGCGACCGTCACCGCCGCCGACGCCGTGCAGTCGGTGCTGGGCGGCCTCGGTCCCAACGGCACGCTGATGCTGATCGGCGCGGTGTCGGCCTTTCCCATCGATCCGCTCGCCATGATCGGCAAGAACTCGGCGGTGCGCGGCTGGTACTCGGGCGTGGCGGCTGACTCGGAGGACACGCTGCGCTTCTGCCAGCTCCACCACATCAGCCCGATGAACGAGATCTATCCCTTCGAGAAGGCCCAGGAAGCCTACGACCGGATGAAGAGCGGCAAGGCCCGCTTCCGCGTCGTGCTGTCGATGGTGTGAGAGAGCAGAACCTTGGGCCAGCGACGGCGAACGATACGGCGTTCAGTTGCGGCCGAGGTGTTGGAAATGGAAAGGCGAGACGAGTTGGTCTTCCAGGATGTTCGCCTTGTCTTCCAGCTCGGCGGCGAACGCCAGGGCGCGGGCCTTGTGCGCCCCCTTCAGCTTGACGGCAAGCGTGCGCGCCAGCCGGGCCGTCTGTCGCTTGGCCCGGACCTGATTCAGGACAATGACTTCCATGGCGGTCTTCTATCGGCTGTTGGACGCGAGGCGCACGGCCGGCCGGGGGGCCGCCGATGCCAGAAGCATGCTGCGACGTGACAGGGCGGAGGAGGCCGCACGGCGCGCTTTCGCGAGTTGGCGCAGGGCGCGCAACTCCTTCAGAAGAAGGACCGCGGCCTTGTCATCGGACAGGAACTGCATACGAGCAAACATGGCCGCACCGTGATGATATCGGGGTCTTCCTGAGATAGCCCGAGGCGTGTAGGGAATCGAGATGAGGCGGAACGATCGTTCCTAAACGCGGCATAGGATTAATGTCTCCGGTTCGTCAGGCCGCGCGCGGCCTGTTCCGCAAGGACTCCGAAGCAAGGCGCGACATCTCTTCCTCGATCGGCATGATCCGATCGAGAACGGCGCCCAGTCGCCGGTCCGCCTCGGGTCTGAGCGGTGTCAGCGGCAGCCGCAGTCCGTCCTGGACCAACCCCAGGCGATGCAGCGCCCGCTTCAACGGGATGGGATTGATCTCGAGAGACAGCGCCTCATGGAGCGGCGCCAGGAGGCGATCGATGCGCTCGACCTCCGCCGTGCGCTTCTCGTCGCACGCCCTCTGGAGGGCTGAGCAGAGCGCCGGCGTCACGTTCGCGGCGATCGAGACGCAGCCATCGCCGCCGGCGGCACGAAAAAGCGGCTGCTCGCTGTCGGCGCCCGAGAGCAGCAGGAAGTTCGGCCCCAGCCGACGCCGCAGCCTGCCGACACGCTCGACATTCGCCGCCGCGTCCTTGAGGCCGGCGATGCGCGGCAGCGAGGCCAGCCGCGTGATCGCGACATCGGTCAATGAGCAGGCCGTCCGCTCGGGAACGTCATGGAGGATGACCGGGATCCGTACCGCATCATGAACGGCGCGGAAGTGCGCCATCATGCCGGCCTCGGTCGGCTTCAGGAAGTAGGGCGTGACGCACAACAAGGCCGATGCGCCCGCCAGCTCCGCCGAGCGCGCGAGCTCGACGGCCTTCTCCGTATTGTTGCTGCCGGCTCCCGCAACCACCGGCACGCGGCGGGCTGCGACCGAAGCCGCGGCGTAGATCAGCCGATGATGTTCGCCCGGCGCGAGCAGGGAGGCCTCGCCCGTTGTGCTGCAGACGACGAGGGCCGAAATGCCGCGCTTGATCAGCCGTTCGCAAAGCTTCTCGAAGGCGGGCATGTCCAGGCTGCCGAAGCGATAGGGCGTCGGCAGGGTCGCTATCGCCCCCCGGATGACGGCGATCTGGTTCATGTACATGGCTCCGACCGAAAAGAACTCGATGCGATCGATGAGGTGGCTGTCACCTCTTTGCCTACACTATGTAACCGGCAGTCCTTATGAATCCGAGACGGTAGAGGCTGGCTCGGCATAGCCGCGGCATAGGAGTCGGCGGGCTGGTGACGTCGCCAACGTGGCTTTCTTCACAGACCCGCTTTGCGAACGCGGCGACGCTTGTCGTCTTCGAGAGACGGGCCGCGTGGAGGCGGGCGCATGAAGCGCAGGATACTCAGGCAGTACCTGGGGCAGACCGACGACGATATCGACCGGGCGACGGAGCGCCTCGAGCGCCAGGCCCGCATCGCGACGCAATTGAGGGAAGCCGGCCGCGATACCGGCATCGCCGACGAACTGCTGTCCCACTTCGAGCGATCACTCCGGACGCTGCGCGACGATCGCGCGCTGATCCTGCACGCGCTCGAGCGCTGATACGGGCGCTGACGCCGCGGAAGCGGTTGGGCGCGCCTGCGCGAGCGTTTCTTCGGCCCGGCCGAGGCGCGCTTGGCGCGGGGGGCGTCGAACAGCGCCATCGCGCGTTGCTCGGCGGCTTCCAGCGCGGCGCGGCGGTCGCGCTCGAATTCGCTGGTCTCGCTGGTGGTCTCGCTCATGGGCCCCGAGTCCTACAGCACGTGGCCTTGTTTCCCCGACGGGAATTCGCCGATACGCAGAAATCTTTATCGGCGACTCACAGAGAGCTTTATGGGCGTTCGTCCCTAAACCGGGAAATGCAGCATGGTGACGCCGCCCGACGCGTAGTTGGGAACGTCGGCCGCGACCGCCTGGCCTTCCGGAGAACCGAGTGCGCTCAGGAGGGCCGCCTCGTTCTCGAACTCGGCCTCGAAGATGCAGAAGTAGGGCGCCTTGCCCGGTCCCATCGGCTTCACGTCGAACGAGTAGCACGCCGATTTGACGCCCTTCATCTTGCTCGCGAGCGGCAAGTGCGTCTCGACGTAGTACTTGCGGAAGTGCGCAGGGTCCTTGGGCTCGTTGTACATGACCAGCAGCTTGTGCATCGGTTGCCTCCCTTTCCGCCGACAGCCTATCGAGGCGTCAGGGCTTGAGGAAGCGGTTGAGCTCGTCGACGGTGTCGCTCCAGACGATGCCGCCGCCCTGGAGATCGGGATGGCGCTCGTCGCCCAGCGGCAGGACCTGGATCTCCTCGATCGGTTTGTCGTCGTCGGACGCGGTGAGGTATTGCAGGTAGACGCGGCTGCCGCCACGCAGCGTCAGCACGAAGCCGTGCGCGGTCGAGCAGGTCTCCATCATCTGCCAGAAGGCTTCCACCCTCTCGATGTCGAGCAGGTCGAAGCCCGAGCCTTCCTCGCCCGCGGACTCGACGGCATCCATCAACGCCGCGAGCTCGGTCGGCACGACCGACCAGATCTGCAGCGGCGGCCGTCCACGGCCCATCGGCTCGGCTTTGGTGTTGGCAAGAACGGGCGTGCCCGTCGGCTCGGAGGTGGCCTCGTCGTCGAGAGCAATGGACCGCTTCATGTAGCTCATGGCACCCTCGTTCGTGATCGAAGGACGATTCCATAAAGCGAATCGGTAATAAGAACAATACGAGAACAAACGCCAAAAGCATTTTGGCAGTAATGGGTTAGAGGCGGTCTGACTCGCCCTATATTTTGCGGTCGACCGCGCGGGCTAGTTCCGAACGAAGAAGATCCAGGCGAAGTACAAGAGGGGTGAGAAGAAGCCCGCCACCACCAGCGCCATCACGCCCTGGACAATGAGCCGGTAGTTTCGGGTCTCGGCGCCCGTCCTCGGTCGGGCGCCCCACACGCAGACGCCGAGGAGCGCCACGGCCATGTCCAGGTGCTTCTCCTCGAGGACAGGGGAAGCAGGCCACCGCCAATTTCCGATGTGTAAATGCCGCTATCGATGAAGATGGCCGACCGGCGGACAAAGCAAGAGCCATCGCGCTAAAGTGGATCAGAGGAAGATCATGGGCAGTCTGTTCGGCTTTCGCCTCGCGTTGAGCCTCATCTATGCCGCCATCCTGGTGCTGGCCGTCGCCTCCGGCGCCGCCCTCGGCTATGCCGGCGGTCAACACTGGTACAACGATCCCATCGGGGGGCTGATTGCCGGCAGTCTGATCGCCGGGATCGTGGGATGGATCGTCGCTGCCTTCGCCACGGGCATCGGCCAGACATTGCTGTCGATCAACGACCATCTCTCCGCCATCCGAAAGACTCTCGAGCAGGCGAAGGCCGTGCCGACGGACACGCAAGCACCGCGCTTCGTCAAGGAGCGCATCGCGCCTGTTTTTTCCGCGTCGAGAGACGGTGGCAAGCCGGCTCCCTGAAATGAAAGGCGTCGGCCGGGCCCTGGTCATGCTCGTCGTTGCGGCCTGTCAGCAGCAACCGTCCGCGACCTGGACCCGGCCCGGAGCGTCGGCGGCGGAGTTCGACGCCGACCGGTCCCAGTGCCTGCAGACATCCCGGCAACAATTGAGTGCGATGCACGTCAAGACATTCGGCGGCGATGGCACCGACGGCCAGATCGCCAATGGGCAGATCGCCAACGGGCCTCTTTTCGCCACCTGCATGAATGCGCGCGGCTGGTCGGCGGGAAAATAACCGGGCGCGATTCTACTCGACCAGGCTGCGGAATTGCTCGAGCGAATAGACGGCGTCTTCCGCCTCTATGCGAATGTCCTTGTACCCCTGCTTGCGGTAGCTGAGCGCCAGCTTCAGCGCCTCCTTCTCGTCATGCCGGACTCCGGAGGTGCGCGACAGGTCGTCGATCGTGGCACTGACGAGATAAGTCATTCGGACCTCCCAGCCAGACGACGATGACGCGGGGCGCGCGCGATGCCCCATTCCATCGGGTCTTCAGCGGACCTTGAATCCTGGAAAATCGACGAACGCTACGTAGCGTTGCTCGCGTTCGTCAACGGGCACTTTTGGAGTCATTCGTCATTTCTTCCATGACGATTCTCAATCAACGCCACGACAACTGATCCTTCGGAAGGCGGCCGGCGGGATCGTTGTGGAGGCGACAGCTCTCGAGACGCTGGCGCGGGCCACAAGCCGCTACCCTTCGCAGGAAGAGCGCACCGATCCGCAGCGGCACCGGTAGAAGGACGACCCTTCGGGATACCGTTTCGGGATCACCGTTCGCTCAGGATCCGAGGCTCTTCGCCTCGATGGCGACCAGCTCGGCGGCAAATCTGAAGCTGCTCCGGGAGGTGGCGGCGAGGCCATGGTCCTTGCACCAGGCGGCGAAGAACCAAGGGTTGATGTCGATGCGCAGGACGAGTTGCCCGTCGTCCTGAAGGCTTTTCTCGGCTTTCTCCAGGCAGTCGACGTAGAGTTCCCAGCGTTCGGGAAAGTTGTCGGCATCCTCCAGGATGGCGAGAAAGGCCTCATAGCTTTCCTGTCGGCACCATGGAAGGCCGACGGAAGACGATCTCAAGTTCAGCAAGCAGCCCGTCCTCAACGGCAGGAGTGCACGGCGCATCGCCGCGACTCCGCCATTTCAATTCATTCGTCTGGCGTTTCCTTTTCCCACGCCGTCCATGCGCGGACGGTCGTTCTTATTGAGATCGCTTCTAGGCGCTTGTGATCGATGCCGTCCATCTCGGTCGGGTCGAGGCCAGTGCATCACTTGCAAAATTTGAGTGGATAACGGTCGTGCTCGCCCCGAAGCCGCGTCCGTTCGCCGTGGCGCGCTGGGTTCGTTGCTTCGCACCATCGTCGCCGCGAACTTTTTTGTCTTTCCGTTGCCGGCCGGCGCGTGACAAACGCGGCCGACAAATGGATGCCCACATTCTCGTTTTGCGGAATGCTGCGTCGCAGAAGAGCGCGGCCAGACGACGCACCTGCGGAGCGGTATGCCGTGAAACCCGAACTGCAAGTTCGGAGTGTCCTGTGTGAAGGTGAAAAGCTATTCGTTCAGGCATCGGCGTCAGCAAAAAAATACATGGCCCGTGCAACGCGCGGGTCGGCATGCCGCCAGCGAAGACGAGGGTGAGGGAATGCAAGTGAAGGACGGTACGGTTCGGCCCGGATTCCTGAGCACGTACAGGCGGGATTACTACGCCGGGGCGCTCATGATGTTGATCGGCGTGGGCGCCGCGGTGCAGGGCTCCCAATACAACATCGGCACGCTCACGCGCATGGGACCCGGCTTCTTCCCGGTTTGCCTGGGCGTCATTCTCACGTTTCTCGGCGTGTTGATCGCGGGCACCGCGAAGCAGCCGCAGGTTCGTGCGACCCTTCACGAAGGCGGACCGCTCGAGAGCAGCGGGCCCGAGTGGCGGGGCTGGTTCTGCATCCTGGGCAGCATCGTCGCGTTCATCGTCCTCGGCCAGTATGGCGGCCTGCTTCCGGCCACCTTTGCGATCGTCTTCATCTCCGCGATGGGCGATCGCAAGAACACCTGGCTGTCGGCCCTCGTGCTGGCATCCGTGATCTCGCTGTCGTGCATCGTCATCTTCTGGTGGGCCCTGCAGGTGCAGTTTCCGCTCTTCACGTGGGGTTAGCAGGCCATGATCGAGCATTCGTTGGCTGACTTGTGGCAGGGCTTCGGCGTCGCGCTCGAATGGCACAACTTCATGTGGTCGTTCGTGGGCGTGCTGATCGGCAACCTGATCGGCGTCCTTCCCGGCATGGGACCGCTGTCGGCGATTTCCGTGCTCCTGCCGCTCACCTATTCGATGCATCCGGTGCCGGCGATCCTGATGCTGGCGGGTATTTTCTACGGCTCGCAATACGGCGGCGCCATCGGCGCCATCCTGTTGAACCTGCCGTGCCATCCGCCTCATGCCGTGACCTGTCTCGACGGCTATCCGCTGGCGCGCCGCGGCAAGGGCGGTACGGCGCTCGGCATCACCATGATGTCGTCGTTCTTCGCCGCCTCGGTCGGCATCCTGATCATGATCTTCGCCTCGCCGCTGCTGGTAGCGGTCGCCTTCAAGTTCGGGCCCGCCGAACTCTTCTCGATCATGCTGGTGGGGCTGCTGGCGGGCGGAACCATGTCCTCCGGCTCGCCCGTCAAGGGGGTGGCGATGACGGTGCTCGGCCTGCTGCTGGGCGTGGTCGGCACCGACGTGAACACGGGCGCGCAGCGCTTCAACTTCGGGTCGCCCGAACTGTCCGATGGCGTCGAGCTGGTGGCCCTGGCGCTCGGCTTGTTCGGCGTCGCCGAGTTCCTGCGCAACGTCAACCGTCTGCAGGCCGTGACCACGAACGTGAAGATGAAGTTGAGCGACATGCGTCCGTCGTGGGCGGAGATAAAGGAAGCCTTCTGGCCGATGGTGCGCGGGACCACCGTCGGATCGCTGTTCGGCGCCATGCCGGGAACGGGGCCCACGATCACGACCTTCCTCGCCTACGCCCTGGAAAAGAAGATCTCGAAGACGCCGGAGCGCTTCGGCAGCGGCATGCTGGCCGGCGTGGCGTCGCCGGAAGCCTCGTCGCATTCGAAGACCCAGGTGGACTTCATCCCGACCATGAGCCTCGGCATTCCCGGCGATCCGGTGATGGCGCTGATCCTGGGGGCGCTGATGATCCAGGGCATCCAGCCCGGCCCGCAGCTGATCAGCGAACACGCCGACATCTTCTGGGGACTGATCGCCAGCTTCTGGATCGGCAACGTGCTGCTGGTGATCCTGAACGTGCCGTTGATCCAGGTGTGGGTGAAGGTGCTCCAGGTGCCGTACAGGTATCTGTACCCGGCGGCGATGTTCTTCATCGCCATCGGCGTCTACAGCACGAACAACAGCCTGTTCGATGTGGGCGAGGTGCTCGCCTTCGGCCTGCTGGGCGCCGTTCTGGTCGCGCTCGATTTTCCCGTCTCGCCGATCCTTCTCGGTTTCGTGCTCGGGCCGATGCTCGAGGAGAACCTGCGGCGCGCGATGCTGCTGTCGCGTGGTTCGTTCCTGGTGTTCGTCGAGCGGCCGATAAGCTGCGTGTTCATCATGATCAGCGCGGCGATGATCCTCCTGCAGGTCTTTCTGGCGGTGCGGGCCTCCGTGCGGCGTCGCCGCGGCAATGGTGTCCTCAGCCCGAAGATCGACGACAAGGTGCTGGAGACATAAGAGTCGCGGGCGTAGTCCGCGGGGACGGCGAGTCCTCCCAAAACGGTCCGACGTCATCCCATGATGCCGGGCTCAGGCGCGTTTCTTGGCCCTGCCAAATAGGGCTGGTATGGATAAATTCAATACCACTTGTCTCGGAGGATTATCCGTTGAATGGCCGCATCACGTAACTCACATAAAATATGCGCATGCGTACTTTCTCGATGTCCCAGCTGAGCAAAAACCCCGGAGCCGTCGTCGACGAGGCTCTGAAGGGGCCTGTTGTGCTCACGAAGAGGAACCGGAAGACCGTTGTGGTGCTCTCGGTCGATCTTTACGAAAAGCTGACCGACAGAACGTCCGCCATTCGATCCTTCACGCCGGCGAACATGCCCGAAGATGTGCGCTCGGAGTTTCTCGCTTCGTTGGCGGGGCGACAATGAAGGACACGAGGACTGAAGATGCCCGGATATCGATCGGAGGTGGAGTAGGTTGTATTCGTGGTAGCCGCCATGCAGCTAACTGGGGGTTTAACAAACGCCGAATAAGCTAAGCTAAGCCAAGCCAAGCCAAGCCAAGCCAAGCCAAGCCAAGCATAGCAAACTTGCCCAACTCTAAACAGCAACCATACTTTCTTTTCGCGATATCGCGCGCAACCGGCATCAAAGGATAGGCAGTAGAGAATTTCTGCTTTAGTCCTTCCGGGGCCTCGGTGTCTTCGGCTCCGGCGCCGCCGTCCACGTCACGCCTTCCATCGCCTTGAGCAGGGCCTTCACGTCGGCCGTCTCGGCGCTGCGTTCGCCGAGCCCCACAGCCCAGGCGTCATCTCCTTGAGGATTGCCGGCATGCGCGGCTCGTCCTCTTTGGGCTTGATTTTGGTGCGGACAAGCTCGCTCGCCGGCACTGTCACCATGACGCAAGCGAGCATTGGCACGGGAAGATCCTTGATCTCGAAGCGCCGCCACACAAACGCAAAGCCGCGTGGCTGACCGTCCTGCGAGTCGATCGTCCACTGTTTTGTCGCGGTCTTGCCGGATGGCTTCTCGATCTCCTCCTTGCCCTCGTTGAAGGTGCGGAAGATGACGATGCCGCGCTGACCGTCATGAAAGGCCTGTCGGAAAGCGTTCACCTGATCGACGGTCTCTGCACGAGCGTGGATCGGCTGAGGGCGCCGCCAGTCCTTCGGATGGGGAAACCCCCAACGCATGGGCACAATGCGCCGCCTTCCGGCTTCGGTGTCCCAAACGATGACCCTGAGCTGACCGGCGACGCGGTAGGTGTCGACCGAATCGTTGCCGCCGCCGTCAGCCTCGCCGCCGCCTTTGCCGTCGGTGTCGCGCGTCTGATAAGCCGTCAAGTTGAGCTCGTAGACCTCGCGCCATGAGTACATGGACGTGAATTTTCCGCACATGGTGAGAAGCTAGCACGGTCTCAGCGAGCCGGATCAGTTCCGTAGTGCTATCCTGGCGCGAATATGGTTGTTCTCGCACACCTGCTCTATTCGATGTCGGGCAAGTGGCTCCCCCTTCTGCCATGCTTATGCTTCGGCTTACCAGACCGTGCGGAGCGTCGATGAAATGCATTTTGCTATGGGTGGCCGTTCTTGCGGCCATGGCAAGCGCTGTCGCTTCAGCGCAACCACACTACGGTGGCCACACGCGAGAAGGATTGCAACTCGCCACGGACCAGGCGGAGAGCGCGCTGGAATTCTTCCTTCCGTATGTGCGGCGCGTCGCAACTTCTCCCAGTCCAAGCTCCGCGGAATTTGAGATCAACAATCAAAAAATGCGCGTGGCGACGAAGGCATTCATGCAATTCGCCTCTCCCCAGCAGATCGAGAGTATGGCTACAACCGTGAAATTTGTATGCAAGCTTCCAGGCCAACCCGAACTTCACGGGCTGCTGGATGTTGTTGAAGCATGCATCAAGCCGAATGAGCTTGAGAAAGCCTATAGTTTTACCTTCGCGGATTGGCCGTGGTGGCGATTTCACAACTACCCCGCAGGCACGCGCTTCCTTTGCTCAGGTTGCGGCAAGGAGATGACGATGCATGCCTTTGATCCGACGGTGCCGGGAACTGGGCGCTAGGCCGATTGCGAAGCTCTGCAACTCTACGAGGCTGCTATGAAGCTTGCAGCAGAATCAGGAGAAAGGACAACCTTATGAATATGATCGTCATCTTGTTGGCCTTCCTTGCTGCGGCATCGGGACTCGCGGCTGCGTGGTATTGGCGCAAATCGGCCCAAGTGCAGATTGATCCTGGGTGGGGAATGCCTGGGAGCGGCCGACCAGCGGAGCCAGCGGATCTAGATGCCTCGAATATGGGTTGGAATGCGGCGACCTTGCGAGCTTTTAGTGATGCCGCCGCGCTAAACCGAAAGGCTGCAAACCTGACAGCCATATCGGTTGCGCTAAGCGCTGTCTCGACTTTGCTCTCCGCATGGTGACGGTGCCCGCGAGCGAACCTGTCCGGAGCAATATCAAGTCCAACGAACGCGCCCCGCGCATGCCGGCGATCCTTGAAGACGACGCCTGGTAGCCGTGACTGGGCGAGAACAGCGCATCGCCCGCTGAAGCCAAGGCGGCACTGAAGACGATGAAAGGTGTAAATTGGACGACAGCGCCGCAGCCGAAGAAGCCAAAGCCACGAGAGAGCTGAGCTGTGGCGAGCTCTGCCAATTCGACTAGGCCCTAAGCTCCTTTTTGGCTTCGTCGATTGCTCGACAATAGTCTCTAAATATCTCGTCCATAGTGGATTGGTGTATTCCGACGCTTTTCGAATAGACTATGTACGAGCATCGCATAATCGTGGTGGCGAGCAATCGCGTGGGACCACAGACGAGCAGTCCATTGTGTTGAAGCAGCGCTCGAGCAATAGATATCCAGAACGCTAGGTTGTCGACTAACTCACGCGTCAAGGTCAAGTGACGCGACAATGCTTCAGTCTTGCACCTAATCTGCGTCATGGTTCTAGGAGTTATTGGCAAGTCACTGTGCGCGTCGGGGAAATCCAAGATTCTGCTCCGTAGCGCAGCAACGTTCGTCAGGATATTAGCGCGATCTGCCATGACTTCGTTGATTGCCGCCAAAACGCGCGTTGCGTCCGAATCGGCTTTCATTGATCGCGCAGCGGATAGGAAACTAAGCGCGTGGCAAAGTCGAACAACGGTGTTCGGATACGCTTCCAGCGCAGAAGCCCACTCTTCTCGGCAGCGCTCTCGATCTTCTAGGGCCAGTTGTCTGACGGCTCTTTCCAGCAGCCAAGTCGAAAACCCGGGAAGCCACGCGTACATTTCAATCAAGAGAAAAGACGTAGCCAAGCCGGTCACAATCGAGGCTACCGTGCCCATGACAGGCGGCCTTCAGGCATAGCGAGATCGGCAAAAGCCTTGCTCGTCTTCTTGTATCCCGTACCCGTCAGGCGATAGAGCCGTTTGCGCGGCCGACCGGCCTCGCTGGGATCAAGGTCTTCCCATTCGCTCTCCAGCCATCCAGCTTTTTCGAGACGCAACAGGATTGGATATAGCGTGCCCGAGAGCATTCGCGTGGCGCGAGCGATGTCAGCTCCGGACAGCCGCTTGTGAGGCTTCTCAAGAAGCATACGCAAAACCTGCAAGGTTTGATGAGATAGCCGAGGATCAGGGCCGGCCATGCAAATGTGCTCATGTATGTTGTTAATCTACATAGCTATGTAGATTTTCGACTAAAGTCAAGCGACGGTTCAAGAGGCGCAGAATATGGGGCACATCCGAAGTTGCGTTGATCAGTTTGGCGAAGGGTCTAAAGACCAACTTTAGTTGCTAAAAGGCGAACTAGAAGCGCAAGAGGTACTCCGGCTAGAACAGTGACCGTGATCCACTTGCGCCATTCCCTCCTTGTTGCATTTCGTTCAATCTCTTGACCGATTTCAAGTACGACCTGTCGCCAAGGCCATGCCCGTAGGCCGATGAATGCCAAAGAGACAAGAATAATCCCCACACATATCATCCAATATTCGACACCCCAAAAAGTATGAATCCAAGGCAGTTCCTTGGCCGCCTCAATTGCCCGTTGGGTGCTTTCTGAGCTTGGATTTGCCTTCAACATATCGGCAGCGAACTTCACACGCTGAAGGTAATCCCTATCAGCGCTATGGCCGAACAAGGCAGACGTCACTGCGCCAAAGAGGGCGGCGGTGATCAAGAATATGAGGCTGCTTTCGGGCCAGTATATCCAACCATAGTTAGCTCGAATGCGTTCGATGATATTCTGCATCAACTCGCGAGCGTGCATCGAGTGCCGCTGCTCTCCATCAATGTTTATCCAACAGGGAATGGACGCGCCGATGGCGACCACCATCTTGAATGTCCGCTCCTGTCCTTTGGATTCGAGCTCAGTTGCAAGAAATGCATTGATGCGCGTTAGCCGTCTACTGGACCGATTGGGATATCCAGCAAGTTCGGCAAACGAGTCGAACTCGACTTTGGTGCCATCCGAAAGGACTCCGGAATAGTTGGGTGTTGGAACAGGATCTTTGCCGAGCGACGCGGCAATCTGCTCCAACGTTTGGTTCAATTCATCGAGCGCTTGCGCTGTGACCAGGACAGCGCCTCTGAGTTCTATTATCTCGTGCGTCCGCATGTCCAACGGCCTCGTCTCAAGACTAACTTTATCATGCCTCCCGTCTGGATTGTATTCGGTTCAGGTGCGCCAATTCTCATTGTGCGCCGACGACCACTCTTGGCACTGCCGACGCAGGCCGTGCGGAATACCGTCTTGGGCATCAAGAGTCCTGTCTCAAGCTCTTTTCCATTGATCAAAACCCACCGCCCCGGACACCCCCTCCTATAGTCCGCGGCCATGGCCGCCTTATCCAATCCCCGATGGGAGCGCTTCTGTCAGGAGCTGCTCGTCGACGACAACCAGAGCCAGGCGTACATCCGCGCGGGTTACTCCCGTCTTGGCGCCGCTCGCGGCGCGCGGCGGCTGATCGTCCGGCCCGAGGTCGCCGCGCGCGTGGCCGGACTCCGGACTGCGCGCAACGACCGCATCGCCGAGACCGCCGGCGTCACCCAGGGCTGGATCGTCGCCAGGCTGCTCGATCTGCATGAGCGCACGCTCGACGCGGAGTCGTGGCCGCAGGTCCGGCTTACGCTCGGGATGCTCGGCAAGCACATCAGCATGTGGCCGACGCGGCCGGCGGCGGCGGGCAAGGCCGTGACCTTGGGTGAACTCATCGCCAAGGCCTACAAGGCCGACGAACCCGACCCCGAATGAGCGCGCTTCCCGGCCGGCCGGCGTTGCGCGCCTGGGCCGAGCGTCCCGATCGCTTCGTGCGCGAAGTGCTGGGCGTCGTGCCCGAGCCGTGGCAGGACGATGTGCTGCGCGCCTTCCCGACGCACCAGCGGCTCGCCATGAAGGCCTGCAAGGGGCCGGGCAAGACAGCCGTGATGGCGTGGCTCGCCTGGAACTTCCTGCTGACGCGACCCGATCATCCCAAGATCGCCGCCACCTCGATCACCGGCGCCAACCTCGCCGACAATCTGTGGGCCGAGATGGCGAAGTGGCAGCATCGCGCCGACTACCTGCGCGACGCCTTCCAGTGGACCAAAACGCGCATCTTTGCCTGCGAGGCGCCCGAAACCTGGTGGATGTCCGCGCGTCCCTGGCCCAAATCGGCCGCACCCGAGCAGCAGGCCAACACGCTCGCCGGCCTGCACGCCGACTATGTGCTGTTCGTGCTCGACGAGGCGGGCGGCATCCCCGATTCCGTGATGGCGGCGGCGGAAGCCGCACTCTCCTCATGCAAGGAGGGCCATATTGTTTTAGCGGGCAATCCTACACACCTGGAGGGCCCGCTCTATCGCGCCTGCACCAGCGAGCGGCGCCTGTGGCACGTGACGGAAATCTCGGCCGATCCTGACGATTCCAGGCGTAGCGCGCGCGTGAAGGCGGAATGGGCGCGGGAGCAGATCGAGAAATATGGCCGGGACAATCCGTGGGTGCTGGTCAACGTCTTCGGCAAGTTCCCGCCGTCGTCGCTCAACACACTTATAGGCCCCGACGAGTGCCGCGCGGCGACGACGCGTGCGTGGCGCGAGGAGGACATCGCGTCGGCGCCGCGGGTGCTGGGCGTCGATGTCGCGCGCTTCGGCGACGATGCCTCGGTGATCTTCCCGCGCCAGGGGCTCGTCGCCTTCGCGCCGCAGCGCCTGCGCAATGTCGACGGCAACCAGGGTGCGGGCGCGGTCGCGCGCAAGTGGAGCGACTGGGATGCCGACGCCGTCTTCGTCGACGATACCGGCGGCTGGGGCGCTTCGTGGATCGATGCGCTCCGGCGTCTGGGGCGCGCGCCGATCGGCATCGGCTTCGCGGCCTCGCCCAACGACCCACGCTACGCCAACAAACGCACGGAGATGTATTTCGAGGCCGTGCAATGGATCAAGGAGGGCGGGGCGCTGCCGCCGGAGCCCGACTCCTCGCAATTGATCGCGGCGCTCAGCCAGACGACCTACAGCTTCCGCGGCGATCGCCTGCTGCTCGAGCCGAAGGAACTGGTGAAGGCGCGCCTCGGCTATTCGCCCGACGACGCCGACGCCTTCGCGCTCACCTTCGCGCAAGCCGTCGGCCCGCGCACCCCGCCGATGGACAGGACCATGGCGTACGACCTGTGGCGCCAGGCCCGCGCGAACGCGGGCCGCGTCGAGCATGAGTATGATCCGTTCGCGGTGGACGAGGATTGAGGGCAGCCGCGCATGGAACGTCTTGGTGCACATACCGTTACGTGTGTCCCCGCCCCGGAGACACGCCATGCTGCGCCTGATCCTGCTCATCTTCCTGATCCTGATCATCGTCGGCTCGTTGCCGATGTGGCCGTACAGCGCCGGCTGGGGCTACTACCCGTCGGGCGGCCTCGGCACGATCCTGATCATCCTGCTGATATTGGCGCTGGTCGGCGTCATATAGCATCCTTCGACAAGGCTGGTTTCACGGCCGCTCTCCCGCCGCTCCTGCGCGGCGGGCGGAGAGGCCGTGAACGTGCGTGCGCGTCTGATGCGGAGGGATCGGTGGAGCGTCATCGCAAGGTCGGACCGTGGAGCGTGCTCGCCCAGCGAACCGTGTACGACAATCCGTGGATCCAGGTGGCCCATGCCGACGTGCTGACGCCGGCGGGCGGCCCGGGCCTCTACGGCACCGTGCACTTCAAGAACCTCGCGATCGGCGTCGTGCCGGTCGATGCCGAGGGCCATACGTTCCTCGTGGGCCAGCATCGCTTCCCGCTCGACCAATACAGCTGGGAGATCCCCGAAGGCGGCGGCAAGCCGGGCGTCGATCCGCGCGAGTCGGCGGCGCGCGAGCTGCAGGAGGAGACGGGCCTCATCGCCCGCCACTGGCAGGAACTGCTGCAGGCCGATCTCTCCAACTCGGTCACCGACGAGAAGGCCTTCGCCTATCTGGCGTGGGACCTGACGCAGAGCGCCGCCAGCCCCGAGGAGACGGAGGAGCTCGCGATCCGCCGTGTGCCGCTCACCGAGGCCTTCGCGATGGTGGCGTCCGGCGCCATCCGCGACGCGCTGAGCGTGCTCGCGCTGCAGGCGGTGCAGCTCCTGCACCTGAGCGGCCGCTTGCCGGTGCGGTGTGCCTGATGAGGAGCTGGTTCGCCGCGCTCCTGTTGTTCGTCACGGTTGCGTTGCCGGCGGCGGCACAGAACGTCGCCCGCGATGTGGTCGTGCGCAGTTCGCTGTCGCCGGCGTCGGGCGCGGTGATCGGGCAGCACATGTCGCTCTACATCGACGTGCTGTTCAAGGACGACATGCCGCGTCCGCCGCGCGTTTCCATCGGCGAGGTCGCGGGCGCGCAGGTGATGCGGCTCGAAAGCCAGGCGACGACGCTCAACGACCGCATCGGCGGCGAGAGTTACATCGGCCAGCGCTTCGAGTTCGCGCTCTATCCGCGGCGCGGCGGCACGCTCGCGATCCCGGCGGCCGAGGTCACGCTGCTCGACCGCGCCGGCGATGTGACGGGCAACGTCAAAGGCCAGCCGATGACGGCCGATATCGCCGTGCCGCCCGGCATCGATCCGTCCGGTCCGGTGATCGCGACCGGGTCGCTGAAGCTCGAGCAGCACTGGTTGCCGGCGCAGGTTTCGTCGCTGAAGCCAGGCGATGCCGTCGTCCGTACGATCGTGCGCACCGCCGCCGGCGTGCCGGGCATGGCGATGCGCGATCTCGTCTTCACCGCGCCTCCAGGCGTGCGCGTCTATGCCGAGCCGCCCGTCAACGACGACCATATCGAGCGCGGCGAGCTTTCAGGCAAGCGCACCGACCGCGTGACCTACGTCTTCGAAACCGCCGGCACGTTTTCGCTGCCTGCCGTCGTGCAGCCCTGGTGGGATCTTTCGGCCAAGGCCGTGAAGCGGGGAGAGGGGAAGGCGCTCGCGGTCACGGTGATCGCGCCGCCGCAACCGGTCGACTGGAAACGGCCGGCGATCGCTGGCGCGCTCGTCATTGCGCTGCTGGCCCTCGCGTTTCCCCGTGCGCGGTCATGGTGGACCGCGCGTCACGCCGCCTGGCTCGCCTCGGAGCGCAAGGCCTTCGCCGATCTCGTCGCGTCCGTTCGCCACGACGACGTGGGCGCGATCTACCGCCGCTTCGTCCAGTGGCGCGCGCACATCGTGCCGCCCGACACTTTGGCGCCGCTCGCCATCACCCTGGAACGCGCGCTGTTCGGCCCGGAGCCCGCAGCCTGGTCGCCCACGGACCGCCAGTCCTTCCTCGACACCTTACATAAGGTGCGCGAGGCCCATACGGCAGCGCAGGCGCCCGTGGCCCCGGCGCTGCCGCCGCTCAATCCGACGACCTGACCGTGCCGCCCCTACCAATCCTTCTGCATGCCCAGCAGATCCAGAGCCTGTTTGCGCAAGCGCAGGAGCTCGGGATGGTCGCGATGGCGCGGATAGGGCAGGTCGACGGCGATGTCGGCGCGGATGCGGGCGGGACGGTCGCTGAAGACCAGCACGCGGTTGGAGAGCAAGAGCGCTTCCTCGACATCGTGCGTCACCATCAGGACGGTGAGCTCGCGCGCCTGCCAGAGCCGCGTCAGCTCGCCCTGCATCGCCAGACGCGTCAGGCTGTCGAGCTTGCCGAGCGGTTCGTCGAGGATCAGCAGGCGCGGATCGTTGACCAGCGCCCTCGCGAGCGAGGCGCGCTGCGCCATGCCGCCCGAGAGCTGGTGCGGGAAGGCGCCGGCGAACTTCTCGAGCCCGACCAGGCTCAGCGCCTCGTCGACCCGCGCGCGGCGCTCCTTCAGGAGACCGCGCGCCTCCAGGCCGAGCGCCGCGTTGCGCCACACGGTGCGCCAGGGATAGAGCGTGGGGTCCTGGAACACGACGACGCGCGAGGGATCGGGACCGGTGACGGGCGCGCCGTCAACGATCAAGCGTCCGCGGCGCGGGCGATCGAGGCCGGCGACCAGGCGCAGCAAGGTCGACTTGCCGCAACCGCTCGGTCCCAGCAGCGCCACGAACTGGCCGGGTGCCACCCCGAAGGACACGTCCTTCAGCACGGGCAGGTAGGCGCCGTGCAGGTCGAAGCCGTGATCGAGGTTCTGGATCTCCAGCGCCGCGCCGCCGAGCTGCGACGATGACGTTTCGGTTCGAGCGAGCGCTACCATTGAACGAGTCCCTTCTGCCAGGCCAGCAGCCGATCGCGCACGCGGAAGAGCAGCGTGATCAAGGTCGAGCACATCAGCGCCATGACGAGCAGCGCGCCGTACATGTTGGCGTAGGCCGCCCAGCCCTGCGCCCATTGCAGGTACCAGCCGAGGCCCGACTTCACGCCCAGCATCTCGGCGACGACCAGCACGGCGAAGGACGAGCCCAGCCCCATGAACAGGCCGACGAAGACATGCGGCAGCGCCGCCGGGATCGCGACCTTCAGGATCTGGAAGCGCTGTGTGGCGCCGAGCGTGCGCGCCACGTCGTAGTAGGCCGACGACACGCCCGCGACGCCCGACCAGGTGAGCACCGCGACCGGGAAGGAGGTCGCGAGCACGATCAGGAAGGTGCTGGCGCTGGCGCTGGTCGGGAAGATGAAGAAGGCGAGCGGCAGCCACGCCGTCGCCGGCAACGGGCCGACCAGCCGCATCACCGGATGGATCCAGTAGCCGACCTTCTTGCTCCAGCCGAGCGCCACGCCGACGACGAAGCCCGCGATGGCGCCGAGCACGAAGCCGCGCAGCAGCAGCCACAGCGAATGCAGCAGGCTGTCGCCCAGCCGCTGCCAGTCCTCGGCGTAGACCTCGACGAAGGCCTGCGGCGAGGGGAAGAAGGGCAGCGGCAGGAGATCGAGCTTGGCCGTCACCAGCTCCCACACGGCGAACCAGAGGGCGATGGCGATCAGCCACGGCGTGGCGTGGCGCACGCGCGCCGTCACCGACCAGCGCCGGCCCACGATGGCGAGCGCGAGCTGGAGGATGCCGAGCGCCGCGACGAGCGCGCCGAACGGCCTCGTATAGTCGAGTTCCTGCGCGTCGGGGACGGCGAGCGTCAGCGCCGCCAGGCCGAGCCACAGGATGGCGGCGATGACGGACAGGCCTAGGGAGCGCACCCGCCCGTCATCGCCGGCCTGGCGCGCGCCCGTCCTTGCACGGTCGGAGTCTGCAGTGGGTGAAACTGCAGCAGGCGCGGCCTCTGTGATGCTGGTCATGATCGCCTCCCGATCAGACCAGCACGTCCGCGGTGACACGGACCGCGTACTTCTTCACGTCGGTGGAGGGCTTGAAGACGGCGATCTGCTTCAGCTCCTCGGCATAGGCGGCGATCTGCTCGCGCAGGTCCTGCGCCAGCGGATTGTGGTGATGCGTGTGGCTGCGCAGCATGGCGGCGAGCTTGTCGGCCGGCGCCTTGGCGTAGGGCGCGAAGATCTCGGCGGCGCCGTCGGGGTTGGTCGCGACGAACTCCTGCGCCTCGAGCAGCGACTGCACGAGCGCGGCGGCGACCGGCTTCTCCTGGCGCACCAGCCCGCCGCGGATGCCGAGCACGCAGCAGGTACGGTGCGCGAACTCGCCGGTGAGGTTGTTGGCCACCTCGACGAGACCGTCGCGGTCGCGTGCCAGCCAGCCCAGCGGATCGCCCAGGGCGAAGGCCTGGACCTCGTTCTTCTTCAGCGCCACGGGCAGCACGTCGCCCGGAAACACCTTCCACTCGACCTCCTTGTTGGGATCGACGCCGGCCTGCTGCAGCATGATCGAGAAGAAGTTGCGATCGGGCGCGGCGAGATCGGTGACGCCGATCGCCTTGCCCTTGAGCGCCGCGATCCCGGTGATGCCGCTTTCCTTGGTCGCGAACAGCCGCATGCAGCCGCCATGGATACCGGCCGCGATCTTGACGTCGAAGCCGTTCTCCAGAGGCTTCAGCCAGCGCAGCGCCATGCCGACGCCGGCATCGGCCTTGCCGGTGGCGATCGCCTCGAGGAGCTGGTCGGTCGAGCCGCCGAAATTCACCAGCTCGATGGCGAGATTGTGCTTCTCGAAATGGCCCTTCTCCTTGGCCACCGTGACGCCGACCGTGCAGATCGAGGTGGCGTTGAAGCTGAGCTTCAGCGCGCGTTTCTCCGGCAGTACGACGGGCTGGCCGAACGAGGTCCGGCAGATCGCGGGATCGAATTCCGGCGCCTCGGTGCGCAGGAAGGCGTGCTGCGCGAAGGCGGCCGCCGGGACGAGCGCGCTGCCGGCGACGGCGGTGCGAAGAAGCGAACGGCGGGAGGCAAGTCGTGTCATCGGGTACTCCACTCAAGACGGACAGGAAATGAGGGCGCGCCAATGCGCGCCGGCGGCCGGTCAGCCGCGACAGCAACGACAAACAGTCAGGACGACGTGGTTGCTTTCCATGCCGCGAGCATCGGCGGACTCAGCGCGCGGGTAAATGATCGGGAAAACCAAAGATGCGCCGATGCAGGAAAGTGCTTTGCACGGCGGCGGTACGGCGAAGGCAGTTCTGGTTTCTGCCCCGCACCCTTCATCTTCCAGAGCCAGGGACCTAGTTGATCTCTTCCGAGATGATGGAGCGCAACGGGTGATCGGAGACCTGCATCAACCCGTCGAACGGCTGGTCGAGCTCCAGGATCAGGTAGATCGCGGCCGATGCCGACATTATGCAGAGACAGAGCACGGTGATCATCGTCGGGTTGATCTTCGACGACATGGCGAAGACGGCGAAGATGAACATCAGCCAGAGCACCAGCACCAGGATGAAGGTGTTGGAGATCAGGTCGGAGGGCTGCGAGGTCAGCGTGAGCAGCGTCTGGTAGAGATCCGTGCTGACCAGGATGGCCCGGTCCTGGATCGACTTCTGGACTGTCGTCGTCGGCTGAAGCGAGCGCAGCCCGTAGAGCACGGTCCCGCCATGAGGTCCGGTATCGGGCGTGACGCCGCGGGCGAGCGCATTCTCCACCCAGACCGAGTCGATCATCTTGTTGACCTCGGTGCGCAGCGAGATGCGCATCGGCTTGGCTTCCGGCCCGTATTCGATCAGCAGGCTGTCGAGCTCGCGCACGTCGACCGTCATGCGGCTCACGAGTGCGGTCGTGCGCTCGAAGGAGGAGCGGGTAGCGGAGAAGAGCAGCGCCAGCACCAGCGCCGACATGGTGGCGATCAGCGCGATGCCGAGCTTGATCACGTCCTTGGAATCGCCGGAGAGATGATGTTCCGGCAGCTTGGTCCGCAGGAAGGCGCCAAACAGGGTGGCGGCGAAGATCAGGCCGCACGCCAGGCTGGCGATGTTCAGAGAGCTCAACTCGGATCCCCCAAATCCTTTTTGTAACGCCACCGTAACGGGTCTTTTCCCAGGACTCGACAGGCTTCGTGCCGCACCGGCTTCAGCCGGTGGTCTGACAGTGTCTCTGCGGTTTACTTCTTGGTGAGATGCCAGACGCCGTCCCAATCGGCAGACGGCGGCGTGTCGCGCAGAAGGGCGATCCGCTCGAGGAAGAGCCGGGAGGGGCCGTCCTCCGGCCGGGTCGCCAGGCAGCCCTCGAAATGCGCCTGGGCCTTGTCCCAATCCTGCCGGCGATAGGCTTCGAGGCCCGCGGCGAACCGGTCGCGCAGCTCGCCCTGCTGCGGCGTCAGCTCGCCGGCGCGGCCGAGCAGCTCGTGGATGCGGACCGGCTCGGTCTTGCCGGCGACTGTGATCAGGTCGAGCTCGCGCGTCTCGATGACCTGCTGTGCCAGCCGGCAGGTCTCGTCGCCGAGGACGATCGCCGTTCCATAGACCTTGTTGATGCCCTCGAGACGCGAGGCGAGGTTCACGGTGTCGCCGATCGCCGTATAGGACCGCGCCGCCTCCGAGCCCACGGTCCCGACGACGCCGTCGCCGGTGGCGATGCCCATGCGGATCGTGAGCTTCGGCGGATTGCGCCGCATGCCGGTGATCTCGGAGAGCTGCGCGCGCAGCGTGTCGATGGCCTCCTGCTGGGCCAGCGCCGCCAGGCATGCCTCGCCGGCATGCTCGTCGCCCGTGGAGAAGGGCGGCGTCCAGAACGCCATCACGGCATCGCCGATATACTTGTCGATCACGCCGCGATGCTCGTGGATCACGGTGGCGACCGCGCCGAAATAGCTGTTCAGCAGATTGACGACGGCGCCGGCGGTGAGCTGCTCGCTGATGCTGGTGAAACCCTCGATGTCGGAGAAGAACACCGTGAGCTTGCGCCGCTCGGCCTGGTCGGCGCCGTCGCCGATCAGCCGTGCGACGATGCGCGGGTCGACGAACTTGCCGAAGGTCTCCTTGACACGCTCGCGGGTGCGCAGCTCCTCGATCATGCGGTTGAACGACAGCGCGAGCTCGCCGACCTCGTCGCGCGTCTGGATGACAACCGGCTGCGACTTCCCGCCGGTCTCGATCGTGCGCACGCTGGCGACCAGCTCGCGCAGGCCTGCGATCACGCGGGTCGAGCCGACGGCGCTGATGCCGATCCCGATGCCGCACGCCACCAGGAAGAGGGCGAAGCTCAGGTAGGTGTCGAACTCCTCACGCGAGAGGACCTCGTGCGTCGACCGGTCCGCGAGATCGGCCACGGCGCGGCGGATCTCCGACAGGTCCGGACCGAAGGCCTGCGCGAATTTGGCGAATTCCAGGGAAGAGGCGCGCGCATCCTCGCGTCGGCCGTCGGTGAGGGCCGCCATCGTGCGGTCGCCCACGGTCAGGAATTCCTCGAGGTTGCGGCTCAGGTACTTGAGCGAGCCTTCGATGCGGGCGAGATCGACGCGGGTGCCGGCACGGTAGCGCTGGTCGTGCGTGGCCTCGGCGAGCAGCTTGAGGCCGTCGCGGACATCCGAGCGCATCTCGTCGGTCAGCGCCTGCTTGGCGGCGGCGGCTTCGGAGAGCTGTATCGGGCTGGGATTTTCCAGCTGCAGCACCCGCAGAAGATTGAGCTCGTAGCGGTCGGTATCGACGTCGAACTGGGCGACGATCCGCGACAGGGGAAGCTCGTAGCCGACCAGATTGTCGATCTGGTCGCTGTTCAGCTTCTGGACGACGGCGACCACGCCCACCACCACGCCGAACATGGCC
>Ga0153954_1000159_pt1 | contig 61437 bp, 63 predicted proteins | sample TSFL038MetaG_FD_102277 | JGI IMG/M metagenome (GOLD analysis project Ga0153954, IMG submission 102277) | Attine ant fungus gardens microbial communities from Florida, USA - TSFL038 MetaG | ecosystem: Host-associated > Fungi > Mycelium > Unclassified | place: USA: Florida, Wekiwa Springs State...
ACAGCGGCATGCGCTCTGCCGTCACGCTCGCGCTGCGCGACTCGAGCATCGACGATCCCTATCTCGAGGAGGCCTTCCTCGCGATTTTGAGCGCGGATATCCGTTCGGAAATCGAGGGTTGGCGCCGGCCATTGCTGAGCCTGGACGACTATCTCGGCATGTACGACAGGCTTCATCGGAAGTTTCCGGGCGCGAAGCTGCAGCTCGAGCCTGCGGCGGTAGGCGCTTGCGCCGACGATTTCCTGCGCGACCTTAGGAAGGCGGCGTCCGCACGCGCCGCCGGGCTGCAGCTGCACTTGTTGGAGACCGCCTATCAGAAGCTGCATTCCCTCAAGCGCTTCGGCAAGTCGACCGTGCAGAGGCTCGCCGACATCGGCTTCCTTTGCTCCGATGTGAGCTGCGCCCACTGCGTGTGGCTGACGCAAAGGGACATCGGGATCATGCGCGAGACCGGCGCGATGGTCGTGCACAATCCGAGTTCAAACCTGCGCCTGCGGAGCGGCCTCGCGCCCATTCGGTCGATGGCCGAGGCGGATGTCCATATTGCCCTGGGCACCGACAATCTCACGCTCAACGACGACGAAGACATCCTGCAGGAAACGCGCTTGGCTCAGATATTGCAGTCGCCACCTGGAATTGGGGAGGCACCCATTCCGGCACAAACGGCCCTCCAATGGGCGACGCAGGGAGGAGCCAAGGTATTGGGCATCGAGGGGCTAGGCTCGCTTGAACCGGGCAGTCCCGCGGACCTCGTCATGATCCACAATCGGTCGTTCGATCGAGCGGTGTTCGAGCACGGACACGACATTGCGGCGAGCGTGATCCACTGGGTCCGCCAGTCCGACATCGATCAGGTGCTGGTGGGCGGCAAGGTCATGGTGCGCGACGGTCGATATGTCGTGCGGGATCGGGAAGAGCTGGAGCGGAAGGCCTACGAAGGCCAGCGGCAGTGGATGCTGACACCGGCAACCCGGCTCCTCAGGTCCCAGATCGCCGATCGATATGCATCTCAGGATTTCGGAGGGCAGCCCTTCTACCGGCTGAACTCGCAGACGGACTAAGCAAGGGGCAGGAGGGAACGACAATGAAAATGAAATGGAACAAGGTTCGGGCGTCAGTGGCGGTCACTCTGGCGGCCTTTATCGTCGGAGCGTCCGTCGCTCCGAAGCCTGCGTCGGCAGAGGGACTTGATGACATCAAGAAGCGGGGAAAAGTCGTCGTCGGGACCGAGGCCGCCTACTACCCCTTCGAGTTCATCGAGAACGGCAAGATCGTCGGCTATGACGAGGATGTGCTCAACGCCATCGTCAAGAGCTGGGGCATCAAGATGGAGCAGCTCGACCTGCCCTTCGCCGGCATCCTGCCGGGCCTGCTCCAGAAGAAGTTCGACTTCGTCGCGACGGCGCTTCTGGTCAACCCCGAGCGGGCCAAGCGCTATGCGTTCACGATGCCGGTCGCACAGACCAAGGTCGGCTTTCTGAAGCGCAAGGGCGATCCCAAGGTCAAGAGCGTTGACGATCTGAGTGGATTGACGATCTCGTCCGGAACGCCGCCGGCCGGCCCGACGGTCATCTTCATGCACTACAACGACGAGCTGAAAGCCAAGGGGAAGGGGGCGAAGGAACAGAAGATGTTCTCGAGCTCGGGCGATTCGATCCTTGCGCTGGCCAACGGACAGTCCGACGCCCTGGTTGACAGCACGCCGGTCATGTTGGGCGCGATGAAAAAGTATCCGGACAAGTTCGAGGTCGTCGGCACTTTCGGCGAGCCTTTCTGGGTCGGCTGGGTGACTCGACCCGAGGACCTTGCCTTGCGCGATGCCATCAACGTGGAAATCCGCAAGCTGCGCGACAGCGGCGAACTCGCGGCCATGCAAAAGAAATGGTTCGGGGAGGCCATGACTATCCCGGACTCCGGCTATCTGCCGCCGGACGCGATCAAGTAGGGCGCCGAACGCCGATTCGACAGGCGCCCTCGCGGTGATGGCCGAATGACCTTCGAGTGGAAATACGTCGACCATGCGTTGCCTTTCCTGCTGGAAGGCACGCTCATCACGGTCGCGGTGTCCCTGCTGGCGGTCGCGCTGGGGTTGCTCGTCGGCATCCTGGTCGTTCTCGGCCGTCAGTCGCGATTCAGGGCGTTACGTGCCTTCATCGCTGGCTACATCAGCATCGTCCGGGGCACGCCGCTCTTCATCCAGATCCTGATCGTCTACTACGCGCTGCCCGGGCTCGGCCTCGACCTCCCGCGCTTCGAATCGGGCGTGATCGCGCTCAGCCTCAACAGCGGCGCCTACATCTCCGAAATGATCCGTGGCGGCCTGATGGCAATTCCCAAGGGGCAGCTCGATGCTGCCAGGGCGGTGGGCATGCCGAACCGGCTGATCTGGCGCCGCATCACGCTGCCGCAAGTGCTCGTCCTCATCCTGCCGCCTCTCACCATGGAGTTCACGGGGCTGCTGAAATCGTCGGCCTTGCTTTCGGTCATCGGTATCGTCGAGCTCACGCGGCGGGCGCAGGAAGTGATCGGTGAGACGCTGCGGTCGCCGGAAGTCTGGCTCGCCACCGCGGCGCTCTACTTCATCATGTGCTTCACCCTGGGCACCGTCACGCGACGCTTGGAAAAAGCCGCCGCTGTGTACCGGCTGTAGGTGGCACAGGACATGCCCTTCAGCTTCTCGGTGATTGTCGAGGCTTGGCCCACGTTCCAGGCCGGCCTGATCACCACCGCGATCTTTTGTTGCGCCGCAAGCGTACTCGGCCTCTTGCTCGCCGTGCCGATCGCCCTGGCGCATTTCTCGCGGTCGTGGGCGGCACGTGTGCCTGCCGCGGTGCTTGTCGAGATCGTGCGGGATACGCCGTTCCTGGTGCAGGTGTTCGTCATCTATTTCGTCCTCCCGGTGGTCGGAGTCCCGATGTCGTCGACGGCCGCCGGCATCCTGGCGCTGACGATCCATGGCGCCGTGTATTTCTCCGAATCGATGCGGGGTGCCATTCTTTCGGTCCCCAAGGGTCAGGTCGACGCGGCACGGGCGAGCGGGATGTCGTACCCGCTCACCATGCGCAGGATCGTGTTCCCCCAGATGATGGGATATGTGCTTCCGCCGATCTCCAATCAGCTCGTCGGGCTCATCAAGGATTCCGCGGTATTGTCGATCATCTCGGTGCCGGAGCTTTCGATGGCGTTCCAGAACGTGCTGGGAACGACGTTCGCGGCACCCGAGGCGTTCGTGGCAGTGGCGGTCCTGTACTGGTTGCTCACGTCGGCGGTTACGCTGATGATGTCCCGGCTGGAGCGGCTGACGCCGACGCACCGTTCGGCGCAGGAGATGACGTCTCTGCTCGCCAAGGCGGACCGATGACCAGATCCATTATCCGCGTCCGCAATCTGCACAAACGGTTCGGCGAGTCGCACGTCCTGAAAGGCATCGACCTGGACGTGGAAGCCGGCGAGAAGGTCTGCATCATGGGACCGAGCGGTTCGGGAAAGAGCACGCTTTTGCGCTGCCTCAACTTTCTGGAAGAGCCCTCCGACGGCATGGTGTTCCTCGACGATCGTCCCGTCGGCTTCATCGAGAACGCCCACGGAAAGCGGCGACGGGATACCGAGGCGAACATCAATCGCATGCGCGCGCGCATGGGCATGGTCTTCCAGAGCTTCAATCTGTGGACGCATATGACGGCGGCGGCGAACATCGTGGAGGCGCCGATCCACGTCGGCGGCCTCAGTCGCCAGGCGGCGCACGAGAAGGCCCTGAAGCTGCTGAAGCTCGTCGGCCTCGAGGACAAGAAAGACGCCTACCCGGCCAAGCTTTCGGGTGGACAGCAGCAGCGAATCGCGATCGCCCGCGCCCTGGCCATGGACCCGGAGATCATGCTGTTCGACGAGCCGACCTCGGCCCTGGATCCCGAACTCGTGGGTGAGGTTCTGGCCGTGATGTCCGAGCTCGCGCGCGGCGGGATGACCATGATCGTCGTCACCCATGATATGGGATTTGCGAGCGCCGTGGCGGACCGCATCGTTTTCATGGATCACGGACAGATTGTGGAGGAGGCGCCTCCGTCCACATTCTTCCAGCAACCGAAGAACGACAGGACGATACAGTTCCTGGCCAAGATGAAAAGCCGGCCTTTCTGAGAGTATCTGCCCCTGCCGGCGAGCACAGGCGGGTGACCCGGTCGGACTCTTGTGGAACGATGGAGATACCGTATCGTTGGGAGGCATGATGCTTCGTACTCTCGGAATCATCACCATCGGCCAGGCGCCGCGCGACGATATCGCGAACCTTTTCGCCCAGCATGCGCCTCCGGGCACCAAGGTCGTGCTGCGCGGTGCGCTCGACGGCTTGAGCGACACCGAGGTCGATACGCTAAAGCCCGAGAGCGGCGCCGACACGCTTTACAGTCGCCTGCGCGGCGGCCGCGACGTCAAGATATCCAAAAAGGCCGTGATCGTCCGCTCGCCGGAGACGATCGCCAAGCTGCGCGCCGATGGCTGTGACGCCATCGTCTATGCCTGCACGGGCGACTTCCCGCCAATGGAGGGCGACGAGGGCATCTTGTTCCCGTCACGTGTGCTGAATGGCCTTGCCACGGGCCTGCTGCCGCGCGGTCGCCTCGGTCTGCTGATCCCGCTCGCCGAGCAGGCGGAGAAACTGTCGGCCAAGTGGTCCCGGCCCGGCCTCGAGGTCGTGGCCGAGGCGCTGGCGCCCAGCGCCGATGCGCGCGAGGCCGATGCCGCGGCGCGCCGGCTCGCGGCGAAGAAACCCGATCTCGTGGCCATGGATTGCATGAGCTACTCGCCTGCGACCAAGGAGCAGGTGAAGCCCGGATTGGGCGTGCCGGCGCTGCTCGCCATCACCGCGACGGGGCGTGTGCTGCGCGAGATGCTGGAATGAAAACCCAATGTTGCATCGTGGGCGGCGGTCCGGCCGGCATGATGCTTGGGTTTCTGCTGGCGCGAGCGGGTGTCGAGGTCGTGGTGCTGGAAAAACACGGCGACTTCCTACGCGATTTCCGCGGCGACACCGTCCACCCGTCGACCATGACGGTGATGGACGAACTCGGGCTGCTCGACGAGTTCCTTGAGCTGCCCCATCACCGTATCGAGAATTTCACTGGCCAATTCGGCGAGGAGTCCGTGCCGATCGCCGACCTTACACATCTGAAGGTCCCGGCAGCCTTCATCGCCATGATGCCGCAATGGAACTTCCTCGATTTCCTGGCGTCGCACGGCAGGAAATATCCGGGCTTCACCCTGCTGATGCACTCGGAAGCACACGACGTCATCGAGGAGAATGGCCGCGTGGTCGGCGTGCGCGCCATGATGGATGGCGCGACCGAGGAGGTCCGCGCCGATCTCGTCGTTGGCTGCGATGGTCGCCACTCGGTGGTGCGCGAGCGACTGCACATTTCCGTGCAGGATATCGGCGCTCCCATGGACGTGCTGTGGTTCCGCCTCTCCCACAAGGAGGGTGATCCGGGCGAAGTGCTGGGCCGTTTCGACGTCGGCAGTATCCTGGTGATGATCGACCGCGGCGACTATTGGCAATGCGCCTACGTCATTGCCAAGGGTTCGGCCGAGAAGGTGCGGGCCGAGGGGATCGAAAAGGTGCGGGAGACCATCTCGCGCCTGATGCCGGCCGTCTCCGATCGCGTGGACGAGCTGCGCACGATGGATGATCTCAAGCTGCTAACGGTCGGGGTCGACCGGCTGGAGCGCTGGTGGAAGCCGGGCGTGCTCTGTATCGGAGACTGCGCGCACACTATGTCGCCGGTCGGCGGCGTGGGCATCAACCTCGCAATCCAGGATGCCGTCGCGGCTTCGAACATCCTTGCCGCTCCGCTCAGATCAGGCGCGCTGAGGGACTCCGATCTGGCGGCCGTGCAGTCGCGCCGGCTTTTTCCGACGCGCGCGACGCAGGCCATGCAGGTCTACATCCAGAACAACGTCATTTCGCGTGCGCTCTCCGGCAGCAAGCTCAGAATGCCGCTCTTCCTCTGGGCATTCCGGGCTTTCCCGATCCTGCGCCGATTGCCGGCACGCTTCATGGCCATGGGCTTCCGGCCCGAGCACGTGCAGACGAAGGCGGCGGCTTAGGCGCCACGCGGCATCACTTCACAGAAGCGGCGGCCTTCGCCTGACGGATCGCGAGCGCCAGCGCCGCGCCGAGATCGGTGAGCAGCTTGCTGCCGACCTCATCGTTCAGCTTGCCGTCGGCGAACTTGGTCTGCGCGAGCGCGATCATGACCTCGGGCTTGTTGACCGGCCGGCCGTCGAGGAAGACCAGGGTCTGGCGAAGCTGGTATTGCGCACGCGCCGTGCCGAGCGCGCTTTGCGACGCGCCGAATAAGGCAATCGGCTTGGCGGCGAAGGGCTGCGGCGTCGTGCGCGACAGCCAATCGATGGCGTTCTTCAGTACGCCCGAGATGCCGTAATTGTATTCAGGCGTCGCCAGCACGACACCATCGGCCTCCATCATGGTCTTGTGCGCGGCCTGCACTTTGTCCGGGAAACCCTTGGCCTGGATGTCGGCGTCGTAGAGCGGCCAGTCGCCGATTTCGATCGTCGAAAGCGAAACGCCGGCAGGCAAGCGTTCGGTGAATGCCTGCAATGCCATGCGATTGAAGGAGGCCTTGCGCAGGCTGCCGCAGAAGGCGGCAAGTTTGATGGTTGGCTCGGACATTGCCTTTGCTCCCCGCAGTGACTGACGGTTACATAGCAAATCATGGCTCTGCGTGACATCACTCTGGACGACATCGAATCGCTGGCCGTCGGCGCCTGGGTACTCGGCACCGGCGGTGGCGGCAGCCCTTATCTCGGCCTGCTCAACATGCGGGCGCTCTACAAGGAGGGCCATCGCATACAGCTTCTGCCGGCCTCCGAGCTGGCCGACGATGACTGGATCGCCGCTGTGTCGAATATGGGTGCACCCCTGGTGGGTCAGGAGCGATTGACCGACAGCCGCTCCATCGCCCGCGCTGTCGAGCTGATGGAAGAGCATATCGGCGCGCGTTTCCGCGGGATCATGTCGCTGGAGATCGGTGGCGGAAATTCGATCCAGCCGATGATGGCGGCAGCGCACCTCAAGCGCCCGGTGATCGATTCGGACATGATGGGCCGCGCCTATCCCGAGGCACAGATGACGTCGGTTGCGGTCGGCGATCTCAAGCCGTGTCCGCTTACCACTGTCGACGTGCGCGGGATGGAATCGGTCGTCGAGAAGGTGCCGACCTGGAAATGGATGGAGCGGGTCAGCCGCAAGATCTGCGCCGAATACGGCTCGACCGCTTCGACCTGCAAGGCGCCGCGCACCGGTGCGGAAGTCAAGAAGTGGGGCATTCACGGCACCACGACGAAGGCCATCGCCATCGGCTCGGCGGTGCGCGAGGCGCAGCGCAGGCACGAGGACCCGATCGCGGCGATCCTGAAGGTCGAGCCGGGCAAGTTGCTCTATCGCGGCAAGGTGGTCGACGTCGAACGGCGCGCCACCGAAGGCTTCCTGCGCGGCCGCACTCGCTTCGACGGCGTCGACGAATATCGCGGCGCGACCATGGAGATCAATTTCCAGAACGAATGGATCGTCGCCTGGCTGGACGGCAAGCCGCTCGCCATGTCGCCCGACCTGATCTGCGTGCTCGATTCGGTGTCGGGCGAGGCGGTCGGCAGCGAGACGATCCGCTACGGCCAGAGGGTGACGGTGATCGCGCTGCCGTCGCCGCCGGTCTTTTTGTCCGAGAAGGGCCTGAGCCACGTCGGCCCGCGCGCTTTCGGCTACGACATCGACTTCAAGAGCGTCTTCGCTTGAGCGCATTCGCATGACGAGGCGCGACCTGACGATCGACGATATCGAGTCGCTCGCCGTCGGCGCGTGGGTGCTGGGCACGGGCGGCGGCGGCAATCCTTATCTGCCGCTCCTGAACATGCGTGCGCTCTACAAGGAAGGTCATCGCGTGCAACTGATGCACGCGGCCGACCTTGCCGACGACGATCTCGTGGCCGGTGCGGGTGGCATGGGTGCGCCGCTGGTTGGCATCGAGCGGATGGGCGATCCGCATACGCTCACGCGTGCCGTCCGTGCGATGGAGGCCCACATCAAGCGCCGGTTCACGGCCCTGATGAGCGTCGAGATCGGCGGCGGCAACGGCGTGCGCCCGCTCATGGCGGCGGCGCTCATGAAGCTGCCGATGGTCGACAGCGACCCGATGGGCCGCGCGTATCCCGAAGGGCAGATGACATCGACCGCGATCGGCGGCCTGGCGCCCAGCCCCGTTAGCCTGGTCGACGTGCGCGGGCTGGAAAGCATCGTGCACAGCACGCCGAGCGCGAAATGGACCGAGCGGGTGGCGCGCAAGATCTGTGTCGAATACGGCTCGACCGCCTCTATGTGCACGCCGCCGCGCACCGGCGCGGAGATCAAGAAATGGGGCATCCACGGCACCACGACCAAGGCGATCCGGATCGGCGAGGCGGTGCGCCGTGCCCAGCGTCTGCATGAGGACGCGGTGGCGGCGATCCTCGCGGTCGAGCCCGGCGTGCTCCTCTTCAAGGGCAAGGTGATCGACGTGGCGCGACGGGTCACCGAAGGCTATCTGCGCGGCACGCTCCGCATCGATGGCCTCGACGAATTCCGCGGCGCGGCGATGAGCATCAACTTCCAGAACGAATGGATCGTCGCCTGGCGCGACGAGCAGCCTGTGGCCATGTCGCCCGACCTGATCTGCGTGCTCGATTCGGTATCGGGCGAAGCGGTTGGCAGCGAAACGATCCGCTACGGACAGAGGGTGACGGTTATCGCGCTGCCGCCCTCCGAGATCTTCCTGTCGCCGAAGGGGCTGGAGCATGTCGGCCCTCGCGCCTTCGGCTACGACCTCGACTACCGGAGCGTGTTCACGTGAGACATCTCACGATCGACGACGTCGAGTCGCTGGCCGTCGGCGCCTGGGTGCTGGGCACCGGCGGCGGCGGCAACCCCTATCTGCCGCTGCTCAACATGCGCACGCTCTATCGAGAAGGCCTTCGCGTCGAGATGATCGAGGCCGACGATCTTGAAGACGACGATTGGGTCGGCATGGCGGGCAGCATGGGCGCGCCCCTGGTCGGCCAGGAGCGGCTGGCCGACGCACAGGTCACATCGCGCGCCGTCGAAATGATGGAGAACTACCTCGGCAAGCGCTTCAGGGCCTTGATGAGCACCGAGATCGGCGGCGCCAATGGCGTGCGGCCGCTGATGGCGGCGGCGCTGCTCGGACGGCCCCTCATCGATGCCGACACGATGGGCCGCGCCTATCCCGAGGCGCCGATGAATTCATTGGCGGTGGGAGGCCTGGCGCCCGCGCCGATCGCACAGGTCGATCCGCGCGGGCTCGAGTCGATCGTGCGCACGGTGCCGACCTGGAAATGGGCGGAGCGGGTCTCCCGCAAGATCTGCGTCGAATACGGCTCGACCGCCACGATCTGCCGCCCGCGCACCGGTGCGGAGATCAAGAACTGGGCCATCCGCAATACCGTCACCAAGGCGATCGCCATTGGCAACGCCGTGCGCGAGGCGCAGCGCCGGCACGACGATCCGATCGCGGCCATCCTGTCGGTCGAGCCGGGCCATCTGCTCTATAAGGGCAAGGTGGTCGATGTTGCGCGCCGCACGACGGAGGGTTTCCTGCGCGGCGTGGTTCGCTTCGATGGCGTCGACGATTTCCGCGGCGTGCGCTTCACGATCAATTTCCAGAACGAATGGATCGTGGCGCTGCGCGACGAGCAACCGATCGCCATGAGCCCCGACCTCATCTGCGTGCTCGATTCGGTGTCGGGCGAAGCGGTCGGCAGCGAGACGATCCGTTACGGCCAGCGCGTCACCGTGGTCGCGCTGCCGCCGCCCAAGGTCTTCCTGTCGCCGAAGGGGCTGGAGCATGTCGGCCCGCGCGCCTTCGGCTACGACCTCGATTACCGGAGCGTGTTCGCGTGAACGCGAGAGAGCTTACTCCCGATGACGTCGAGTCACTCGCCGTCGGCGCCTGGGTGCTGGGCACCGGCGGAGGCGGCAATCCGTACCTCGCGCTGCTCAACATGCGTATGCTCTTCAAGGAAGGGAAGCGCGTGCACCTCGTCTCCGCGGAGGATCTTGCGGACGACGCCTATGTTGCCGTGATCGCCGGCATGGGCGCGCCGCTGGTCGGCATCGAACGGCTCACCGATCACCGCGTCTTCGCCCGCGCGGCTCGGTTCATGGAGGAGCACACCAGGCGCAAGTTCGACGCGGTGATGGGCATGGAGATCGGTGGCGGCAACGGCGTGCGGCCCTTGCTGGTGGCCGCGAACCTCGGCGTGCCGGTCGTCGACAGCGACACGATGGGCCGTGCCTATCCGGAGGCGCAAATGACGTCCGTGGCGGTGGGCGATCTCAAGCCCAGTCCCATGACCATCGTCGATGTGCGTGGCCTCGAATCGGTGGTCGAGGCGGTGCCGACCTGGAAATGGGCCGAGCGTGTCGGCCGCAAGATCGTCGTCGAATACGGCTCGACGGCGTCCACCTGCCAGCCGCCGCGCACCGGCGCCGAGGTGAAGAAGTGGGGCATCCACGGCACCACGACCAAGGCGATCGCCATCGGCCGGGCGGTGCGCGAGGCGCAGAGGACACACGACGATCCGGTGGCCGCCATCCTCGCGGTCGAGCCGGGCAAGCTCCTGTTCCGCGGCAAGGTGATGGACGTGGCCCGTCGCGTCACCGAGGGGTATCTGCGCGGCGTGACGCGTTTCGAGGGGCTCGACGAGTTCCGCAATTCGACGCTGTCCATCGAGTTCCAGAATGAATGGATCGTGGCGTCGCGTGATGGCGAGCCGCTGGCCATGACGCCCGATCTGATCTGCGTGCTCGATTCGGTATCGGGCGAGGCGGTCGGCAGCGAGACGATTCGCTACGGCCAGAGGGTGACAGTGATCGCGTTGCCGCCGCCGCAAGTGTTTTTGACGCCGAAGGGCCTGGAGCATGTCGGCCCGCGCGCCTTCGGCTACGACTTGGATTACAGGAGCGTGTTTTCATCATGAGACGCATAGGCATCGACGTCGGCGGCACCAACACGGATGCCGTTCTGATCGAAGACGGCAAGGTCGTTCGCGCGGTCAAGGCGCCGACCAGCGAGGACGTCACCACGGGCATCCTCGAGTCGCTGAAGAGCCTCGGCTCGACCGGAGTCCTTCAGGGCAAGAAGGTCGACGGCGTGATGATCGGCACCACGCACTTCATCAATGCGGTGGTGCAGCGCCGGCACCTCACCAGGGTCGGCGCGCTCCGGCTCGGCATGCCGGCCTCGGCCTCGCTGCCGCCCTTCTGCGACTGGCCGGAAGATCTCGCCGAGCTGGTATGCGGCGGCGTCTGGATGGTCGAGGGCGGCCACGAATATGACGGCCGGCTCTTCATGCCGCTCGACGAGGCCGCGATCACCAAGGCCGCGCAGGAGATGAAGGCCGCGGGCCTGAAGTCGGTCGCCATCTCGGCGATCTTCTCGCCGCTCGATCCGACGCACGAGCGCCGTGCGGCCGAGCTGGTGACCCAGGTCATTCCCGAGGCCAATATCACCTGCTCGTCGGACCTGGGCCGCATCGGCCTGCTCGAGCGCGAGAATGCCGGATTGCTGAACGCGGCCCTGGCCGATCTTGCGCGTGACACCATCGCGGCCTTCGAGAAGGCGATCCGCGATTCGGGAATCGCGGCGCCGCTGTTCATCACCCAGAACGACGGCACGGTCGCCGAGGCGAGCCAGGCACGGCGGTTGCCGGTCTATTCCTTCGCCTCGGGCGCCACCAACTCCATGCGCGGCGCGGCCTATCTCTCGGGCCTGAGCGACGCGATGGTGATCGATGTCGGCGGCACCACCACCGATGTCGGCCAGCTGAAGCTCGGCTTCCCGCGCGAGGCCAATTCGGTGGTCAAAGTCGGCGGCGTGCGCACGCTGTTCCGCATGCCCGACCTGCTGTCGATCGGCCTCGGCGGCGGCAGCCATGTCGTGCTGGAGTCGGAAGGAAAGGGGCCCCTGAAGGTCGGTCCGCTGTCCGTCGGCTATCGCCTGCTGAAGGAAGGCATTGCCTTCGGCGGCAAGCAGCTCACCACGACCGACATCGCCATCGCGGCGGGCGTCCTGAAACTCGGCGACAAGAGCAAGGTCACCCATCTCGACGCGGCGACCTGCAGGAAAGTCTTCGACGAGGCGGCGAAGATGGCCGAGGAGGCGATCGACCGCATGAAGACCGAGGCCGGTGACGTGCCGCTGATCGCCGTCGGCGGCGGAGCCTTCCTGATCCCCGACAAGCTGCCGGGCGTGAGCAAGGTGATCCATGTCGAGCATGGCGATTGTGCCAATGCCGTGGGCGCGGCGATCGCCCAGGTCTCGGGCGAGTGCGACCAGATCTTCAAGGACCTGACACGGGCCGATGCGCTGTCGGCCGCGCAAGGCATCGCCAACGACCGGGCCGTGGCGGCAGGCGCCGACCGCGCCTCGCTCGCGACCATCGAGAGCGAGGATATGCCGCTCGCCTACCTGCCCGGCAATTCCGTGCGGGTGCGGGTGCGCGTGGTCGGCGATGTTGCAGGCTCGTGAGCGAAACGCGAGCCTTGCTCAAGGCAACGTGAAACCGATCTGAAATCGCGAATGCACGGGCACTGCTAGGATCACCTCCGCCCGGCCCAAGCCGGGTCCAAAAACAGGAGGGGTTCGATATGACGAAGACAATCCTTGCAGGCGCCGCTTTCACCGTACTGCTGGCTCTGGCGCCCGCGTCCTTCGCAGCGACCGTCGATTACAGCGCCGATCTCAAGGCCTCGTCCGAGGTGCCGCCCAACGGCAGCGCCGGCGTGGGCCAGCTGATGGCGACCTACGACACGGCGAGCAAGAAGCTCGTCTACACCGCGACCTACAACGGCCTGACGGGCCCGGCGACGATGGCGCACTTCCACGGTCCGGCCGCGCCCGGCGTCAATGCCGGCATCGTCGTGCCGGTCAAGGACATGACGCCCAACACGCTGCACGGCGAGACGACGCTGACCGATGCGCAGGCCGCCGACCTCGCCGCCGGCAAATGGTATTTCAACATCCACACCGCGGCCAACAAGGGCGGCGAGATCCGCGGTCAGGTGATGAAGTCCAAGTAGGAAGGAAGCGTTCCTACCTGGTGCGCCGATAGAGGAAGCAGTTGTCGGCGTGGGGCATCTTGATGCCCTGATAGAACGTCATGGCGGTGGGGGCCGACAGCAGCAAGGTTGTCGTCTGGTCCCCACCGGCCTGCGTCCGGGTCTCCTCGATCAGCCGCTTGCCGATGCCCTGCCCCTGGCAGGCTTTGTCGACGGCGAGATCGGACAGGTAGCAGCAGAAGCAGAAGTCGGTGAGCGAGCGGGCGAAGCCTACCAGCCTGCCGTCCTGGCGCGCCGTCACGATCAGGTTGGCGTGCGCCAGCATGCGCTCGACCCGGCCGCGATCGTCGATCGGCCGGTTCAGCCCGGACTTGGCGACGACGTCGATGTATTCGTCGGGACCGAGATAGTCCTCGCGGGCGTAGACCGTGCTCATTGCGTCAACCATCTCCTCAGCGCCGCCGTCACCTGGTCAGGATGCTCGAGCGTCGACATGTGGCCGCACTTCTCGATCACGACCAGCCGCGCATTCGGAATGTCGGCCGCCATCTCCGTTGCCCGCGCGAGCGTCGTCGCCTGGTCCTCGCGGCCCACGATCACGACCGTCGGCACATGGATGTCGACCAGCAGCGGCCGGCTGTCGGGCCGTGACATGTTGGCCTTCTGCTCGTTCAGGAAACCTTCGACGCCGACTTCGGCCGCCATGTCGAGGATGGGCTGCGTGATCGATGTGTCCTTGAGATGGTCGGGATGGACGAGGCCCGGCAGCAACGAGGGCTGCACGCCTTTGAAGCGGCCAAGTTTGCATTGCTCCATGAGGCCGCGCCGGCGGGCCGTGATCTCGGGCGTATCGGGTGTCGCCTGCGTGTCCATCAGCGCGAGCCGCTCCACCCGTTCGGGCGCCTGGCGCAGGATCTCGAAGCTCACATAGCCGCCCATCGAGAAGCCGCCCAACGCGAAGCGCGGCGGTGCTGTGGCGAGGATCGCGGCGGCCATGGCACCGACCGTGTCGTGGTGCCAGATCTCCGGCACGGTGACGTCGGCCAGATCGGCGAGATCCTGGATCTGCCGCTCGAACAGGCGGCGCGTGTTGAGAAGTCCCGGAACGAGGACGAGAGGTTGGAGGGCCATCAGATCTGGATCTGGTTGCCGAGCTCGATGGCCCGATTGGGAGGAATGCGGAAGAAGGTCTTGGTCGCCGAGGCGGTGTGCGAGAGGGTGATGAAGAAGCTGCGCCGCCATTTGCCGAGGCGCGAGCGTTGCCCGGGCACCAGCGTCTCGCGACCGAGGAAGAAGCTCGTCTCCATCTCGTCGTAGGCAATGCCATGGGGCCGGCAGGCGCGCAACGCCGCCGGCACGTCGGGCTGCTCCATGAAGCCGTAGCACACGATCATGCGATGGAAGCCCTTGCCCAGCCGCTCGACCTCGACCCGCTTGCTCAACGGCACGCGCGGCTCGTCGATCGTCTTGACCTGCAACACGATCACCCGCTCGTGCAGGATCTTGTTGTGCTTGAGATTGTGCAGCAGCGCATTGGGCGTCTGCATCGCGTCCGCCGTCAGGAACACCGCCGTGCCCGAGACGCGGTCCTGCGAGCGCTCCAGGCGATCCAGGAACTGTTGCAGCGGGATGGTGCCTTCGCTCATCTCCTGGGTCACGACCTCGCGGCCGCGCCGCCAGGTGGTGATGGTGTAGAAGACAGCGCTCGCCACCAGCAGTGGCAGCCAGCCGCCGTCGGGGATCTTGAGGGCGTTGGCGATGAAGAAGGAGACGTCGGGCACGGCGAGCACGCCGAAGATGCCGATCGCCACGTACCAGGGCCAGCGCCAGACCAGGATCGCCACCGCCGAGGCCAGCAGGACGTCGACCAGCATGGCGCCGGTGACGGCAAGGCCATAGGCGCCGGCCAGCTTGTCGGACGAGCCGAAGCCCACGATCAGCGCCAGGATGGCGATCATCAGCGTCCAGTTCACGCGCGGCAGGTAGATCTGGCCGATCTCGGTCTCCGACGTGTGGCGTACCTCCATGCGCGGCAGATAGCCGAGCTGGATCGCCTGGCGGGTGAGCGAGAAGACGCCCGAGATCACGGCCTGCGAGGCGATGATGGCGGCGAGCGTCGAGAGCGCCACCAGCCCCAGCGTGTATTCCTTCGGCACCAGTTCGAAGAAGACCTGCCGAATGGTGTGAGGATGGGCGAGGATCAGCGCGCCCTGGCCGAAATAGTTCAGGAGCAGGCCGGGCATGACGACACCGAGCCAGGCGAGCCGGATCGGCCGGCGCCCGAAATGGCCCATGTCGGCGTAGAGCGCTTCCGCGCCCGTGACCGCGAGCACGATCGAGCCGAAGGCGAAGAAGATCGGCCAGCCGCGGTCCACGATCAGGTTGATGCCGTAGATCGGATTGAGCGCCGCCAGCACGCCTGGGTGCTGAACGATCTGCCAGAGGCCGAGCACGCCCAGTACCGCGAACCAGACCAGCATTACCGGTCCGAACAGCCCGCCGACACGGGCCGTGCCGCGCGCCTGCAGCGTGAAGAGCGCGACCACGATCGCCAGCGAGATCGGCACGACGAACGGCGTCAGCCCCGGCGCCGCGGCATCGAGGCCCTCGACGGCGCTCATGATGGTCATGGCGGGGGTGATCACGGCGTCGCCATAGAAGAGCGCGAGGCCCACCACGGCGAACAGCACGACCGAGCCCCGGATCATCCGGCCCTTGCCGTTCAGCCCCTGGGTGGCGAGCGTCGCCAGGGCGAGCACGCCGCCCTCGCCCTTGTTGTCGGCGCGCATGATCAGGGTGACGTACTTGATGGTCACCGTCAGCGTCAGCGCCCAGAACAGGATCGACAGCACGCCCAGCACGTGACGCGGCGAGGCCGTCATGCCCGAGCCGTGCACGAAGGTTTCGCGCAGCGTATAGAGCGGACTCGTACCGATATCGCCGAAGACCACGCCCAGCGCGCCGACGACCATGCCGGCCACGGCTTTCTTCACCGGAGAATGACCGTCGTCGCCGAGATGGGCGGCGGCTGGAGTGACGTCAGGCAAGGGGCAACGAACCGGTGTTGGCGGTGGCCTGGAAGAAAAAGCGCCGCCCACGGACAGGGGAGGCGGCGGAGCGGAGGGTGTGCAATTCCCCTCCCACCCTGTCAACGCGCCAGTTTTGTCTGCCGTTGCCCGCGGAGACTTGACTTGGTGGCAGGTTTGCGCCGGTGACCCCGCGGTAACCAGGGTCATTGCGGGTGTCTTGATGCGGTCAGACGGAGTCTCTAGCGTTCGCCGTCCTGCATAAACTTTCTCTAGGGAGACGACGATGAAGCTTTATTACATGCCCGGCGCCTGTTCGATCGGCATCCATGTGCTGCTCGAGGAGATCGGCAAGCCCTACGACTCGCACAAGGTCGACGGCGCCAAGCAGGAGCAGTATGGCCCCGACTTCGTGAAGCTCAATCCGAAGTCCAAGGTTCCAACCCTGCAAAAGGACGACGGTTCGGTGCTGACCGAGTTCCCGGCGATCGCCACCTGGCTCGCCCGCAAGAACCCCGAGAAGAACCTGCTGCCGAGCGATCCCGATGGCGAGGCGCGTGCGCTCGAGGCGATGGACTACGTCGTCTCGACCATGCACATGCAGGGCTTCAGCCGCATGTTCCGTCCCGGCAACTTCGCCTTCACCGAGGCCGACCACGACAAGGTCAAGGCGCGCGGCAAGGAGATCATGGAGAAGGGCCTGGCCATCATGGACAAGGCGCTCGAGGGCAAGGAGTACCTGGCAGGCCAGTTCTCCGTCGCCGACGCGGCACTCTTCTACGTCACCTTCTGGGCCGCCGGCCGCATGAAGATGACGCTGCCCAAGAACGTCGCCGCCCACTACGAGCGCATGAAGGCCCGCCCGGCCGTCAAGCGCACCGTCGAGCAGGAAGGCCTGACGGCCGCCGTCTGATCTCGCAGGGCGGCCTGCCCCGCGGCCGATGTCTGCGGGGCGGCTGGCCAGCATGAAGACCATTGACCGCCGCGGACGTGTATCGGCCAATCGATACGATGTCCGCGGCGGTTCTGTATGGCCTGGTGCTCCTGTCGGCGATCGCGCACGCCACATGGAACGCGATGATGAAGTCGGCGGGCGATCGCCTGCTGACCATGATCATGATCCGTTGCGTGGGCCTGGCGATCGGATTGGCGGCATTGCCGTTCGTCGATTGGCCGGACGCCGCGGGATGGAAGTGGCTCGCCGCCACGTCGCTGGTTCAGTTTGCCTATTACACGCTCCTGGTGCGCTCCTACGGCGTCGGCGACATGAGCGTGGTCTACCCGCTGTCGCGCGGCCTCTCGCCCATCCTGACGACGATCGCCGCCTTCCTGTTCGCGCAGGAGGCGCTGGCGGGGCCGCAGATCGCGGCGGTCGCGCTGATCTCGCTCGGTATCATGATCCTGTCCTTCCGCTCGGGGGCGAGCGGCCTTGCTGTCGGTCTCGCCCTGGCGACCGGCACGACCGTCGCGGCCTACAGTTTCCTGGGCGGCATGGGCGTGCGTGCCGCCGGCACCGTGCTGGGATTTCAGGCGTGCCTCGAGATCGTGAACGGCAGCGTGATGCTGGGCCTGGCGCTGCTGACGCGCCCGCGCGCCCTGGCCGCGCATGTGCGGCGTCATCCCGGTCTGGGCGTGATGGCCGGATTGATGTCGGTCGTCGGCTTCGTCGCCTACCTGATCGCGGCCAAGAGCCTGCCGCTGGGGCCGACCACGGCGCTGCGGGAAACCAGCGTGATCTTCGGGGCCATCCTTGGCACCTTGGTGCTGAAGGAAGGCTTCGGCCTGCGCCGCATCACGGCCGCGATCCTGGTCGTGCTCGGCATCGCGCTGCTCGTTGCGAGGTGAATCGATGTCGCTGCCCGCTGCCTTGAAACAACGCCTCACGCTGCCGCTGATCGCCGCGCCGATGTTCCTTGTCTCGGGCCCTGCGCTCGTCATCGCCGCCTGCCGGGCGGGCGTGATCGGTTCCTTCCCGACCGCCAACTGCCGCACGATCGCGGAGCTCGATGCTTGGCTCACCGAGATCAAGGCGAAGACCGACGGTGGTGCGCCGTTCTGTCCGAACCTGATCGTCCACCGCTCCAATCCGCGCCTGGCCGACGATCTTGCCGCCGTGCTGCGCGCCCGGCCGGAGATGGTGATCACCAGCGTCGGTTCGCCCGAGCCGGTGATGAAGCCCCTGAAGGATGCCGGCTGCCTGGTGCTGGCGGATGTGGCCTCGGTGCGCCATGCCGAAAAGGCGGTCGCGGCCGGCGTCGACGGGCTGGTGCTGTTGACGGCGGGGGCGGGCGGCCAGACCGGCTGGGTCAATCCTTTCGCCTTCGCGCGCGCGGTGCGCCGCTTCTGGGACGGCATCGTCGTGATGGCGGGCGGCATGGCCGACGGCCAGGCGATTGCCGCGGCCGAGTTGCTGGGTTGCGACCTCGCCTACATGGGCACCAAGTTCATCGCCACGCGCGAGAGCCTCGCCAAGCCTGCCTACAAGCAGATGCTGGTCGACAGCCGGCTCGACGACGTGAAGCTGACGCGCGCATTCACGGGCCTTGAGACCAACATGCTGCGCCCGTCGATCGCGGCGGCCGGCCTCGACCCGGACAATCTGCCCGAGCGCGGCGCCATCGATATCTCCAAGGACATCAACGCCGCCGAGCGCGATCGCCCGGATGCCAGGCGCTGGAAGGATATCTGGAGCGCCGGCCACTCGGTCTCGGGCGTCGCCGACATCCCGTCGGTCGCCGAGCTGGTCGAGCGGACGGCGGCGGAGTATGCGGCGGCGTGCAAGAATCCTACTGTGGCTCGATCTTCGCGAGCTTGATGTACTTGGTCCACAGCACGCGCTCGTTCTTCACGAAAGCGTCGCACTTGGCGATGTCCCAGTCCGCCGGCGGTGGCGTGATGCCGATCTCGATCAGGCGCCTGCGCACCTCAGGCATGTTGAGCGTTTCCATCACCCAGCGATTGAGCTTTTTCTGGATCTCGACGGGCACCTCGTTGCGCACCGTGAAGGAGAGGAACGAAATAGCCGTGAAACCGGGATAGGTCTCGGCGATCGCCTCGACGTCGGGGAATTGCGGAGCGCGTTCGACCGAGGTGACGCCGAGCGCCCGTACCTGACCCGAGCGCACAAAGCTCTCGCCGATCACGACGTCGGGGAAGGTGACGTGGATGCGCCCGCCGATCAGGTCCTGGATCGCCGGCACCGCATCCTTGTAGGCGACCTCTTCCAGCTTCGCGCCACTCTGTTCGGCGAACAGGGCCGAGGGCACGCGCGAGGAGGTATTGCCGTAGCCTGAGAAGACCGGCTCCTTCCGCGCTTTCGCCCAGGCGATGAATTCCTTCACCGAATGGTAGGGCGCGTCCTTGGCCACCAGCATGAAGCCCGGGATCGTGCCGTCGATCGCGACGGTGGTGAACTCGTCGGGTTCATAGGACATCTGTTTGTAGAGGCTGGGATTGGCGGCGAGGCTCGAGGTCGAGCCGTGCAGGAGCGTGTAACCGTCGGCCGGCGAATTCTTGACGATGGCCGTGCCGATCATCGCCGTGGCGCCCGGCTTGTTCTCGATGATGAAGGGCTGGCCCGCCTTTTTCTCGAGCTCGTGGGCCACGATGCGCGAGACGATGTCGCCCGAGCCGCCCGGCCCGAACGGCACCACGATCTTCACCGGCTTGGTCGGCCAGGTGTCCTCGGCCCATACGATATCGGGCCACAGCCCGGCACTGCCGAGCAGGCCGAGCGCATTCCTCCGTTTCATCCGCGCAGCGGAGACCGCCGCGGCTCTCCCGTCAATTCAGATGATAGAGGCCCGAGGCGAAACCGAATTCCGTAGGCTTGATGAGCTGGGTGCTCGCGACCTTCACGCGATGCAGCTTGCCGTCGAGGTGCCTCTCCCAGAAGTCGAGGAATTTGGTGAGGTTGGGGAAACGGGGAGCCAGGTCGAGGTTCTGCCAGATATAGCTTTGCAGAACGTGCCGATGATCGGGCATCCAGTAGAGGATCTCGGCGGTGGTGATGCGATAGCTGTTGAGCTGAGCAACAAAACTCCGGTCCATTGTCACTCCTTGACACGTCACGCGTATCGGAATAGTCACGCGCCTTTAACGAAAACTCAGCAAAATTCGTTCCACATCAAAGGCTTAGCAGCAGACTTGGATGATTGCTGCCAACGCAAAGGCCGGTTTTGCTGCAGTGCACGTCAAAATGACGGAACCTTTTGGCCGCTGCCTTGACTCATTCCGCCCACAACCCTAAATCCCGTGCGCCTTTGGCACTCGCCTTCGGTGAGTGCTGACAAGGTATTTGGGCTCAACCTGGGAATATGGAGGCTACAGCATGAAGTTCCGTCCGCTTCACGACCGCGTCGTGGTCAAGCGCGTCGCGGAGGAAGAGAAGACCAAGGGCGGCATCATCATTCCGGACACGGCGAAGGAAAAGCCGATGGAAGGTGAGATCGTTTCTGTCGGTCCGGGCGCCCGCGATGAGAGCGGCAAGCTTGTTCCACTCGACGTCAAAGCCGGTGACCGCATCCTGTTCGGCAAGTGGTCCGGCACCGAGATCAAGCTCGACGGTGTCGAGTATCTGATCATGAAGGAAAGCGACATCATGGGAATCCTCGAGGGTTCCGCGGCAGTCTCCAAGAAGGCCGCCTAAACGCTTCCGAAGCACATCATCCAATCAACAGATATCCGAGAGGGATTGAACAATGGCAGCGAAAGAAGTCCGCTTTAGCGGCGATGCCCGCCAGCGCATGCTGCGCGGCGTCGACATTCTGGCCGACGCGGTGAAGGTGACGCTGGGTCCGAAGGGCCGCAACGTCGTGCTCGACAAGAGCTTCGGCGCTCCGCGCATCACCAAGGACGGCGTGACCGTCGCCAAGGAGATCGAGCTCGCCGACAAGTTCGAGAACATGGGCGCCCAGATGGTGCGCGAAGTGGCCTCGAAGACCAACGACATCGCCGGCGACGGCACGACGACGGCGACCGTGCTCGCCCAGGCGATCGTGCGCGAGGGCGTGAAGTCGGTCGCGGCCGGCATGAACCCGATGGACCTCAAGCGCGGCATCGACCTCGCGGTCGAGGCGGCCGTCGAGGACATCAAGGCGCGCGCCAAGAAGATCACGGGCTCCGACGAGGTCGCCCAGGTCGGCACCATCTCGGCGAACGGCGACAAGTCGATCGGCAAGATGATCGCCGAGGCGATGAAGAAGGTCGGCAACGAGGGCGTGATCACGGTGGAAGAGGCCAAGAGCCTCGAGACCGAACTCGACGTCGTCGAGGGCATGCAGTTCGACCGCGGCTATCTCTCGCCGTACTTCATCACCAATGCCGACAAGATGATCGCGGAGCTCGAGAGCCCGTACATCCTGCTGTTCGAGAAGAAGCTCTCGGGCCTGCAGGCGATGCTGCCGGTTCTCGAGGCGGTCGTGCAGTCGGGCAAGCCGCTGCTGATCATCGCCGAGGACGTCGAGGGCGAGGCTCTCGCGACCCTGGTCGTGAACAAGCTGCGCGGCGGCCTCAAGATCGCTGCCGTCAAGGCGCCGGGCTTCGGTGATCGCCGCAAGGCGATGCTCGAGGACATGGCGATCCTGACCGGCGGTCAGCTGATCTCCGAGGACCTCGGCATCAAGCTCGAGAACGTCACGCTCGACATGCTCGGCAAGGCCAAGAAGGTCATCGTCGAGAAGGAGAACACCACGATCGTCGACGGTTCGGGCAAGAAGGCCGACCTCGAGGGCCGCATCAGCCAGATCCGCGCCCAGATCGAGGAGACCACCTCGGACTACGACCGTGAGAAGCTCCAGGAGCGCCTGGCCAAGCTCGCGGGCGGTGTTGCGATCATCAAGGTCGGCGGCGCCACCGAGGTCGAGGTCAAGGAGAAGAAGGACCGCGTTGACGACGCCATGCACGCCACCAAGGCGGCCGTGGAAGAGGGTGTTGTCGCCGGCGGCGGTGCGGCTCTGCTGTACGCCATCCGCGCGCTCGACAAGCTGCGCTCGGGCAACGACGACCAGAAGGTCGGCATCGAGATCGTGCGTCGCGCGCTGCAGGCGCCCGTCCGCCAGATCGCCGAGAACGCCGGCTACGACGGCGCCGTCGTGGCGGGCAAGATGCTCGACCAGAAGGACGCCAACCACGGCTTCGACGCCCAGAAGGGCGACTATGTCGACATGATCAAGTCCGGCATCATCGATCCGGTCAAGGTCGTGCGCACCGCGCTGCAGGACGCCGCTTCGGTGGCCGGCCTGCTCGTGACGACCGAAGCCATGGTCGCCGAGAAGCCCGAGAAGAAGGCCCCGATGGGCATGCCCCCGGGTGCCGATGGCGGCATGGGCGGCATGGACTTCTAAGTCCACGTCTCTTCAGGAAATACGGAAAGGCCGGGAGCAATCCCGGCCTTTTCTTTTGGCTCACATTCAATTTGGTAAATTTATAATTTACTAATGCTGCCGACTGTGTTAACTTCTGCGCCGGAGACCCGGATCCGTACCAAGCGCGGGGACCTCGGGAGACGCTGCACGGTGGGGCAGATCGAGCGAGGTGAGGGGAGTTAGCGCAATTAGCGCAGCTGCGCAGGCGCTCGTCGGGGTCGTTTGCCGTTATTTTAACGGCGATGGTCCGGAGCAGTCCCTGTCTTTTCTTTGGAGCGCGCCACTCCAGTGGCGCATCATGAATGAGCGCCACTGGAGTGGCGCGCTCCGATGAAGCGATGACCGGCTACCCCACCTCCATCAAAGGCGTCCTGATCCACGACGGCGCCGTCCTGCTGCTGCTGAACGAGCGCGGCGAGTGGGATCTGCCGGGCGGCCGGCCGGATGCGGGAGAGGATCACCGCGCGGCGCTGAAGCGCGAGGTGCGCGAGGAGACGGGACTCGATGTCGAGATCGGCGCGGCGCTCGGCGGTCACCTGTTCGAAGTTCTGCCCGGCCGATTCGTGCGTATCGAGGCGTTCACGTGCTCACTCACCGGCGTCAGCGAGATCACGCTCAGCCACGAGCATGAGGATGTCCGCTGGATCGCGCTTGGCGATCTCGGCGAGACGATCGCCGGCCATGCACTGCCGGCCGGCTATCTCGGCGCGATACGCCAGGCGATCTCCCAGCCCGTCGTGCTCACCGATCGCGTCGTCTGAACGTCCAGGAAGCGGTCGCAGGCAGCGGCGGCACCGAGCCAGAGTTCGTTCCAGGCATCGAAGGCCTTCAGCGGATCGACGATCTCCAGCTCGCGCACCGCGCGCCAGCCGTTCATCGTGACGATGACCGTACCGTCGCGCTCCCTGGTCTCGATCTCCTCGCCTTCGGCGACGAGAATGGTCGTGAGCCATTTCGCAAAGTCGCGGGCGCTTGCGAGATCGCCGCGCTCGACGTCGGTCGGCAGGCTCATGTCGCGCGCCGTCTCCTCGTGGAACTGCAGACCGACCACGCGCGCCGCGTGACCGAGATCGCCCTGGGCGATGTCGGGGCCGAGCAGCTCCTGCATCGTCGGCAGCATGGTGCGCAGATACTCCACGGCATAGGCGCGGAAGGTCTTGAGCCGCCGCTCCTCGGGCCAGTTCTCGGTCGCGAGCCTGGGCTGTGTCGCCCAGTCGATGCGCGGCATCTCCTCGCTGTAGGCGAAGCGCACGCGCTCGCTCTTGGTCAAAGGCCAGTCGTACTCGAAGTAATAGCCTTCGAGGCCCGGCTTGCCGTCGACGGTCATGCCGGTGCAGACGAAGCCCAGGTTGGGCTTGCCGAGCGACTGACCGTTGTGGCCGTGCCAGCCGTGCAGCATCGCCGCCGACACGGCGTGCGGGATGCCGGCGATTGCCGTGCCCTTCCAGATCCAGCGCGGCGGCGGATAGCGGACCCACGCCTTGCGGTCGCTTTCCTTGAGGTAGCCCGTCTTCACACCGCCCAGCGCGTTGGAGTGATAGTGATAGAGCGCGCAGGCGACGGCCGGCGGCTCGTCGGCCAGGCCGAGCTTCTGCAGCCCGGGCAGGAACTTCTCCAAGTGCTGGCGGCGGAAGTGGCGGAAGACATAGGCGCGCGCGGTCTCCTGGCCGCGTCGGGCCACGAGACCCAGCACCAGCGCCGTCATCAGCGCGTTGTAGAGCGTGCCGACGGCGCGGTAGCCGGAGAGCTCGGCCGCCGACATCAGCCGGCGTGGCCGTCGACGATGATCGCCTTCGACTTGCCGGCCTTCAGACGCATCTCGAGCAATGGCTTGTAGTGCTCGGAGTCGTAGAACTCCTCCGCCTTGGCGTAGCTCGGGAACTCGAGCACGACGATGCGCGATGGCGTCCAGCCGCCTTCGAGCGTGCGCGTCTTGCCGCCGCGCACGATGAACTTGCCACCGAACTTGGCGACGGCGCCCGGCGTGTGCTTGCGGTATTCGGTCATCAGCGCTTCGTCGGTCGTCTCGACCTCGACGATCATGTAGGCAGTCATCGGTTCCTCCTTCAGCCTGTTTCCATCGGCAGGCTCGGGTCGTTCGACCATTCCTGCATGGAATTGTCGTAGATCGCCACGTTCTTGTGGCCGAGGACCGCCGTCAGCACGAAGGCGTCGAGCGAGGCCGCGATGCCGCCGCCGCAATAGACCAGCATGCGCTTGTCCGGCGCCGCGCCCACGCCTTCGAAGGCCTGGCGCAATTCGGCGATCGGCTTCAGCGTCTTGTCGGGTCCGAACAGGCTCGATGCCGGCACGCAGGACGAGCCAGCGATGCGGCCTGGCCGGCCGTAGACCACGCCGCCCGCGCCTTTGTGCTGGTCGTGACTGAGCGCATTCAATGTCAGCGTGCCGGTCTTGCCGATGGCGGCTTTCACCTCGTCCTTGTCGACGAAGATCTCGGGCCGGCCGCGGAGCGTGAGCGTGGCGGGTGGATAGACCGTGGCTTCCGTCGAAAGCGGGCGGTTCTCGGCCTTCCATTTGTCGAACCCGCCGTCGAGGATCGCGGCATCGTCGAAGCCCACCGCGCGCAGCATCCACCAGATGCGCGTCGCCCAGGTCGGCGTGGCGTGACTGTACAGCACGACGAAGGTGCCGTGGCCGATACCCTTGGCGGCGAAGGTCTTGGTGAGCTCGCCGAGCGAGGGCAGGGTGAAGCGCAGCTTCGAATGCGGGTCGGAAAGCTCGGCGCCGAGATCGAGAAAGGCGGCGCCGGGGATGTGGCCCTTGTCGTAATTGGCGCGGCCGCTTTCGGCGTTGTAGCCGCCTTCCGGGCGCGGCCGCAGATAGGTCGTGCAGTCGAACACACGAAGCGCCGGCGCGCCCAGGCGGCGCGCGAGGTCTTCGGTAGAGATCAATGCAGCAGAGTGAACCGTCATGGCGCCTTCCCGTGATGGGGGGAAGGCGGAGACTAGCCCGGCCGGAGGCGGGGACGGAACGGAGTCTCTATATTACTTCTGTCCGCCAGCGCTGGCTGTGCCAGCGCTTAGATCGTCTTCTGCGGCAGCGGCGGCACCGCGACGTTCTGCGGCTGGGTCGGCGCGGTCGCCTGGCTCGCGGGCGCTGCCGGAGCCGTCATGGCCGAAGTGTCGGTCTTGGTGGTCGGCGCCGGAGCGTGCGCCTTGGTCGGCTTGTGCGTGCTCTTCGGCGCGCTGGCCACGCGCTTCATGCACGCCGACTTCGAGCTGGCGGTCTTGAGCGTGTTGCAATAGGCGGCGGTGCCGACCTTGGGCTTGGCGGCCTTGGTCGACTTGGTGGCCGGCGTGGGGGTGGGTGCGGGGGCCGGCGTAGCTTCCTGGGGGGCGGCCGGAGTGGCATCCTGAGCAAAGGACGGAGCGGCGAGGCCGACCACGGCCAGCGCCGCCAGACTGGCGATCATCAGACGCATGCGAATATCTCCTGGGACCGCGGTGAGGGGGCTGAGCGGCCAAATCGCGGTGAAAATAGTATTTTATTTTCGAGGCTTATGTCAATTTTTTAATGTGATACTATAAGCACAGCTCGTGCAATCGATCCTCAACATCGCCGCGCCTCTGTTCGGCGTGATCTTGACCGGCTACTTCGCCGGACGGCTCAGGCTTTTGGGTGCGGAGGCGACCGGCGCGCTCAATGCCTTCGTGAGCTATTTCGCCCTGCCGCTGCTGTTCTTCAGCACCCTGCAGCGCACTCCCGTGCAGGCTGTGCTCGATCCCGCGCTGCTGGTGGGTTTCAGCCTCGTCGTGCTCGCGACCTTCATCCTCGCCATGCTGGCCAGCCGGATGGCAAGCCGTGGCCGCAACGGCCTCGCGGCCATGAGCCTGCAGGGTATCGCTGCCTCCTGGGGCAATGTCGGCTACATGGGCGTGCCGCTCTGCATCGCCGCCTTCGGCGACAACGGCCTGCCGCCTGCGATGCTGTCGGTGATCGTGACCTCGGTCATCTCGATGGTGCTGGGCGTCCTGCTGATCGAGCTCGAGGTCGCCGTCGGCTACGGGCCGTTCGAGACTTTCCTCAACGCCTCGTGGAAGGTGATCCGCAATCCGCTGCCGCTTTCCATCCTGCTCGGCCTCGTCGTATCGGCGATCGGCGTCGACCTGCCGGTGCCGGTCATGCGCTGGGTCGATCTCTTGGGAGCGGCGGCATCGCCCTGCGCGCTCTTCGCCATCGGCCTGTTCCTGGCCGACAAGTCGATCCGCCATGGCCTCAGCGAAGCCGGGCTGATCGTCGTGATCAAGCTCCTGCTGCAGCCGCTGCTTGCCCTCGTGCTTTTGCCGCTGTTCGTCGATCTGCACCAGGTGCCCGGCCAGGTGGCGCTCCTGATGGCCGCGTTGCCGACCGCGGCCAACGCCTTCGTGCTCGCCAAGCAGTTCGATATCTCGGTTGAGCAGAACACCTCTGCCGTGCTGCTATCGACGGCGCTGTCGGTCATCACCGTGTCGGCGCTGCTGGTCTGGCTGCGTGTGACCTGACGAGGAGAAGGAGACCGCCATGTTAAAGGAGTTCAAGAGCTTCGCGATGCGCGGCAATGTCGTCGATCTCGCGATCGGCGTCATCATCGGCGCCGCCTTCGGCAAGATCGTCGATTCGCTGGTCAACGATATGATCATGCCGATCATCGGCCGCATCTTCGGTGGTCTGGATTTCACCAACTACTTTATCGGCCTCACGACGGCCTCGAGCTCCGCGCCGACCTACGATGCGGCGAAGAAGGCGGGCGCGACCCTGGGCTACGGCACCTTCCTCACCGTGACCGTGAACTTCATCATCATCGCTTGGGTGATGTTCCTGGTCGTGCGCGGCATGAACCGGATGTTCAAGAAGGAAGAGGCTGCCCCGACGCCGCCCGCACCGCCTTCGAAGGAAGTCGAGCTCCTGACCGAGATCCGCGACCTCCTGAAGACGCGGGCCTAGGATCGAATCCCGACAAGCTGCGCGCATCCATTGATCGGAATGCCGGGTTCGATGAAGCAGACGTACACTTCGCGTATTTGCTGGAGACCCGGATTCCACGACCGTCGATCGATCGCTTTTCGATCCGGCCACAAGCGCGGGGGCCGCGGGAGACGCTGCACGGTGGGGCAGATCGAGCGCGGCAGAAGAGGTCAATATGGTCGACCTCACCGCTAGATTCGATGCATCTAGCGGTAACTTTCGGTAACCATTGCTCGCAAGCGGGCCAGGTCGAGCGTCATGCCGCCATTTTATCGACCAGCAAGCCGTCGAGCTGGCGCGCGAGCGCATCAGATATATGTGTGAGCGGCAGGCGGCATTCGGGCGAGGCGATCAAGCCTTGCCGCCACAGGCAATGCTTGATCGGCATCGGGTTGGCCTCGGCGAACAGCATCGGCACGAAAGCGGCGAGCGGTGCCCAGGCAACGCGGGCGCGCGCGAGATCGTTGGTCGCGAAGGCGCGCTTCACGTCGAGGAAGCGTTCGGTCATCAGATGCGCGGCGGCGAGGATGCCGCCATCGGCACGGTTGGCCATCATCGTGAAGTAGAGCGCGTCCTCGCCGGTCAGCACCGAGAAGTCCGCAGGCTTGCGCGCCAGCAGGTCGAGCGACTGGGCGATCGAGCCGGAGCTGTCCTTCACGCCCACGATGTTGCGCACCTGGGCAAGTTCCAGCAGCGCGTCGTTGCCGAGGTTCACCGCCGTGCGATAGGGGATGTTGTAGATCAGCACGTCGCGATCGGTCGCGGCGGCGATGTGGCGGAAGTGGGCGATCAAGCCGTCCTGGCTCGGCCGGTTGTAATAGGGGCAGACCGAGACGATGCCCTGGAAGGGCAACTGCTCCAGCCGGCGCAGCGTCTTCTCGACCTTTGCCGTCGCGTTGCCGCCCACGCCCACGAACACTGGCACGCGACCGGCGGCGACCTCGAGGGTGCGCTCGATCACGGCCTCGATCTCGGCGTCATCCAGCGCCGGCGATTCGCCCGTGGTGCCGAGCGGAAACAGTCCGTCGACGCCCAGCGCCACATAATGCGCCACGAGGCGCTCGTAGCTTTCGAAGTCCACCGCTCCATCCCGAAAAGGGGTGACCAGCGGCATCCAGAGCCCGGTGATCTTTGTCATGTCACGAAAGCTAGGGTTCCGGCGTAAATAAGGAAAACGAATATATTGAATAATATCGTTCGGTTTCTCTTATAATTTAGCCATGCCTGCAAACCTTGATGTCGCCTTGCTGCGTACCTTCCTCGCTGTTCTCGACAGCGGCAGCGTCACGGCCGCCGCGGCGGCGCTGCATATGAGCCAGGCGGCGGCGAGTCAGCAGCTCAAGCGGCTCGAGGAGACCCTGCAATGCCGGCTCTTCGAGCGCGTAGGGCGTCGGCTCGCGCTCGCGCCGGCGGGCGAGCGGTTGCTGGCACAGGCGCGGCGCCTGGTGGCGCAGAACGACGAATTGCTGGCCGCGATGCGCACGCCGTCCTTCGAAGGCGAAGTGAGGCTCGGCGTGCCCTACGACATCATCGCCGCCGTCGTGCCGTCGATCCTGCGCCGGTTCGCGCGGGCGCAGCCGCGTGTGCGCGTCAGTCTCGTCTGCGAGGATTCGCGCGTGGTGCGCGAGCAACTGCGCTCGGGCAGCGTCGATCTCGCGCTCACGACGGAAACCGACTGCGGGCGGCATGGCGAGACGCTGCGTACCGATCGGCTCGTCTGGGTCGGCACGCCAGGCGGCGATGCGCATCTCAAGGATCCGCTGCCCGTCTCGTTGGGCGCGCCGACCTGTGTCTTCCGGCCGGTGGCGATCGAGGCGTTGGGCAAGGTCCGGCGCGACTGGCGCGCGGTCTGCGAGGTGAGCCGGCTCGAGCCGGTCTATGCCGTGCTCGAAGCGGGCCTCGCGGTGGCGCCCTTGCTCCGCTCCTCCGTACCGGAACGTTTCGAGATCCTGGGCCGCGAGGCACGCCTGCCGACCCTGCCGGAATTCCGCATCAATCTCTATGCGCCGCCGGGACTTAGCCCGGCTGCGCGGGACCTTGCCGACCACGTACGCGCGAATTTCTCGGGCCGCGCGAAGAACCTTCACAACAATTGATACCATCCAACGCTGTATGACCGGCGCCGAAAAACATATCCTGCGGGCAGGTTTTCGGAAGCGATAGTGGCAACGCGACGCTGACGGTTGGGGCGATGTCCCTGAAGCGAGTTGCCATACAGAGCTAAGACGAGGGGCGTGGGCCCGGCGGCGTTTACTGACGTCGCCGGGCCCGTTTTTTTGTAGTGTACGAGCATGGTCAAGCTCGCCGGCCCGACCCTTCTGTTGACGCTCGCGCTCGCCGCATCGCCCGCGGCCGCGTCCGACGTGCGCATCGCCTCGGAGGGACCCTGGACTGTCGCCTGCTCGGCGGAAGAGCCCGGCGACACCTGGTGTCAGGTGGGTATCTCTTTCGAGAGTGTGGAGCCGCCTTACGGGCTGCAACTGAACTACGTGCGCGAGAGTCGGATGTTCTTCGCCATGGGCGCACCCGAGCCGACCCTGGTGCGTGCCCATGTCGACAACCATGCGCCCTTCGATCTTGATCGTTGCCTGGCCAAGATGTGCCTGATCAAGAACGAGTCGGCGGAGCAGCTACTGCAGCAGATGCTGAACGGCCGGTCGCTCGTCGTGGAGTTCGTCGGCCGTCATGGCATGCCGCCGCCTTTCACCGTCGACCTCGCCGGGTTCGCGCCAATGTACCGGCGCGCGCTGGCCGAACCGAAATAGCGATCTTCAGGCCGCGGCGAGCGGCGTGGTCCAGGCGTTGTAGCTGTAGACCCAATCGGTCTCGGTGGCGCCCTTGCCCCAGCTGTTCCTGCCCGAGGTGGTCTGGACCCGCGACGCGCGCTCGAGCCGTGTGCGCTCGTAGCGCTTCAGCGCGGCCTCGACGCCGTCGGGCCCCACGCCCTGCAGGCAACGCGACAGGACCGCCGCATCCTCGATCGCCATCGCCGCCCCCTGCGCCATGTAAGGCGTCATGGGATGACAGGCATCGCCCAGCAAGGCGATCGGTCCTTCGACCCAGCTGGTCATCGGATCGCGGTCGACCAGCGGCCGCTTGTGGACGCTGGGACAGGCCGCGACCACGCGCCGGACGTCGGGATGGAAATCGGCAAAGGCCTCGCGCAGCACCTTCACGTCGCCCTCGGCCGACCAGGATTCGATCTCGAAGCCGGGTTCGGGCTGGCTGGTAACGAAGTAGAGCTCCGAGCGATCGGGCTTCACCGGATAGATCACGATGTGACGATCCTCGCCCCACCATTTGGTGCAGTCGGGAATCTCGCCGTCGAGCAGGCTTGCCGGAAAGACCGTGCGATAGGCGACGCGGTCGAGAAAGCGTGGCGCGTCGTCGCCGAACAGAGCCTCGCGCACCACCGAGTTGACGCCATCGGCGCCGATCACAGCATCCGCCGTCGCGCTATGGCCGTTGGCGAAGCTGAGCTTCACGCCGTCCGGCGTGCGGTCGAGCCCGGTCAGGCGGTGGTCGAGCCGAAGATGTTCTTTCGGCACGATGCTCGCGAGCGCGGCATGCAGGTCGCCGCGATGGGCCAGCAGGTAGGGCGCGCCGTACTTATCCTCGGCGGGCTTGCCGAACAGCATGTCGAACAGAACGTCGCCGCTCTTCCAGTCGCGGTTGTTCCACGAGCGTGGATAGAAGGTCTCCGAGCGCAGCAGTCCCTCGAGCCCCAGCCCGCGCAGCACGTGCATGGCGTTGCAGCCGATCTGGATGCCAGCGCCCAGCCGCGTGAATTGTCTCGCCTGTTCGTAGACGGTGACCGCGATGCCCGCCTTGGCGAGCCCCGCCGCCGCGGCGAGCCCGCCCATGCCCGCGCCGATGATGGCGACGTTCAGCTTTTCCTGTGCCATGCCGGAGCATAGCGCACTTAAGAAGCGTCGTACTCCGCCGAAATGTCCTTGCCGGTATAGTCGGGCATCAGGGCCGTCGCGATCAGGCTGACGACGGCGCAGGCCGCGATGTAGATCGCGATCGAGTTGCTGGTGCGATAGTGCTCGAACAGGGCAGCGGCGATCAGCGGCGCGGGGCCACCCGCGATGATCGAGGCGAGCTGGTAGCCGAGCGAGGCACCCGAATAACGCAGCCTCGGCGTGAAGGCCTCAGCGATCAGCGCGGCCTGTGGGCCGTACATCATATCGTGCGGGATCAACGACAGCACGATGGCGATGAAGACCGCCGACGGGACCGCGGTGTCCAGCATGCCGAAATAGAGGAAACCGAACAGGCCGGTCGCCGCCGCGCCGATCAGGTACATGCGCCGCCGGCCGATCCTGTCGGAGATGTGGCCGAACAGCGGAATGCTGACGAAGGAGAGCAGTGAGGCCGCCAGCACGGCCGTCAGCACGAAATCGCGGCTCATCTTCAACGTGCCGGTGGCATAGGCGAAGATGAAGGCGGTGAAGATGTAAAATGGCGCCTGCTCGGCCATGCGCACGAAGGCCGATAGGATGATCTCCTTTGGTTGACGCCGGATCACCTCGACGATCGGCGCGCGCTCGATCTTCTGTTCCTTCACCAGCTTCTGGAAGACCGGCGTCTCGAGGATGCCGAGCCGCACCCAGAGTCCGATGGCGACCAGCACGATCGAGAGCAGGAACGGCACCCGCCAGCCCCAGCTCATGAAGGCTTCTCCCGAAAATCCGCTGAAGGCGAGGATCACGAGGTTGGAGAGGAAGAGGCCGGCCGGCACGCCGAACTGCGGCCAGGAGGCGACCAGGCCGCGGTTGCCGTGGCTGCGCGACCATTCCATGGAGATCAGCACCGAGCCGCCCCATTCGCCGCCGACACCGATGCCCTGGATGACACGCAGAACGGTGAGCAGCACGGCGCCCCAGATGCCGATGGAGTCGTAGGTCGGCACCAGCGCGATCAGGAAGGTGGCCAGGCCCATCAACATGAGCGTGGCGATCAGCGTCGCCTTGCGGCCGATGCGGTCGCCGTAGTGGCCGAAGATCGCTGCACCGATCGGCCGGCCGACGAAGCCCACGAAGTAGGTGCTGAAGGCAAGCAGGGTCGCCGAATAGGCATTCTCGTTGGGGAAGAAGAGCTTGCCGAACACCAGCCCGGCGGCAGTGCCGTAGATGAAGAAGTCGTACCACTCGATAGTCGTGCCGATGGTGGCGGCGATCACGGCCTTGCGCAGCTGCGCTCCATGCAGCTCGGGCGTGAGGTCGCCATAGGTGACTGACGTCATGGCGTTGGCTCCCGAAGCTTGTTGGCTGGGAGCATTGTACAACCGGACGCACGGTCCGGTAACGCACCTTGAGGACTTATGCCGGGTCGGGAGCGCGCAGGTTGAGGCGGTTGCCCGTGGTGCCGATGACCTTGAAGCCCAGTCGCTCGTAGAGCTGGCGGACCCGGTCATTGTTCTTCAGGACATCGAGTGTGAACTGTTTTTCCTTACGCTGGGCGCGCTCGCTCATCCAGCGCAGCAGCTTGCTTCCCAGTCCCTGGCCGCGCCGTTCGGGCGACAGGTAGAAATGGGAGAGATGGATGATGAAGCGGGTCTCGTCGACCGACAGCCAGCCTGCATCGGACTCCTCGACCACGAAGATCGAGGCGCCGCTTTCGGCCAGCGCCTGCTCGATCATCTTTTGCTGCGCCGTCTCGTTCCAGGGCATGAGCTGGACGGTGAGCGGCTGCATGACGTCGCGATAAAGCGGCCAGCAGAAGGCGAAATCGCCGTTGCGGACCGGACGGAATTCGAAGTCTGACATGCCGCCACTATATCATCTGGGGGGCAACAGTCGCTTGGCCTGCATCTCGGCGAAGGCCTTGGCGAACATGACCTCGGTGTCCAGGACCTCTTGGAAGCCCGCCTGCTGCAGCTTGATGGTCGAGACGATGGCCGCCGGGCCGGGCGTCATGCGGCCGAAGCCCATCGTGTAGTCGGCGTATTCGAAGGAAAGGCCGACGAATTCCTTGAGCGTGCCGCTCGCAAGGTTGTGCCGTTTGCGGATCTCCGTCCATTCCCGCTCGCGCGGGCGGAACTCGCGGTCGAGCGAAAGCGGTACGTGGTTTCCTGGCGCGAAGCCCAGCGCATCGGCGATGGCCGGCCACACGTTGGGCCACACGAAGACGTCGCCATTGGTGACATTGAAGATCTGGTTGCCGGCGTTCGTCGACTCGCCCGCCCAGGCAATGCAGCGCGCCAGCAGATCGGAGTCGACGGCCTGTGCGACGCGGCCCGCGCCGCCGGGATAATCGAGCCGCGTGATGCCTTGACTACGCTCGAAGGCGGCATAGACGCCGAGCGCCGGGATCACGTTCATGGCGCTGCCGACGGAACAGCCGACGATCAGCACCGGCCGCAGGATCGTCCACGTCCAGTCCCTGCCGGGCTGCAGACCGGTGATATAGCGCTCCTGGTTCCAGTAGAAATTGGGCTGCTCGTGCAGCTCCGAGCGGTTCTCGCGCGCGGGCACCTGCAGGGGCCGTACGTGCACGCCGTAGGCCTTCGTTCCCTGCAGCAGCGTGACGTGGCGCAAGCCCTTGGCCACGCGATCGAGCGGACCGAGCAGATTGCGCAGCATCAGATCGTTGGTGCGGATCTGCTCGTCCTCCTGCCAACCCGCGACCAGGGTCGGGCGCTCGTAGAGCGCGGCGTAAACGAGGTGCGTGACGTCGGCGAACGACTCAGCGGCCTTTGCGCAGGCAACGGTATCGGTGAGATCGAGCGAAAGCCATTGGGCACCGAAGGTCTCGTCGGGCTTGCGCCGAGAGACCGCGAGCGTCTCGCAGCCTTGCGCGGCGTACTCCTTCATCGCGGCGTAACCAACCAGGCCGGTCGCACCGGCAACGAGGACTTTCTTCCGGGCCATGGCACCTCTGTACCATGACGATGAGGGACGATGTCGGAACCGACCTTTGCTATTTTTGGCCGCGGCTGCGCCAGGGTTGAAACCCGATCACGTGCGCACATCCATTGATCGGAATGCCGGATTGGGCGGAGCAGAAGTACCCTTCGAGCCTTTGCTGGAGACCCGGATTCCAGGGCCGCTATCGATGGTCAAACGACCGTTTTTCGATCCGGCCGCAAGCGCGGGGGCCGCGGGAGACGCTGCACGGTGGGGCAGATCGAGCGCGGCAGAAGAGGCCGGTATGGTCGGTCTCACCGTTAGACTTTGATACATCTAACGGTCACTTCCGGTAACTAGCCCCGCAAGCGCACCTGGAGAAGCCGACAGATCCAGTTTTGGTTGGGTCTGTACGCTAAATTGCCCCTCGAATTTGCTCGAAGCGGAGGCGCAGAACGGGGAGCGGCAAAGGGGTACGACGGGTGCCCCGGTTTACGGCTGGACGGCTGGCGGTGGGTTTGGTCAAAGCCGTCTTCACGAAAGCGGCAGCCAGTGCCCAGGACCGCATGGCGGCGGCGCCCAGTGCGCTCAAGAGATTTTCCTCCTGCCAGAAATCGACGGCGCGTCCAGACCGCTCGAACCGCTCCAACGCGGCCTCGAAGCTGTCCTCAAAGTGCTTTCGTTCGTCAAGGTCCGGTACTTCATCGGACGTGGACGACCACAAGGAATCGGCGGAAATTTCTTCGACGGCACGCATGACACGAAACTCTGCTGGGCACCCTGTTGGCGTTGCGCGAGTCCAACGGCTGATCACCGGTCGTCGTTGCATTCCAGGGCACCTGCCGAAAAAATATCTCGCTGATGGGCCCGGCGGCTCGCAGGCCCTCCGAAGGGCCGATTTGTTACTGATCCGGTGCGAGCGTGGTCACTGCCTCGGCGACGCTCAAGAACAAGTGATCCTCACCCAGGAAATCGAGCACGCCGAAGCGGCGCAGCGAATGGCGGGCGCGCGCCGATTCGAGGCGCGCGATGGCAAAGGCAAGGCCCCTGATACGGCAGGTCTCGATTGCCTGACGCAACGCATCGGCCGCGGTGTAGTCGACCTCGGCGATGCCGTTGGCCTCGAGCACGACGAGCTTGAGACCCGGCTTCTTGTCGACCAAGGCCATCAGCCCGTGCCGAAAGATCTCGGCGTTGGCGAACAGAAGCGGGGCTGAATAGCCCGCGACCAGCACGCCGGGCATCGGTTGGCCGGGTGTGTGACGCCCGTACGGCCACCAGATCGAGCCGCCGGGCACATGCACGAACTCGACGACTTGGGTGCGCGTGGTGATCCACACGCCGTGCAGCAGCGACATGCCGATGCCAATGGCAACGCCGGTCGGGATGGGCAGCAGATCGACCGCGGCCATGGTGAGCGCGATCAACGCGGCCTCGCCCGGCGCCTGTCGGACGACCGTCGCGATCACCTGCACGCGCACGATGCGCGAGGCGACGAAGAGCAGGACGCCGGCCAGCGCCGCCTGCGGCACGTGCGCGAGCAGGGTGCCACCCCTCGATGCCAGGGCCAGAACGACCGCCGCCGCCACGAGCCCGCCCACTTGCGAGGTGCCGCCCGCTTCCTTCACCACAGCGGTACGCGGCGGGCTCGCATTGACGGGGAAGCTGCCGAACAGCGCCGCGCCGAAATTGGCAACGCCCAGCCCGAGATAGTCGCGGTTGACGTCGATGCCTTGCGGTCCGGGAAAGGCGCGGCTGACGGTGGCGGTCTGCATCATCACGATCAGCGCTACGATCATCGACAGTGGCACGAGCTCGCGCAGGCTTTCGTAGCGGAGATCGGGCGCCACGAATGTCGGTCCGCCCGCCGGCAAGGCGCCCAGCACGGCAACGCCCTTGCCTTCGAGCCCGAACAGTATCACTGCACCGGTTGCGAGAGCCACGGCGATCAGCGCGCCCGGAATGCGCGGATTGAACCATTCGGTGACGACCACCGCCGCCAGCACGCCGAGCGCCAGCGCGATGGACCAGGGATTGGCGCGGCCGACCTCGGGCACGAGAGCGCCGATCTGCTGAACGAGCGTGCCCGGTAGTGCGGGTACGCCGAGTGCGTCGGGCAATTGCGAGACCACGATGTGCAGGGCGATGCCGGCCAGGAAGCCGGTGACGATGGGCGTGGAGATGAGATCGGCGATCCAGCCAAGTCTCAGCAGCCCTGCCATCGCGAGCAGGATGCCGATCAGCACAGCGAGCGTCACGGCTGAGCCCATATTGACCGCGCTGCCGGAGGCGGCGAGGCCTGCAAGTGACGCGGCGAAGATCGGCGTGATGGTCGAGTCCGCACCTGCCGTCAGCAGACGGCTCGCGCCTTCCAGGGCAAAGCTCATGGCGGCGAAACCCAGCGTGGCCCCGATGAAGGCGTAGAAGCCGATCTGCGGTTCGAAGCCGCCGAGCTTGGCTGTCGCCATCTGCTCGGGGATCGTGATCGCAGCCAGAGTGAGGCCGGCCAGGAGGTTTCGCAGCATCAGCTCTCATCCTAGCGCAATTGTCGAAAGGGTTGTGCGCAGTGCTATGCTCAACTCAAGGAGGAAACGACCGATGGAATTCGGCATGTTTCACGAGTTTCAGCGCCTGCCGGGCCAGAGCGAGGCCCAGGCGTTCGCCCAGTCCTTCGTTCAGGTCGATGCGGCCGAGAGGATGGGGCTCGACGCCATGTGGCTCGCCGAGCTTCATTTCATTCCCGAGCGGTCGGTGCTCGCCTCGCCGATGTTGCTGGCGGCGGCGATCGCACAGCGCACCAGGACGATGAAGATCGGAACGGCGGTGCAGGTGCTGCCGCTCTGCCATCCGCTCAGGCTCGCCGAGGAGGTCGCTACCGTCGATCAGTTGAGCGATGGCCGCTTGATCTTCGGCGTCGGCCGCTCGGGCTTCGCGCACACCTACGCGACCTACGGCGTCGACTACGGCGAGAGCCGGGAGCGCTTCGCCGAAACGCTGGCGATCGTGAAGCGCGCCTTCAGCGAAGAGCGTTTCAGCCATCGCGGCAAGTACTTCGCCTACGACAATGTCCGTCTTTCGCCGAAACCCGTGCAGACGCCGTGGCCCGAGATCCGCGTCGCCGCTGCCAGCCCGGACACCTACCTGGAAGTCGCCGAGCTCGGCCATCCGATCTTCATCGCTGCGCGCACGGGCAATCTCTCCGAGCTCAAGCCTTTGGTGAAATCCTATCGCGACGCCTGGAAGAAAGCAGGCCATCCCGGCCATGGCGAAGCCTATCTACGCGTGCCGGTCTATGTCGCCGAAACGGACGAGCGCGCCCGCGAGGAGCCGCGCGAGAGCATCCTGCATCTGTTGCGGACCATCGGCAGCCGGCTTGAAGCCTCGGCCAAGGCCTCGGGCACGCGCGCCATCGAGAACCGCGCCGAGAGAGGCGCCAAGATGCAGTCGATCGACTACGAAGAGGTGCTGCGCGAGCGAATGATCGTGGGCACGCCTGGCCGTGTGATCGACCGTCTGGCCGAGCTGCGCGAGGAGATCGGCCTCGACGGCATCCTGGGCGAGCTCAACCCCGGCAGCCTGATCCCACACGAGCAGGTGATGACGGCGCTCCGGCTCCTCTGCGAAGAGGTGATGCCGAAATTCAAGTAAGCCCCTTGTTCAGCCCTTGCTCATCGCCGGCAGCAGGATCTCGAAGTGCGCACCGCCGTCGTCCCGGTTTGCCGCGGAGATCGTACCGCCCATCTCCTCGATGATCCGCTTGCAGATGCGCAAGCCGAGCCCCGTACCTTTTCCCTTGGGCTTGGTGCTGACGAAGGACAGAAACAGCTTGGGCAGGACGTCGGCGGCAATACCCGGGCCACGGTCCTCGACAAGCACACGCACCCAGCGACGGTCGTTCCGTTCGATCGCGTCGGTTGCGATCGAGATCTCGGGACCGCCGGCATCGCGGGCGTTGTTGATCAGGTTGACCAGCACCTGCTCCAGCCGCGCCATCTCGCCCATTACCTGGGGCAGATCTGCCGCCAGCCGCTCGCTGAACTCCATGCCCGCCTCGCTCACGCCGTGATCGGTGAGATCGACGGCAGCGCGCACCGCCTCGTTGGCATCGAAGGGCGTTGGCCGTTCGGACGAGGTACCGTGCACGTAAGCACGCAGGTCGCCGATGATGCGGCTCGCCGTGTCGACCTGACTCGCGATGCGCTCCAGCTTCTCCTTGACGTATTCCGGATCGTCCAGAGATTCCGAGGCCGAGGCGCAGGCGATGTTGATGACCTGCAATGGCTGGCTGATCTCGTGCGCCATGGTGCTGGCCATCTCGCCCACCGTGGCGAAGCGTTCGGCGCTGGCCAGTGCCTGCTCGGCTTCGCGCCGCTCGGTGTCGTCGACGCCCAGCAGCACGATCGAGCTCACGCCGCCATCGGCCAGCAACGGCGTCGCGGTCACCGCGACCAGCCGCTCGCGGCCGGCGCGGTCGCGCAGCTTGACGACGAAGCGCGAGCGCTTGGTGCGCTCGGGATTGAGCGGCACGGGCATGACGTCCTGCAGCGAACGGCCGACGGCGTCGGCCTCGGCGATGCCGGTGAACTGCGTGAAGCCCAAGTTGACCATCTGCACCTTGAGGTCGGGGCCGACCAGCACGATCACCGCGCCACCCGAGCCGACGATCGACTGCAGGCGCGTCATCTCCTCCTCGAGCCGCGCCTCGAGCTGGACCTGCTCCTCGACGTCGCGGATGACACCGATGCTGATCACCCGCCCATTGGCGTCGATGCGGCGGCGCGCCCGCACCTCGACGCGGCGGACTGCCCCGCCTGCGCCGATCATCGAGAAGCGGGCGAAGGTGCCGTGATCGTCGGGGTCGTAGCTGCGGGTCGTCGTGCTGCGCACCTGATCGTGCGATTCCGGCGCGATGTATTGCAGGAAGTGGTTGCCGACGATCTTGTGCGGCGGCACCCCGAAGAACTCCTTGGCGGCCGCGCTCATGAAGATGAAGCGGCCCGTCTCGACGTCGAGCGTGTAGGCGACGTCGGCCAGCGAATCGACCAGCGACTGATATTCCGCGCGCGCCTGCTCCAGGGCCAGCTCCTGGTGCTTGAGATCGGTGACCTCGACGCGCAGGCCCACAGTGAGGCCGCTCTTCGTGCCTTTCTCCGACCAGTCAAACCAGCGACCATCGGCGGATTGCCGCGTGCGCTCGATGTTTTTGGCGCGGAATCGCGCGATCCATTCATCGACCGGCTGCGGCGGATTGCCCGCGGCCTCGAGCCGGCGCGCCGAATCGCGCGCGAGGTCCTCGTAGGTCCGGCCGATCGCGCCCGCCTCCTGCAGCGCCGGCGTCAGCGACTGGGCGACGGAATTGAACATCATCAGCCGTTCGTCGCGGTCGTAGACCACCACACCCGCGGGCAAGGCCTCGATGATCTCGCTCAGGATGTCGCGCGAGGCGTTGGCTTCGTGCGCAGCATCGACCGCACGGCGCCACTGCGTGTGGTAGTCGACCGAGGCGCGGCCGACGAGCAGGATCAGCATCAGGCCCGCGGCGGCGAAGCCGGAGGTGCACAGCGTCAGCACCAGCAGGGCTTGCGTATAGTCCTCGATCAAGCGGCTCATCATCGCATCGGCGGTGCGAGTCGTGACTTGGCTCAGGTCGCTGATGTCGTCGCGAATTTCCAGCAGCTCGCGCACGATGGCGGGCGTCATCGGCTGGCGGGTCTCGTCGAAGCGGACAATCTCCGGGCCGACGCGCCCGATGAAATCGGGCTGGGCGCGGCAGGTCATGCCGAGCCGCGTCTGCGGTGGAGTTTCGAATTCGCCGCAGAGCTTCCCAAGCGAAGCAATGAAGTTCTGCCACGGCTCGCCGCCCACCCGTACGCGCGCGGGACCGGGATTGGCGGCGGCATTGGCAAGAATGGTGCGCATCAGGTCTCGGCTGACGAGGTCGAGCTCGCGAACGTCACGCGCGCGGCGTCGTTCGGGATCGACGTCGGAACGATGGAGGGAGAGTGCGATATCGGCGAATGCGATCAGGCAGCAGCCGATGCCGATCACGCCGGCGGCCGTTGCCCACATCACGCCACGGACGCCGAGTGCCAGCCGTACCTGCCCGGGGAAGGAGCGCAGGAGGTCGATGAAACCCGCCCAGCCGGATTTGGGCTCTTCCTCGCCCAATCCGCCCATCAACCCGCTTGTCGCCATGCCCGCCTCCCGCGAGCGGGCCCTCAGCGGCGTGTCCCGCCAAGGCCCGTATTGATCCAGCTCGGCGCGTCCGCGGCGGCTCTGCGGCGGCCGCCTTCCTGCACCAGCTTCACCACCGCCTGGCGCAGCGGGCCGAGCGGCACGGGCTTGTTCAGGAACACGCTGATGCCGAGATCCTTCAGCGTATCTTCCGACAGCCCGTCGATGCGGCCAGACATCATGATGAGCGCCGCGTTGGGCAGGATGTTGCGGATCTGCTCGGCCAGCAGCACGCCGTTCATGTCGGGCAGATTATAATCCAGCAGCACCACCGTGGGCCGCAGCAGGCGTGCCTGCTTGAGGCCGGTCGCGGCATCGGCCGCGGTTTCGACAGTGAGACCAGCGCGCGACAAAAAGCCCGCCATCTCGACGCACTGCAACCCGGAATCTTCAACGATGAGGACGTCGCAACTACCGTTCAAGATCGCCTCCTTGGGACAGGAACCGAACAGAAGTCAGTATAGGTGAAAGCCTGCCTGCTTTCCCCGGCCTTTTTGGAAGGTGTCGTCCAGATATGCGTATCAGTCGTATCCACGGACGTGGAGTCCCGCTCGCGGGGGCGAAACGTCGAAGAACGCTATCGGTTCCCTGCACGGGCCGGGCAACGTCGCTGCAGCGCCAGCGTTGAAAGGTCCCAATCAGAGGACACGTTCATGACCCGGATTTCAATGCTTGTCGTGATCGCGCTGGCCGCCACCGTGGCCGCCTGCGGCGATCAGGGTTACGGCCCGACGCATTCCTACAGCGCCCGTGTCGGCACCAACGGCACCGCGGCCGATGCCACTGCAAATAACGGCAGCACGTCGAGCAGCATGGAGGCGCAGCGCCAGAAGGTCGACAACGCCTACGGTATCCAGCCAGGCTATCGTTGATCCACCGAATCTCTGACGTGATGACAGACGGCGGGACGAAAGCCCCGCCGTTCGCTTGTGCGTCAGTCGACCCTGGCGCCCGACGCCTTGATCACTGGCGCAAGATGCTCCTCGTCCTTGGCGCGGTAGGTGGCCGTGTCGGTGGGATTCATCCACATGGCCACGGCGCCCTGCTGCTCGAAGGCCGTCTTCACGGCGCCGCTGTCGAGTGCCTGCTTGGTGAGGTCGGCGCACTTTTCGACCATCGCCGGCGGCAGGCCGGCGGGACCGCAGATGCCGCCCCAGGAGGTAATGTCGAAGCCGGGCAGGATTTCCGCCATGGCCGGCAAATCGGGCACGGCGGGGTGGCGCTTGGTCGAGGTCACCGCGAGCCCGCGCACCTTGCCCGAGCGCATGAGGCCCAACGGACCGGGAATGTTGTCGAACATCATGTCCACCTGACCGGCGAGCAGGTCCTGATAGGCCGGCGCGCTGCCGCGGTAGGGCACATGCAGCAGATTGAGCTTGGCGAGCTGCTTGAATATCTCGCCGCTGATATGGGGGCTGGTGCCCGAGCCCGACGAGGCGAAGGAGTATTTTCCGGGGCTCGCCTTGCAGAGCGCGATCAGTTCGGGAACGCTCTTGGCCGGCAGGTCGAGCCGGATCATCAGCATATTGGGCACTGACCACATCATCGCGACGGCGGTGAAATCCTTGGCAACGTCGAACGGCAGGTGGGCATAGAGCGTGGGCGCGATCGACTGCGAGGCGATGGTGTAGAGGCCGATCGTGTAGCCGTCGGGTGCCGACTTGGCGATCGCATCGGTCCCGATGTTGCCGCCCGAGCCCGCCTTGTTGTCGACGATGAACTGCTGGCCGGTGAGTTCGGAGAGCTGGTGACAGACGATGCGCGAGAGCGTGTCTGTCGGGCCGCCGGGCGGGAAGACATTGATGTAACGCACCGGCTTGGTCGGCCAATCGTTGGCTGCGCGAGCCAGCCCCGAGGCGAGCATGGGCGTCGCCAATGAAAGGGCCAGCGCCCGACGGCGCGGCAGAAGAAATCTGGTCACTTTGTTTGCCTCCCTGCGGCATTAAGTATTTGCATTTTTTGTGCATTAATTGCACTTTTCGGTTTTATCAAACACCGTGCAGTTTATGGTGAGCCGTTCTTCCAAGCGAGTGGGATCGCCGGAAGACGCATTAGTGGGTGAAGGGAAGTGCGACCGAAGCGTACTTTAAGACGCCGCCTTCAGCGGGCGATGCGTCGTAACTATATGGTTGTCATTGGCATCTTCGCCGTGTGGGGTGGGCTTGCCTTCGTTGTCGTAAATCTCGTCGCCAACACCATGCAGACATGGACGGCGCGCCAACGCGCGCCATCGGCCGCGTATGAGCCGCCCCCGCCGCCCACCGGCCACGCAGGGAGCTTCATGCATCTGAAGCACCCGCCCGTATCGGACGACGACAATTGAGTTCAGTCGGCGCCAAGGAAGTGACGCACGCTGTCCACGGCTTCCGCAAGACCCACGCGCTCAATCGAGACTCCCGCCGGAAAGGCACCCAACAGGCGCGAAGGTAGCCGCGAGTCGAGCATGACGAACACGCCGCGGTCGTCGGCACGGCGGATCAGGCGACCATAGGCTTGCTTGAGCCGTAGCCGCGCGAGCATATCGTCATAGGCGTTGGCGCCCGCACCCGCCGCCTTCCACGCCGCCTTGCGTGCGCGATGGAGGATGTCGGGCCGCGGCCAGGGCACGCGGTCGAACACGATCAGCCGCAGCGAGCGGCCGGGCACGTCGACGCCGTCACGCACTGCGTCGGTGCCGAGCAGGCAGGAGTGCTCCTCGGCCCGGAAGATATCGACGAGGGTCGCCGCATCCATGCCGCCGACATGCTGCGCGTAGAGCGGCAAGCCCGCTTCCTCGAGCGCCGGCGCGATGCGCTGGTGCACGGCGCGCAGCCGACCGATGGCAGTGAAGAGGCCGAGCGCACCGCCGCCTGCGGCCAGGAAGAGCTCGCGGTAGGCGGATGCGACCTGCTCGGCATCGTCACGCTTCACGTCGCGCACGATCAGTACGCGCGTGGCGTCCACGTAGTTGAAGGGCGAGGCCATCGCCGCGCGCATCGCCGGCTCCAGCAGATGCTTCGTGCCGGTGCGCGCTTCGGCGGAACTCCAGTCGGCAAGCGCGCTCTCGGCCTCGTCATTGGCGGGCGCCGGCAGGCCGAGTGAATCGCGGAGGGTTGCCGAGGTGATGACGGCACCGTGCGCCGGCTTGATCACCGAATTGACGAACGGCTCGGTGGGATCGAGGTAGTGGCGATACATGCCGACATCGGTCTCGCGACTCTGGCTGCGCTCGATCGCGAACCAGTCGACGAAGGCGGGGTCGCTGTCGTTGTGCAGGCCGCGCAGCATCGACCGCCAGGCTTCGAGCGTCATCTCGCAGCGATTGGTGAGCGAGCGCGCCACGCCCTCGATGCGGCCTCGTTGACCTGAATCGAGCTTGTCGGCCTCGGTCTCGAGCTTGGTGCGCAGCGCCTGGCGCAGACGCCGCACGGGCAGGAGCATCTGCTCGAACAGCTCGGCCAACGCATCGGCCGCCTCGATCAGGCCCGGATTGAGCGGGCGGATGTCGCATTCCTGGCCGAAGCCCTGATCCTCGCCGACTGCGCGTGCGCGCACCTGCTGACGCACCAATGCCAGGAATTCCTCGGCCGGGCCGATCACCGTGCCGTCCGCCAGTCGCGTCTGCCAGTTGGGCGAGGGCAGGCGGCGCGCGAGATCGAGCAGGCGGCGCAGCGCATTCTGCGCGTCCTCCTCCTCGCCCAGCAGGTCCTGGATGCGCCGCTCCAGGCCGCGCGCGCGGCTGCCGCGCCGGCCTTCGGCGCCCAGGATCCAGCGCCGCAGGTCCGAGCATTCGACACCGCTCAAGTGGGCGCCAAACGCGCCATCGGCTGCATCGAAAAGGTGATGGCCCTCGTCGAATACATAGCGCGTCGGCCGCGTCGCATCGTCGAGCCCGCCCATCGCCGCCTGCACCATCACCAGCGCATGGTTGGCGATCACGATGTCGGCGGTGCGTGCGCGGCGGATGGTGCGTTCGACGAAGCACTTCTTGTAGTGCTCGCAAGCCGAATAGATGCACTCGCCGCGCCGGTCGGCGAGCCGGCCGATGCGGCCGCGCCCTAAAAGGTCGAGCAGCCAGGCGGGCAGGTCGCCGCCGATCATGTCGCCGTCGCGGCTGGCCAGCGCCCAGCGGGCGAGCAGGCCGAGCCCGACGGCGTTCTCGGGCAGGAGACCCGAGCGCATAACTGCTTCCTGGAAATTCAGCAGGCAGAGATAGTTCTCGCGTCCCTTGCGGATCACCACGCGTCGGCGCTTCTCGGCCGAATCGCGATGCAGGCGATCCATTTCCATGTCGATCTGGCGCTGCAGGTTACGGGTGTAGGTTGCGATCCAGACCGGGGCACCATTGCGCTCGGCCCACAGCGAGGCGGGCGCGACATAGCCCAGGGTCTTGCCGACGCCGGTGCCGGCCTCGACGAGCACGACCTTGGGCTTCTGCTCCTCCTCGCGCGGTGCAAAGGCCAACGAAGCAGCGGAGGCGTAGTCGCTCTGGGTCGGCCGCGCTTCGGCCATGTTGGGGCCGGCGGAGATGAGCTGCGCGAGCCGCTGCCGAGCCTCGAGCGGCTCGACCGGCAGGCTCGATGGCGGCGGCTGCGGCGGCGGTTCTTCCCAGGGCGGCAGCAGGCGCCAGACGTCGAGCCCCGACCCGGCGCGCGGCTTTCGCGGTGGCGGATCGATGCCGAACGCACGCAGCACCTCCGCGGCCCACGACCATTCGCCACGCGCCATGGCGAGCGCGGTGTCCTTGAGGTCGGCCGAGGCGAGGGCCGCCATGTCCTCCAACTCGTCGAGCAGGGCTCGGGCGATCCGCGGCAGGGCCGCAAGCTCGTCCTCGCAAGAGAGATCGAGCGCCTCGCAGAGGCCGCGCACCGTCGGCAGGCAGAAGGTCGCCGGCCGCGTGAAGGCATAGAGTTCCAGCAGGTCGCGCGCGGCGAGCGAATCGAGGCCGAGTCGCGCCGCCGTCGCCGGCGCATGCACCACCAATGGAAAGGCCCCGGCCGCGCGCAAGGCGGCCTCGGGCGCGCCGAGATGCTCGACCTCGCCGTCGGCCGTAAGCCACAGCGCGCCGCGCGCGGATGCAAGCAGGGCGGGGAACATACCCGTGAATAGCACACCCCTTTTGCCCAATGCAGTTCGCCCCGGTTGCAATTACACTTTGCGCATGAAGCCTGCTGCTGCCTGGCGCAAGCCGACCGCCGTCTTCCACCAATCCGGTGCGATGGAGGTGGGCTACGGCAAGATCACCGGCGTCATCGCCTTCACCCTGGCCGGCATGGCGGTGCTCTCGGTGCTGGCCTTCCACTTCCCCGAATATCTGACCACGCCGGACCTCAGGAAGAAGTACGACGTGAATGTGCTGCGCGAGGTCCTGCTCGTCGGCATGGTCGTGGCGGGTGGGCTCGCGATCGTGAACGTGCTGCGCGGCCGCAATCGCTGGCTGAACGGCTCGGCTCTGGCGCTGCTCGCGATCGCCGTGGCGGGTGGCGGCCATCGTGTGCCGGTCGGCGACTTCCCCGACAACACGCCGTATATCGGCCTCGACTGGTTCCTGCTCGACCTCTTGGGCTCGAGCCTGGTCTTCATCCTGATCGAGAAGATGTTCCCGCTGCACCGGAAGCAGCCGGTCTTCCGCTCGGGCTGGCAGATCGACTTCACGCATTTCGTGGTCAACCACCTGCTGGTCGGGCTGGCGCTGGTGATCGTGAACTTCGCCATCCATCGCCTGTTCGGCTGGCTGGTTTGGCCGCCACTGCAGAAGTGGGTGGGCGGACTGCCGTTCTTCGCCGAGCTGTTCGGCGTGCTGCTGGTCGCCGATCTGGTGCAGTACTGGACGCATCGCGCCTATCACGAGGTGCCGTACCTGTGGCGCTTCCATGCCGTGCATCACAGCGCCGAGTACATGGACTGGATGGCGGGCTCGCGGCTGCATCTTTTCGAGCTCCTGACCACGCGCGTCTCGATCCTGGGCGTGCTCTACGTGCTGGGCTTCAGCGAAGCCTCGATGAACGTCTACATCGTGATCGTGGGCTTCCAGGCCGTGTTCAATCACGCCAACGTCCGCCTGCCCGAGGCTTTCGACCGCGCACCGCTCAAGTGGCTGATCGTGACGCCCAACTTCCACCATTGGCACCACAGTTCCGAGATCGAGGCGATCGATCGTAACTACGCCGCCCACTTCGCCTTCCTCGACGTGATCTTCGGCACGGCGGTGAAGTCCGATCGGCGTTTTCCCGGAAAGTACGGCGTGCTGGGCGACTACATGCCGGCGAGCTACATCCGCCAGCAATTCTTTCCCTTCACCTGGAAACACTGATCAGGTGCCAGTGGCATGGCGGCCCGAGTTACCGAAAGTTACCGCTAAGCGTATCAAATCTAGCGGTGTGGTCGGCCATACCGACCGCTCCACCATACTCGGTCTGTCAACGAATGGTCTTGGGATCTGGGTCTCCACCAAGCGCAGCGTACTTCTGCTTCGTTCCGCCCGGCATTCTGATCAATGGAAGCGCGCGGCTTGCCGTGGGTGACCTTAGCGCTGCTCGGCCGACGATAGGGCGGCGAGACCCGCGGCTACGACGAGGGCAGCGGCGGCGCACAAGGAGGGCAGCGAGAAGCTTCCGGTCAGGTCATAGAGGTAACCGGCGAAGGACGGTCCCAGGATTTGGCCGAAGCTGAAGGCCGCCGTCATGAGCGCGATGCGTCCGCGCGGATCGCCGTCACCGCGCCGTGCACCGATCAGGCCGAGCGCCGTCAGGCCCATGAACGTGCCACCGACCAGCAACGAGGCCGCAATCACCGTCGCCGATGTGACCCACACTGCAGACGCCGCGACGCCTGCCGCCTCGACGAGAGCGGCGATGGCGAAGGTCCGCAGGATGCCCCAGCGTGCACCGAAGCCCGTCCAAAGCGCGACCGAGGGCGCGGCGCTCAGTCCGAACATCACCCAGATATACGGCTCGAGATGTGCGATCTCCTTCGAGCCGCGCACCATGGCGACGATGAAGGTGGCGGTGATGATGTAGCCGAAGCCGAACAGGCCGTAGGCGATGGCAAGCGGTGTGAAGCCCGTGGGGAATGTCGTCTTCGCAGGGGCTTCGACACCCTCTACGGCGCGAGCGGCCGGCACCAGCACGAGAACGGCGGCGCCGGCGACCAGCGCCAACGCGCCGCTCGCCTCCCACATCGCGCGCCAGTCGTGCAGGCATGCGACCAGCGCCGCCGAGACGGCGATGCCAGTGCCGACGCCCGCGAAGTGCACGGCGGACAGTCCGCTGCGGCGGACCGAGGCGAGTTGATCCAGCACCAGCGCCGAAGCGAAGATCAGCACGAAGGCCGAGACCACGCCCGCGACCAGCCGCAGCAGCAGAAAGAGGGCGAAGCTTGTCGTGGCGCCCATGCCGACAAGGCAGATCGCGTTCAGCAACAACGAACCGAGCAGCCACGCCCGTCGCGACCCGGGCAGCCGGACCGCCGCTATGAGCGCGCCTGCCAAATAACCGACGAAATTGGCCGACGCGATGAGGCCCGCCTGGCTCTTGCTGAGATGCAGTGCCTCGACCATGGGCGGCAGGATCGGCGTGTAGACGAAGCGACCGATGCCGATGCCGGCGGCCATCGCCAGAAGGCCGCCGAAACTGAGCGCGAGGGGACTTTTATTCATGGTGGGCGCGCACTTTGGTCCGGTGGCAATTGCCGCGCAAATGACCTAATTTCACTAACCCATGTCACAGATTGATCGTTCCCTCGCCGAGGCCGCACGCGCGTGGCCGTTTGAAGAAGCCCGCAAGCTCGTCGCCCGTGTCGGCGGCAAAGCGCCGGCGAAAGGGTTCGTGTTGTTCGAGACCGGCTACGGTCCGTCGGGTCTGCCGCATATCGGCACGTTCGGCGAGGTCGTGCGCACGACCATGGTGCGCCAGGCTTTCATGCGCCTTTCTGACGTGCCGACGAAGCTCTACTGCTTCTCCGACGACATGGACGGGCTGCGCAAGGTGCCCGACAACGTGCCGAACAAGGAGATGCTGGCGCAGCATCTCGGCAAGCCGCTGACCGCGGTGCCGGATCCGTTCAGCAACGAATATCCGTCGTTCGGGGCGGCCAACAACGCGCGGCTGCGCGCCTTCCTCGATTCCTTCGGCTTCGAGTACGAGTTCCAGTCGGCGACCGATTGGTACAAGTCGGGCCGCTTCGACAAGATGCTGCTGACCATGCTGCGCCACTACGACGAGGTGCAGGCGGTCATGCTGCCGACCCTGGGCGAGGAGCGGCGCGCGACGTACTCGATCTTCCTGCCTGTTTCGCCCAAGACGGGGCGGGTGCTGCAGGTGCCGATGATCAAGGTCGATGCCGATGCGGGCACCGTCGTCTACCGCGATGAGGACGGTTCGGTGGTCGAGACGCCGGTGACCGGCGGCAACGTCAAGCTGCAGTGGAAGGCCGATTGGGCCGGCCGCTGGTTCGCCTTGGACGTGGACTATGAAATGTATGGCAAGGATCTCATCCCGTCCGCCGAGCTTTCGGCGAAGATCGTGAAGATCCTGGGCGGCACGCCGCCGGACGGTTTCAACTACGAGCTTTTCCTCGACGAGGCAGGCAAGAAGATCTCGAAGTCCAAGGGCAATGGCCTCTCGGTCGAGGAGTGGCTGCGCTATGCCTCGCCCGAATCCCTGGCGCTTTACATGCATCAACAGCCGCGGCGCGCGAAGCGTCTGCATTTCGACGTGATCCCGCGCGCGGTCGACGACTATCTCTCCCTCGTCGAGAAGCTGCCGGCCGAGGAGCCGGCGAAGTCGCTCGAGAACCCGGCCTGGCACATCCACAATGGCACGGCGCCCGCCAACAACACCGGTGGCGTGAGCTTCGGCATGCTCCTGAACCTCGCCGGCGTGGCCAATACCGAGGACAAGGATGTGCTGTGGCAGTATCTGCGCCGCTACGTGCCGGGGGCGACGCCGGAGTCGTCGCCTTATCTCGACCGTCTGTTGTCGGGCGCGGTCGCCTACTACCAGGACTTCGTGAAGAGCACGAAGAAGTTCCGCCTGCCCGTGGGCAAGGAACGCGAGGCGCTGCAGGATCTCGCCGACACTCTGCGCAAGATCCCCGAGAACGAGAGCGCGGAGTTCATCCAGAACGAGGTCTATGAGGCCGGCAAGCGTCACTTCGCCAAGGAAGAGCTGCGTCAGTGGTTCAAGACCCTCTACGAGGTATTGCTGGGCAGCGAGCAGGGCCCGCGCATGGGCGCCTTCATCAAGCTCTTTGGCCGCGACAATGTCGTTCGTCTGATCGAGCGCGCCCTCGCCGGCGAGGATCTGGGCAAGGCCGCGTGAGCGAACGCGGCATCGGCGCTCATCTGCGCCGGCTGGAAGATGCGCGGCTGCTGACGGGCCGCGGCTGCTACTCCGACGACTTCACGTTGCCTGATCAGGCGCGCAGCGTCGTGCTGCGGTCGCCGCATTCCCATGCGCGCATCGTGTCGATCGATACGGCCCCGGCGGCGCGGATGCCGGGCGTGCTTCTGATCCTCACCGGCGCCGACGTGATCGCCGACAAGCTGCGGCCGATCCCGCACGTCCCGACAGCGCAGAGCCCGCCGGACATCGCGCTCTATAATCTCGACGGTTCGGACCTTCTGATCGAGCGTCCGATGGTGTTGGCGACGGAGACGGTGCGCCATGTCGGCGAGGCGGTGGCTTTCATCGTCGCCGAGACTGTCGCCGAGGCTAGGGATGCGGCCGAGGCGATCGACGTCGTCTATGAGCCCTTGCTGCCGATCTCCGACATTGCCGTCGACGCGCGGGTCGGCAATCCGGCGGCGACGCGCGCGGGCTTTGCCGAGGCCGAATACGTCGTGCGCCTGGAGACGCACGTGCAGCGCGTCACCGGCGTGCCGATGGAGCCGCGGTCGGCGCTGGGTGCGTATGATCCTGGGACGGGTCGCTGCACGCTCTATGCCGGCGGCGGCGCGGTGGGACGGCCGAAGAAGGAGCTCGCCATCATCCTCGGTCTCGAACCCGATCGGGTGCGGGTGATCGCCAAGGATGTCGGCGGCAACTTCGGCACACGCAACTATCTCTATCCGGAGTTTGCGCTGGTCGTGTGGGCGGCGAGAAAGATCGGCCGGCCGGTCAAATGGACCTGCGAGCGTGGCGAGGCGTTTCTGAGCGACTATGCCGCCCGCGATCTCAAGGTCGAGGTCGAGTTCGCCGTGTCAGCCGACGGCCGCTTTCTCGGCCTGCATTCGACCAATACCAGCAATGTCGGCGCCTACACGGCGTCCTTCATTCCGCTGACCAAGGGCACGCAGCTCATGACCAGCCTGTATCGCCTGCCGGCGGTGGCGCGGGCGCGGGCGGTCCTCAGCAACACGATGAGCACCGCGCCGTATCGCAGCGCCGGCCGGCCCGAGACGATGTTCGTGATCGAGCGGCTGATCGACATGGCGGCGCGAGAGATCGGCATGGACCGGGTGGAGCTGCGCCGCCGCAATCTCATCGCCTCGCTGCCCCATCGCAATACCTTCGGCATCACCTACGACAGCGGGGACTATCTCGGCACCTTCGAGAAGGTGCTGATGCTCTCCGACTGGGCCGGCTATGCAGCGCGGCAGGGGCAGTCGGCCGCGTCCGGCCTGAAGCGCGGACTCGGTCTCGGCGGCTATGTCGAATCGCAGAGCGGCGCGCCGCTCGAGCGGGCGGAGGTGACGGTGCGGGGCGACGGCACCGTCGAGATCGTGATCGGCACCTTGTCGTCGGGCCAGGGGCACGCGACGAGCTTCGCACAGCTTGTCGAGGAATGGCTCGGCATCCCGGCCGATCGGGTCATCATCGAGACCAGCGACAGTGACCGGGTGAGGATCGGCGCCGGCTCGCATTCCGGCCGTTCGATGCGTCAGGCCGGGACGACGATCCATCAGGCCGCGCAGGGCATCATCGCCCGGGGCATCAAGCTCGCCGCCGAGCAGCTCGAAGCGGCCGAGGCCGATATCGCCTTCGCCAACGGCCGTTTCGTCGTGAAGGGTACCGATCGCGGTGTCGGCCTGGTCGAGCTCGCGGCTCGGCACGGTCCGATCGCCGATGCCGGCGACGTCGACAGCCGCGTCGGCTCCTATCCTTACGGCTGGCATGTATGCGAGGTCGAGATCGATCCCGAAACGGGCGTCGTGCGCATCGATCGCTACACCACCATCGACGATGTTGGTCGGGCGGTGAACCCGATGATCCTCGACGGCCAGACTCATGGCGGCATCGTTCAGGGTGCGGGCCAGGCGCTGATGGAGCAGATCGTCCACGACAACGGTCAGCTCGTGACGGGCTCGTTCATGGACTATGCCATGCCACATGCGGACGACGTCCCGAGCTTCACGACGGCGCTTTCCGAAGTGCCGTCGACCACGCATCCGCTCGGCTTCCGCGGCGGCGGGGAGGGCGGCATCACGCCGGCGCTGGGCGTGATCATCAATGCAGTGGTCGATGCCCTGGCCGAGTTCGGCGTCACGCACATCGAGATGCCGGCCTCGCCCGAACGCGTGTGGCGGGCGATCCGCGAGGCGCGCGAGACGATCGCTACGGACCGATGACGGCGGCGCGATAGGCCATCACCAGCCGCACGATCTCGTCCTCGAAGCTCCTGGTTTTCAGGAAGGGCTGTTCCTCCAGCACGGCGGCACGGATCGCGCCCATGACGGCGCGCGACAGCACGAAGGTCTGCTCGCGATCGAAACGGGCAAAGGAATGGTCGGCGACGAAGTCGGCGACCGGTTGGTGGATCGCGCCGCCGCTCTGGCTCAGCACCGCCAGCACGACCGCCTTGCGCGCCCGCTGGCGCCCGCCGAAAGCATTGATCACGGTGCGCACCACGGCGCGCACCTTCTCCTCTTCGGATGCCTCGAGGTCGTTCTGCAGCGCCGCGACCACGCTCTTGAACGTGGCCCGTGTTTCGCGCTCGCCGAGCGCCCGGATCAATGCCGCCTTGTTGGCGAAGTACTGGTAGAGCGTGCCGATACTGACGCCGGCGCGTTCGGCCACGGCGTTGGTGGTGAAAGCTGCCAGTCCGCCCGCCTCGAGAATCTGAGCCGCGGCTTCCAGAATCGCGGCTACGGTCTCCTCGGCACGGTCCTGGCGGGGAATTCGTCTTTTCTTTGCAACGGGTTGGCGAGGCTTGGCCATGGCGGAGCAGTCCTCCCGAAGGCGAGTATCAAACCTGAGGGTTGCTCATATATTGAAACGCGACTGTCCGCAAAGGAGCGTCGCGCATGTACGACCCCATCAAGCTCTACACGATCCTGATCCCCATCGTGCTCACCACCGCGATCCTCGAGGGGCTGGTGCTGTCACGTCGGCGCGGGACCTATGACTGGAAGGCCTTTGCAACGTCGATCGGCGACATGATCGGCCGGCGTGCGCTCGCCTTCGTGCCGCTGGGCCTCGCGGCGCCGATGTTCGAGTTGGCTTACCGTCATCGGCTCTTCACCCTGCAGCTCGACAGCGTGGGCACAGTCCTGCTGCTCTTCATCGGCATGGAATTCTGTTACTACTGGCACCATCGCACCAGCCACACAGTGCGCTGGTTCTGGAACACCCATTCGGTGCACCATTCGCCCAACCAGCTCAATCTCTCCGCCGCCTATCGTCTGGGCTGGCTCGGCAAGTTCTCGGGCTCGATGATCTTCTACACGCCGCTCGCCCTCCTGGGTTTCAAGCCCGCGCTGATCCTGATCGCGCTGGCGCTGAACCTGCTCTACCAGTTCTGGCTGCATGCCGACTGGATCCCCAAGCTCGGCTGGCTGGAGTACGTGCTGAACACGCCGTCGGCGCACCGCGTTCACCATGCGCGCAACGCCGAGTACCTCGACGCCAATTTCGGCGGCGTGCTGATCGTGTTCGACCGGCTGTTCGGCACCTACGTCGAAGAGCGTGCCGACAGGCCGTGCGACTACGGCCTCGTGACGCCGGTCACGACCTACAATCCCATCCGGATCAACTTCATGCCGTGGGTCGGGCTTGGCAAAGATCTGCTGTCCGCACGGTCGCCCGGCGAGGCCTGGTTCTATCTCTTCGGTCCGCCGGGCTGGCGCCCGGACGGCAAGGGGCTGACCACCGCCGAGTTGCGCAAGGCTGCCCTCGCCGCCGCCTGATCAGGTAGCGCCCGTCGAGACTTTCAGCTTCTTCACATGATCGAGATGCAGCCGTAGCGTCGGCAGCATCTCGGTGGCGAACTTCTTGATGCGGGGGTTGTCTCCGCTTTGCGCGTAGTTCTCGAACAGGGTCACGGCGGCAACGTGAGCCTGATACTGCGCGTCGACATAGGCCTTGTCGAAGTCAGCCCCTTCCTTGTGCTGGAGATCGGTCAGCACCGCGGCCAGCTTGGGATCGGGCGTTTCGGGCGGCGCCTTGAGCTTCGCATCGTTGACAGCCTGCTTCATCTTTGTCGCCGCCAGGGTGTGGTCGTTCACCATCTCGCCCGCGAACTGCTTGATGTGCTCGGAGCTGGTCTTGGTCTGGGCGAGTTTGCTGCTTTCGATTTCGAATTCGTTGGCGCCCGCCGCCGTCACGAGGAACGTGTCGGTGGGCGAAAGGGCTGTCGCGGGCGACGCGGTCGCCACCGACGGCGGATCGGCGAAGGCGGGGACACCGGCCGTCAGGACGGCGGCGGCGATCAAACAGGCAAGCGAACGGGTCATGCGGCACCTCGTGGGCACGTCAACTGAGGTCTAAACGAGCCTGAGATGCGGCGAGTTGCAGGCGGGGAACAGTGCGCGTGATGGGTCGTTGCCCTTTTGAGCTTCCCAAAAACCTCAACCTGGAGATCGTCATGCCCAATCGATCCGCCGACTGGAGCAAGTTCTGGGAGCTGGTGAAAGACACCAAGTTCGCCATGTTCACTGCACGCCATGGCGAAGGAGCCTTGCATTCACGTCCCATGACGACGCTCAACGGCGCCAACGAACGCGCCGATGTGATCTGGTTCTTCATGTCCAGGAGCAGTGAGCCGGTCTTCGACATCGCCCGTGACGCCGACGTGAACATCTCCTACGCCAATCCGGCGAAGGATACTTACGTTTCGGTGAGCGGCAGCGCGCGCATCGTCGAGGATGCAGGCCTCAAGAAGAAGTTCTGGAGTCCGGGCGCGCAGGCCTGGTTTCCGGGCGGTGTCTCCGATCCGGACGTGGCGCTGGTCGCCGTGACCATCGAGCAGGCCGAGTTCTGGGACGTGCATACCAACAAGGCCGAGAAGATCTACGAGCTCGCCAAGGCCGCGATGACCAGAACGCGCCCGAACCTGGGGGACCATCGCGAAGTGCGCCACTCCTAGCCTCGACCCGCCACGGCCCCGCCGGTATATTCCAGCGAGAATACCGACGGAGGCAGTGGTGAAGATCAGCGCCAGGAACCGGCTCAAGGGCAAGATCGTCGAGGTCAAGAAGGGCGCGACGACCGCCCATGTGCGCATCGACGTCAACGGCACCATCGTCACTGCCTCGATCACCAACGAGGCGGTCGACGAGCTCGGCCTGAAGGCGGGTGGCTCGGCCTATGCCGTCATCAAGGCCTCGGATGTGATGGTCGCCATCGACGATTGAGCGATGGTGCGTTTGAACGAGGTGCGTCCGGGCGAGCTGGCGATCGATCTGCCAGCCAGAACGGATGCGGGCGTCTATTTCATCGGCCGCATCCACACACCCTGGACCAATCGGCTCGAGACTCCACGCCAGGGCCGGCCTGACGGGCCGACCTGCCGCATCGAACTGTTTGCGCCTTGGGACAAGGGGCTGCACAGCATCACTGAGTTCGAGCGGCTGGAAGTACTTTACTGGCTGCACGAGTCGCGTCGCGATCTGGCGCTGCAGGCGCCGAAGAGTGACGGCAACGGGCGCGGTGTCTTCTCGCTGCGCACGCCGGTGCGGCCCAATCCCATCGGCACCTCGATCGTGCAGCTCGAAAAGGTCGAGGGGAGCGTGCTGTTCGTGCGCGGTCTCGATTGCCTCGATGGCACGCCGTTGATCGATCTCAAGCCTGATCGCTCGCTCTTCAAGCCGCTCGCGCCGGCGCAGAAAGGCGACTTCCAGGTGGGCGACCCATGAGCCTCGGCCGTCGTCAGACTCTCGCGCTGCTGGGCTCAAGCTTCGTCGTGCGTCCCGCCTTCGCGGCCGACCGAACGATCGTCGATTCGGCCAAGCGCTCGGTCACGCTGCCCGACAAGATCTCCAAGGTGTTCGTGGCCGGGCCACCCGCATCCGTGTTGGCCTATGTGCTGGCGCGAGACGCGATGGTGGGCTGGGTCCGCGAGCCGTCGGCCGCGGAAAAGGAGTTCCTCGCGCCGCCGGCGCGCGATCTGCCGGAAACCGGTCGCCTGACAGGCCGTGGCGACACGGTGAGCCTCGAACGGCTGGTCGCGACCAAGCCGGACCTCGTGCTCGATTTCGGCTCGACCACCCGCACCTTCGTGTCGCTGGCCGATCGTGTACAGAGCCAGACCGGCATCCCCTACGTCCTGATCGACGGCAAGTTCGACGCCACTGTCCCCTCGCTGAAGCTTGCCGCCGATATCCTGGGCCGCCCGCAGCGCGGCGCGGAGCTTGCCGCCTATGCCGACAAGACCTTCGCCGCCGTCGACGGCGTGCTGGCGAAGGCGCCGATGGACAAGCGGCCGAAGGTCTATCTCGCGCGCGGCCCCGAGGGACTGGAGACCGGCGCGCGCGGCTCGATCAACACCGAGATCATCGAGCGCGTGGGGGCCGTGAATGTGGCCGAAGGGCTGGGCGGGCACGGCAACATCGCCAACGCGTCGCTCGAGCAGATCGTCGCCTGGAACCCGGACGTCATCGTCACGCTTGACCGGCGCTTCTTCCAGAACGTGAAGAACAAGCCGGGCTGGGAACAGGTGCGGGCGGTCGCAGGCAACAAAGTCTATCTCGCACCCAGCCTGCCGTGGGGCTGGATCGATGCGCCGCCGTCGCTCAACCGGCTGATCGGTCTGCGCTGGCTGCTGGCAACCCTCTATCCCGACGAAGCGAAAACCGACATGCGCGCCGAGACGCGCAGCTTCTACGATCTGTTCTATGGTGTCTCCGTGACCGACGCCCAGATCGATCGACTCCTCGGTGGCAAAACAGGCTGAGACACACAGGCGCAGCGCCGTCGTACTGACGGTGCTGACGATCGTCCTGCTGGCGGCTGTGTTGCTCGCCACCGTGCTCGGGCCCTATCCCGCATCCGTGGGCGAAGTGATGGGGGCGATCGTTCGCCGCTTGAGTGGCACGACGGCCGCGATGCCGCTGGACACCATCCTGTTCGAGATCCGCCTGCCGCGCGTGCTCGCGGCCTTGCTGGTTGGTGCGGCGCTGGCGACGGCCGGCGCTTCCTACCAGACACTCTTTCGCAATCCGCTCGTCTCGCCCGACATTCTCGGCGTCTCGGCGGGCGCGGGCTTCGGCGCGGTGCTGGGCATCCTGCTCGGCCTGCCGGTGCTCGCCATCCAGGCTTTGGGCTTTGCCGGTGGGCTGGCAACGGTGCTGGTGGTCTATGCGCTGGCTCGCGCGTTGCGCAGCCAGAACGAGGTGCTCGTGCTGGTGCTGGCGGGCATCGTCGTCGGTGCGCTGGCGGGCGCCGGCATTTCCCTGGTGAAGGTGCTGGCCGACCCGTTCAATCAGTTGCCGGCCATCACCTTCTGGCTGTTGGGCAGCCTCGCCGGCATCAAGGCCGGGGATGTGCGGGTCGTGCTGCCGTTGGTGATCGCGGGCCTCGTGCCGCTCGCCTTGTTGCGCTGGCGTATCGGCGTTCTGTCGCTGGGCGATGACGAAGCCAAGGCGCTCGGCGTGAACGTTCGACTGGTGCGCGGCGTGGTCATCGCGGCGGCGACCCTGATCACCGCAACGGCGGTCTCGGTATCAGGCGTGATCGGCTGGATCGGGCTCGTCGTGCCGCACATGGCGCGCCTGCTGGTCGGGTCGCGCTACGATCGCGTGCTGCCGGCCTCGGCGTTGATGGGCGGGGCCTTCCTCGTCCTGATCGACACCATCGCCCGCACCGCGGCGCGCATCGAGATTCCGCTGGGTCTCCTGACGGCGATATTGGGTGCGCCGGTTTTCGTCTGGCTGCTGGCGCGCGGCCGGCGGCTGTGGAGCTGATCGTGCTGCAGGCCCGAAGGCTCTCGATCGGCTACGGCGCGCGCAAGGTCGCGGTCGACATCGACCTTGCCGTCGAGCGCGGCGAGGTGCTCTGCCTCCTGGGTCCCAACGGCGCGGGCAAGACGACACTGTTCAAGACGATGCTCGGCTTGGTGCCGGCGCTCGGGGGAGAAGTATTGCTGCAGGATCGGCCGTTGGCCGTGCTGACTCGCGCCGAGATCGCGCGCGCGATCGCCTATGTCCCCCAGGCGCAGGTCATGGAATTCGCCTACACGGTGCTCGATCTCGTGCTGATGGGGCGCACGGCCCATCTCGGCCCGTTCGCCGCGCCCGGCCGGATCGATCACGAGCGTGCGGAAGCGGCGCTGTCCGACCTCGGCATCCTCGACCTCGCCCATGCCGACGCCAATCGCACCTCCGGCGGCCAGCGCCAGCTCTGCCTCGTCGCGCGGGCGCTGGCACAGGACGCACCGCTGCTGGTGATGGACGAGCCGACCGCGAGCCTCGACCTTGGCAATCGTTTGCTGGTCCTGGAGAGGGTGAGAGCATTGCGCGAGAAGGGCTACGGCATCGTCTTCTCGACCCACGATCCGGATCAGGCGCGCGAGCTTGCCACGCGCGTGGCCGTCATCGCCCATGGCCGGCTGGCCGCTTACGGCGGGCCCGACGAAACGCTGACGGCGGAGACTCTGTCGGATGTCTATGGCGTGCCAGTGCGCCTGGAACGCACCGAGAGCGGACGCCGCGTCGTCGTTTCCGCCCGCACAAACGACAACGCCGGGTCCGACTGAACGGACCCGGCGTTGCGTGGGGTGAGGGGACGTCGTTTTTTATTGATAGTAGTGATGCGGCGTCGTCGCCGCGCCGACCGCGGCACCGCCCAGGCCGCCGACGAGGGCGCCCGCCAGCGGGTTGAAGCCGGTCGCCGCGCCGAGGAGCGCGCCACCGCCGGCACCGATTGCACCGCCGGTCAAGGCGCGCTGGCCCGTGGTCTCGCCACAGGCAGTGATGCCGAACAGGATGGCGGCGAGAGCGATGTACTTGGTCATGGTCGTGCCTTTCTTCTGTTCTTGGCGGCGAGTCACCGATGCTGCGGCGGACGCCGTACCGCCGCTCGCACCGCGCGCGGCGGCGAGAGAAACGTCAGCGATAGCGTCGTGGTTGCGCATGGAACTGCCCCGAAGGATGTCTACCCACCAATACGAGTCGAATTGGGGCAGAAACCTGGCAGAAGCGCCGATCACAGAACGGCCACACGTCGCCGGACCTTCTCGAGGAAGGTCTTTCGCGACTTGGGCGTCGAATGATCCATGTCGTAGTGAGCCATATAGAAGGTGCGCACATCCTTGGCGCAGAGGGGCTTCATGCCGCGCATGAGCACCTTCTTGCCCGCATTGCCGGCGAACAAGGTCACGACCCACCAGGGCGAGCCATAGCTGGTCACCACGCCGAACAGCTTGATGTTGGGCAGGGCGGGCGCGAGGTGATGGTCTTTCGGGTCGTAGTCGAAGGCGATGCCCGGGCCCCACACGCGGTCGACCCAGCCCTTGAGCATGGCCGGCATCGAGAACCACCAATGTGGAAAGCAGAGGATCACCCCGTCGACCGACTTCAGGGTCTCGCAGTAGCCCGCGACCGCGCTGCGATCGTAGCTCTCTTCCATGTAGGTCTGCCGCTCATGCTCCGTCATCGCGGGCTGAAAGCCTTCGCGATAGAGATCGGTCGCCACGACGTGGTGACCATTCGTTTCGAGCGTCTCGACGATCGCGCGGAACAGCGCGTGATTGTAGCTCGACGTCAGCGGATGGCAGTGAACGACCTGGATGCGCATGCTCGGCCTAACGGCCGGCACTATACGGCAGTTCCTGTCAGATCACCCGCTGGGTGCGCGCGAACGCCATATAGAGGTCGTGGGCCTGGCGGGCGATGGGACCGGGCTGCAGGTCACGGCTCTCGAAGCGGCTGATCGGCTGGACCTTGCCGGCATTGCCGGTTGTGAAGATCTCGTCGGCCTCATGGAGCTCGGGCACGGTCACGGTGCGCTCCTCGACCGTCACGCCTGCGGTGCGCAGGAGCTTGATCGTGCGGTTGCGCGTGATGCCGGCCAGGAAGGAGCCGTTGGGCACGGGCGTTGCGACCACGCCATCCTTGGCGATGAAGATGTTGGAGCTGCAGGTCTCCGCGACATTGCCCGCCGAATCGAGCACCACGCCGTTGCCGAAGCCGCGCTCCAGCATCTCGGCCACGCCGCGCGAAGAGTTGGGATAGAGGCAGCTCGCCTTGGCCATCGTCGGCGCGCTCTCGGGCGTCGGCCGGCGGATGGTACGGCAGAGGCCGAGCGTCAGCGGAGTGCCTGCGCGCATCGGCGAGACATAGACGCAGAGCAGGAACTGCGTGGAATCCGGATCGACCGAGATCGGACCCGCACCACCCTTCATCGCCCAGAACATCGGCCGCACGTAGAGCTCCGCCTTGGGCCCGAAGCGGCGTACGCCCTCATGCATCAACTCAAGGATCTCGCCGGCGGTCTTGGTCGGCTTCAGCCCCAACGCCTTGGCCGAGCGCACGGCGCGTTCGGCATGGAGGTCGAGATCGGGTCCGCAGCCGTCGAAGGCGCGTCCGCCGTCGAACACGATCGAGCCCAGCCAGAAAGCGTGGTCACGCGGCCCCAGGATGGCGGGATTGCCTTCGTGCCACGTGCCGTTCCAGTAGGTGAGCGTTTCCATTGTATTTGGTTCCCGTTCTGCGAAGCGCGTGGAAGTAGCAGATTCCCGAGAACGCGGCAGCCGCTTACCGCCCTAGTTTTTTGTCGACCCCGCCCTAACAGGTTGAGGCTCAAAAAAATTCCGGGTGCAGCGGGTATGTCGGAGACGATGCTTCCGTATCCTTTGTCAGACGCGCTTCCCCCGACGCGTCATTGGAGGATCTGAATGCTTCGTGCACTGTCGACCTTCGCTGTCGCCGCCGCGATCTCCGCGCCGGCAATGATCGCTCCGGCGGCTCTCACGCCCGCCGCTGCCCAGGCTTCGATGAACATCGGCCTCAACCTGCCGGGCCCGGCAATGCCTGCGCCTGCATTCGGCATCGCGCCGACGCCGGTCTACTACAATCGCTGGGAAGAGCATCGCTACCTGGAGCACCGCGCCTGGGAACATCGCGCTTGGGAGCGCGATCACTGGCGGGATCATCACTTCTACGAACATCACTATCGCTGATCGTCCAACGCGCGATCGTGAAGGATAGGGGGCGCCGCGAGGCGCCCTTTTCACGTCATGAGATAATGCCTGACCGCAACCTGACGGCGCTGCGGCCGAATTGGGGCAGGAGGGCGGCGCAAATACCTTGATCGGCCGGGCACGAAGCAACTTCTGAAACCGTACTCATGTTCAGACGCGGCGTTCGAAAGTCCGCGTAAATTCAGGAGGCAAGTCATGTTGAATCGTACTCTTATCATGGCCCTTGCCGCCGCTGCGATTTCGACGCCAGCGGTGGTCGCCCCGGCGATCTTTACGCCGGCGGCCGCCCAAGTGGGCGTCAGCATCAATATCGGTGTCCCTCCCCCGGCGCCGATCTTCGAGCCGGTTCCGGCTCCGCGCGTCGGCTACGTGTGGGCTCCGGGCTACTGGGGCTGGGAGAACGGTCGCCACATGTGGCACGGCGGCTACTGGATGCACGAGCGGCCGGGCTACAGCTGGACGGCCGATCGCTGGGTCCATGAGGGCGGCGGCTGGCGCCGCGAGCCCGGCCATTGGGATCACCAGGTGGCCGAGCATCA